>Ga0209026_1001507_pt1 | contig 10195 bp, 7 predicted proteins | sample AraplaCL_Col_mCL_FD_184262 | JGI IMG/M metagenome (GOLD analysis project Ga0209026, IMG submission 184262) | Arabidopsis root microbial communities from the University of North Carolina, USA - plate scrape CL_Col_mCL (SPAdes) (version 2) | ecosystem: Host-associated > Plants > Roots >... | reverse complement strand
GAGGTGGTCGTCACCGGCTCGTTCATCGCCGGGACGCCCGAGGACGCCGCCCTGCCGGTGGACGTGACCACGTCCGCCGACCTGCAGAAGCAGGGCTCGCCCACCATCGTCCAACTGGTGAAGTCCCTGCCGGCCGCGGCCGGTTCGATCGGGGAGAGCAACCGCTTCCTCGGCAACACCGCAGGCTCGGCGACGGTGAACCTGCGGGGCTTCGGCTCGAACCGGACGCTGGTGCTGATGAACGGCCGGCGCATGGCGCCCTCGCCCGGCACGGTCGCCCTGGCCGGGGTCTACGACATCAATCTGATCCCGCAGGCGGCGATCGGGCGGATCGAGGTGCTGAAGGGCGGCGCCGCCGCCACCTATGGCTCGGAAGCCATCGGCGGGGTGGTGAACTTCATCACCCGCAAGGACCTCGACGGCTTCGAGTTCAACGGCAACTACAGCCTAATCGACGGGTCGAAGGGGGATTACGACGTCAGCGTCGCCTGGGGGAACAAGTTCGACCGCGGCTCGGTCCTGCTCACCGCCGGCTATCGGCGTCGGAGCGAACTGCGGACCACCGATCGCGACTGGGCGCTGCAGGCCAACGCCAACAACCCATTGGGCGGCTGGTCGGGGGCCAGCAACCCCGGCGCCTACCAGATCTTCGCTGTGGGGACGGCGACAGGTGCGGTGAACCTGGGCGGCGGGGTCTTCGGCCAGCCGGCGGCCAGCGCCGCCAATCCCGGGCGCAACATCACCCTGACCACCTTCCACGACGCGGGCTGCGCCGAGCTGAACGGCTTCCGCAACGCGGCCGGACAGTGCCTCTTCCAGTACAGCCGCTTCGACAACCTGGTGAACGACGAGGATCACTACCAGCTCTACGGCGAGGTGAACTTCGAGGTCACCGACGACATCCAGTTCCACGCCGAGGCCTTCTGGTCGCGGCATGACGTGCCGGACGAGCGGGTGTCGCCCACCCAGTCGACGATCGTCTTCCCGACGCCGATCGCGGCCTCGGGCGGCTCGGCGGGCGGCGGCACGTCGCCGTTCCCGGCCCTGGCCGCCAACGAGGCCTCGCGCTTCTACATCCCGTTCGCCAACCCGGGCCTGCAGGCCATGTTCGCCTCGAACTGCGCCGGCGTCGTCGGTTCCTCGGCGGCGGTTACGGCGGCGGCGGTCTGCGCGGCCCTGCCGAACGGCGTGGCCACATCGCAGACCGGCTGGCGGCCCCAGGCCTATGGCGGCAACCCGCTCTATCCCGACGGCGCCGACCATGAGCGGCGGGCGGTGGATGCGTTCCGGATCTCCGGGGGCTTCAAAGGTCAGATCAACGAGTGGCTGAACTTCGACGCCGCCGTGACCTACATGGACTCGCGCGGCACCTTCGAGACGCCTGACGAGGTGACCAACCGGGTCCAGCTGGCCCTGCGCGGCCTGGGCGGTCCGAACTGCAACGCCAATACCGGCACGCCCGGCGCCGGCGGGTGTCTGTGGTTCAACCCGTTCTCGAACGGGATCCAGACCGACGCGGTCTATGGCGGGACCAACCCCTACTACACGGCGGCGGCGGTCCCGACGAACACCAACACCCGCGAGCTCTACGACTGGATGCACCAGACGATCGTGGCGGAGAACACCTCCCAGACCCTGGTCGGGGATCTGGTGTTCTCGGGCAAGGCGCCCATCAGCCTGCCGGGCGGCGACGTCCAGTGGGCGGCGGGGATCCAGTACCGCTACGACCGCCTGCAGGTTCAGGCGACCGACGACCGGTTCAACATCGACGCCAATCCCTGCGTCGACGACCTGGACGACGGCCTGCCGCGCTGCCGCACCGCCACCGGCGTCACGAACTTCGTGGCCAGCGTGCGGGAAAGCGACATCGACCGGAACGTGAAGGCGGTGTTCGCTGAGGTGAAGGTTCCCCTGCTGGACACCGTCGACCTCACGTTCGGCATCCGCCACGAGGACTTCGGCGGATCCATCGGCAGCACGACCAACCCGAAAGCGGACATCCGGTGGCAGATCGTGGACGGCTTCGCCGTTCGCGGGACCGTCGGCACCACGTTCCGGGCGCCGCCGCAGGCCGCGGTCAGCCCGGGCTTTGCCCGCATCAACAGCGCCTTCACCGACCCGACGTCGGGGGCGACGCTGTACCGGCCGGCCGACACCTTCGGCAATCCGGACCTCAAGCCTGAGACCGCCGACTACTACAGCGTCGGCGCGATCATGTCGTACGGGCCGGTGAGCGCGACGGTCGACTACTGGAACTTCGCCTTCAAGAAGGAACTGACCACCGAGACGGCGGCCCGTATCTTCACCAGCATGTTCCCCTCGGCGGCTGCGGCCAGCTGGCAATGCTCGAACGCCGCCCTGCGCGCGCGCTTCACCTTCGCCACCGGCACCACCTTCGCCGGTCCCGATGGCAGCAACTGCCACCCGTCCAACCTGCTGGCGGTGCGGTCCAACAACATCAACGGCCCGAACGTCGACACCTCGGGCGTGGACTATCAGTTGAACGTGCGTCTGCCCGACTATGGCGACTTCCGCTTCGACGCCGGGTTCGAGGGCGCATACCTGATCGAGTACAAGCGCGGCGACCTGAAGACCCTGGAAGGCACGGTCATCGAGGCCGCGCTGGACCGGGCGGGCAAGTCCGAGCTGGTCTCGGCCTTTTATTCATACCCGCGGGTGAAGGCGAACCTGTTCGCCAACGTCAACTTCGACGGCAAGCACAACCTGCGCGCCACGGTGCGGTATGTCTCGAAGCTGAAGGACCGGAACCACGACATCGATACGGTCACGGCCGGTGTCCAGGAGGCGACGATCAAGTCGTACTACCAGCTGGATCTGGTCTACCAAGCGATCCTGCCGTGGGACACGACGCTGACGCTGAAGGTCGACAACGTGTTCGATAAGGACCCGCCGTTCGCCTACAGCCAGTACAATTACGACTACACGCTGGCGAACCCGCTGGGCCGGGTGTTCGGCCTGGGGCTGAAGAAGCAGTTCTAGGCTTCAGCCCACTGGAGATCGGGGCGCCGAGCCATCGGCGCCCCTTTTTCGTTCCTAGTCCCGGAAGCTGGGATCGATCCGGTCCAGCTTGCGCAGCAGCGCCGGCCAGGCGAGCCCTTCGGCCAGGCGCTTCATCCCCGGCCCGTTGGTCTGGCCTTCGACCCGCTCGGGCATGCCCGCCGGCGGCTCGTAGAGGCCGGCCCGGCCCACGCCCAACATCATCACCTGCGCCTCGCAAGCGCGCTCCAGATAGTACATGCGCAGGAAGGCCTGCGGCACGGTCTCGCCGACGGTCAGGGTGCCGTGGTTGCGCAGGATCATGGCGTTCTTGGTCCCCAGGTCGGCGACCAGTCGCTCGCGCTCGCCCAGGTCCGTCGCGATACCCTCGAAGTCGTGATAGGCGACGTCGTGCCGGGCGATCATCGCCGTCTGGGTGTGGGGCAGCAGGCCCTCGGCTATGGCCGACACCGCCTGGCCGTGCGGCGTATGCAGGTGCAGCACGGCGTGGGCGCCGTCGCGGCCCATGTGGATCGCCGAGTGGATCACGAAGCCGGCCTTGTTCACCGGCTGGCGCGCCTCCATCACCCGGTTGCCATCCATGTCGATCTTCACCAGCGAGGACGCGGTGATCTCGTCGAACATGTGCGTGTAGGGGTTGATCAGGAAGTGGTGCTCGGGGCCCGGAACACGCGCGGACAGGTGGGTGAAGATCAGGTCGTCCCAGCCGTAGTAGGCCACCAGGCGGTAGGCGGCGGCGAGATCCACCCGCAGGGCCCACTCCTCCTCCGACACCTGGTCGCGGATCGACGCCTCGTCCGGCTTGATGGCGGTCATCATGTTCATGGCCAGTCTCCCATTCTGTTGGATCCGTCGTGCCACGGCGCGCGAATCCGAATTGTCGCCGAATTGACAATTCGACGTCGATGAGTGTCCTTCGGGGTGATGCCAGCGCACGATCCATGGTTCGCCGGCGTCGCGCCGGTGCGACGCGAGGCCTTGCTCGGGCGGGGGCGGGAAGGCCGTGCGGCGCTGGGCGCGCGGGTCTATGGCGTGGGCGATCCGCCCGACGGCCTGTGGTGTGTCCTGGAGGGCGAGGTGCGGCTGATGTCGTACCCGGCGGTCGGTGTGGAATCTCTGGCGCTCATCCTTGGTCCTGGCGCCTGGTTCGGCGAGGTGTCGGTGGTGGACGGTGGCCCCCGGCCGCACGACGCGGTCGTCGTCAAGCCCGCTCGCCTGCTGCACGTGACGTTGGCGGCCTTCGAGCAGGTGGCCGAAGAGCACCCACTCCTCTACCGCGACCTGGGTGTGCTGATCGCCACCCGGCAGCGCGCGACGCTGGGCGCCCTGGGGCGGATCATCACCCAGCCGGTCCGCGTCCGCGTGGCCCGCACCTTGGCCGGACTGGCCCGCGCTTCGGGCGGTGACGAGGTGCGAATGCGGCAGGATGACCTGGCCGCGATGATCGGCGTGTCGCGCCAGACCATCAACAAGGAGCTGCGCGCCCTCGAGACGGCGGGCCTGGTGGCCCGCGCCTACGGCCGGATCACGGTGGTCGATGCCGAGAAGCTGCGCGCCGGCTAGGGCCGCGCGTGCTTGGGCAGCGCCTTGATCTCTTCGGGCGTCAGCTTGTGGATATTGCGCACCGGGCATCGCTGGGGGCCGATGGACGAGGGTGAGATGATCTCGGCGTCCAGGCCGGTGCAGATGTACGAGCCGCCGCGCGAGACCAGGGCGATGCTGTTGCTCCAGTCCACGTCGTTGCAGCGACCGAACATCTCGAACTGATAGACGTCCTTTACGCCCACCCGGACGTTGACGATGCGGTCGTCGTTCGAGGCGAAGCTGTTCACCTGGCGGGTCCAGAAGCACTGCTTCTGCGGCTTGGCGGCAGCGCCCGGCTCGACCGGCGATTTGGCGGCGGCGGGCGCCGACGCGACGAGGCTGAGCGCCGTCAGGCCGGCGGCGGCGATGGACAGGCAGGTCGTGAAACGCATGGTCGGAAGTCCTCAGGCCCCAGAACGTCCCCCGAAGAAACGTCAGTATAGAGGCCGGTCCGTGGCTTAGGAACGGCGCCGTGCGGCGCGGCGGGCGAAGCGGTCCGGCGCGACGAGGTCGGCCGCCGCCGCGCTGATCGGTGAGGCGGCTCCCAGCGCCAGGGCGGCGACGTGCTCGGCCAGCAGCGGCGCCTGTGAAAAGCCGCGCGACCCGAATCCGGTGAGGGCGAATAGCCCCGGCGCCAGCGACCCGGCGATCGGCAGCCTATCGCCCGTGGTGGCGCGGATCGACGCGCGGCCGGCCAGGCCCGACGCGGCGGCGCGGGCGTGCAGCGCGGGCAGGGCGGCCTCGAGGGTCGCAAGGTTCCGCTGGTGGTCCGCCTCGCGCACCTCCACGCCGGTGTCGTCGCGGTCGTGCGTCGCGCCAAACAGCAGGCCGTCGCGGGTTTCCAGGACATAGCCGCCCCAAGCCGCGGCGGCGGCGGCGATCCGGTCCACGGTCCAGCTCGCCTGGCCGCGGACAGGCTGCAGCGTCACGGCGGGACTCAGGCTGGCCGACCCCAGGGCCGCGGCGAGGATCACGGCGTCGGCGCGAAGGATCTCCTGTCCATCGGCGTCCAGCAGGCGCCAGGCATCGCCATCGGCCTCCAGTGCGGCCACGTTCGCGGTGACCAGCTCGCCGGTCCAGGCGTCCAGGATCGTGGCGGGCTCGACCACAAGGGCGGTGGTCTGGTCCAGCGCCGCCGGCGTCGGCTCGCCCACGCGCGCCGTGGCCGCCTCGGCGTCCAGCAAGGCCAGGGCTCCCGGTTCGAAGACATCGGACGCGGCGACGCGGGCGAACCGGTCGGCGTCGCGCGCCGTCTCGGCGAACTGCAGGACACCGCGGGAGAGCACCGCGCCGGGGATCGCATCGTACAGCTGGATCGCCCGGCCGAACGCCTGGGCGTAGAGCCGCGCGGCGTCGCCCAGGGCGGCGTCCAGACGGGGCGTGACCAGGGCGGCGGGATTGCCCGAGGCGCCGGCGCCGGGCCGCGACGCTTCGACGATCACCGCCTCGCCGCCCAGGGCCCGGATGGCGCGGGCGGCGGAGGCGCCGGCGATGCCGCCACCGACGATGGCCACGCGGCGGATGCGCGGATCGGCGGCCTCGCCCGGAAGGCGGGCTTCGAGCCGCTCGCGCTTGCGCCCAAAGCCAGGGCGCTTGTCGACGACGAAGCCGGCGGCGGCCAGACCGCGCCGCACCTGGCCGGCGACGGTGAAGGTGGCCGCCCGGGCGCCGGGGGCGGAGCGTTGGGCGACGAGGCCGAGGATGTCGTCGCTCCACATGCCTGGGTTCAGGGCCGGCGAGAAGCCGTCCAGGAACCAGGCGTCGGCGGCTCCGGTCCAGCTGGAGAGCGCCTGGGCGGCGTCCATCACCGCCAGGTCGAGATTGGCGCCGAACTCCGGCAGGTCGACGCGGTGAAGGCCACGGGCGCGGCCAGGCCAGCGCGCCGTCAGCGCGCCGACGACCTGCGCCAGCTCGGGCCAGCGGCCCAGGGCGCGGGCGGCCTCGTCGGCGGTGATCGGGAAGCCTTCGATGGAGAAGATGTGGAGTTGGCCGTCGGCCGGGCGATGGCGGCGCCACAGGTCCAGCAGGGCGGCGATGTTCAGGCCGGTGCCGAAACCCAGCTCGCCGACCACGAAGCGGCGGCGCCCGGACCAAGCCTCGGGCAGGCCACAGCCTTGAAGGAACACGGCCCGGCTCTCGGCAAGGCCATCCTCGGTGGAGAAGTAGACATCGCCGAACAGGCGCGAGCGCGGCTGGCCGTCGTCGGTCCAGGTCAGCGGCGAGCCGGAGGGACTGTCGCCGGGGGCCGGCGGCTCGGCGGTCATGGGCGTATCCGGAAACGAAGAAGGGCCGCCCCAGGGGCGGCCCTTCCGTAACGCGTATTCCGCGTGAAGAAGCTTACTTCTTCTCGGGAGCAGCCGGAGCGGCTTCGGCGGCCGGGGCGGCCGGAGCAGCGGCAGCGTCGGCGGCCGGAGCAGCGGCGGCGGCCGAGTCGGCAGCGGCGGCGGCCGAGGTCGCGGCGGCGTCAGCCGAAGCGGCGGCAGCGTCGGCGGCCGGAGCGGCGGCGTCGGCGGCGGGGGCTTCAGCCGGCTTTTCTTCGGTCTTCTGGCAGGCGGCGACGCCCAGCATGGCGACGGCGGCGCTGGCGATCAGCAGTTGCTTCATCATGGTCCCAAATCCTCTGGTCGAGTGTCAGGCGCCGGTCGGACTTTCCCGCCGATCAAGGAATGGGCAAGGCCGCCCCCCCGACGCGTGCGAAGAGATACGCCTACGCAGTCGGCCATAGCAAGGGCAAAAATCACGGACTTGTGATCACTTTTTCAACCTTTGCCGTCGAGCGAGCCCTACGGCAAGGGGGATCAGGCCTCGGCGGGGATGGCCGACAGAGCCTCTTCCAGCTCGAGGAAGCTGGGCTGGGCGGCCGTCGGCACGTTGCCGCGACCGATTTCGACCGAGATCTGGGCGGCGTTGCCGTGCAGGTGGGCGACCAGGACCGCCTGGATGATCTTGTAGAACGAGCCTTCCTCGTCGACCACTTCCTTCATCCGCGTGGCCATCGGGGCGACCATGCCATAGGCCATGAACACGCCAAGGAACGTGCCGACGAGCGCGCCGCCGATCATGGTGCCCAGCACTTCGGGCGGCTCGGTGATGGCGCCCATGGTCTTGATGACCCCCAGCACGGCGGCCACGATGCCCAGGGCGGGCAGGGCGTCGGCGAGGTTCTGGATGGCGTGGCTGGCGGCCAGCGCCTCGTGGTGGTGCTTCTCCAGCTGCTTTTCCATGGCGTCCTCGACCTGGTGCGGGTCTTCGAGGTTCATGGTCATCATCCGCAGCGTGTCGCAGATGAAGTCGATGGCGAAGTGGTCCTTCATGATCTTCGGGAAGCGGTTGAAGATCGTGGATTCCTTCGGGTTCTCGATGTGGCTTTCCAGCGCGATGACGCCCTTCGACTTCATCGTCTTGGTCAGCAGGAACAGCAGGGCCAGAAGGTCGCGGTAGTCCGAGGGCTTCCACTTGGGGCCCGAGAACACCTTCCCGAAGCCGCCGCCGCAGGCCTTGATCGTGGTCATGGAGTTGGCGATCAGGAAGCTGGCCACGCCGGCGCCGCCGATGGCCATCAGCTCGTGGGGCGCGGCCTCGATGATCACGCCCATGTTGCCGCCGGACATGATGTAGCTGCCGAACACCAGGCCGAACAGCAGAACAAGACCAATGATCTGAAACATGGAAACCCCGCGACGTCGGGGCGGACCATGCCGGTTAATGCTTAATGTCGCGTGAGTCCGGGCCCTGATCCGACGGCGCAGAATTGCCGCAGGGGACCAACCCGCTTAAGGCAGGGGTCATGGCCAGCCCCGTCGCCAGCGCCCTGCCCAAGCGTTCCTTCGCGATCATCTTCGCCGTCTCGGCCGCGACGGCCATGGGCAACACCGGTCTGATCTCGGTGCTGCCGGCGATCGGGCGATCGATCGGCATTCCCGACCCCATGGTCTCGGCGATCTTTTCGCTGTCGGCCCTGCTGTGGGCGTTCTCCTCGCCGTTCTGGGCGCGCGCGTCCGACAGGCGTGGGCGCAAGCCGCTGATGTTGGTGGGCCTGGCCGGGTTCGGCATCTCGATGGGGCTGTGCGGGCTGGTGGTCAGTGCGGGGCTGCACAAGCTGGCCGCGCCGATGGTGATCTTCGTCATGCTGCTCCTGGCCCGGGCGCTGTTCGGTCTCTTCGGCGCCGCCAGCAACCCGGCGACCCAGGCCTATGTCGCCGAGCGTACCCCCCTGGCGGCCCGCACCCAGGCCATGGCCAGCTTGGCCGGCGCGTTCGGCCTGGGCACGGTGATCGGCCCCTTCCTGGCGCCGCTCTTCGTGTTCCCCGTGGTGGGCCTGGCCGGTCCGTTGTTCAGCTTCTCCGTGATCGCCCTGTCGATGCTGTTCGTCGTCTGGCGCTTCCTGCCTGACCAGAAGGTCGATCCCGAGGCCCAGCGCCCGCGCCGGCCGGTGGTGGTGGGCGCGGCCAAGGAAAAGCCGCTGTGGAAGGATCCGCGGATCACGCCGTTCCTGATCTACGGCTTCGTGGTCGCCACCTGCCAGACGGCCCAGGCCCAGAGCCTGGCGTTCCTGATCATCGACAAGGTCGGCCTGCCTCCCATCGCGGCTCAAGGCTACATCGCCACGGCCATGATGTTCGGCGCTGTGGCCGGCCTGCTGGCCCAGTGGGGTCTGATCCGGATGTTCGAGATGACGCCGCGCCAGCTGCTGCGCTGGGGCGTCGGCGTGGCGGCGGCAGGCAATGTGATCGTCGCCCTGTCGCCGGGTGGCGACAACGGCTTCTACGTGGTGGTGGCGGGCTATGCGCTGTCCAGCCTGGGGTTCGGCTTCGCCCGACCCGGCTTCACGGCGGGCTCGTCGATCTCGGTCGGACTGGACGAGCAGGCGCGGGTCGCCGGCGCCATCGCCGCGGTGAACGGGATCAATGTGATCTTCGCGCCGGGCTTCGTCTTCCTCTACCAGCATTTCGGCCCGGCGCCGTTCGTGCTGAACGCGGCGCTGATGGCCGGGATGCTGGTCTACGCCTTCCGCAACGCGGCGCTGAAGAACGCCGACCCCAAGCCAGCAACCCGCGAGGCGGCGACCATGGCCACCATCGAGAAGAGCGACGAAGGCGGGACGGTCTAGGGCGCGGCCGCCGCGGCGGCCTTCAGCCGGGCGACCATGTCGGCCGAGAGATAGCCGTCGGCGGTCAGACCGCGCGACTTCTGCCACTCGCGCAGGGCCTTGCGGGTCGCCATGCCCACGACGCCATCCGAGCCGCCGGTGTCGAAGCCCAGGGCGATCAACGCCCGCTGCGCCGTCATGCGGTCGACCAGGGACAAGGGCGTTTCCTGCGGCCAGGCCTTCACCAGGGGCGAGCCGCCGGCCATGCGGTCGGCCAGCATTCCGACGCCAAGCGCGTAGGCGATGCTGTTGTTGTACTTGCGGATCGCGAAGTGGTTCGGGAGCAGCAGAAACAGCGGCCCGTTCGCGCCAGCCGGGGCGATGAGCTGGGCCTTGGCCAGGGCGTCATTGGACGACCACGGTTTGCCGTCGGCGGGGCGCACGCCCTTGGCGGTCCACCAAGCCGGTTGCTCGCTGACCGTCTCCGTCAGGCTGAAATCGAAG
>Ga0209026_1001499_pt1 | contig 10247 bp, 9 predicted proteins | sample AraplaCL_Col_mCL_FD_184262 | JGI IMG/M metagenome (GOLD analysis project Ga0209026, IMG submission 184262) | Arabidopsis root microbial communities from the University of North Carolina, USA - plate scrape CL_Col_mCL (SPAdes) (version 2) | ecosystem: Host-associated > Plants > Roots >... | reverse complement strand
CATCACCAGCGTGACCGACCCCAACGGCAACACCTTGACATACGGCCAGAACGGCATCCTGCACAGTAACGGCACCGGCATCGCTTTCACGAGAGACGCCAACGGCCATATCACGCAGATCACCGACCCGGCCGGCTACGCCATCAACTACAGCTACTCGGCAACCGGCGACCTGCTGACTGTCAACGACCGCAACAACGCCACGTCCAAGATGACGTATGACCAAAGCCATGGCTTGGTCAGCTACACTGACCCGAATGGCAACCTGACTGCGCGCTACCAGTACGATGCGACCGGCAAGCTGATTGCGGCTTATGACGCCAACGGGAATGCGATCCAGACACAACACAACCCGAATCAGGACGTGGTCACGGATCAGCGCGGCAACAAGACCGTCTACACCTACGACAACAACGGCAACATCACGCAGATTACGAATGCGCTGGGGCAGACCACGACGTACACCTATGACGCGAATGGGAATCAGGCCAGCGTGACGGACCCCACAGGTAACACAACGACGCAGACGGTTGATCCGCGGAGCTTCCTGCAAACGAGTCAGACTGACCCAATGGGACACACTACAACTTGGGGATATGACAGTGTGACGCATGGTCGGCTAACAAACATCATGGATGCCAATGGAAACGCAATAACATATTCATACGGTGGCAGAGGAACAACGACGATTGTGGAGCCTCTCGGACTTTCTATGTCCTCCATAGTCAGCAATTCTGGCAATCTCTCCCAGATTTTGGTCGCAGGACGATCTATTACGTACGGCTACGATACGAAAGGAAATAAGACTAGCGAAACCGATGCAGCAGGTAATACGATCAACTACACATATGACGCGAACGGCAATCAATTGAGCCAAAGTTGGCGGGTCAACGGGCAAATCGTCACGTCAACGCAAACGTACGATGGTAACGGGCATGTCGTCAGTCAAACTGACGCTCTCGGCAATACCACGACTAGCCAATATAACGCGTCCGGACAACTCACATCCACCACCGATGCGCAAGGGCGTGCAACGGGCTATCAATACGACCCCGCGAGTGGCAAGCTGGCAAGCACGACGTACCCCGACGGCACCACGGAAAGCAGCACCTACGACATCGCCGGCAACCAGATTACACACACGGACAGGCAAGGGCGCACGACCCAATACGTTTTCGATGCCTTGAACAGACAAACGGCTACAATATTTCCTGATGGTACCCAAACGGGTGTAGCTTACGACGCTGCAGGCAGAGTTGCCACAATCACCGACGCAAAAGGTAACGCGACAAGAAATAGTTACGATAATGCCGGGCGACTGACAAGCGTCACGGATGCTCAAGGGAAAACGATTCAATATACCTACGATTCCAACGGTAACCGCACAGGCCTAATCGATCCGCTTGGTAACGCCTTACAATTCCAATTCGATGCCCTAGATCGCCTGATCCAAATTACCTATCCAGACGGCAAAAGCACATCTACAACCTGGCGGACTGATGGGTTGAAACAATCTGAAATTGACCAAGTAGGCAATGTTACGACATACGGCTACAACGCGAACGACCGATTAAATCAAGTAACTCAATCCAATTCCGCGACGCTTCAGCAAACGACGTACACCTACGACAATAATGGCAACGAAGCTATTCAAACGGATGCCAATGGTCACGCGACCAACTGGACATTCGATGCCAACAACGGGATGGCGAGTCGTACATTGCCAATGGGCCAGCAGGAAAATTTCCAATATGATGTTAACGGACAATTGATCGCTCACTCCGACTTCAAGAGCACTACAACTAGCTATAGCTACGACAGCAACGGTAGCGTGGTCCAGGAGCGGCGACCGGACGGTACAACCATTGCAATGACCTACACGTCGACCGGTAAGGTCGCGACAACAATGGTTGCCAATAGCAATAGCACCAGCCCAGTCCGACTCGGCAAAACCAGCTATACCTACGATGCGCAAGATAGGTTGACTAAGCAGACCAATCCGGATGGCAGCTTCATAGCATACAGCTACGATGCTAATAGCAACGTCACGCAGCGCAGCACGGCGAACGGCACGGTCAACTATGCCTATGATGCGAACAATCACCTGATAAAGGTCACCGATCACAGCGGCCAGACCACGACCTACACCTGGGACGCGAATGGCCGCACCACTGCTGCGGCCTTGCCTAACGGCGTAACAACAATTTACACCTACGACGCCAACAATCGCATCACGGCTGTCGTGCATCAAAACCGGGCTGGCGACGTGGTGAGCGGTGAAAGTTACGGACTTGCCGCAAACGGCCAGCGCACCCAAATCCAGGAATTCGACGGCCAAAGCATGCTCACTAATGGGCTGCTTGCAAATCCGGTTCGCACCACCAACTACATGTACGACGGTTTGAACCGTCTGACGCAAGAGGTCATGACCGACCGTATTGGGAATACGAGCACAATTGCCTATCAATACGACGGAGCGGGAAATCGTACGCAAAAAACTATTACTACTAGTGCAGGTACGGAAATCATTGCTTATACCTACGATAACAACGACAGACTGAACATCGAAACTGATGCGGTGGGTGCGACACAAACCCAAACGACCTACACCTGGGATGCGAACGGTAACCTGCTGACCAAGACAATGCCTACACTAGTTACGGCATACAAATGGGACAGCCAAAACCGCCTGATCGAAGTCGATCAAGGTGCCACGCAAGCCAGTGAGACGCCCATCGCCAACTATGTATATGATGCATCAGGTAATCGTGTTCAAAAGATCGAGCCGGGCGGTAAGGTGACGACGTTCCTAGTCGACGCAAACATGGTTTATGCGCAAACGATTGAGGAGGATGTCAATGTGACTGGAGTGGTTACCTCTACAGTTTATACTTGGGGAGTCAACCTTCTTGGCATGAATAGCGGCGGTCAGCAGAGTTATGTCCACGCGGATGCCGTTGGCTCGGTCAAGGCTATGACAAATACCAACGGGACTATAACGGATACCTACGCATACGATGCATTTGGCAATTCGGTTGCGCACGTAGGCGTAACGGTAAATCCGTATGGGTACGTTGGTGAATATTTTGATGGTTCTGCGAACTTGCAATACAATCGGCAAAGATGGTATGACACAAACACTGGGCGATTCCAATCTATGGACAGTTGGTCTGGCGATGCGCTGCATCCAATCTCTTTCAATAAGTATGTGTATGCAGGTGCCGACCCAGTAAATTTCGCCGATCCGAGCGGAAATTTTGCGAGTACTACAGAGGAGGCTGTGACTGTGGGCACGATAGGTGACTTGATGGCGGCTGTCCTCGCCGTATACTTGTTAGCAAACTCGTCTGGCCCAATGTCGATTGAAGAGATGGTTGCCAAGAAATCAGCCATCGCACTTGCAATGCAAAGCCCGAGTTACGTCGAGTTGCAACTTAAGGAGCCTGATGAGATGCGGCTCCTGCCGGTAATTGTTTTTGGTGATAATTATAAAGATGCAACAAAACACTACTCGGATGTCACTAAGCAAAGGATAGACAAAAGCGCACTTTCGCGGAAATACCCGCCTTTTTCAGACCGGTCTTGGCTTTCCAGAACGCCTGGATGCCAAGGGAAGACAGGTCGAGGAACTGGAAATGATTGTGACGAATATCCATTCGCTGCAGCAACGCAGGGAGGGCAAGCCAACTATAAGGCAGGAGGAGTATCAACACGTGCAGTTACTTCGGACGCGAATCAAAGTGCAGGACGCTTCCTTGGATATTTTTACAGCCCTAAGGCGTGTAACATCTCAACAGCGGCAGGATCAGTAGATAGCTGGTATGGAGTCGCAGCTGACAACAAAATTTCAATGTCCTTTTTCGCTTGTTCTAGGTCCAGAAAATGACTTCCAAATATTCAAACAGTGATTATGCGCGCATACTTATCGAAGATTGGTGCGAAAGTATTCGCTCTGAAATTTTGAAATATGATGTGTCGCTTCTGAACGAACGCTGTCCATTTCTCTTACCATTTCTTGATGGGAACTATCGAGGAGAAAGTGGGGCAAGCGAAGAAATGATCTACATGATAGAAAAGAAATTGAATGTCGAATTGCCAAAAGATTATCGTGCGTTTGTGCAACTGACAAATCGATGGCCGGCACCAGGATTGGGTCCTCCAGGAAGTGCTTTTCTCGATATTAAGGAAATTGGTTTGTATCGAGATCTTTATCCGTCTAGCTATAAGATATGGATGAATGATCAGATGAGTGTAGACCAATATGAGCAAATCGGGATCTATGGTGCTGAGCAACTTCCAGAATGTTTTTGTTTGCAGCATTTATCCGATTGTGTCGCAATCTCAACCCAAGATGGCGGTGAATCATACGTCTTGAATCCACATGTAAGAAATGGGGATTCTTGGGAAGCATGGTGGATAGGCTTTCATCTTCCGGGAGCGATGAGATTCTCCAGTTTTTTTTCTTTGCTGGAATACGAAATTCCGAGATCGATAGCCGATTTTAAGTCTCTTCTCGAATTCTAGAAATAGGCCTCTATTGAAGGTCGTTCGGACTTTTTGTGGATAAAAATATTTTCTTTGTATCAATGCCTCGCTGATGCAAACCACGGCAATGCTCGAAAACCCGCGTAATTACTGGCTTTGGGAGCATTCCGCTACGCGGCGGCGTTGTCCAAATTAGCCTTACTTGACGCACCAGCGCACATATTTCACCTGCTACCCACAAAATACTCCGATGAACCCTATTGAAAAACGAGCGAAAATAGAAAAAATAGGATCAGACACTGGGCCTTCCCCTCAAATCGATGCATTTTTCGCCATGGAGGAAAGAATTTCAAGTGTGTCGTCAACAAGCGCCGTTGGAATCTGAAAGTCTGGAAATTCATCAATCCACCATCGCCGACGAAATGTTCATCCGTGGTGGATGATCAAATTGCAACCGCAGCATGTGGGCAAGTGAGGCTTCACACTTGCCCGGACCGAATCGCCGTCTGGAACTTAGACCCATCCCCACTCAAGATCAATTGACCTCGAAGTGGTTCGATCGGCCAGGCGCCGTTGAAGACGCTCGCGTTCAGCCGCCTCTCGTTCGAGATAGGACACCAATATGGAAGCCGCTTCGACAGCCGACTCGCCATCGTGCACGAGGTTCGAGAGGCGCTTGCCCTTGATGAAACGGCGAAGCAGTGATCGATCATGGGCAAACCCGGCGGCGTCGATCAACTTGGCGGCAGACACCAAATCGTCGAGGATGTGGGACTTTTCGCCGGACATGGATTCGGTACCGCACCATCTGTAGATCTGATCTGCTGAAGTGTGGAACATGATCGCGAGATCGGAAGTCGCCGGCGCAAATACTCGCCTGATCAGGTCAATTTTGCTGGATTGTGTAACTTCCATCGGAAGCACCTCCGGTCATCGGTCAAAGTTAGGTCTGTAAATTCGGCGCATCCGTTGTCGGCCTTCAATTGGATCTGTTCGCGCTGTTCGCGCTTTTCTCCAACGCAGTTTCTGGCACAGGCCAATTGAGCAAGACCGCAGTGCGGCGAATCATCCAGCGACATTCCTCTGCCGTGCCATGGCGGTGCTTGTTCAACCGCCGCAGGTACTGCGCCAGGATTTCCTCACGCGTCAAGCCTGCATATTTGCCGTGTTCATTGCGCAGGCACTTTTCAACAAAAAAGTGTGCCAACTCCTCGTATTCTTTCCATCTTGCAAGGCGCTCCGGCGGGGTAAATCCTTCCGGGTAATAGCGCCCTTCATATCGCGCCAGCACCACCTTCGGTTTCGCACCGCTCACCGCACCGGGGATGCCGGCGAACTTCGGAAAGTCATCCGGTACCTGGTCACCAAATGTCTCGCGCTGGTTGTCGTCCATCGCGTTTCCCTCCAGTCGATCAATCGACCTTGACTTGCTTTGTACAGCCGGGCAGTAACCGATATCGGTCGGGGTCCTGGGTGCTCACAAGCGAAGCTTGCGATTCGCCGATAAAAACCGAGGTGGGCGATTCGAAGCCGAAATCTATGTTCGGCGCCTGGTTCAACTGATTGCGTTCATCGTACAAGACCCTGCCGGCGCCGAAGCGCACACCGAACTGCCCTTCGAGGGTCGACCGGAGGTTATCCTTTTGTTCACGAGTGAGGACATCTGTGTATACCCGGATTATTTGGCTGACTCGGAAGACTTGCGACTGCCCGTCGGCGCTTGGGTAGGGTTTGACCGTCACCGTGGTCAAATGGTGTGAGTCGCTGTAAAACCGGCCTTCCAGTGTGAACACGACACAGGAACCACGCGCCTTTTGCAAGGCGCCGATCACCCCTGCGTTGAGGCCGCCAATATCACCCATCATGTCTCGATACGGCTTCAATTGATTCAATACGGACTGATCGGCTCGAAGATAGCCCGCCATATGCGTTTCGTATTCCGGTCCGCGGAAGAGTGCGTTCTTTGGGGATACGCCGATAGGCTCCCACTTGATACCGGTCGGCAATTCCGCCAGCCGCGCCCCTAAGCAGACGCCAGACAGGCACACTTTGGAATCTTCAGCTACTGCAAGCTGAATGCATCCGACCAGCAATGCGGTCGCCACCGCCAAGGTTTTCCGATTCATGAATAGATTTCCCTTCATTTTCTGGAGACGAAGAATCGGATGATCCGGTACACGACATACGTGCCGAAGGCGCCCATGATCAGCGACGAGACCCAGGGCGAACCACCGGAGAAAGTTTGAAACGCGCCGAGCACGATGGCCAGCAGATTCACCACAAAGAAAGCGGCGATCCATCCAAAGGGTGTGAGCTGCCCGCCAGATTCGTGAATCACCGTTCCGCAAAATCGACATTCGCGCCTGACTTTACGGTACCGATAGCTGCCGAAGGCCGGACGGTAGTGATAAATGTAAGGAACGATGTCCCTCTCGCATCCGGGGCATTTGATGGTGCTCTCCATGTTTCTCCCAAATTTACGAATGAAAGCAGCAGTCGATGAAACACAGAAATGCCGGCGGCCGAGGCGCACCGCGGGCCATCAGGGCGTCATATTCCGGGCCACGGAATAGCGCGTTCTTAGGGGAGACCTGGATTGGTTCCCGCTTGATTGTCGGCAATTCCAACGCTGCGGCGCCGAGACAGACGACCCACAGGCACTCCTTTGTTTCTTGTGCGTTGCTGCACTTGCTGCCCCCAAAAGCAGTACAACCGACAACGCCAATCCATGACGCTTCATGACCGAATATTCCCTTCCCTTATGAAATCTCCCATTTTGGTGGATAAATGTTACCACTGATAGTGAATGTTTGGAAAGGTATCGTCCAACGGATGAAAACCACCGAACGCTCTGCTGTCCAGGAAAAAGCCGCATTTTCGGAACGGCTGAAGACCGCTATTCGCAATTTCGACGAGAATTTGCTCAGCCCGACGGCTCTGGCCAAGGAATTCAATCGCCGGTCGAAAAGTAGTACCGTCGCCGTGACAGGCGCGCACAAGTGGCTGACCGGCGAATCTATCCCTCAGCAGCAGAAGCTGGTCGTTCTGGCTAACTGGCTGGGCGTATCAGTGCAATGGTTGCGTTTCGGCGCGGCGAGCGAGGCGCCTGCCCCGAGCGACAAAGAGCAAAAGCGCCAGAAGAAGATGGCGACCAACTTCACCGCGCTGTCCGAGCGCGACAAGGCCTTGGTTGAAAAACTGGTGGACGAAATGCTTCGCCGGAACTAGAAACCCAGGAAACGGTATCGCGCCTGCTTCCAGCGCAAGAATGTTTGCATCTGCTAGACTCAATGCACAATCAAGCCGCCGCGGGTGGTTTCGAAAGCGATTCGCCGTCACGTCATGCCAGGCAGATCTATCTTGCACGTACTTTTTATCGACTTTGATGGCGTGTTGCATGCCGTCGCTGGACCGCCGTCCACGATGAGGCAATTCGTCTGGACACCAATATTGGAATCGGTATTGAGCGACTATCCGGACGTGAAGCTGGTGGTCCATGCGTCGGCCCGAGATCATTCGTCCGCTGAGTGGATCGTGGAGCGTCTCGGAACGTTGGGGCAACAACGAGTGCTTGGCGTGGCGGCACCGCGAATACCGCGCTGGGAAGCAATCAAGCAATACTTGGCAGCCAATTCACAAATCGCGAGCTACCGGATTCTTGACGACACGCCTGGGGAATTTCCAAACGAGCTTCCAGAATTGATCGTGTGCAAGTCCAATCAGGGCCTAAGTGATCTTGATGTACAGGAACAGATTCAAAACTGGCTACGAGGGAAATAGCACGGCAAGCAATCTGGCTATTGTGGTCCATTGCTTTTTTCCCGTTGTTATAAAACAGTGTTTTTGCAACAGTATTGGTCCCCCACCACAGCGTTTCCCGGGCAGACTTGCGTGACGCAATGCCCCGTGCAAGCCGTGCCGGGACATGAAGGTGGGGCAAGAATGCGATGGAAGATCAATAAAACCGGTGGTGGACTTGTGAGAGTTTGGCTTACTAACCCTCTATGTGGGGCTCGCCCGAATTGGCGATGGCGCCACGGCGCACGGCTCAAGAGCGTTTGGACCGAGCCCCCAGCTTTATCAGGCCATGCACGGCAAGACTTTCATTATCGCTGCAAGACATTTCATTCGAATCATATGGCCCACATAGTCCAATCTCGTCCCATAATTTTTAACATGCGTGTTTATCCGAACAGCTAAAACTATGGCTAAACGAACCATATCCCAAAAAATCGGATCGATAGGACATAAGTGGTTACAGGCGCACATTGAATAGCATTCGGACTGATTCCCGTGTGGGATTGAATGCGCTCGCATTTTTGTATGACGTGTACCTGATGCTGACCTGGCCGAAGTTCACCGGATGAACCAGGCGCGATGGAATGCGCAACCCGATTGAAAGAATTGCCGCGCAGCTGAGAATGGGTGCGGCGTGTTAATTGGTAAACATGCCGCTGCTTTGACTCAACACCGCCCGCAGCCGCTCCCGCAGCGACGCCGGCTCGATCACCTCGACGTCCGGAAGCAGACCCAGGATTTCGCTCAACAGCTCGCGATCGTCCGAATAAGGGATTTCCAGCAGGTAGTTGCCCGCCCCATCGACCGACGACTTCTGCGCCGCATGCCAGGTCGTCGGCTTGATCCAGCGCGCCCTGACCGGGCCGACCCGGATTTTTGCGACCTCGGTCGGCTGCCCGGCAAAGATGCCGTATCCGGCGCTGAGCATCTCGCGCATGGTGTCCAGCGAGACCTCCTGCGCCGGCGTATTCAGCAAATCGGCCGATTCGATCGCGTCGACCGAAAAGGTGCGGATCGCCTCGCGGAGATGGCACCAGCAATCCAGATACCAGTTGTCGCGGTAGTACACCAGTTGCTGCGGCGAGATCACACGCGTGGTTCGTTCGTCCTTGGCGCGATTGAAATGCACAATTTGCACCTGGCGCCGTTTGATCGTCGCGCTGGCGATGGTCTGAAAATGCTCGATCGGCATGTGCCGCCGGCGCGCGGCCAGGATGCGGATCCGTTTCCCGATCTCCTCCGGCAAGTCGTCCATGGACGCCATGATCGCTTCCAACTTCGACCGCAACGGCTGGAGATGCGGGCCTAGCAAACCGGGCTGCACGTCCTCCAGCAACTGCTGCATGGTCAAGAGAGCATGCATTTCACTGTCGTTGAACCATAACCCAGGCAATTCGTAGCGTCGGCCGGCTGCCGGGGTGCGGTCGAAACGATACCCATCGGCATCCCGATCCCAGACGATCGGCGCATTCAGGCGGTCTTTCATATAGTCCAGATCGCGCTTCAAGGTGGAGAGGGAGACTACCAACTCTTCGCGCAATCGTGCCGTCGATACCGCACGATTGCTGGAAAGCAATTGGTCGATCAGGTGTATGCGCTCGAGTCGGTCCATGTCCGGTCTCCTTTTCAGGTTTTTTGCATGGTGGCAGCCGGCTAGCTCATCTGATGAGCTCGTGCTGGAGCAGTATAGGTCAGGTGGGCGGCATTGTTTGGTTGTCGGCGATCCGCCCAGGGGCAGTTTCCCGGCCGCGGCGGGCCGGGATCACCATTGAGGCCGGCAGCCAGCCGGCATGGGGTAACGATCATGGTCGAGGTGATTACCGAAGTAAAAATTGAGGACGTGCCCGATGACTTTCCTCGGGTGCCGCGCTTGGGCGCGGTGGCTGGGGCGCAGCCCAAGCTGTTGATGAGTCAATACGAAGGCAAGTTTTATGAGCTGGGCCTGTCTCCCCCGGAAGTGTATG
>Ga0209026_1001498_pt1 | contig 10250 bp, 4 predicted proteins | sample AraplaCL_Col_mCL_FD_184262 | JGI IMG/M metagenome (GOLD analysis project Ga0209026, IMG submission 184262) | Arabidopsis root microbial communities from the University of North Carolina, USA - plate scrape CL_Col_mCL (SPAdes) (version 2) | ecosystem: Host-associated > Plants > Roots >... | reverse complement strand
GGTTTCGCCAACGTGTCGTCGATCATGGCGATGGTCCGCATTGGGAGATTGACGAGAACTTCAACCTCGACTGGCACGTCCGGCATATTGCACTGCCGAAACCCAAGGACGGCAAGGCCGACAGGGCCGACAGCGCGCTCGAATCGGTCGCCAGTGACCTGGTCAGCACGCCGCTCGATCCGACCAAGCCGATGTGGCAATTTCATTTGATCGACACCCCCGATGGCGGCAGCGCACTGATGTTGCGCATTCATCATTGCTACGGCGACGGCTTTGCATTGACGCACGTGGTCATGTGCATGACCGATGCCGAGCCGGACCACGCACGCCTTGCAATGGACGATGTACCAGCCTACACGCCGGAACGTGCCGCGTGGGAAAGAATCTTCGGACCGCTGACCAACATCATCGGCGACGTCGTCAGAACGTCGCTGGCTGCCGTCGATGTGGGGCGCGATGTCGTCGCGCATCCCGAACATGCCGTCGATTATGCCCGCGTCGGCGGCGATATTGCGTATCAGACGGCTGTCATAGCCAGCATGACGCCTGACTATCCGACGCGCCTCAAGGGGCCGCTCAGTGTCATGAAACGCGTCGCCTGGGCTGACCCCATTCCTCTGCTCGAAGTCAAGGCCTTGGCCGATACGCTGCGTTGTTCGGTGAACGACGTGCTGGTATCGTGCGCCACCGGCGCCTTGCGCTCATTCCTGCTGGAGCAGGGCGATTTTCCAGCCGGTGCAGAAGTGCGTGCCCTTGTGCCGGTCAATCTGCGCCCGCCGGGGCCGGTCACCGAATTGGGTAATCATTTTGGCCTGGTCTTTCTCAGTTTGCCGATCGGCATCGAAGATCCGTTCAAGCGTATCGACGAAGTCAAGACGCGCATGGATCAATTGAAGCACTCGCAACAGCCGCTGGTGGCGCTTGGCATTCTGGCCGGCATGGGCGTTGCCCCGGAGTTCATCAAGGACCGCGTGCTTGAAGTGCTGGCCGCCAATGCCAGCGCCGTCATCACCAATGTACGTGGCCCGGCGCAGCCGCGCTATCTGGCAGGAAAGCTGATCGGGCGCCAGATGTTTTGGGTGCCGCAATCGGGCGGCATCGGTGTCGGGATCAGCCTGCTGAGCTACGCCGGTGAGGTCAATTTCGGTCTGGTGACGGATTCGCGCCGCATACCGGATCCGCGCATTGTCGTGGATCGCTTCGTCAATGAATTCAATACGCTGTTGTTGAGTGCCCTGATGATGCCTTGGCCGGGAGAGGCCAATCTCGACACGGTTTGATATTGCGCAACAACAGGTTGAGCAATAGTTGCCATATTGCGTGAACGGCCAAGGCACTGTTTGCGTTCATTTCAGGACGCGCAGGACGACGGCCGACAGGAGTGAGCCATCATGTCGTTCGACAAGGAAATCCATTTCAAGGACAGGGCGCAGGCCGGTGAAATGTTGGCCAAGGCATTGGTCCAATATGCCGGGCGCAAGGATGCGATCGTCCTGGCGCTGCCGCGCGGTGGCGTGCCGGTCGGCCATGCCGTGGCAAATGCCTTGCAAATCCCGCTCGACGTGTTGATCGTGCGCAAACTAGGCATGCCGGGGCAGGAAGAATACGCGATCGGCGCTGTTGCCGGTGGCAGAAAGTGCTTCCTGCAGGCCGAGGCAATCCAGGCTTTTGGGATCGTGCCGGAAGTCGTCGAGGATGTCGTCAAGCGCGAATTGCTCGAAATCGAGCGACGCGAACAGATTTATCGTTCAGGACGACCCAAGCCGCAACTTCGCGAACGCATTGTGATCCTGGTTGACGACGGCATAGCGACAGGGTCGACCATGCAGGTTGCGGTGCAGGTTGTGCGCCAGGAGTTGCCCGCGCAATTGATCGTCGCCACCCCCGTTGCGCCGCCCGAGAGTTGCGAAAAGCTCGCCAATCAGGTGGACAGTGTGGTCTGTCTGAGCACGCCGGCGCATTTCCGCTCGGTAGGGCAATACTTCGACGATTTCCGCCAAACAACGGACGGCGAAGTCATCCAATTGCTGGCCGAGGCGCGCGGACGCTTAAAGAATGCCGGTTCGATTTTGAGGTGATGCTGCTTCGGTGTCCCGAGTCGGCAGTTCGTTGAATAGCCATGCCGAAATCGATTCGATGTCGCGTTGTAAGTGCGCGCCAGGTTCCAGTCGACCTGAGTTCAATCGGCAAATTCGGGGTACGCCAAGCTAGCCATTGGCTTGATGGCTAAATTGCAGTTGCGAGCCGGATGTGGCGGCTACCTTGCTTGACGGCATTTCTTGATGCAAGTCAAATTCGCGGGCCGCCATGCGTCGATAATTCGACTATGGAAAAAAATCCGCAACAATTCTCGCTCTGGTATTTTGTCGGCGTGATGCTATTGATGCTCGCCTTGCAATACTACTTCGCCGGTGGCAATGTCGAAACGATACCTTACAACGAATTCAAGACTTTGCTAAAGGCTGACCTGCTCGACAAGGTATTGGTATCCGATAGTGAAGTGAGCGGCATCGTCAAGACTGTTCCGGAAGGCGTCGTGTCAAAGCAGACGTTTTCCGATCTGCAGAAAATGGGGCAGGGCGATCATCGATTTGCCACGGTGCGCATCGCCGATCCGCAGCTCGTGCAGGAACTGGAGGCCGCCAAGGTCTCGTTTTCCGGTCAGGTGGACAACCATTGGTTTGCCACCATCATGTCATGGGTGCTGCCGGCGCTGATCCTGGTGTTCATCTGGACCCAGGGCATGAAACGAATGGGCGGCATGGGCGGCGTCAGCGGCATGCTGCCGGTCGGGAAAAGCAATGCCAAACTGTATGTGGAAAAAGAAACCGGTGTCACGTTCGACGATGTTGCCGGCATCGACGAGGCGAAGGAAGAACTGGTCGAGGTGGTGCAGTTTCTCAAGGCGCCGGATCGTTATCGGCGCCTGGGCGGCAAGATTCCGAAGGGCGTGCTGATCGTCGGTGCACCGGGTACCGGCAAAACCTTGCTGGCTAAAGCGGTGGCCGGTGAAGCCGGCGTGCCGTTTTTTTCGCTGAGCGGGTCCGATTTTGTCGAAATGTTTGTCGGCGTGGGAGCGGCGCGCGTACGTGATCTTTTTGCCCAGGCCGAGCAGAAAGCGCCTTGCATCGTCTTCATCGACGAACTGGACGCGCTAGGCAAGGTGCGTTCCGGCAGTGCATTCGGCGGACACGAAGAGCGCGAGCAGACCCTGAATCAGTTGCTGGTCGAAATGGACGGATTCGCGACCAACATGGGCGTGATCATCATGGCCGCTACTAACCGGCCCGAAATCCTTGACCCGGCATTGCTGCGTCCCGGCCGCTTCGACCGCCATATCGCGCTGGACCGTCCTGACATGACAGGGCGGCGCAAGATCCTTGCCGTGCACGTCAAGAATGTCAAACTGGCGCCCGAGATCGACCTGTCTGCAATCGCCGGGAAAACGGCCGGATTCGCCGGCGCCGACCTGGCCAACCTGGTCAATGAAGCGGCACTGCTGGCCGCGCGTAAGAACAAGGATAACGTTGACATGGAAGATTTCGACCAAGCCCTTGACCGGATCGTCGGCGGCCTGGAAAAACGCAACCGCGTCATGAATCCCAAGGAAAAGGAAACCGTGGCTTTCCACGAAGCCGGCCATGCGCTGGTGGCGGAGTTTCGCGAGCACGTGGACCGGATCAGCAAGATTTCCATCATCCCGCGCGGCGTGGCTGCGCTCGGCTATACCCAGCAGACGCCGACCGAAGATCGCTATCTGCTACGCCGCAGCGAATTGCTCGACCGCCTCGACGTGCTGCTTGGCGGCCGGGTCGCCGAAGAATTGATTTTCGGCGACGTCTCGACCGGCGCGCAAAACGATCTGCAACGCGCCACCGACATGGCGCGGCAAATGGTCACGCAATACGGCATGAGCGACACCATCGGCCTGACCGCGATCGAGCAGCCGCTCAGGACGCCATTCCTCGGCGATTCACAAGCCGCCGGCCGAAAGGAATACAGTGAGCGCACCGCATACGCCGTTGACGCGGAAGTGAAGAAGCTGCTGCACGAAGCCCATGACCGGGCGCGGCTGACATTGGACCAGCACCGCGAAACCCTGAACTCGCTGGCCGGATTGCTGCTTGAGAAGGAAGTCGTCGACCGAGCCGGATTGGATGCGCTGCTTGCCGGGGACGCCGCGATGCCGAACACATCCTGAAATTGTCGGGCAGGGGTGGGCCAGATGCCGTGGGCAGTGAGCTCGTCACAGTAGGCCAAAATAGGGACCGTGAATCACTGGTCCCTATTTCGGATGAACTCTGGCAAGGCGGCGCTTGTATTGACGCCGACTCTCAACGATTCATTCGGAAAATACAATGTAGTAAGTATTGCTTGGATCCAGGGCCATATTCATCGGATTTGTCGCTGAATTCGGGTCGGTGTCCTGTGTCGCGTATTGGTAGGCGCCTGTGGTCGTGCCGTTGCCGATTGTTCGTGTGCCATCGTTGACGGTGATGTTTTGCACCTTGCCGTCGTAGCCCAAGTTTCCTGCCACGTCGCTGACGTCCGGGTTATGCACGATGCCGCCGCCGCCCATCGGGTTGACTTCAACGGTATCCTCGTAAAGCGCCTGATTCGGATTGGTCTCTCCGTTGGGACCGCTGGTCTGGATACGGATGCCCGGCACATCCGAACCCGACTCGAAGGTGCCGGTTTGTCCCGATGCCAGCGTCATCAGTGCAATCATGTTGTTCGAGGCGCCCGTTTGGGCATTGCTATTGGAACTGAACGCAAACGTTTGCGTCTGTCCGGTGTTGTTGGTGACGACATAGAATTGCCCGGTTCCGGTGCCGGTCTCCACGGTTTGACCGCTATTCGTCGTTGTAGCAGGAGTCGTTGTTCCAGCCGCCGCGGGAGGCGCGCAGGCGTCACCCGATGACGTGGGGCTGGATTGCGGCGGCAGGTTCACCCAGCCGGCGACCATGTTTGCAAATTGAAGGCGAGCTGCCGACTCGGGGTCGGTAGCGGGTTGTTCATACAATTTCTCGAACACGCACACAGCCCCCAATATGGTTGTTTCCGCCTGCAATGCCGCAACGGTGGGCGAGTAGTTTGGGCTGCATTGAAGTTCTTCCAGGAGAAATCCAAAGTTGGCGCGCTGACTCGAATTCGGCAAATTCGCTTGACCCAATCCAGGCAGGCTTGTGGCGGTGGCGCACACCGATTGGCCGTTGGCGGCAAAATTGATCAACGCTTGCTGTCGCCCCGCTTCCCATTGGGCGATGCCGAACCCGGACTGAGGGGACGGGTCTCCTGTCAGGGCAACCGAGCCGATCGTCTGGCTACTGCCGTTTTGTTGCCAGCCTGAATTCAGGCCTTGTGCACCGCCGCTTTCGTACATGAGATTTCCCACCACGCCAACAGCCTGTGTCTGGGTTATTTTCAGTGACGTTACGAGAAAACTGACGTACGAAACGGCAAGATCGTGCGTCTGCTGAGCGGAATTTTGTGTCGTTTGCGGCTGGTCGCTATTGAATGAGTTCGCGCTCCCATCGGAAGGAAATGGATTGCTTTGCGCGTAAGCGGACAGGCAAACCAACTGACACATCATCAAGGCTATTTTCGCAACAATGAATTTCCCGGCTTTTTTCATCGAACCACCTCTATAAAATGCGCAGTTGAACAGAGTTTTCCCACGATAGGCGCCACTTGCCGATACGGCGAAATGCAAATCACACGCGCTACCCGCGCGAGTCGCGCAGGGTAAGACAACGTTTGTAAAACGGAAGTGGTCCCATTCTTGACATGGGTGGCGTACGGCTGCGTTCAGTTCCAATCAAGAGCAGCAAAAGGGCAGGGTAAGAGAATGCCAGGCGTGGATTCGGGGTAATGCGACGTCGTCGTAATCCGCCGCGCGATAATCCCATGGCCTGAATAGCGGGCACGGTAGCGCGTTATACCGCAGGCTGCGCGTCAAAGATGTCGAAGGTGGTGAGCCGAACGGGAAACGCTGCTGGTCATGCCGGGATATCGGTATTGCCGAAACTGATCTGCATTTTTCCTTTTGACTCCATGACCACATGAGAAATCGTGGGCATGGTTGCCAGGTAATTCAATTTGCCGGGTTTTACCGGCATTGCATAACATGCCGATCGCTCGAATGCGTATTACCGGCTTTTCTACGTCGCGGTCGCCGCATTTGCCCGCGCCCTGTGCAATTTTTTGTAGCTGTCGATCAGGCGCTGGTGTCTGTCGAGCCCCTCCAGTTTCATGCTCGTCGGCGTCAGGCCGAAGAAGCGCACGCTGCCGTCCACGGACCCCAGCACCGCGTCCATCCGAGGGTTGCCAAACATGCGGCGGAAATTGGCCACGTAATCGTCCAGTTCCAGATCGTCATCCTGCAGCACCTCCAGCACCACATTCAAGGCCTGATAAAACAAGCCGCGCTCGACCGTGTTGTCGTTGTACTGCAGGAACGCTCCCACCAACTCATGCGCGGCTTCAAATTGCTGCAAGGCGAGATTGATCAGCAGCTTCAACTCCAGAACTGTCAGTTGGCCCCAAGCCGTATTCTCGTCAAACTCGATGCCGATCAAGGTGGCTATGTCGCCGTAGTCATCAAGCTCATTGTTTTCCAGGCGCTCAAGCAGCGCTTCCAGGCTGGCATCGTCCAGGCAATGCAAGTTCAAGATATCGGCACGGAACAACAGTGCCTTGTTGGTGTTATCCCAGACCAGATCATCTACCGGGTACACTTCTGAATAACCCGGCACCAAAATCCGGCAGGCCGTGGCGCCTAAATTGTCGTATACGGCCGTGTACACCTGTTTGCCCATGTCTTCGAGAATGCCGAACAAGGTCGCGGCTTCGTCGGCATTGGAGTTTTCGCCCTGGCCGGAAAAATCCCACTCAACAAAATCGTAATCGGCTTTGGCGCTGAAAAAGCGCCACGACACCACGCCGCTGGAATCAATGAAGTGTTCAACAAAGTTATATGGCTCAGTGACGGCGTTACTTTCAAAGGTCGGCCGAGGCAAATCGTTCAGGCCTTCAAAACTGCGTCCCTGCAGCAATTCCGTAAGACTGCGTTCCAGCGCCACCTCCAGGCTCGGGTGCGCTCCGAACGAGGCAAACACGCCGCCTGTGCGTGGGTTCATCAAGGTGACGCACATCACCGGATACATTCCACCCAGCGACGCATCCTTCACCAGCACCGGAAAGCCTTGCTCTTCCAACCCCTTGATACCGGCCGCAATGCCGGGATATTTCGCCAGCACTTCCTGCGGCACGTCAGGCAACGCAATTTCACCTTCGAGAATTTCGCGTTTCACTGCCCGCTCGAAAATTTCGGATAAGCATTGCACTTGCGCTTCGGCCAGCGTATTGCCGGCGCTCATGCCATTGCTGACGTACAGGTTTTCGATCAGGTTGGATGGAAAATAGACCACCTCGCCGTCCGACTGCCGCACGTAGGGCAGGGAACAGATGCCGCGCTGCGCATTCCCGGAGTTGGTGTCGACCAGATGCGAGCCGCGCAGTTCTCCTTCGGGATCGTAAATTGGCAGGCAGTACTCATCGAGAATTTCAGCCGGCAGGGCGTCTTCAGGGCCGGGCTGGAACCAGCGCTCGTTCGGGTAATGGACAAACACCGCGTTGGCGATGTCCTCGCCCCAAAAAGAACCGGCATAGAAGTGGTTGCAATTGAGCCGCTCGATGAATTCACCCAAGGCCGAAGCCAGCGCGCTTTCCTTGGTCGCTCCCTTGCCGTTGGTAAAACACATCGGCGAATGCGCATCGCGGATATGCAGCGACCATACGTTGGGGACAAGATTGCGCCACGAAGCGATTTCAATCTTCATGCCCAGACCCGCCAATACCCCGGACATATTGGCGATGGTTTGCTCCAGCGGCAGATCCTTGCCGGCAATATAGGTGCTCGCATCGGTAGCCGGAGTCAAGGTTAGCAGAGCCTGCGCATCGGCATCCAGATTCTCCACCTCTTCAATCACAAATTCGGGCCCGGCTTGCACCACTTTTTTCACGGTACAGCGGTCGATGGAGCGCAAAATACCTTGGCGATCCTTGGCAGAGATATCCGACGGCAACTCCACCTGGATCTTGAATATCTGCTGATAACGATTTTCCGGATCGACAATATTATTTTGCGACAGGCGGATATTCTCGGTAGGAATATTGCGCGTGACGCAATACAACTTCACGAAGTACGCCGCGCACAAGGCAGAGGAAGCCAGGAAGTAATCGAACGGACCAGGCGCTGAGCCATCGCCCTTGTAGCGGATAGGCTGGTCGGACACCACCGTGAAATCATCGAACTTGGCTTCAAGACGAAGCTTATCGAGAAAGTTGACCTTAATTTCCATGGGAGAATTCCAAAATAGTGCTCAAAATGATTTGGCCTTGCGGTTCAGTGCAGTCGTCTTTACCATAAAACTTGTCGCCCGGATGGGGCGACCCCGGGCATTGATTAGCCGCCAGACAGAACTGGGCGGCGCAACGGGCTCGGTAAATGACCAATTTTCGGCAAGCGGAGCATTATCGCCGAGAACGTCCGCCATCGGCTGAGCAAAGCCGTCAAAAGTCCGGTGAAGCAAAGATTAAATTTATGGCAATATAAAAACGCCTTAGCGTTCAATGGCTTACCGTATGTACTTCACGGGTGGCGACAGGGTTTCAATGTCAATTATCTCGCGAGTCACGAAGTAATTGCGGGCGAATTCGATGTAATTGCACGTTACGGCGAATTGGCCAGTGCATCGCTGTACACGAGGGCAAGCCAGTTTTGAACAGCAGAACATAATTCTGTTCGAGGATTTTCACCGCTGACGAATGCGCAGATCAAGGGTGAGTACCAATGACAGCCTCGAGGGTGTTACAGCCGGAGATTATGAAAATCGGGAGTGCCCGCTGACCGGCAGTAAGTCCCCAATGGCATGGTTGACGCGAGTATATGCAAGCGCTTCGGTCAAGGTGGCTGCCTGCAGCGGGCTGCGCACGACCAAGCGCCTGTATTTAGAGGCAAGATTGGAGAGATAAGCAATTCGGCAACCAACGGGGATGTAGAGATTTCGTACCAATCGGAGTAAGACGGCAACGGCGAAAGGAAACGTCAATTGTTACCGCGCCGCCAAAGCGAGGCATCAAATTACGCGAATGCCGACAAGGCCATTTTGCATGCATCGTGGTACATCGAGTTTCCATCATTACCTTTTCTCAACTTCTACTTGGACGGATTGCCTTTCTCTTTGGGCGTCTTCGCTTGAATGGCGGAGGAAGCCGTCTCCAGCAAGAAGGAGTAGTCCGCCGCCAACGCGTTCTGCGCTGCCGCTGGCGTACCGGTGGTCGCGGAATCGTAAATCTTGGTCAGAATGGGGTGGCCGGGTTTCGGCAACACCGAAGCGATCGGCGCAGACGCGTGGCAGCTTAGGCAGGTCAAGTTCTGCACATAAGTCTCCATGGTCGTATTGGCCACCGGTTCCTGGACAGGCGAAGGAGAAAGCTGCGCCGCAACAAGCGGCACACGCGCGCCGGGCTGGACAGGGGTGTTCTGGTTCGACCACAGCGTATTGACCAGCTCATAGTTGAGGAAAACCGATTTCGGGTTTTGCGGTGTGATCACCTGCGACCAGACGTAATTGTTCAAGCCTGCCACGTCGTCGTTTGGACGCGAGGCAATCGCCGTCGTGCGCACCACCTGGATCGGTGCATTGTAGGGATTCTTGCCGCCGTTGACCTGGCTTGGATTGGCGTTGGCCACGCACTTGTAGTAGTCCGTGGCGGGATCGCAGTCGGGATTGAAATAGGTGTAGGGCGGTTTGAATTTCTTGCTCGCCACCTCTTCAGCACTCGGTGCGTTCTGCACATGCTCGAACGTTGCCCAGATGAATTGCTGGCCCAACGCCGTTTTATGGATGATGTGCAGTCCTGTCAATCCCACCACCACCTGTTTCGGCTTCTGCCCTGGATACGTCACCACGGCGAGCGAGGTCTTGAAGCGCGGCCAATCGGCCTTGTCCGGCAACTCGAGCCACGCCGCCTTGATCTCGATCGAACCCAGGGTTTGACCAGCTCCCGTGCCATCGGGCAGGTTGATGCCGGGCTTGATCGCAAAACCGGGCTGGACCGCCGCGTTGTAAAGCTTGTTGGCGCGAATGTAGTTATATTCGTCCTCGTTCATGGAGCGTTCGTACAGGGTCAGATTCTTGTTCTGCGCGGTCAGCCAGGGCGAGCCTTGCGAGGCTTGGCCGATG
>Ga0209026_1001497_pt1 | contig 10253 bp, 7 predicted proteins | sample AraplaCL_Col_mCL_FD_184262 | JGI IMG/M metagenome (GOLD analysis project Ga0209026, IMG submission 184262) | Arabidopsis root microbial communities from the University of North Carolina, USA - plate scrape CL_Col_mCL (SPAdes) (version 2) | ecosystem: Host-associated > Plants > Roots >... | reverse complement strand
GACGCCTACGGTATGGGCCTCGACGCCGAGGCGCTGTCGGCTTGGGACCAGGCGCAGGACGCCGCCCAGGAAGCCGCGGCCGTGCTGCACGACCGCGACCTCTCCGGCGATGACGCCGACGCCGACCTGATCGCCCTCCTCGCGGCCAAGCTTTGCGCGGACACGGCCGGCGAGCCGTTGCGGGACGTGACCCTCGTGCAGGTGTTCTCCGACTCGACCACCGGCCTCGACCTGCGCGCCTTTGGGCCGCCAGCGCCAAGCGTCGAGGACGACGACACCGAGGTGGAGACCGGTTCGGGTGAGGATGACGTAGACGATAGCGTCGACGCGCCGACCTTCTCCGCGGGCGCGGGCGCGGGCGCGGGCGTTCGAAGAGAGGTGCAGACCGACGCGGTTCCGGTGGCCGTGGCACCCCAGCCGGAGCTCGACGGGGTCAATCACGTGCTGCACGACGTGCGGACCGACACCGCCACCCGGGCGCTGATCCGCGCGCTGGCCGACGATCCCGCTGCAGCGCTGACCGCCCTCGTGGCGCGGCTGTTCACAGTCCTGGTGCTGCGTCGCAACCGCGGCAAGGGCGGCGGCGCGCTGGCGATCGAGGCCGAGACCTACGGTCGTGTCGGGGTCTCGCCCATCGAGGCCCTCGATGGCGAGGTCCGGCGGCGGCTGGCGGAACGGCGGGCGGCGTGGGAGGCGGCGGCCCTGTCGCCGATCGCCTGGGTGGACGGCCTGCCGCACGGCGAGAAGATGGCGCTGCTCGCCGAGCTGGTGGCGCTAAGCCTCGACCTTCGGGAGGAGCGCACCACCTCGGTGCGGCGCTCGGCGCGGGCCGAGGCGGTGGAGATCGCCGCGCTCTGCCAGGCCGACGTCACCCTCCACTGGACGCCGGACGCCGCCTTCCTGACACCCCACCCCAAGCCCAAGCTTTTCGACATGCTCGACGAGATGGGCGCCGCCGAAAGCCGCGCCGGATCCTGCAAGAAGGACGAGCTGGTGGCGCTGGTGGCGGAACGGGCGGCCGAGCGCGGCTGGGCGCCGGCCTTCCTCTCCTGGGCCGCCGAGCCGCCGGCGGAGGCGGATGGCGAGGACGATGACGCGGCGGGCGCAGACCCGGCCGACGACGGCGGGGCGAGGGCGATCGCCGCCTGATCCTCGGGGCCGGCGGCGCATGCCCGTCGCGAACGCTCCGGCGACAAGCGCCCTCGCATGAGCGCGGCCGGAGCGTGGGCACGATTGGACATGCGCGCCGCCCTCGGCGGCGGATCCCTCCGCGGTGCGCCAGCCGGCCGACGGCGCTGTTCCGGTCGCTCCGGGACGGCGCCGTCCTTCTGGAGGCGAAGGAAGGATGGGGCCGGGCGAGCCCGGCGGACGGGAGGGACGCCCCTCCGCGCCGGGCGGGAGCCCCGCCATGAACCTCGCCCTGCCCCCCTTCGCCGCCGATCCCATCAACGACCGCCCACGGAACCTGCTGGCCGCGGCCCGCGCGCTCGCGCCGCATCTCTTCCGCGGCCGCCGTCTGGAGCGCCGGGTGGTTTCGAACCTGCTGACCACCACCTTCGGGGCGACCGATGCGGAAGGCGCCTGGGACTGGCGCGACGCCTATGACGCCATCGAGGCGGCGATGGTGCTGCATGTGCGCCGCATCGGCGACCAAGTCGCCCGCCTGGAGGATGCGCCTGCCGCGGTGATCGAATCGCTGGCGGACCTCTCCGACCTTGGGCTGACCCACACCCGCCGCTCGGAGCAGCAGGTGGCGCTCGATCAGTTCTCGACGCCCGCGCCCCTGGCCGCCCTGGTGGTGCTGGCCGCCCAGGTGCGGCCGGGCGACCGGGTGCTGGAGCCCTCGGCCGGCGTGGGGATGCTCGCGGCGGTGGCCGAGGCGTGCGGCGCAAGCCTCGCCCTGAACGAGCTCAGCGACCGCCGGGCCGGCCTTCTCGACGGGCTGTTCGCGTCGGCGCAGCGGACCCGGCTGGACGCCGGACACCTGGGAGATCTGCTCCCGTCTGCGGGCGGCTTCCACGCCGTGGTCATGAACCCACCCTTCGCCGGCCTTGGGTCGCACCTGCTGGCGGCCTTGGCCTGTGTGGCGGACGGCGGGCGCGTGGCCGCCATCGTGCCGGTCTCGGCGCTAGGTGATGCGGCGCTGTTGGCGGGGCTTGGGCGACACGGGCGCGTCGTGGGGCGGCTGGCCTTGCCGTCCGGCGCCTTCGCCAAGCACGGCACCAGCGTCGAGACGGGCCTGCTGGTCTGCGACCGCGGTCCGGGCGGTGAGGCCGCCGCGCCGTCCACGGCGGCGAACCTGGTGGAGGCCGCGGCGTGGGCCTCAGGCCTGCCGGACCGGCCGAGCTGCCAACCGCGTGCGATGCGGGCGGGACCGGTCGGGCTGGCGCTGAAGGCGCGGGGTGTCGGCGGGCCGGCCATCGGGATGCGGTTCCTGGATGCCGCCGAAACTCTCGACTACGCGGCGTGCCCGTGGTCGGGCGAGGGGCGCGATGTCGGCCTCTACCAGGCCTGGCGGCCCGGACGCATCGCCTTTCCGCGGGCCTGGCCGCATCCGACCCCGCTGGTCGAATCCGGCGCGATGGCCTCGGTGGCGCCGCCGGCTCCGAGCTATCGGCCAAGAACCCCGGCGAGGCTGCGCGCCGACGGGAGGCTCTCCGACGCCCAGGCCGAGACGGTGATCTATGCGGGCGAGGCGCACAGCGCTCACCTGCCGGGCTGGTGGGCGCCCGGCGAGGCCGCGCACGAGTTGCGCCTCCTGGCCGCCGACGCCGAAGGCGCGTTCCAGCTGCGCCGCGGCATGTTCCTGGGCGACGGCACCGGCGCGGGCAAGGGCCGCCAGATCGCCGCGGTGATCGCCGACAACATCGCGAGCGGGCGGGTGCGCGCTGTGTGGCTGTCGAAGAACGAAGCGCTGCTCGAGGACGCGCAGCGCGACTGGAAGGCCATCGGCGGGTCGGCGCATGACGTCGTGGCCCACTCCCGCTGGAAGCAGGGCGAGGCGATCCGGCTCGAGAGAGGGATTCTCTTCACCACCTACGCGACCCTGCGCCAGCCGGCGCGCGGCGCGCGGCCGTCGCGGCTCGATCAGATCGTGGCGTGGCTAGGCTCCGACTTCGACGGCGCGATCGTCTTCGACGAAGCGCACGCCATGGCCAATGCGGCCGGCGGCGTCGGCGGCCGCGGTCCAAAGAAGGCCTCGCAGCAGGGGCTGGCGGGCTTGGCGTTGCAGAATCGCCTGCCGTCGGCGCGGGTCTTTTACGTCTCGGCGACCGGTGCCACCGAGCCCGCGAACCTGGCCTATGCCTCGCGCCTGGGGCTCTGGGGCGGCCCCGACGCGCCCTTCACGACTCGGGCCGATTTCCTCGACGCCGCCGAGAGCGGCGGCATCGCCTTCATGGAGCTGGTGGCGCGCGAGCTGAAGGCTATGGGCCTCTACATGGCCCGCAGCCTGTCGTTCGAAGGCGTCGAGTACGCGCCGCTGACGCATCCGCTGACGGACGATGACGTCGCCATCTGGGACGCCTGGGCGGACGCCTTCCAGGTGATCCACCAGAACCTGGGCGCCGCGCTGCGCGCCATCGGCGTGGTGGACGACGAGGGCACGACGGTGAGCGGCGCGGCGATGAGCGCGCTGCGCTCGGCCTTCGAGAGCGCCAAGCTGCGCTTCTTCGGCCACCTGCTCGCGGGCCTGAAGGCGCCGACCCTGATCGCCGCCATCCGGCGCGACCTCGGCGCGGGACGGTCGGCCGTGGTGCAGATCGTCTCGACCAACGAGGCGGTCATGAACCGGCGGCTGGACGCGATTCCCCCGGAGGAATGGTCCAACCTGCAGGTGGACCTGACGCCCAAGGAGTACGTCCTCGACTACCTGCAGGGCGCCTTTCCGACCGCGCTCCTGGAGGCGGTCGAGGGCGAGGACGAGACGGTCGTGCTGCGCCCCGTCACGAAGGACGGCTGTCCGGTGCACAGCCAGGAGGCGCTGCGGCTGCGTGACGAGACCATCGCGGCCCTGGCCAGCCTCCCGGCCGTCCCCGGCGTGCTGGACGCGGTGCTGGACGCCTTCGGGACCGGCGCCGTGGCCGAGATCACCGGCCGCTCGCGGCGCGTGGTGCTGCGGGAGGGCCGCCGCGTCGTCGAGCGGCGCGGGCCCTCCGCCGCCAAGGCCGAGACCGACGCCTTCATGGACGGGCGCAAGCGCATCCTGGTCTTCTCCGACGCCGGCGGCACAGGGCGCAGCTACCACGCCGCACTCGATGCCGTGAACCGCCAGCGCCGCGTCCATTATCTCGTGGAGCCGGGCTGGCGCGCCGACGCCGCCATCCAGGGCCTGGGGCGCACGCATCGCACCCACCAGGCGACGCCGCCGCTCTTCCGCCCGGTCACCACCGACATCGTCGGCGAGAAGCGGTTCCTCTCGACGATCGCGCGGCGGCTCGACTCGCTGGGGGCGCTGACCCGCGGCGAGCGGCGGGTGGCCGGGGCTGGGCTCTTCCGCGCCGAGGACAACCTCGAAAGCCCCTGGGCGCGCCGCGCGCTGCTGGTGCTCTACGGCGCCCTGGCGTGGGGCGAGCTTCCAAGCCTGTCGCTGGAGGACTTCCAGCAGAAGACGGCGCTCACGCTGCTGGACGCGGAGGGCCACCTGAAGGGCTCGGAGGACCTGCCGCCGATCAACACCTTCCTGAACCGGCTGCTGGCGCTGCGGATCGCCGACCAGAACGCGCTCTTCGCCGACTACGAGAAGATCCTCGCGGGTGTCCTCGAACGCGCGGCCGCCGCCGGCGAGCTCGATCGCGGGCTGGAGGACATCGTCGCCGAAGAACTGCAGGTGCTCTCCGAGGACACCGTGCGCACCGATCCAGCCACGGGGGCGGAGACACGCCTGATCGGCTTCGCGCTGCGCACCCGGCGTGAATTCCTAGGTGTCGAGGCGGCGCTGGAGAGAGCCGAGGGCCTGGGCGAGGCCGCCATCCTGGCCCTCAACGGCCGCTCCGGCCGCGCCGCCCTGGTCGAATTGGGCCTGACGACCACCGACGACAACGACCGCCTGCTGCCCGCGGTGCGCCTGCGCCGGCCCGACGGCAAATCCCTGGAGACCGCCAAGGCGTTCGAGGAGTCGGCCTGGGCGCCGGCGGAGCCGGAAGCCTGGCGCGCGGCCTGGTCGGCCGAGATCGCCGAGGCCGATCCCTGGCGGACCCGCGAACTGGTCCTGGCCACCGGCCTCCTCCTGCCCGTGTGGTCGCGGTTACCGGCGCGCGGGGCCCAGGTGCGCCGGGTGAAGGCGCCCGATGGCCGCCGCTGGCTGGGCCGGGTGCTGGACATGCGCCAGGTCGCCGCCCTGAAGGCCGCGCTTGGCGTCAGCAGCGTCGCCGAGGCGTGGGCGGATGGTGGCCTCGTGCTGCGCGAGGTGTTGGAGCGTGGGGTGCAGTTGGGCCTGGCCGGCGGCTACTGGCTGCGGCGGGCCCGGGTCATGGACCGCTGGCGGCTCGAGGTGGTCGGCGGGGCCACCGATCGTGAGGCGTTGGTCGCGCTGGGCGCCTTCACCGAGATCATCGCCTACACCCTGCGGGTCTTCCTGCCGGTGGACCGGCCGGATGTCGTTCAGGCCGTCACCGCGCGGCATGCCGTCGAGCAGGCCATCGACCCGCGCGGCTAGTCGAGGTCGGCCGCCTCGGTCTCGGGCGCGACCGCCGCCACGATGTCGGCGTGCTCGGCCTCGCGGACCGTGCGCGCCACATTGAGCCGCACGAAGAGCCCGGCGTTGCGGTTCGCCTGGAGGATCTCGGCGACCGTGGGCGCGGCGCGCGCCAGGCTGCGGGCGGAGCCGCAGAAGATCACCTTCAGGCGGGGCGCGGCGCCGACGGCCACGAGGAGGTTGCCCGCCATCGCGGGGAGCTCGGCCGGCGTCGTGCGCCGGAAGCGGTACGGCGTGCCCGAGGCGCCGGGAATGTCGAGGAAGTCGCCCATCGCGCCTGCCTTAGCCTTCCGCGCGGGCCCGCGCCAAGGCGTTATCGTGACCCCAATGGGGCGGCTTCGCCGTGAGGGGAGGGAGGGAGGGCTGCGCTGGGTGAAGCGGACCGCGGATGAGCCTCGGGAGCTTCCGACCTGAAGGAGACTGTGATGCAGAACGTGGTGTTCGTGGGCCGGCTGGCGGCCGACCCGCAGGTGACCGAGGACTACGCCAAGGCGGTGTTCCGGCTGCTCGAAAACCGGGGGCGCGACGCCGCCGGGGAGCCGCGCGTCGTCGGCGTCAACTGCGTGAGCTGGGCCAAGGGTCTCAACGAGCGGGTGATCGCCGAGGGCCTGGCCGTCGGCTGCGAGGTGGTTGCGATCGGGGTCTTCGTCGACAACAGCTACGAGGCCGGCGATGGCGAAGAGCGCGCCGCCAAGGAACTGGTGATCCGCTCGCTCACCGTCCTCGACTGGGCCACCGACCGCGAGCCCGCCGTCGAGCGGCAAGCCGCCTGACCGGCTTCCCAGCTTCCCCTTCTGGAGATCCATCATGCAAAGCGTGTTCATCGACGGCTATCTGGCAGCCGATCCTTCCATCCTCTCGGCGCAGGGCTCCGGGCGCAAGCGCGCCAGCTTCCGGGTTCTGGAGACCGTGCGCTTTCGGCGCGGCGACGGCCAGGTGGGCGAGCGCACCACCGGCTTCAACTGCCTCTGCTTCAACGAGAAGACCGCGCAGGACTACATCGCCGCCTACGCCCAAAAGGGCGTGCGCGTGGTGGTGAGCGGCCATGTCGAGAACGACACCTGGACCGGTAAGGACGGGATCGTCCACTACGATCTGCGGCTGATCGTCGAGGGGCTGCGGATCAAGTCGCGGACGCCGCGCGAGGCGCCCGCGCCGGAACCGGAGGGCGCCGGGTTCGGGACGGAGAGCGTCGATCCGGAGATCCCGTTCTAGAGCCGAGCACGGCTGGTCGCATCGGGCCGGCGCCTTCGGGCGCCGGCCTTTTCCATGCGGCCGGCGAGCGTGAGGCCGCGGCAACGCCGCACGGGCGCTGGCCGTTACGGATGGCCATGGAGAATCCGCACCATGCGCCCCGAGGAGCTCCGCACCTTCGACGTCGATGACCAGATGCTGAACCGCTGCGACGCGGCTCAGGTGCAGGCCTGGGCCGAGTTTTACGAGACCACGCCCGACGCGATCCGTGACGCCTGCGATGCGGTGGGGACAACCGCACCGCCGTCGAATTCAAGCTCGCCGCGCCGCAGGCCTAGCCGCTCCGGATCCGCCACGAACCAGAGCGCCACGTCGAACGCAGTGTCCGGGAGGACGAGCCGCGGTTCGTGCTGCGCCTCGAGGAGGGCGAGGCGGGCGACGAGGGCGTTGACGGTGGCGGTGATGTCCCCTTGCCACCGTTCCACATCCTGGGCGAAGCGCGCCGGGTGGGTGGTTTGGTAGCGGCGGGTCAGCGCGCCGGCCAAGGGGAAAAAGCTCGCGCCCGCCTCGGCCAGGGCGCGGAGGACAGCAGGGGCCCTGTCGTCATGCGGTGCGGTCAGCGCCATCTCGCCAGCTTGCTCGGATTCTGGGGCGATGAACCAACCAAGTGTCTGGGCGTGCCCCGGCCTGGCGGCCGGGTCGGGCTCTAGTCGCCTCTCGGCTCCCGCAGCCCCGTACCGGGTCTCCGCCCATGCGGGTGACGATCCCTCACGCGAAGGTGGGGGGAGGGCGGGCGGGGGCGAGCCGATCGGGCTCGCGAAGACCCCCGGAGCCATCATGACACTCGCCCGCGACACCTGGACCGAAGACCGCGTGGAGACCCTCGGCAAGCTCTGGCGCGAGGGCCAGAGCGCCAGCCAGATCGCCCGAAACCTCGGCCACGGCATCACCCGCAACGCCGTCATGGGCAAGATCTACCGCCTGGGCTTGTCTGGGCGGGGCGCGCCCCGGCTGCCGGGGGCCGGGCGGGCCGATCAGCGGCGCGAACGGCGCGGCTGCATCCCGCGTCGGGCGGAGGAGCCGCGCTTGTTGCCGCCGCCTGTCGTCGCCGCACCCGGACTCCCCTTGCCTCAGACCGGGCTCGCCAGTGTGGTCAGCGTGGGGCGAGGCCAGTGCCGCTGGCCGATGGGCGATCCGCTGGTGGAGGACTTCTGCCTCTGCGGACGCGCGGCAGTTCGGGGCGCCTATTGCGCCGCACACGGCGCGGTCGCCTACAGGGCGACGCCGCGGGACCACCTGATCCGGCTCGCTGGGCGGGCCGCCCTGGCGTGATCCACCGTCGTCATCGGCGCGAGGGGCGCGCCGAGCTGCGCGCCCGCCTCTTCGGGCGGGCGCAAACGCCCCCACACAACGACCTCCGATCTTGTCACGTCACCCTGGCCGTCAACGGCCTGCGGCCGTTTCCCTCCGCTCCGCGCCGACGCGCTCCGCTCCGGTGACCGCCCGGGGCCCGACGTGGCCAAGACAGAGGTCGTTGCGCTTGGGGCGCCTCGGCGATTCCCCCTTATCAACGGAGTCTTCCGATGACCTTCTCCCTTCATGCCTTCTCGACTTCCGATACGAGCTTCGACGTGCAAGCCGCGGCCCTGGAAGAGGGGCGGCCTCATCCCACGGAGGGCGCGCTGGTTCAGCTCGGCCATGCGGTGATGACCGAGCTCCTGGACCTGATCGGCGACACCGCGCTGGAGGATGTGCAGACCATCCTGGCCGAGAGCCTGATCGGCGCCTTCCATTCGGCGGCGGGCCGCATCGAGCGGGACGCGGATCGGGCCCGCGACCGGATGCGGGTGCTGGAGCGGGACTTCGATGGGTCCGAGATGGCCGACACCGAGCTGCAGGCGGCGACCGCGACGGCCCGCGCCGCCGATGTCGCCCAGGCTGCCTGCGAGCTGATCCGCGATGCGGCGGCCGAGGTCTACACGACGGCGACCGGAGATGTCTGGACGCCCTGGCGCGGGAGCCGCCGCGGCACGCAGCTAACCGCCGCCCAGTTGGAGGCCAAACAGGCGCTGCGGGCGATCGAGAAGCGTCGCTCGGCCGATGCCGATCCGGGCGGTCCGGTGGTGGCCTTCCGGGCCGCGCCGATGGCCGACAGCGGGCTCGACGCCAACCGCATCTTCGACGCCCTGAACTGGGCGCGCGCGCAGTGGCCGGACATGGCGCTGGCGACGACCGGAGCCAAGGGGGCCGAGCGCCTGGCGATCCGCTGGGCACAGCAGAAGGGCGTCACCCTGGTGCTCGCCCGCGCGGACTTCGACCGGCATGGCAAGGCCGCGCCCTTCCGAGCCAACGACGAGCTGATGGCGCTGGAGCCCACCTGCTGCCTGACCTTGGCCCAGTCGCTGGATCAGGGACGGGCGGCGCACACCCACCCGTTCGGGCCCGCGCTGAACCTGGCGCAGCAGGCCTCGTCTCGCGGCGTGCAACACCTGGCGATCCGGGCGCGCGCGGCCTAAACTGACCGCGCTCAAGACACCGACTTCAGACCCGCTCGGCTCCGGCCGGGCGGGTTTTTTCTTGTTGGCCGGTGGAGCGGGACCCGCGCTAGCACTGTTGAATGTTCGGTCGGCTTCAAATTGATGTCGTTTGTCGGATATTGATTGAGCTGGTATTCAGCTAATTGTTGGGTGTTTAGAGCAAGATAAAAGAGGTGTTTCGGCGTCGTTTTTGCTCTAGCGTTTCAGCTGGTTAGGCGCGCGCGGTCGATCTTCTGCAAGTCGTCGCGACGTGCGCCGGCATTCAATTGGTCGCTCGCCTGTGCTGATCCGATCCGCCATCGATGTCCGCCTCTCGCAGGCCACCAGGACGCCCCGTCCTCGCCGGATCGCCCGGCTTCCGAAAACCCTGAAGTCCGACCCGCTGGCCGCCCGCACGGCGATGCTCCAGCGGCTCGCCGCCTCCCGCCTCTTCGCCCTGGGCGATCGCGCCGGCGTCCTGAGCGCCGCCCAGCGACGATCGGGGCGTCCTTTCCGGTTGGACGTGCGCCAGCGCGTGGTCGTGAAGGCGCTGGTGTCGCGTCACTCGGGCCGGGGCGCAGCCCGCGCGGCGGCCTTGGCGGCACACATCTCCTACCTTGGCCGGGTGGGTGCAGGGCCGGACGCACGCGCCGCGGAGTTCTTCGATCGCGGCGCGGACGTGGTCGATGCTCCGGCGGCGACCGCGGGCTGGAGCACCGACCGGCACCACTTCCGGTTCATCGTCTCGCCGGAGCATGGCGAGCGGCTGGCGGACCTGCCCGGCTACACGCGTGAGGTGATGCGCCGGGTCGCCGAGGATTTGGGCGAGCCGGGCCTGAACTGGGTCG
>Ga0209026_1001493_pt1 | contig 10259 bp, 13 predicted proteins | sample AraplaCL_Col_mCL_FD_184262 | JGI IMG/M metagenome (GOLD analysis project Ga0209026, IMG submission 184262) | Arabidopsis root microbial communities from the University of North Carolina, USA - plate scrape CL_Col_mCL (SPAdes) (version 2) | ecosystem: Host-associated > Plants > Roots >... | reverse complement strand
TCGACGCCGAGCGGCTGGGCGAGAGCCTCGCGCGCCTGCGCCGGCGCGTGGCGGAGCGCCGCCGCGGGGAGGCCGGCGCGGGCGGCCTGGCCGCCCAGCAGCAGGGGCGTGCGGAAGGCGGCGCGGCCGACCTCGACCGACCGGGCCGCTTCAGGGCTGACGGGACGGGCCAGGCACTCGGTGGGCTGGCTGGCGAAGATGCGCACCGCGTCGGCGTCGGGCGGGCCCCACGACAGGGCGCGCAGCGGCGGAGCGGCGCCGGCGCGTCCGGCGCACGACAGAGCGAGCGCGAGGCCGAGGGCGGCGCCTAGAGGCCCGGGTCGCGGCCGGCGTCGATCCAACGGCGCAGCTCCTCGGCTTCGGCGCAGCCATAGACGCAGAGGCGGTCCAGCTTCGCCAGCATGGCCTTCGCGCCGGCCGCATCGCCCAGCTCGACCTTGAGTTCGCCGAAGTATTCGGTGGCGCCGCGGTGATCGGGGGCGATGGCCAGGGCCTGGCGATAGTAGGCCTCGGCCTGGGCGTACTGGCCCTTCCGGCGCGAGGCGTAGCCCTGGTAGGTGAGGATGTCGGGGTGCGGCCCGAAGGCTGCGCGGGCAGCGGCCAGGGCGGCGAGCGCGTCGTCATAGCGCCGCTCGTTGATCAGGCCGACGGCCTGGACATAGGCCTGGTCGCCCGCGGCGGCGAACAGCAGCGAGCCGCGTTCCAGGGCGGCGCTGGGCTGGGCCGGGGCGCCGGCGATGGCCTTTTCGAGCTCGGCGGTGAGGGCCTGGAGCGCGGACGCATCGCATCCTGCGCCGCAGTCGCCGGCCTTGGCCTTGAGCCAGGCGAGCTGGTCCTGGGCCTTGGGGTCCTTCAGGTTGGCGAGGGCGACGCCCAGGCCGGCCCGGCTGGGCAGGTCATCGGGCGACAGCTTGACGGCGCGCTCATAGGCCTTGCGCGCGCCTTTCCAGTTCTGACCGCCGGACTGGGCCACGCCCAGCAGGCGCCAGCCATCGACGCTGGCGGGCGCGGCGTCGGTGACGCGCTGGGCCGCGCGGGCGGCGGCCTTGTAGTCGCGGGCCTGCACGGCGGCGACGGCCTTGGCGTACTCCTCGGCGGGGTTGTAGCTGGGGGCCGAGACCGAGGGCATCGACATGCCGCCGCCACCTCCGCCGCCGCCCGAGGCGAGGGCCGTGGGCGGCGCCAGGGCGGCGGCCGATCCGGCGATCGCGGCGGCGGCCATCAGCATCCTGAACCTCAGCATCGCATCCTCCTCCCGAACCTTGTTAGCGTGTATGCCGAGCGGGGCCGTGGCGGTTCATTCCGGAGGGCCCCGATGCCGCCGACGCCTGCCGGAGCGAGCCATGACCAAGGATCAACTGCACGCCGCCTGCCTGGCGCTGCCGGGGGCGCACATGGACGTCCAGTGGGGCGACGACCACGTCTACAAGGTGGCGGGCAAGATGTTCGCGGCGACGGACGGGGCCGCGTCGAACCTGTCGTTCAAGGCCAGCGACATCGCCTTCGAGGCGCTGACCGAGAGCGGGCGGGGGCGGCCTGCGCCCTATCTGGCGCGGGCCAAGTGGGTGATGCTGGACGACCTGGCGGCGCAGGATGCGGCCGAGGTGGCGGACTGGCTGAAGACGGCCCACGCGCTGGTGGCGGCGAAGCTGACGAAGAAGCAGCGTACGGAGCTGGGGCTGGCATGATGAGCCGTGACGAGGTGCAGGCGGCGGCCCTGGCGCTGCCGGCGGCGACGCACGTGGTCCAGTGGGGCGGATCGGACGTCTACAAGGTGGGCGGCAAGGTGTTCGCCATCTGCGGCCTGCGCGGCGGGCTGTCGTTCAAGGTCTCGCCGATCGGGTTCGAGGTGCTGACGGACGAGGGCGGGCCGGCGCGGCAGGCGCCCTACCTGGCCAAGGGACACTGGGTGATCGTTGACCTGGAGGACCTGGATCCCGGCGAGGCGGTGGGCTGGATCGAGACCGCCCACGGGCTGATCGCCGCGAAGCTGACCAAGGCGGCGCGGGCCGAGCTGGGCCTCTAGGCCGGGCTCACATCTGGCCGGGGCGGGGGCGTGATGTCGGGGGAATCTCGCCCGACGCCGCGCTGGCCTCCAGCAGCTTGCGGAAGTCGTGGATGGCGTTGGCGGCCGGCGAGCTACGCTGGCGCCAGAACAGCAGGCCGACAGCGCCCAGGGTGGCAGCCATGAACGACCATGGCCCGAACAGCCAGGCGGCCGCCGCCAGGGCGAAGTAGTAGCCGCGGACGCCGGAATTGAACGAGCCCAGGGCCGGGTTCAGCAGCCGCGCCAGCACCGCGCCATAGACCGGGCGCTCGGCCTCGGACATCGGCTCCGGCGCAGCGCCCATGGCGGCCAGGCAGTAGTTGAGCTGGCGGATCGACCAGATGAAGTCGAGCAGGCCGCGCGCCAGGGCGATCAGCACCAGCGCCAGCTGCATCTCGAACAGCAGGCGGGTGGAGGTCTTCACCACCTCCAGCGCCGAGACCGAGCGGAAGGTGGTATCGCCGCCGAACAGGGCCCCGGCCGCGGCGGCGATCAGCAGCAGGTTGGACGAGGCGAAGAACGAGGCCGAGTTCAGGGCGTGGCCCAGCAGGTTGCCGTCCATCAGCCGGACCTCGCGGCCGGTCATCTGGGTCATCCAGGCGGTGCGGATGACGGTCATGTCGGTGTTGAGCACCTTGCCCCGTCGCTTGCCGAACGCCGTCAGCAGCGGTTCGTAGAACAGCCAGGCGAGGGCGAAGACCCCCAGGGCGATGAGGTCCAGGAGCGGCACGTCAGTCCTCGAGGATCAGGCTGGTCTTGTTGGTGTTGCGCAGGCGGGCGGCGACCAGGGCGGCCACGCCCATCACCACCGCCACATAGATGTAGAAGACGCTCTCGCTGCCGATCTTCTTGAGCCAACCGGCCAGATATTCGGCGGTGCCGCCGAAGACGGCGTTGGCGATGGCGTAGGGCAGGGCGACGCCCAGGGCGCGGACATGGGCCGGGAACAGCTCGGCCTTCACCGCCGCGTTCACCGCCGAATAGCCGGAGTGGCACAGCACCAGGATCATGATCAGGCCGAAGGCGGCCAGCGGGCTGTCGGCGACCGCGATGGCGCTCATCACCGGATAGGTGGCCAGGGCGCCCAGGCCCAGGCCCACGGCGATGGTGGTCTTGCGACCCACGTGGTCCGACAGCCAGCCCATCGCCGGCTGGACCAGCATGTAGAGGATCAGCACCCCGGCCATGATGCCGGTGGCCGTGTCCTTGGTGAAGCCCGAGGTGTTGACCAGGAACTTCTGCATGTAGGTCGTGTAGGCGTAGAAGGCCAAGGAGCCGGCGGCGGTGAGCGCCAGGATGGCGCTGGTCTCGCGCGGGTGGTCGCGAAAGAGGGCCATGGTGCTGCCCCGCTCCTGCTCGCCCTCGGCGGCGAGGTAGGACTTGGTCTCCTCCAGTCCGCTGCGGATCCAGAAGACGACGATGGCCAAGAGGCCGCCGATCACGAAGGGGATGCGCCAGCCCCAGGCGTTGAGCGCCTCGGCCGACAGGGTGTGCTGCAGGATCACCAGCACCAGCAGGGCGGTGAGCTGGCCGCCGACCAGGGTCATGTACTGGAACGAGGACCAGAAGCCGCGTCGCTTGTGGCCGGACATCTCGGACATGTAGGTGGCGCTGGCGCCGTACTCGCCGCCCAGCGACAGGCCCTGAAGCAGGCGCGCCGCCAGCAGGCCCAGCTGAGCCCAGACGCCGATCTGGGCGTAGACGGGCAGGATGGCGATGGCGAAGGAGCCCAGGCTCATCAGCGCCACCGACAGGGTCAGGGCCGCGCGGCGCCCGCCGCGGTCGGCGTAGATCCCCATCAGCCAGGCGCCCAGCGGCCGGGCGATGAAGCCGGCGCCGAAGATTGCGGCGGTCTGCAACTGCTGGCCGACCGGGTCTTCGCCGGGGAAGAAGTGCTTGGCGAAATAGAGGCTGGTCGAGGTGTAGGCGAACCAGTCGTACCATTCGACGAGGTTGCCGGCCGAGCCGCCCAGGATCGCCTTGATGCGGGCCCAGGGCGTCATCGTCCCGACGCTCGCCCCGTCCGCCGCCATCCCGCCCGCCATGCATCCTCCCCAAAACGCTTTAAGGACGATGCTAAGGGGGCCGGGTGGCTACGCCAACGTCAGATGCGTCCGAGCAGGACCAGGATGATCACGATGACCAGGACCAGGCCCAGGCCGCCGGACGGGAAATAGCCCCAGCTGCGCGAGTGACCCCAGGTGGGCAGGGCGCCCAGCAGCAGCAGGATCAGGATGATGATAAGGATTGTGCCCACAACGTCTCTCCTCAGGTCCAACGACCTCGACCGCAGCGAACGTGCGCGGCCAAGCTGAGGTTCCGGCGCGGGTCAGTCGGCGGTGTCGGCCGTGTGCAGGCGGTGGTCCCGGTCGGTCACCTGCAGGGCGTACATCAGGCCGATCCAGCCGCCCTTGATGCGGGGGAGCACCAGCAGGGTGATGACGGTCAGCGCGCCCAGGATGATCGGCAGCGAATAGAGCGGCGAGCTTTCCCACACGATGGGGAAGAACAGCGCCGGGCCGACGATGAGGTGGCCGATCAGCAGGATGGTGAGATAGGCCGGGCCGTCGTCGGCCGGATAGCGGGCCAGCTCGTGGCCGCAGCTTTCGCAGTGAGGCTGGACCTTGAGGTAGCGGCCAAAGATCCAGCCCTTGCCGCAGCACGGACAACGCTGCGCCAGTCCCCGCCCGATCGAGCGGAACAGCGGATAATGGAACTCGGCCATGGCGCCCATATGCGCCCTTGGCGGCCGATGCGGAAGGCCCGGAGGCCTTCCGTCGCAGGCTTAGGTCTTGGCGTCTTCCGCCGCGCCGGCGAGGGCGCGGCCGGCGCGCGAAGTGCGCCTTACTTCTTGGCGTCTTCGGCTGCGCCGGTGACGGCGCGGCCGGCGGCCTGGGCGTCACGGCCGACGCCCGAGATGGTGTTGCAGGCCGACACCAGCAGGGCGGCGGCCGCGGCGGTCAGAACGATGAGCTTGCGCATGGTCAACCCCTTGGAATGATGAGCTCTAGGTCTCGTGCGCCGTCTATCTAGTCAAGCTTGCGGCGGGAATGGGGCGAGTCGCTGAGATGGCGTAACGCTGCGCTGCGAAATTGAGCGGCGCTGAGCAGTTTCCTTGCGGGGTAAGGGATTCAGCTCCCCTCACACGTGCATTTCAGGGCCCGCAGGCTGGCTGTCATTGCGCCGCAACAACTTTTCGTATCATGGATTTTGCATTGCGAAGAGCCGCCAGCTCCCCCTGGCCCATCTTGGAGCACAGTACATGATCGAGTTGCGCACTTTCCCCGGCCTGTTCGTTGGCCGCCGTACCCTGATGCAGGCCGACGAGGCCCCGCGCGACGAAGGCAGCTCCGCCTACGCCTGCGGCGCTTGCCGCCAGGAGCTGGTCCGCGCGGACCGCTCCTTCTTCAACGACGTGGTGGTGAAGTGCCGCTGCGGAGAATTCAACCAGCTCTAGGCTGACGGCGGGGCGCAAAGACGCCCCGCGCCTCCCCGTCGGTCAGGCGGGCTGGCTATCGCCCACCAGCGGGGTGGGCCTGTTTTCGGCGACCCAGCGCTTCTCGTCCTCGGAATTGGCCGTGGGCGGGCGGATGCCGTTGATCGACCACAGCTCGAACGACGTCTCGTCGATGTGGAACTCCCAGTCGAAGCCGCGGTCGCGGATGAAGGGCGCCAGGGCCTCGTCGCACTGGCCGATCCACCAGGTGCGCGCCTCGGCCGAGGGCAGGGTGCGGGCGATGTGGTCCACCCAGATGCGCACGAAGTTCGAGGCCGGCTCGCCGCCGACGTAGAACGAGTCGGCCGCCACCTCCTGGAACACCACCCCCACGTAGAACTTGGGCAGGCGGCTGTAGAGGCCGGTGATCCGCCCGGACAGCGCGCACTTGTCGTCGGCGGTGAAGGCGCCCGGCGGGTGATAGATCTTCCACAGCGGCATCGGTCGGCTCCCTGCGCCGTTGACTACAATGATGATGATCATCATTGTTGCGAGATCGGAGCGCGTCAAGCGGCGGGATCGGGATGAAGATCAGCAAGGACCAGGCGAAGGCGAACCGCGAGCGGGTGGTCGCCGCGGCGTCCGAGCTGTTCCGCGCGCGCGGGTTCGACGACGTGCCGGTGGGCGACGTGATGAAGGCGGCCGGCTTCACCCACGGCGGGTTCTACAACCACTTCCCCTCGAAACAGGCCCTGGCGGCCGAGGCGCTGCAGAGCGCCTGGACCCAGATGGCGGGCGAGCGGGCGCGAGCCGACGGGGTGGCGGGCCTCTTGCCCCACTATCTGTCGCGCGCCGCCCGCAAGGCGCCGGGCAAGAGCTGTCCGGCCGCGGCGCTGGCGGGCGACATCGGCCGCCAGCCGGACGACCTGAAGGCGGCGTTCGCCGGGGGCCTGGAGGGCATGATCGCCTCGATCGAGGCGGGCCTCAGCGGCGAGGGGCCGGCGCGGCGCGCGCGGGCCGTGGCCCTGGTGGCGCGGATGGTCGGCGCCCTGATGCTGTCCCGCGCCGTGCCCGACGACGATCCGCTGGCGGGCGAGCTGCTGGAGGCCAACCTGAGCGCGGCGCTGGCGGAGATCGGCGAAGGCTGAGCCGCCGGGCCTGGGCGCTTGCGGCCCCGAAACGCCGCGGGCCATGGTGGCGCATGAGACTGCTCGCCGCCGCGCTGACCTTCGCCCTGTTCGCCTCGCCGGCGGCCGCCGAGACGCTCTATGTCCATGCCGGCCGGCTGGTCGATCCGCTGGCCGGGACCGCTGCGCCCGAACAGCTGGTGCGGATCGTCGACGGCAAGATCGCGGCGGTCACGGCCTGGACCGCGCCGCCCACGGACGGGCCCGTGCTGGACTGGTCGGGCTATACCGTGCTGCCCGGCCTGATCGACCTGCATACCCACCTGGCCGACGGGTTCGGCCAGACCGACGACCCGGCCGAGGCGCTGAAGCATTCCGAAGGCGAGACGGCGCTGAAGGGGGCCGAGGCGGCGCGCATCGTGCTGCGCTCGGGCTTCACCACCGTGCGTGACGTCGGCGCCTATCGCGGGCTCTCGGACGTGACCCTGCGCGACGCGATCGCCAAGGGCTGGGTCGAGGGGCCGCGGATGGTGGTGGCCGGCGCCTACATCACCAAGCCGGGCGGCGGCGGGGCGGTGACCGGCGCGCCGAAGGGGACGGTGATCCCGGAGGTCTTCCGGCTGGGCGAGGCGCGCAACCCGGCCGAGGCGCGGGCCAAGGTGCGATACCTGGTCGGCCACGGCGCGGACCTGATCAAGATCATCGCCACGGGCGCGGTGCTGGCGGTCGGCAGCGAGCCCGGCGCGCTGGAGCTGGACGAGCCGACCATCAAGGCGGCCTGCGACCAGGCCAAGGCGCTGGGGACATACTGCATCGCCCACGCCCACGGGGCGGCGGGGGTGAAGGCCGCGATCCGCGCCGGCGCCCGCAGCATCGAGCACGCCAGCCTGATCGACGACGAGGGGATCGCCCTGGCCAAGGCGCGGGGCGTCTGGCTGGACATGGACATCTACAACGGCGACTGGATCGAGGAATTCGGGACCAAGGCCGGCTGGCCCGCCGAATATCTGCGCAAGAACCGCGAGACTACCGACGTCCAGCGCGACGGCTTCCGCAAGGCGGTGGCGGCGGGCGTGAAGCTGTCCTTCGGCACCGACGCCGGTGTCTATCCCTATGGCCTGGGCGGGCGGCAGTTCGCCTACATGGTCCGCTTCGGCATGACCCCCGCCCAGGCGATCCGCGCGGCGACCAGCGACGCGGCGGTCGTGCTCGGGATGGAACGCGAGGTGGGCCAGGTCGCGCCCGGCTTCGCCGGCGACCTCGTGGCCGTGGAGGGCGATCCGCTGGCCGACGTGCGCGTGCTGGAGCAGGTCGCCGGCGTGGTGAAGGGCGGGAAGGTGGTGGGGAGGTAGGCCCTTAGTCGACCCCGGGCTGGTCGTCGGGCGCCACGTCGCCGGCCTTGGCGGCGATCGGGCGGATGTCCTGGACCAGATGCATCAGCGCCTTCCCGGGCTGTTCCATGTGCATCATGTGGGCCGAGTGCTCGAACCAGAAGAGGCCCGTCTTCGGCGCCTTGACGGTCTTCAGCCAGGCCTCGGCGATCTGCGACGGGGTCTGGTAGTCGCGGCGGCCGGCGAACAGGAAGACCGGGACCTTCAACGCGGTGATCTTGCGCAGGTCCAGGGCCGTCAGGTCGGGCAGCAGGCGCACCAGAGCCTCGCCGTCCTTGAAGCCCGGCGGCGAGAGGTCGCGATCCGTGTAGTCAGGCGAGATCTTCCGGGCGTTCATGTCGTAGTCGAAGTCCTGGCGACCCATCGTCAGGCCGCCGTAGTGGATGACCCAGATCCGCTCCTTGATCACCTCGTCCAGGGTCGCCGGCCGGTTCGGCGGCGGATAGGGGGCGATGGATTCCAGGTCCTTGATCGCCTGGGCGTTGTTGTCGGCCTTGGCCTGGCGCAGGGCGAAGGCGTAGCTGACCCGCTCGTTCTCCTGCCAGCACAGCAGCTGGCCCATGCCGACGTAGGCGTGCAGCCAGTCCGGACGGCGGTGGGCCAGGCTGAGGCCGATGACCGTGCCCCACGAGTGGCCGATGACGAAGATCTTCCGCTTGCCGTAGCGCTGGCGCAGGTGGGCGACCAGCTCCTCGCCGTCCTGGACCATCCGCTCGACGGTGACGGAAGGCATGATGGCCGGATTGTCGGTGGTGGCGGCCGTCTTGCCGGCGCCGCGCTGGTCCCACTGGACGACGGTGAAGAAGTCCTCCCAGGGGCTCTGGTAGAGCCAGGCGGCGGGCATCTCGGTGGCGGCGGGTCCGCCATGGACGAACAGCAGGATGGGGTTGCGCCGGTCGCGGCCGCGCACGGAGATCCACTGGGGCACGCCGCCCAGTTCGACCTGGCGCAGTTCCTCGACGCCGCCCGGGTTCACGATCCGGCGCGCGTCGCGGACGATGGCGCGGGCGTCGTCGCGCGAGAACGGCTTGGGCGCGGGCTGGGAGGCGGCCGGGACCGCGGCGGCGGCCGGCGCGGCGGCGATCAGGGCGGCCAGGCCGCGGCGCGAAGGACGAAAGTCGGACATGGCCGCAGGCTGGCGCGAGTCGGGGAGCAGATCAGCCGCGGACGTCGGCTCGGTGCTTCCCCGTGGTGTCATCCCGGTTTCCGACGCAGGCGGAAGACCGGGACCCAACAGGAGGGGAACGTCCTCAGTTTTCGTCCATCTTGAGCGCGGCGATGAAGGCTTCCTGCGGGATCTCGACCTTGCCGAACTGGCGCATGCGCTTTTTGCCCTCCTTCTGCTTGTCGAGGAGCTTGCGCTTGCGGCTGGCGTCGCCGCCGTAGCACTTGGCCGTCACGTCCTTGCGCAGGGCCCGCACCGTCTCGCGGGCGATGATCCGGCCGCCGATCGCCGCCTGGATCGGGATCTGGAACATGTGCGGCGGGATCAGTTCCTTCATCTTCTCGACCATGCCGCGGCCGCGGTTCTCGGCCCGGTCGCGGTGGACCAGCATGGAGAGGGCGTCCACCGGCTCGGCGTTGACCAGGATCGACATCTTCACCAGGTCGCCGACCCGATATTCCTCGATCGTGTAGTCGAAGCTGGCATAGCCCTTCGAGATCGACTTCAGGCGGTCGTAGAAGTCGAACACCACCTCGTTCAGCGGCAGGTCGTAGACCACCATGGCGCGGGCGCCGACGTAGGAGAGCTCGCGCTGCTGGCCGCGGCGGTCCTGGCACAGCTTGATGATCGCGCCCAGGTACTCGTCCGGCGTGAAGATGGTGGCCTTGATCCAGGGCTCGGCGATGGTCTCGATCTTCACCGGGTCGGGCAGGTCGGCCGGATTGTGCAGCTCGATCTCGCCGCCGCCGTGGGCCATCTCGATCTTGTAGACCACCGAGGGGGCGGTCGCGATCAGGTCCAGGTCGAACTCGCGGCTCAGGCGCTCCTGGATGATCTCCAGGTGCAGGAGGCCGAGGAACCCGCAGCGGAAGCCGAAGCCCAGGGCCGCGCTGGTCTCCATCTCGTAGGTGAAGCTGGCGTCGTTCAGGCGCAGGCGGCCGATGGCGGCGCGCAGGTCCTCGAACTTGGCCGCGTCCACCGGGAACAGGCCGCAGAATACCACCGGCTGGACCTCGCGGAAGCCCGGCAGGGCCTCGGTCGCGGGCTTGCGCTCGTCGGTGATGGTGTCGCCGACGGCGGCGTGGGCGACTTC
>Ga0209026_1001492_pt1 | contig 10272 bp, 9 predicted proteins | sample AraplaCL_Col_mCL_FD_184262 | JGI IMG/M metagenome (GOLD analysis project Ga0209026, IMG submission 184262) | Arabidopsis root microbial communities from the University of North Carolina, USA - plate scrape CL_Col_mCL (SPAdes) (version 2) | ecosystem: Host-associated > Plants > Roots >... | reverse complement strand
GTTTCAGAAACTCATCCTTGTCCATCTGTATCAGGCGGCATAGTTCAAGCGTGTCAAAGGGCTTTACCTGTTTTGGGATTACGCTGATATCGTACACCTGTTCATTACCCACTAATACATGACCATTCCGGTCAAGTACAAACCCCCGATCAGCAAAACTGGTTACCTTACGTATTACTTGACTATTGGCAATCAACAGGTACTTGTCGTCAACAATTTGCATAAAGTACAGCCTTGCCAGCAACACCAGGAAGATGGTAATAAAAATCCCCGCGATAACGTATCGACGTTCAAAAAATCTGTTCATTTACGCTCCCTGCTCCGGTAAAATAAAAGGCCCGAAATAAGCATTAAAAATACGGTAAATACCGAACTCAATAGTACCCTTGTTAAAGTATATTGAATTTCTGAAAACCTAAAAACCTCTAAGTTAAACAGGAAGAAATGATGTATTAATGTAAGTATTATGGCGTAGGTAAAAAACCACCTGAAGCCCATTACAGATACTGTTGGTTCGGGCTCGTTATCAAAGCCTTCTTTTTGTACAGTAATATTTATAAACTGTATTCTAACAAAAGCCAGTAGTACGCAAGCTGCTGCGTGCAGGCCCGGCGTATCGTAAAAAGCATCAACCGTTAAGCCTAAAACAAGGGCCAGGACAAACAGTAAAAAGTTTGGAATACCAAATGGCAACAATAAAATAAACAGAATGTACAGGTACGGTGTGGATAGGTTGTACAGCGTAACATTTTTTAACAAAAATACCTGCACAAAAACCAGCAGTATAAACCTGATGATATTAATTAAGATAGTCCTACTCATCTTTTTTCTGCAGGGCCTCCAGTCCCGTTTGCTCTGCTGCAAATTTATTGGTCACTACATACACGTATTGCAGCTTGCTAAAATCAACCGAAAGCGCTACCTCAAGGTTTAACGAAGTGCTGCCCTCTCTGGCATGAAGGTTAGCCACCTTGCCAATCATCACTCCGGCCGGGAAAAGCGAGTACTGCGTAGTTATCACTTTTTCGCCAATGCGTGGTTGCGCGTTATTTGAAACATTGATCAATAGCCCTTTGGTGGGGTCAAGATCGCTGCCCCATTTAAATGAGCCGATGTCTTTATGGTCGGCCAGCATGGCGCTTATCTGGGTGTCTTTATTTAACAGCGATTGCACTACACAAAAATGTGGCGATACAAATACCACTATACCTACTACGCCCGCCGCACAAATAACACCTTTGCCTTTAGCAACGCCTGCATTACTGCCCACATTTAACGTTATATAATTGGTGCGGTGGTTAATGGAATTGTTAATTACCTTGGCGCCCACGTACTGATATTGCACCTTATAGGTGGTGTCAACTACTTTATGCCGGCTGATTGAATCGACGTAAAATGACGCTTTAAGCTGATTGCGCAAACGCGCATTTTCGCGCTCCAGGCTGTCGTTTACTTCGCGCAGCGTCAGGTAACCTTTTAACTCGTCCACCTGGCTGTAAAGCGTACCGGTTACATTGTTAGCCGTATTGATAAAAGTGGCTTTCTGAAAAGAATTATACTTAACGTAAATAACAAGCGCACCTATCTCAAAAATCAGGAATAAAAAAAATGCGTTGTACTTAGTGATAAATATCAGGAGGTTACGCATGGATTATTAGATATGAGACGTGAGATATTAGATTTGAGACATCAGGCGTGAGATATTAGATTTGAGATCTCTTGAAATCATTTTTATCACCATCTCATATCTCACGTCTCCTATCTCGCATCTAAACTACTGCATTAAGAATTTAAAATGTCCGATATTTTTCAGCGCTGTTCCGGTACCGCGTACTACAGCGCGTAGTGGATCTTCGGCAACGTGAACAGGCAATTTGGTTTTAGCAGCTATACGCTTATCCAAACCGCGCAACAACGCGCCACCGCCGGTTAAGTAAATACCGGTTTGATAAATATCGGCTGATAGCTCGGGTGGCGTGATCTCCAAGGCTTTTAATATCGCCTCTTCAATCTTCGAGATCGATTTATCAAGGCAATGCGCAATTTCGGTATACGATACCATAATCTGCTTAGGTACGCCGGTCATCAGGTCACGACCTTGTACCGCGAAATCGCCCGGAGGATCGGCCAGTTCAGGCAATGCGGCACCAACTTCTATCTTGATCTTCTCGGCGGTACGATCACCAATCATGATATTATGCTGGCGACGGATGTACTGAACAATATCAGAGTCGAAGTTATCACCGGCAACGCGGATAGATTGATCGCAAACAATACCCGACAAAGCAATAACCGCTATCTCGGTGGTACCACCGCCGATATCGATGATCATGTTACCCATTGGCTCTTCCACGTCGATACCAATACCTACGGCAGCAGCCATGGGCTCGTGTATCAGGTAAACCTCTTTGGCGCCTGCAATCTCGGCCGAGTCGCGCACGGCGCGTTTCTCAACCTCGGTAATACCCGACGGGATACAGATCACCATACGCAACGATGGAAAAAACCATCCCTTGCCCTGGTTAATCATTTTGATCATACCGCGTATCATGTGCTCGGCCGCGTTAAAGTCGGCAATTACACCGTCTTTCAACGGGCGAACTGTGCGTATGTTATCGTGGGTTTTGCCTTCCATTTGCATGGCCTGGCGCCCAATGGCAATTACTTTATTGGTTGTGCGGTCAAACGCCACTATCGAGGGCTCATCAACCACCACTTTATCATTGTGTATGATAAGGGTATTTGCAGTACCCAAGTCAATCGCTATTTCTTGTGTAAAAAAATTAAATAAACCCATCAGGCGTTTGTTTAAATATTATTGTAAATTTTATAAAAATATGTTTAATAAACTATTAATACGTTATTTAAAGCGTTAAAAATTGATGTTTATTGTGTTTTTGGTGATACTTTATTACACCCTTAAACGGCAACGTTCAATTTTGGTTTTGCCAACTTTAAATTGATGCTAATTTATTAATGCTTAAAGTGACGTACTCCTGTGGTCACCATCGAAATATTTTTTTCGTCGCACATATTTATCGAGTCCTGATCTTTGATCGAGCCGCCCGGTTGCAATACAGCTAAAATGCCGGCATCAGCAGCTAACTCCACACAATCAGGGAACGGGAAGAATGCGTCAGAAGCCATTACAGCGCCTTTCAGGTCAAAACCAAAGCTTTCGGCCTTGATCACAGCCTGCTTCAACGAATCAACCCTTGAGGTTTGGCCCACGCCGCTTGCCATTAGCTGGTTGTTTTTGGCAAATACTATGGTGTTTGATTTGGTATGCTTAACCACTTTGTTGGCAAAGTAAAGGTCGTTTAGCTCCTGGGCAGTAGGCTGGCGTTTGGTAACGGCGGTCATTTGTGCAGGCCCTTCAACAATAAGGTCTTTGTCCTGTTCAATAACGCCGTTCAACAAAGTTTTAAATTGTTTTGCCGATAATTCAACCGGTTTGCGTACCAAAATGATGCGGTTCTTTTTTGATTGCAATATTTCAACAGCCTCGGCGGTAAATGCCGGCGCTATCAATACTTCGTAAAATAATTTGCTGATCTCGGTAGCTGTATCCGCATCTATCTCTTTGTTGGCAATGATCACACCGCCAAAAGCCGACACGGGATCGCAGGCCAGAGCATCAATCCAGGCTTGTTTAATGGTTTCGCGCGTGGCAATACCACAAGCGTTGGTATGTTTTAAAATGGCTACGGTTGGCTCGGTAAACTCGTCCATCAAGGCCACGGCGGCGTCAACATCAACCAGGTTGTTATATGAAAGCTCTTTGCCATGCAGTTTGGTAAACATGGCATCCAGATCGCCGTAGAAAGTGCCTTTTTGGTGCGGGTTTTCGCCATAGCGTAGAACCTGGCTGCTTTGAATGCTTTGTTTAAATACCGGCAGTGGTTCCTGCTTATCAAAATACTGGAATATAGCGGTATCATAATGCGACGTGATATTGAATGCTTTGTGGGCAAACCGGCGGCGCTGGTCGAAGGTGGTTTTACCATCCTGAGCTTTTAACAATTGTTCCAGTTCGGTATAATCATCTTTGCTGGCAACAATAACTACGTCTTTATGGTTTTTTGCCGCTGCGCGGATAAGCGAAATGCCACCTATATCAATTTTTTCGATGATATCTTCTTCCGATGCACCCGATTTTACCGTTTCTTCGAACGGATAAAGGTCAACAATTACCAGGTCGATCTCCGGAATCTGGTATTTACCAATCTGCTCCTCGTCAGAGGCAAAACCCCTGCGGGTTAATATACCGCCAAATACCTTTGGGTGCAGGGTTTTAACGCGCCCGCCAAGGATTGACGGATATGATGTAAGATCCTCAACTGCAATTACTTCAACGCCAAGCGAACGGATGAAAGTTTCTGTTCCGCCGGTTGAATATATATTAACGCCTAAGCGATTTAACTCATGAATTATAGGCTCCAGATTGTCTTTATAATAAACAGAAATCAGGGCATTTTTAATACTTACGGGGTGACTCATCGAAAAGAAAATTTTGAGCCGCAAAGGTAGGAATTACAGATTAGAGATTAGTGGTTGAAAGGTAGTTTTTTTCAGAAAAAATACAAGGTGTAGCATTATAGTAAAAACACACGTAATGATTGAAAATCAAATTTATATGAAACGTTTTCTTTTCTTGATAACAGCTTTGATCATGACGCTTTTTGGGGCCTGCAAAAAGGGCGATACCAACAATACAGGCTTATTGGGTAAATGGAAACTTGTTGCAAATTACTACTCCATTGGCGGCCCGCCATTTTGGCAAAATGTTCCCGCAGACAACAATGCTTATGTACAGTTTGACAATAATGGAAACTTATTTGGCACCGCATTTACCGGCTATTCAAAATATATAGTAAAAGATAGTGTTACACTTACCTTTACTGGCACCTCCGCGACTGAAAATTATCGGTACAAATTAAATCACGATACGTTAATCATGAGCCCTGCCGGCCCAAATTTCTGTATCGAGGGGTGCGCGATGCGGTTTGTGAAGTAAAAAGGTCATAAAGATTGGCTAATTAACGGCTAATGAACAGTCATTTGGTGTTATTGCCATTCAATGCAAAGCGTTCCGATTAACTAATCTACAACCTCTAATCACTAAAATCAACTCTTCATTTTCTTTAAAAGCGTCTCGATCACTTTGGGGAAGTGCTGGTGCTCCAGTTGCTGGCCTTTAAATTTTACCATTTCAAGGTTATCCCCCGGTTCAATCCTGAATTTTGATTGGTGGATGATCTCGCCTTCATCAAACTTGTCGTTTACAAAGTGGATGGTAATGCCCGATTCTTCTTCGTTATTGGCCAGTACAGCTTTATGAACATTGTCGCCGTACATGCCTTTACCACCGTATTTGGGCAATAGGGCGGGGTGCAGATTTATGATCTTATTGGGGAATGCGTTTAACAGCGATTGTGGCACCAGCCATAAAAAGCCGGCCAATACAATCAGGTCAACCTGCAGGTTTTTCAATATCCTGATCACGTCATCGGTTTCATAAAACTCCTGGCGGCTAAATATATGCGATGGTATCTCGAAATTATCAGCCCGCTGCAATACGTAGGCTTGTGGATTGTTGGTTAATATCAATACTACTTCCGCATCGGCACTGCGTTTAAAGTGCTCCATTATTTTCTGAGCATTTGATCCTGACCCGGAAGCAAAAATGGCGATACGTTTTTTCAAAATAACAGGTAAACTTTATTGATGTTCCAAATATAAAATTTTCGTGATTTAACTCACTACTTAATTGATGGTTTTTTGCCTCACAAACCCCCAGCGCACCGTGCGCGTGCTATTGGTTGAGGTGGGGATTACGTTATAATCGCCGGTTTGCAGCACCATCGAATATTGCCCCATGTTAACTATCTGTGCGTTAATAAACGGCTTTGAAGTACCCACGGCTGTGGTGTCTTTACAGGTCATATCGGCCACTAAGGTCAATTGATCTTGTGATAACGACCAGCTGCCGTTTGATACCTGTGGCTTACAATCAAAATTGGTATAGGTACAGGTATTGTTGGTATTAAAAGTAAATAGTTGCGTCGAATCGCAGGTGGTGTTTAGTGTATCTAAAACAGTTGTCGATCCTTTGGTAATCGTTACCACTACCGAAGCCAATTGCCATTTGCCCCGTGTAAAAAGCAGCGGCACAGTAGTTTCGTTGTTTTTTTTGCAGGCATTCACAACCATGCCGGTTAACACAAATCCCAATAAAAACAACAACCAATGTTTACGTTTCATTTGCTTCAAGGCACAAAAATAAAAATTCTGCGGCTATAACCGCCATTAACAGAGATTATAACTGTATTAACTGGTTATTATTTTGTTTACAATAATATTGAGACAATAAATGGAGGGACGCCTCATCCCAGCCTCTGTCCAACCGCGCTACTCCTTTAAGTTTAATAATGGCTAAAGGAGGGAAGTTTTTGGACATTGCGCCCAGGGACAGCGTCCTGAGTAATAAAACATAGGTATGTTACCTGCTTAAGCCAACTCTATTTTGTGGAGAGGGCCGTAGGAAGGCAAAAAAAATCCCGCTGATTGTACACCAACGGGATTTTAATTTCTATGTGTTTGTTTAATTACTTCATCAAATTAATAAAATCATCAAACAGGTAGCGGCTATCATGTGGGCCTGGCGACGACTCGGGGTGGTATTGTACCGAGAACGCCTTTTTACCTTTTACGCGGATGCCTTCGATAGATTGATCGTTAAGGTTGAGGTGTGTGATCTCTACTTTCTCTGATGCGCGTACGGCTTCGGGTACTACACCAAAACCGTGGTTTTGCGAAGTTACTTCGCAATGGTTGATGATAATATTTTTAACCGGGTGGTTTAAACCACGGTGACCATTAAACATTTTTTTGGTTGGGATATCATTAGCCAGGGCCAATAACTGGTGACCGAGGCAAATACCAAACATTGGTTTACCTGATGCTAAAACATCTTTTACGGTTTCTATGGCGTAAGGCATAGCAGCCGGGTCGCCGGGGCCGTTTGATATGAAATAACCGTTTGGCGCAAAATCTTTTTCCATTTCGGCAAACGAGGTTTTTGCAGGGTATACTTTTGCGTATACATCACGGTCATCAAAATTACGCAGGATGTTTTTCTTAACTCCCAGGTCAAGTACCGCAACACGATAGGTTGCAGTTTCCTCACCAAAGGTATAAGGCTCGGTTGTTGTAACCTGTGATGATAGCTCCAGGCCGTCCATTGAAGGTACTTGATCAAGCATTACCTTTAATTGGTCGATGTCTAATATTTCTGACGAGATAATGGCGTTCATAGCGCCTTTATCGCGGATATGGCGAACCAATTCGCGGGTATCTACGTCAGATATACCTACAATATTTTGCTCCTGGAAATAATCTTGTATCGACTCATCAGCTTGTTTGCGGCTGTAAGCTATGTTATAATTTTTACATACCAAACCGGCTATTTGTATGCGGCCCGATTCAACTTCGTCACTTTTGATGCCATAATTACCTATGTGTGCATTTGTAGCCACCATAATTTGCCCAAAGTATGATGGGTCGGTAAAAATTTCCTGGTAGCCGGTCATGCCGGTATTAAAGCAGATCTCGCCTGAAGTTGTTCCTATCTTCCCGGCAGCTTTACCATGAAAAACAGTTCCGTCAGCTAATAATAAAACAGCCGGTAATTTGGTGAAAAATGTCATTATTTAAAAAAATTGAATGGTTAAAACAACGGCTTGACTGGTGCGGCTTGCCGTGAAAAGAGCTTTGAAAAATGAAGTAAATAACTTCCTGGTTCACGCCGCAAAAGTAGAAAATTATTTCGGATTTCGGAAGTTCGATTTATGATGATTTTGGATTTCGGAATTTCGATTTAGGAGTTATGGTTATTTCGGATTTCGGAATTTCGATTTCGGATTTATCTTATGCAATACAAATAACTAAAATTCGAACAAACTTAATATGACTTTACGTGTTTTGGTCAATCGAGTAATCACAAATCCGAAATCGAAATTCCGAAATCCGAAATAAAATAACATAACTTTGCCTTTCGTTAAAGATGATCTGCTATGTCGGTACACAAAGAAGTTAAGCGCATTACCACCCATATATTACAGGAAATGAAAACCCGCGGCGAGAAGATTGCCATGCTAACCGCGTATGATTATTCGATGGCCAATATTGTTGACAATGCCGGCATGGACATCATTCTTGTGGGGGATTCGGCGTCAAATGTTATGGCTGGTCACGAAACAACGCTGCCTATAACGCTCGATCAGATGATATACCATGCATCATCGGTAGTACGTGCGGCAAAAAGGGCGCTGGTGATTGTCGATCTGCCATTTGGAACTTACCAGGGTAATTCGAAAGAGGCTTTGAACTCGGCCATCCGCATTATGAAAGAATCTGGCGCCCATGGCGTAAAACTGGAAGGCGGCATTGAAATAGCCGAGTCGGTAACACGCATATTAACGGCCGGCATACCTGTAATGGGCCACTTAGGGTTAACACCACAATCTATCTATAAATTTGGCACTTATACCGTACGCGCCAAACTCGACGCCGAAGCGCAAAAACTACAAGAGGATGCCAAAAAATTAGAAGAATTGGGCTGTTTTGCTGTGGTGCTGGAGAAAATTCCTGCAAAGTTAGCTAAGGAAGTTTCGGAGCACCTGCACATCCCTACCATTGGAATAGGCGCTGGTCGTCATTGCGACGGGCAGGTGCTTGTTATACATGATATGCTGGGCATTAACAAAGGCTTTAAACCCCGTTTTTTACGCCAATATGCCAACTTGTTTGATGTAATGAACGATGCCATTACTAACTATATTGGCGATGTAAAATCAAAAAGCTTCCCCGACGAGAAAGAGCAGTATTAGATGGGAGTCTATAGTCGATGGTCTATAGTCCATAGATATTGGAGTTACTAATGGAAAAACGATCATCAGCTATTGATACTCAACATAACCACACCATGGACTTTCGACCATGGACGATCGACTGACAAACCACTATGGACTTAAAAAACAACCATCGACCATCGACTATGGACTATGGACCTAAAGACATTACGGATAAAGACGTGCTTTACGAGGATAACCATTTAATTGCGGTTAATAAACGTGCGGGCGATATTGTACAGGTTGACGATACCGGCGATGAGCCGTTGGATGAAAAAGTAAAAAAGTACATTGCCCAAAAATATAATAAGCCCAACGGTGCGTTTCTGGGTGTGGTGCATCGGTTGGACCGCCCTGTTAGCGGTGTTATATTGTTTGCCAAAACCAGCAAAGCGTTAGACCGCATTAACCAGATGTTTAAAAGTCGCGAAATGCATAAAACCTATTATGCCGTGGTGCGCAAAAATCCGTATCCCGAAGCCGGCAACCTGGTACACTGGTTGGTAAAAAATCCGCAAAAAAATGTGACCAAGGCTCATGATCACGAAGTAAAGGGCAGCTTACGATCGGAGTTGAACTATCGCCTTGTTGGCGAGCTTAACGGTTACTACCTGATAGAAGTTGATCCTATTACCGGCCGTCCGCACCAGATCAGGGTGCAATTATCTACCTTAGGTTGCCCCATAGTTGGTGACAATAAATATGGCTATCCACGCGGCAGCCTGCGCAAAAGCATTTGTTTGCACGCACGCCGCCTGGAATTTATCCATCCTGTAAAAAAGGAACCGGTATTGATAACCGCTCCGGTACCTCATGACGGTTTTTGGGAAAAGTTTGAAGCCATGATGGATTAAGCCATCAACGTCTTCATCCCATTCATTTCAATTTATTTAGTCTGCAGTTTCCTGTTGTACGGGGCGTTTAAGTATGATTTTCAATGTAATCGATTGCATTAATGCTTAAAATGTTAGACTTTATTTTTTACATTTGAAAACCAACTATAAAACTTCAGGAAAAACATGAAAGACTCTGCATTTAACAGGCGCAACTTTATTAAAAGTTCGGCTACTACTGCGGCCGGGCTGGTATTGCTTTCGGGCCTGCCTAAAGAAACGCTTGCGGCTTATGAACATATGCCAACCAAATACACTTTTACTGAAATTGAAAATGCTGCATTAACCCAACCCATAGCCCCACGCATAAAAATTGGCGTGGTGGGTATTAGCCACAGCCATATATACGGCATGGTTGACGCTGTAGCGCGCGGCGGCGCCGAGTTAGTTGCATTCCACTCGGACGAACCCGCTTTGGCGGCTTCCTTCGCTAAAAGATATCCCCAGGCAAAGCAGGTGAGTACCGA
>Ga0209026_1001491_pt1 | contig 10272 bp, 6 predicted proteins | sample AraplaCL_Col_mCL_FD_184262 | JGI IMG/M metagenome (GOLD analysis project Ga0209026, IMG submission 184262) | Arabidopsis root microbial communities from the University of North Carolina, USA - plate scrape CL_Col_mCL (SPAdes) (version 2) | ecosystem: Host-associated > Plants > Roots >... | reverse complement strand
TGCAGGTAGTATTTAATGGGAGTCGAGTCCTAAACCTGTCAAGGCCAGTAACCTTAAAGACGAATTGAATTATTGGTAAGCTATATTTATATTTAATCATTATCACTAATTAACAAACTAATGTTTTAGGTATGGCTCTGATCGGATATTCTTTAGGTATTTATGACAACAAATCTTACATGAATCCAAATATGTACGGCATTGATATCTGCGGTTGTCTAAGCTATGTTAAAAACAGATACCAACACCTAAGCCCTATTTTTAAATTAAAGAACAGAAGAGCGGATGTTTCCGTAACTTATGACTCTTTTGTCATCGTATCGAATAGATTTAGAGATTTTTGCGTCGACAATGATTACAAGGGTGTCCACTTTTATGAGCTTGCCAATTATAACGACAGGTTTTACATGGAGATATTTAATGTTGTTACCGTGGACACTAAAAGGAGGGAAATTGACTATTATGAATACAATTTAGCTTGTAATGAATATAATGAAGTTATCGGCGCCCATCCCGTGTGTTTGATTAATAAGACGCCTTTGGATAAAGGTTTTTACAGAACCGACATTGAATTTGGAAGAGGATATGCGAAGTCGGGTATTGAAATCGTGGACATTCAAACTGGAAAGGAACTAAAATCAGAAAAGTTTAAAGGTCTGTATTTAGACGAAATTTTAACTGAGTACTCTTTTGAACGAGAGAGAAACAATTAGCTAACAACCTTTTTTCAAGCTGGGACCTTTCCAGATTTGTTAATAAACATCCCGTCGATAATAAAGTACTCAACACAACATTCAAGGCTATTTATACTCGCCAAACAGGTCGACGATCGCCTTTTCGCGATAATCAAATATCTTTTTTACCTGATTGCCCACCAGCATTTTTTCAGTTAACCGGCCTATTGCACCAAAAGGAAGGGCATAGGTTAAGCGGTCGTTCATCAGCACGCCATTTTTAATTTCTTTAAAATGATGCTCGTGGTGCCACAATGCGTATGGTCCGAAACGCTGTTCATCAATAAAATATTCTTTATCGCGCACATGGGTGATCTCCGTCATCCAATCGAGCGTAATGCCTAACATTGGGGATACTTTGTAAGTTATAAGCATGCCCTCGTACATTTTGGTTTGCTCGGTATAGTCGGACGTAATGATAAACTTCATTTCTGCCGGCGTGATCTTTGCCAGGTTAAGCGGCGACGAGAAAAAATCCCAGGCCTCATCCAAACTAATGGGCATTTGCTGGCTATATTTTAAAGTGTATGATCTCATCGAAGCAAAGTAATAATAATTATGTGGTATTGTTTTAAGATGCTTACAACGGGAAGTTGAATTTGCCCATCAATACCGCCGGGTTAGCACCAATCTTTACTGGCTCACCACAAAGAGCCTCATTGCCCAACAGCGCAAAAAGAATGGCCTCTTTGGCATCCGGAACAATTCCCAAGGCCGAGGTATCACCGATAGTTGCGCCTGATAAATGCTCTTTTAAATACGACATCACAAACGGATTTCTCGCGCCACCGCCACTCACAAATATTTTAAGGTCGCCTGTCGCAAAGTTACCGGCGATATAATCGGCAATGGTTTTCCCGGTAAGCGCACTTAACGTTGTAACCAGATCATTGGGCTCAATATTGGTGGTTGATGATTTGGCTTGCGCTTGTTTTACATATTCCAGGTTAAAGAGTTCTGGTCCTGTAGTTTTTGGCGCGGGTTCTTGAAAGAATGGATGATCGCTCAACGCACCCAGCAAGTCCTCATTGATTTGGCCTGCATACGCGGCCTTTGAATCCTTATCAAAAGGCTGATTAAAAAACTCTTTCATCGTGGCATCTATCAGCGTATTGCCCGGACCGATATCTGTACAAATGATTTTAGCCTTGTCACCATCAGCCGGCAAAAAGGTTAAATTGGCGATACCGCCGATGTTTAGCAGCAAGCGATTTTCGCCCGTTTTACTTCCCAACAAAACGTCGCCATACAAAGCTAAGGGCGCACCCTCGCCACCTGCTGCAATATGTTTTTGACGGAAATCGCTGATGGTTAAGATGCCGGTTTTAACCGCTATGTGATCGCCATCGCCAATTTGCAGTGTAGCGTTTGGATAGTTTTTTTGCTGATGCAGGCGTTTTGGTGCGTGATAAATTGTTTGCCCGTGGCTGGCAATAAAATCAACGGACGAAGGCTCAACATGCCATTGTTTCAATGCCTTTAGGACCAAATCGGCATGGAAAGAACCGATATAATCGTTCAGCAAGCAAACCTTTTCAAGGCTGGCTTCCGCTTTGGCGAAAACAGTGCGAACGTCGATTTTAAAAGCCTCGTCGTACGGAACGGTTACGAAGTTTAGCAACTCAAATTTAGTTTCGAGTCCATGCCCCTCAAAACGGCAAAGCGCAATATCAAGTCCATCCAGCGAGGTGCCCGACATTAAGCCAATGCCTAACTTAGTTGGCTTTTGAGCAATGTTAACAAGCTTCTGTAAATTCTGATTTAAGGCTAACACGCGTTCATTTAAATATTTACAATAGTACGTTCAAAACTTAAATTATTCGGTGCATACCAATATATTTGTTCAAAGCCCACCCAAATTATGGCCAGACTAAACTTACTGGAAGAAACCCGGTACGAAAAACTACCCGTTACTATTTTTGATAATGCCGCAACAGCTTCCGTTAGCGTAGCCAAACGCATTGCTGATCTTATCAATAAAAATAACGCAGCGGGAAAAAAGACAGTACTCGGACTGGCTACCGGTGCAACGCCTGTGGGTGTTTACAATGAATTGGTACGGCTGCATAAAAACGACGGGTTGAGCTTTAAAAACGTGGTGACCTTTAACCTGGATGAATATTACCCAATGAAGCCAACCGCCGCTCAAAGCTATGTGCGGTTTATGAAGGAGCATTTGTTCGATCATATCGATATAGACCCGCAAAATATTCATATCCCCGACGGTACCCTGCGCGAAGAAGATATTCCCGCGTTTTGCATTAACTACGAAAAACAAATTGAAGATGCAGGCGGAATAGACTTACAGGTTTTAGGCATTGGCCGTACCGGCCATATTGGTTTTAATGAGCCGGGATCGGCGCCAAATTCGGGTACGCGCCTGGTTACTTTAGATGATTTGACCCGAGGCGACGCCGCACGTGATTTTGGCGGTAAGCAAAATGTACCTGCAAAAGCCATCACTATGGGCGTGGGCACGGTATTTAAAGCCCGGGAAATTGTGCTGATGGCCTGGAACAAAAAGAAAGCGCCCATCATCAAAAAAGCAGTTGAGGGGGAGTTATCAGGCGAGGTGCCGGCTACCTATTTGCAGCTTTCTGATAACGTAGAGTTTGTGTTAGATGCCGACGCGGCATCAATGCTTACCCGTATGGATACGCCGTGGCTGGTTAAAGATTGCCTTTGGGACGAGCAACTGAAGAAAAAGGCGGTGATCTGGCTGTCTGATAAAACCGGAAAGCCAATTTTAAAACTGATAGAAGAAGATTATAAAAATAATGGCATGGCGCAACTGGCCACGCAACAAGGACCGGTTTACCAGATCAATATCGATATTTTTAACCGCCTGCAACATACCATAACCGGTTGGCCGGGCGGTAAACCCAATGCCGACGACAGTCAGCGGCCTGAGCGCGCGTTGCCCGCGCAAAAACGCGTCGTCATTTTCTCGCCGCATCCGGATGATGACGTAATCTCGATGGGCGGAACGTTTATTCGCCTGGTAGATCAGAAGCACGATGTACACGTAGCCTACCAAACATCGGGCAATACGGCAGTTTGGGATGACGATGTGCTGCGTTACATGGAATTCACTATCGATTTTAATAAAAGCATTGGCGAGGATGCATCACGTCTGCAAAAAATACACGACGGGATGCGCGCCTTTTTTGAGCATAAACAACCTAATGAGATCGACACGCCGGAGGTAAGAGCTGTTAAGGGTTTTATCCGTAAAACCGAAGCGATCTCGGGCGCGCGTTTTGCGGGATTAACCGATGATCATATTCACTTTATGGCGCTCCCGTTTTACGAAACAGGCAAAGAAGTAAAGAACCCGCCAACCGACAAAGATGTAGAACTGACCATCGAGCTATTGCAAAAAGTAAAGCCGCACCAAATATTTGCAGCCGGAGACTTTGCCGACCCGCATGGTACGCATGTGGTGTGTTTTAATATCATACTGAAAGCTTTACAGCAACTCAAGGCAACCGAAAATTGGGTGAAAGACTGCCGTCTGTGGATGTACCGTGGTGCATGGCAGGAGTTTGATATTTATGAAATAGAAATGGCGGTACCATTGTCGCCGCAAGAGGTGCTTAGAAAACGGAGTGCGATATTTAAACATCAATCGCAAAAAGACAGGCCGGTTTTCCCCGGAGACGACGCCCGCGAGTTTTGGGTACGCGCCGAGGACCGTAATCGAGAAACAGCACAACACTATGATCGCCTGGGAATGGCCGAATATGCGGCGATGGAAGCATTTGTTCAGTATAAGTTTTGAGTAGTGAGTTCTGAGTTTTTTTGCTAAGTTTAGGAATGCAAGCTGCACCGATACCCCAAGTAGATAAAACACGACTCATGTCGTTGGATGTGTTCCGTGGAGCTACAGTCGCAGCAATGATACTCGTGAACAATCCCGGCGACTGGGGCCACATTTATGCGCCATTGGAGCACTCAGTTTGGAACGGTTGTACGCCTACAGATCTGATATTTCCATTCTTTTTGTTCATCGTTGGGGTATCCATTGTTTACGCCATGCAAAGCAAAGCGACTGATAAAAGCAATCATCCAAAAATGATACTTTCGGCGTTCAGGCGCTGTTTGATCTTGATCGCAATTAGTCTGGCTACCCAGATCATCTTTCATGGCTGGGAACACCTGCGTTTCCCGGGCGTGTTGCAGCGTATCGGCGTGGTGTTTTTTATTTGCACAGTTTTATTCCTCAAAACTTCACAAAAAACACGCGATTGGCTATTTGCCATTTTATTGATCGGCTACTACATTATTATGGCTTTTGTGCCGGTACCCGATACAGGCGTGCCGAGCCTTGAACCTACTACGAACATGGGAGCCTGGCTAGACAGGCTCGTTTTTACTCCCAATCACCTTTGGGCCGAATCGCACATATGGGACCCGGAAGGTTTGTTAGGAACGCTGCCGGCCGTTGCAACCGGGTTGTTTGGCATCCGCGTAGGCGAATGGCTGAAACGCAAGGATCACGATGCCGGCACCAAAGTAACCTGGATGTTTGTTTACGGCTTTGCTGCTATCGTTTTGGGTATGTTTTGGGGCCTGTTCTTCCCAATTAACAAAGCGCTATGGTCAAGTACTTTTGTTTTGTACACAGGCGGTTGGGCAACAGTAACACTGGCTATGTGTTATTGGCTCATTGATGTTAAAGGGCATAACAAACTGGCATCTTTTTTTGTGCCTTTTGGAATGAATGCCATTACGGCTTACGTGTTGTCTAATTTTGTGCCACATTATTTAAATAAGCTGCATTTTGGAGGTAAATCTATCTTCCAGGTACTTTACGCGCCGTTTTTTACCCCTTTCAACGCATCTATGATAAGCGCCATTGTATTGGTTTTACTTATTTGGCTGTTGATGTGGGTTTTGTATCTTCGCAAGATTATTATTAAGGTATAAATTGTTGTAGAACAATTTTTAAATGCTGCAATCGTTTTTGCATCTTAAATACCAATTTATTTACGTTTTATTTTACGATGAATTTCAATAAGTCTGTTTTCGCAGGAGCGATCCTTTTTGCCCTTATCACAACCGGTGCTTTTGCACAGGTAAAGAAAAAACCTGCTGCTACCACATCCGCTAAATCAACCGCTGCGACAAAGGGTAAAACCGCTGCGGCTGCACCTGCCAAATCTGGCGCTTTGCCTGTAGATCCTGACGTTACTATTGGTAAATTGGCTAACGGCCTTACTTACTACATCCGTAATAACAGCAATCCTAAAGGGCAGGCATTTATATTGCTGGTTGAAAAAGCCGGCTCTGTTTTAGAGGGCGATAACCAGCAGGGCCTGGCTCACCTGGTGCAGCGCACAATTTTTGATGGCACCAAAGATTTCAATAAAGCGGATATTCAAAAGTTTCTGAAGGGCAAAAATCCGAAGTTCAATCCGGATGTAAATGGTAATACTTCGTTTGATGAAACGGTATTTCAAATGGTTATCCCGACAGATACCGCCGCAGCAGTAGATAAAGGGTTTAAGCTCATGGCAAATATCGCCACCGGCGCAAGCTTTAACGCTGCCGATTTTGATGCCGAAAAAGCAACGCTGATAACAGATATTAATAGCCCGAAAAACCCACAGGATAAACTGCAACAGCAAACCAGCCCGGTATTGTTGGCAAACTCAAAATATGCACAGCATTTACCTTATGGCAAGGAAGACGCGGTAAAAAACCTGACGCTTAACGACGCTAAAAACTTTTATCACGAGTGGTACCGTCCTGATCTGCAGGGATTGATCGTAGTGGGCGATATTGATCCGGCTACGGCTAAGAAAATGATAGAAACTTATTTTGCCTCGTTGAAAAATCCGGTCCCTGCAAAACCACGCCCCGTATTTACGGTGCCGGTTGTTCCGGGGACGGTGATAAAAACCGCAACAGACAAGGCAGTTACTTATACAGCAATACAGATGGTTACCCGCCATCCCCAGTTTGTTATCCGCAACCAGGCCGATATGATGGAAGATCTGCGCGAAACGCTTTTCAACCAGATGATGAATACACGCATTAGCGAAACGGTGCAGATGCAGTCGTCGCCATTTAGCTTTGCACAGGTTAATTATGGGGGCTTTACCGGTAAACTCACCGCATTTTCGGCGGTTGCAGAAGCCAAGCCGGGCGAATTGGAAGCTGCAGTAAAAGGTATAAGTGCCGAAACTGCACGAGCCAAAAAATTTGGCTTTACAATAACAGAGTTAGAACGGGCCAAACAAGCTTCGCTTGCGCAAATGAGTAATCTGTATGATAACCGTAAACAGGCCGCATCAGGCACTTTTATAGCGCAATACCTGCAAAATTTTGAAAACGGATCGGCTATTCCGGGTGTTGAATATTCTTATAATTTTTATCTGAACAATATTGGCAAGGTAACCCAGGCCGATATGCTGGCGCTAACTAATCGCGTAATGAGCGATCAAAACAGATCGATAATCATCGCAGCGCCTGATGCAGATAAAGACAAGCTCCCGAACGAAAAGACCGTACTGGACTGGATAGCGGCAGGTGAAAAGGCCGCAGCTGCCTATAATGATGACGTTAATACCGAGCCGCTGATGGCAAAATTGCCGACACCAGGAAAAATAGTGAGCCGCGTGGATGATAGTATTGTAAATATCACCCGCCTTACGCTAAGCAATGGTATGAGGGTAATTTTGAAGCCTACTAAATTTCAACCCAATCAAATACTCATTAATGGTTATGCTTTAGGGGGCACATCATTAGCCAGCGATGCTGATTATTACTCGGCCAGCTTGTCTGCAGGGGTAATAGGGGCAAGCGGTATAGATAACTTAGAGCAGGGCCAGTTAAATGTCAAGTTAAGAAATGCTCAATTTAATGTTACACCATTCGTAAGCGAAACCTCTGTGGGTATCTCGGGCAACACAACCAATGCCGATTTTGAAACGGCTATGCAATTGGTTTACCTGTATTTTACCAAGCCACGCAAAGATGTTCAAGTGTGGAACGCAAAGCTGGGTCAAACAAAATCGCTGCTGTCTAACCGCGATCTTGATCCGGCGAGTATTTTCCAGGATACGTTAACTGCTTTACTTAACAATCACGTTCGCAGGGCAATGCCGGCAACTGTTGATCAGATCAATGCGGCCAGCTTAGATAAGGCTTTCGATTTTTACAAAGCTCGTTTTGCAAACGCCTCTAATTTTACATTTGTGTTAACGGGCAGTTTTCAAACAGAGCAAATGATCCCTTTTGTGGAAACCTACCTGGCGTCTATCCCCTCAACAGGTGCCAAAGAAACCTTTAAAAACAACGGGCTGCACCCGGTGGCTGGCCAGGTTTCGCGCACTATCACTAAAGGCAAGGGCGATAAAGCCAATGTAGATCTGATCTATACCGGTAAATATATTTATAACGAGGATAACAACATCCAATTAGATGCGCTTGAGGAGATACTTAATCGTAAACTTATTGCCCGTTTACCGGACAAAACCAGCGGAGCATACTCAATTTCTGCCGGCGTTAGCTATTTGAAGATACCAGAGGCCAGATATAAAATAATTATTTCATTTGCCGCTGCCCCCGCCGATGTAGACAAAATTACCAGTGCGATAACAGATGAAATTGCTAAACTGAGAACAAATGGTGCAGACACCTCTGTAATTAAGATATTTGTTGCCCTGCAGGCGCGTAGCATTCAAACACAGTTGCGACAAAATTATTTTTGGGCTGGCTACCTGGCATCGTCCGATCAGGAAGGCGAAGATCCTGACCGGATCATTCCGCGTATCCAGAAACTGAGCGATGTTACGCCGCAGTCTACTAAACAAGCTGCAAATATGTATTTGAACGGTGAGAATTTGATTAAGCTTGTGTTAGTACCCGAAGGGAAGTAAATCAAAAAAATACATTTTAGAAGGCTCTTGAGAAATCAGGAGCCTTTTGTTTTTACGCTAACCAAATAACCTTTATTTTGTTAGCCAATTGACAATGACCCCGGGGCAAAAAGTTATCAGCGAATGGTACCGCCAAAAAGAATGGCGGCAGTTCCCATTTCAAAAGGAAATGGAGGTGGTTTACCTGCAAGGTTATTCCGGCTTGCTTAATGCTCCCACGGGTAGCGGTAAAACTTTTGCCCTTTTTCTGCCCTTTTTGGCCGATTATGTCAACCGGCACCCAGAATATCAAACCAAACAAAATAACGGCTTACAGATGCTTTGGATAACGCCGTTGCGTGCGTTAACCAATGACATTCGCAAAGCTATGCAGGAGGTTTGCGATGACCTGGGCGTCCCCTGGAAAATTGCCACGCGCACCGGTGATACACCCGCATCCGAAAAGCAGGCTTTAAAGAAAAAGCTGCCCGAAGTTTTGCTCACTACTCCGGAAAGCCTGCACCTAATGCTCGCCCAAAAAGAGTACGCCAACATATTTAAAAGCCTGCAGGTAGTGGTGATAGACGAATGGCACGAACTGCTGGGTACCAAGCGTGGCGTTCAGGTAGAGTTAGGGTTGGGAAAGCTAAAGGTTCTTAGTCGGGAGCCTTTAGCCAACAGTCTTGAGTCTTCAGTCGAAAGCGACAAGTTAGCGTCGAAAAATAGAGACTTGGGACTCGCGACTCAGGACTTAAGACTCAGAATCTGGGGTATCAGTGCAACCATCGGCAATTTAGAAGAAGCCGCAGAGGTATTGTTGGGGAATGACTTTCCTGCCGACCAGGTAAAAATGGTTCGGGCCAATATCGAAAAGAAATTAGTGATCAAATCCATCATACCCGAAAGCGTAGAGAATTATTCATGGTCGGGGCATATTGGTTTGAAGCTGTTGCCCGAGGTGATGAAGCTGGTGGCCAAAAGCAAAACCACTTTGATATTTACCAATACGCGCTCGCAGTCAGAGATTTGGTATCATGCTATTCTTGACAATTACCCTGAGTACGCCGGTGTAATGGCCATGCATCATGGTTCGTTGGATAATGAGTTGCGCAATTGGGTGGAGGCAGCATTGCACGCCGAAGCACTGAAAGTGGTGGTGTGTACCTCAAGCCTGGATTTGGGTGTAGATTTTCGGCCTGTGGATACGGTGGTGCAGGTAGGCAGTCCAAAAGGCGTTGCCCGTTTTATGCAGCGTGCAGGCCGAAGCGGACACCATCCGGGAGCGGTATCAAAAGCTTATTTTGTGCCTACGCATTCGATGGAGTTGTTGGAAGGCTCTGCACTAAAAGAAGCCATCAAACGCGGCATATTTGAAAGCCGCGACCCGATGCTGCTAACGATGGATGTGCTGATACAATACATGGTTACTCTGGCGGTATCTGATGGGTTTAAAGCCGATGAATTGTTCAGCGAAGTGAAAACTACTCACGCGTTTGCCGATCTGGCCCGCAAAGAGTTTAACCAGTTGCTGGACTTTATTGTTAACGGCGGCAAAACACTGGCTCAATACGATGAGTTTTTAAAAGTTGAGGTAGAAAACGGCTTGTATAAAGTAAACAGCCGCCGGGTAGCCATGCGTCACCGGCTAAGCATTGGCACCATCACCAGCGATC
>Ga0209026_1001487_pt1 | contig 10293 bp, 6 predicted proteins | sample AraplaCL_Col_mCL_FD_184262 | JGI IMG/M metagenome (GOLD analysis project Ga0209026, IMG submission 184262) | Arabidopsis root microbial communities from the University of North Carolina, USA - plate scrape CL_Col_mCL (SPAdes) (version 2) | ecosystem: Host-associated > Plants > Roots >... | reverse complement strand
CGAAGCCAAGAGATTTTCAGCCATTGAATTGTTCGTTGAACGAACCGTCGCGAGTCTGGACGGCTTCACCTTATCCGATGCCGATGTACCCTATGTGACGAAGATATGCAGAAGGCTCGACGGCATTCCACTGGCCATCGAATTGGCGGCACGGCGCGTCGGCCTGTTCGGCTTGCGCGAACTGGCGATCATGCTCGACGACAAGCTGTCCCTCTCGACACAGGGACATCGAACTGCCTTCCCGCGCCACAAGACCATGCTGGCAGCGCTTGATTGGAGCTACGAATTATTGACCGAGACGGAAAAGGCATCACTCTGTTGCCTCTCCGTATTCAGCGAAAGTTTCTCGCTGGATTCGGCATTGAAAATCACCGGCGGCGTCGGCATCGATATTGCAGAGGCGATCGAAGCGATGGCAAGCTTGGTGGACAAGTCCCTGCTGCTGATGCAGCAGGATAAATTGACTGTGTCATATCGCCTGCTCAACACCACGCGCACGTATGCAAGCGGCCGCCGCCATGAATTCTTCAGCAGCGCAGCAATCCAGCGGCAATACGCCGCATTGGTGGTGGAAATGCTGACCAATGCGAATCGCGAATTGGCAGGAAAGAGTCTTACCGATTGGCGTCAGGATCATTGCCGTAAAATTGACGATGTGCGCGCGGCCCTGGAATGGGCTTTCTCGGCCGAGGGAGATCCTGACGTTGCAGTCGAATTGCTGGTCGCTTCGTCGTCGATATGGTTTCACCTTCTGCTGTTGAATGATTACCTTGCATGGCTAGGCAAGGCCAAAACAGTCGCGTCCGGCGGGCAGAGAAATTCATCGCAAAAAGCGCAACTGGCGTTGGCCATCGGCATTGCCCTGCTGTATGCCCGTGGTCCCATTCATGAGACCTTGCGCGCGCTCTCCGAAGGGTTCGACCTGGCGAGCGAGATGAACAACAATGCCGTGCAACAGCGAGCGCTGTGGGGGCTGTGCAGTTACCATCACCTGAAAGGCGACTATCGGCAAGCGTTGCACTATGCGAACCAGCTTGGCGAGTCGGCACGGCACGCGGGAAATCAATTCGCCGATCTCACCTATCATCGCATCGCGGCAGCGTCGTCGCATCTGATGGGCGATCACGCTGCGGCCAGGGAGCATATCGTCAAGGCGCTTGCGCCACATTATGTCAGGCGCAATATGCCGCAGGGCAGCGTGTACCAGGTCGATCATTTGTCGGCATCCCTGATGCAATTGGCGCGCATATTGTGGATCCAGGGGTATCCGGATCGGGCAATGCGAACCATCGAGGAAGCATTGGCGCAGGCGGAAAAGACCAATCAAGTGCTTTCCGTTATCTATGTCCTCCTGTTTGGCGCCTGCCCCATCGCGCTGTGGGCCGGGGAGATCGACTTGGCCCATGAATATGTTCTGAAATTGGAGGTTTGCACCACCGACAAGGCACTGCCTTTCTGTCGCGAGTGGGCCAGGAAATACGCACAGGCATTGGTGTTGATGGTGGAAAATAGCGAATCAGTTGATCCCATCCCCATTACCCCCGATTTCGAAGAACCTCCGGCGTGCGACAGTTTGGCCGACATGTTGGCGACGATGGATATTCGCCTTGTTGGCGAACGAGCGATTGAACGCGCCAATGCCAGCGAAAATGGTTGGTGCGCGCCAGAAATATTTCGCGCTCAGGGCGAACAACTTCTCAAGCGCGAAAATTGCCGCGAAGCAGAAACCGAAACCGAAACCGAAGCCCAAGCCCAAGCGGAACAGTTGTTCGTCCGGTCGCTCGCGCTGGCCAAAGGGCAGGGGGCCAATTTCTGGATACTAAGAACGTCGTTGAGCTATGCCGGCTTGCTATCCGCGCAGGGAAAGGTTCAAACTGCCAGGCAAGTGCTGGGTGACGCGTTGTCAAAGTTCAGCGAGCGTAGGGGCGTGCAGGCCCTGCTGGAGGCAACCGACTTTCTCAATCGATTGAGTGACTGAATTGATCGCGGCGTGACCGATAGGTGCGGCAGTATCCGGCGTCTGCCCGCTGTCCGTCCATTACGCAATTCGGGCGTGCAGAAATTCCAGCAACAACGAGTTGACCAATTTGGCGCGGGTCCAGGGCAAGCCATGCATCGCCCCGGTGAAGATTTCCAGCCGGCTCGCTCCAATCGAATCGGCCAATGGCATGGCGGTGCTTTCCAGCGGCATCAGTGGGTCGTCGTCTCCGTGCAGGATCAGGGTCGGTATTGAAATTCTATGCAAATCGTCCCTGAAATCCGTCAGCCACGTAGCCACGCAATGCAGCGCCGCGACCGATGAGGATTCAATTTCCGCTTGCAAATTGCGTAGCAGCGCATCATCGTCGCCTGGTAGATCGCTATCGGTGCTGCCGCAAAATTCGATCAGGAATCCTTGCAGGAACGCCGCGCGATCGCCGATCAACCGATTCCAGAATTGGTCGATCGAGGTCATTTGCAACCCAAACGGATTGTCATCGGTTTTCAACAGGAACGGCGGCAATGCACTGATGAAGACGGCGCTGCGCACTCTTTCCGCGCCATATGTGCCGAGGTATCGACTCACCTCGCCGCAACCCATGGCGAAACCGACCAGTGTGATATCCCGCAAATCGAGCGTCGTAATGATTTGATGCAGGTCTTCAGCGAACGTGTCGAAGTCGTAACCGGTGTCGGGTTGACTGGACTCGCCGAAGCCACGGCGGTCATAGGCGATTGCCCGATAGCCGGCGCCGCAAACAGCGGCAATCTGCTTTTCCCAAGACAGGCTGCCAATTGGCCATCCGTGTATGAATACCACTGGCCTGCCGGCGCCGCAATCCACGTAGTGGAGTTCAATTTCGGTCGCGTCCTCGTACCCGACATTTATTGTGTTCACGTGTCTCATCCTTCTCCGCAGGTATGTGGAATCAGACAATTGTCGTTCAGGCTACCGGGGAGACTTCATTGGTGGATTTAATTGTTCTTTTGAATTTAACCCGATCCAGGCAATCCGTCCGTGCCGGATGCCCACATACGAAGTTCATGTACTGACGCAAATACTGATGCAAATTGCCGGTTTTTGAATCACTCCAAAGAGGTGGATCGCGCAAATTGTCGATGTCATTTTCTGGCCATCAGGCATCTGCGCACGGACATGCAGTTGTGATTGCGGACGCAGCTGCTTTCTATTCGGCATGGTGCCTAACCCTTTGGTGGCACGCAAATACCACCGGGCGGCATGATGACAGGCAATGTGGCCATGACTATTCTCCAGTCATGCGGCGATTGAGTTTGCCGGTTCGTCCCGGCGGCAAGGCGGGGGCCGTAGGATTGATTCGGCTTTCCCACGCCGTCGCAACAAGAATCGCATTTCGATGGAGGCAGGCTGCATTCTGAACGAGCGCGCAGTTGGCCTAGCCGTCGAAGGACGTCAGTCGAGTCGCCTGATCCTCGTCGCATTTTCGGATGGCGCGGCGGCAGGCATTCCCGAGATTTTGTTACTTTGAAATTTACTACAATAAGGATGGAAATCATGAAGAAGCTTGTTCTTGCGGTGCTGGTAGCCGCATCGTTTTCGGGAGCGGCATTTGCTGCCGACGGCCAGGGTGTGGAGCATAACGTGCAAAGATTCCTGGATGCGATTGCCGGCGGCAAGCCGCTCGAATCCCTGAGCCCCGCCGATGCGCGTGCCGTGCTGGCCGGCGCCCAGGCTAATCTGACGGCACCGTTGCCCAAGGCAGTGGTCTCGAACAAGACCATCACCGAAGATGGACAGACCGTCGGATTGACGATTGTGCGCCCGGCCGACGCCAAGGGATTGACGCCTGTCTTCGTCTTCGTGCATGGCGGCGGCTGGATCCTTGGCGACTTTCCGACCCATGAGAGGCTGGTGCGCGACCTCGTGGCCGGCTCCGGCGCCACCGCCGTTTTCGTGAACTACACGCCATCGCCCGAAGCGCGTTATCCGGTGGCGATCAATCAAATCTACGCTGCCACGAAATGGGTCGCGGAACACGGCAAGGAAATCAAGGTGGACGGCTCCCGCCTGGCAATTGCCGGCAATAGCGTCGGCGGCAACATGAGCACCGTCGTGGCTATGATGGCCAAGGAAAACGGTGCGCCGAAGATCCGCTTTCAGTTGCTCCTGTGGCCCGTCACGGACGCCAGTTTCGACACGGCGTCCTATACGCAATTTGCGCAGGGTTATTTTCTGACGAAACCGGCGATGAAGTGGTTCTGGGATGCCTACATGCCTGAGCTGGGTCAACGCACGGAGATCCATGCTTCGCCGTTGCGTGCCAGCGGCCAGCAGTTGGCGGGACTACCGCCGGCCCTGATCCAGACTGCCGAGTTCGACGTCTTGCGCGATGAAGGCGAAGCCTACGGCCGCAAGCTCGACGCTGCCGGTGTGGATGTGACGGTTACGCGCTACGACGGCATGATCCACGACTTCGGGCTGCTCAACGCGTTGAGCGGCGAGCCGGCAGTGCGCTCGGCCATGTTGCAGGCGTCGGCCGAGCTGAAGAGTCACCTGGTCGATCCAAAGCGCAGCAAGGATGGCGCCGGCGATTCGGCCGAGCGGTTCCGCAATCATCAATAAACAACAACTCACACAGCGCACATTGCGTGCGCGATCACACAAAATCGAAAGGAAACGAACATGAGCAAGATACAAACCAAGGACGGCACCGAAATATTCTACAAGGACTGGGGCACCGGGCAACCCATCGTCTTCAGTCATGGCTGGCCATTGAATTCGGACAGCTGGGAATCACAAATGCTGTTCCTCGCCTCCAATGGCTACCGTTGCATCGCGCATGACCGTCGCGGCCACGGTCGTTCCACCCAAACCTGGGGTGGCAACGAGATGGATACCTACGCTGACGATCTCGCCGCATTGATCGAAGCGCTGGATCTCAAGAACATTGTCCTGATCGGATTTTCGACCGGCGGTGGCGAAATCTCGCGCTACATCGGCCGTCATGGCAACAGCCGCGTCGCCAAGGCCGTCCTCGTCTCGTCGGTGCCGCCGCAAATGTTGAAAACCCCGACAAACCCCAACGGCTTGCCGATGGAAGTGTTTGACGGCTTGCGCAGCGCCTCATTGGCCGACCGTTCCCAGCTGTATCAGGACGTCGCCGGCGGCCCATTCTTTGGCGCCAATCGCGCAGGATCAAAGGTCTCGCAGGGGATGAAGGATTCGTTCTGGGCGCAAGGCATGCTGGCCGGCCACAAGGCGACCTACGATTGCATCAAGGCCTTTTCGGAAACCGACTTTACCGACGATCTCAAGAAGTTCACAGTGCCGACCCTGGTCGTACACGGTGACGACGACCAGATCGTGCCGATCGGCGCAGCCGGGCAAGCGTCGGCGAAGATCGTCAAGAATGCGAAGCTGATCGTCTATCCGGGTGCGCCGCACGGGCTGACCGATACCCACAAGGACAAGCTGAACGCAGACCTGTTGGCATTCATCAAGAGCTGACGGCGGTAGTTTGCCTGCCGATCGTTTCGGCAGGGCGGTGCGCCGGCAGCGGGAATTCCGTCTTGCCGGCGCGCGTGAAGCACCGGATTGCATTCTGCTGGCGCAGTGCCGCCGGCTTGCCCCATTGCCCGCACGCTTCGGCAGGTCACGCGCGGCGAATAGACCGGCATGAATGGTTCGCCTATCAGTCATTGAAAGGATTATGCGATGAACAAACTCACTACTGCTGCAGGCGCACCGGTGGTCGACAACCAGAATGTGCAGACCGCCGGCCCGCGTGGCCCCATGTTGCTGCAAGACGTCTGGCACCTCGAGAAAATTGCCCACTTCAATCGGGAAGTGATTCCGGAGCGGCGCATGCACGCAAAGGGATCCGGCGCGTTCGGCACCTTTACCGTCACGCACGACATTACCCGATACACCAGGGCCAGAATATTTTCCGACATTGGCAAGAAGACCGACCTGTTCCTGCGGTTTTCGACCGTAGCCGGCGAACGCGGTGCGGCCGATGCCGAGCGCGACATTCGCGGTTTCGCGGTCAAGTTCTACACGGAGGAAGGCAATTGGGATGTCGTCGGCAACAACACGCCGGTTTTCTTCTTTCGCGATCCGCTGAAATTTTCCGACCTGAATCATGCGGTAAAACGCGATCCGAAGACCAACCTGCGCAGCGCCGAGAACAACTGGGATTTCTGGACCCTTTTGCCGGAGGCGCTGCACCAGGTAACCATCGTGATGAGCGATCGCGGCATTCCTGCCTCATACCGGCATATGCACGGATTCGGCAGCCATACCTACAGTTTCATCAATGCCGCCAACGAGCGTTTTTGGGTGAAGTTCCATTTCGAATGCCTGCAAGGCATCAAGAATTTGAGCGACGCGGAAGCCGGCGAATTGATCGGGCGAGACCGTGAAAGCGCGCAACGCGATCTGTTCGACAGCATCGAGAGCGGTAACTATCCGCGATGGAAATTGCGCGTCCAGATCATGCCCGAGCACGAAGCAGAGACCTATCATATCAATCCTTTCGATTTGACCAAAGTGTGGCCGCACGGCGACTATCCGTTGATCGATGTCGGCATCCTTGAGCTGAACCGCAACCCGGAAAACTATTTCGCTGACGTCGAACAGGCAGCGTTTTCGCCGGCCAATGTAGTGCCGGGCATTAGCTTCTCACCGGACCGGATGTTGCAATCGCGCCTGTTTGCCTATGGCGACGCGCAGCGCTATCGGCTCGGCGTCAATCATCACCAGATTCCGGTCAATGCGCCGAAGTGCCCGTTCCATAGCTACCATCGCGACGGCGCGATGCGCACCGATGGCAATGCGGGCGCGGCAATCGGCTACGAGCCGAATTCGAAAGGCGAATGGCAGCAACAGCCGGAATTCGCCGAGCCGCCGCTGAAGATTGCCGGTGTCGCAGCACATTGGAATCATCGTGTGGATGAAGACTATTTTTCGCAACCGGGCAATCTGTTTCGTTTGATGACGCTGGAAAAGAAGCAGCTTCTGTTCGAGAACACCGCCCGTTCGCTCGGTGGCGCCTCGGAAGAGATCCAGCTTCGACACGTCAATAATTGTGCAAGGGCGGACCCGGCTTACGGCGCAGGCATCGCTAAAGCGCTGTTGTTGCAGAAGTAGTTTCAATGCGACCTGCCAGAGGCGATGTCCGAGCCGTGGCAAAGATTGCTGCGGAACCGGGTGACGATGGCACCGACGATATGATCGTCAGCAGTCTCATTCGGATCAATGAGCTGTAAAGTTGGTTCGTCAGCGAGCATCTCGCTGCCCAGACGAAGAAAGCCGGGTAAGCGAGGGTGGATATTGGTGGGGCAATATCTCCGGTACGGTTTGGAGAACGGCTTTCGACTACGCCATCCTCGCGCCGCTGTTTCGCCAGCCTGCCTGATCGCGGGAAAGGCGCGATTCGATCGAAACTGACGATTGAGCCCGCGGGTTGTTTCAACTATCATGATGACAATGCGCTGTCAGGACCGTCGGCAGCTTCAATTCAGGCGTCCGGCAAGAAATGCCTTGCTGGCGATGCGTGCAACCAAGATTGATCGGAACGATTCATGGACCCCAAATCCGACTCCGCGCTACCTACCCAGTTGACGCGGTTGGCAAAGGCGTTGCGCGGCCTGCACAAACTGTTGATTGAGCGGGAGACGCAACATTTTGGATCCGTTGCCACTCCGCTTGAACACCTGGCACTGGTGACCAGCCATCCCCAGTTTGCGTGGCTGCAAAAATTGTCCGGCCTGATGGTCGAGCTGGACGAGCAGCTCGACGACGCCGAGTCGATCACCGTTGCCATGGCGGGCGCCTATCGCGATGCTGTTGAGCGCCTGATCGGCCCCCAGCCCGCCAATGACGAACTGTTCCGTAGCCGTTACGTGGAATTTCTTCACGAGTCGCCAAATGTCGCGATCGCCCATGGTGAAGTTCGCAAGGCGCTCGCCGAGCTGCCTGCTACTCTCGACAAGCTGCCGCCTGTTTCTTAGCAGTCGTTGCGAAATTAGCGCGGCGCATGGCCGGGCCGGTTTCGCAATAGCCACGCTCTGTGGCTCACCTGTCTTGGTTTTAGGCGCCGATGCGTGAGGTTCATTCAGGAGTCAAGCATGAGTCTACCCTGCAAACACTTTGATCAAATTCTGACTCGTCACGGCACAACGGCCGGCTGCGCGGAATGCTTGAAGACTGGCGACAGCTGGGTGCATTTGCGCATCTGCCTCGCCTGCGGACATGTCGGCTGCTGCGACCAGTCGAAAAACCGGCACGCGACCAGGCACTTCGAAGCCACCGGGCACACCATGATGCGTTCGGGTGAGCGCGGGGAATATTGGGGGTGGTGTTACGTCGACGAACGCATGTTTGATCCGATCTAGCGGGAATGCAATCGGCGGGCGGATAACATGCCCGGTCGATGTTTGCACATCCTGCGTTGCCAAACCCCGGCGTACCCGGCCGGCGGCTTGACCCGTAAAACACGTCCCTATTCCGCGCCTTCGCGCCGACATCAGGCAACGGGATTGATACGCGACCGCGCGCGTGGTTTGCGCGCATGGGCCAGTGCGGCATCCATGTCGGCTGCGTTTCTTGCGATTTCCCAAACGTTTTTGCACCCCCCAATTTGCGGCTTGGCGAAATGTAATAAGGGATGAAAATTCAACGGATATCGCGCGACTTTGTTAAAGTATCGGCTTCCCGCCATGATGGTATCGCATCCGGCTCCGACGGGACCGTAGGCGCCCTGAATCTTTACTTTTTTTGATTGTGCGATGCCAGGCAAACCACTTTCCCTTTGCAAGCGACGCATCCACATGTTTGCCAGTATGCCCGCAACCGTTTCTTTGCCTATCGTTGCGGCAACCGCGCCGCATGACGTACCTCGCGTTTCCCTCCAGATTGCCCAAGCTGGCCTGCGTCCAATCGCCCATTGGAGTGCCCGATGAGGATGCTGTCCCGATTTCTTCCGGCACTGCTCGCCCTGTCCTGCGGCCTGACGGCATGCGCGGCCGAGCGCACCCCGGACCTGGCCGATTACCATCATGCGCAATGGACCGCTGCAAACGGTGCGCCGCCCGGCATCAGCACCATGGCCCAAACCAAGGACGGCTGGCTGTGGCTCGGAACGGCCGATGGTCTCTATCGTTTCGATGGCGAACGTTTCGAACGGTATCCGCTGCCGCGGCACCTGGGATTGAACCGGGACCGCATCAATGTGATTCATGCGGTACCGAATGGCGATTTGTACGTTACCTACTTCGCCGAGGGCTGGTCGGTCCTGCATCCTGACGGCAGCAGCGAGGAACTGCCGGCCCCGCCTGGGGCGCGCAACGGCATTGGGGCCATCGCCGTCGATACCGATGGCAGTCTATGGATAGTCGCCGACAAGATTGAACACTTCCAGGATGGGCATTGGACCATCGTGGAGGTGGGGCCGCAGTGGCGCGGTTCCGATGGCATGAGCTTGCTTGCCGATCAAAAGGGCGGCCTGTGGGCGGCGAATGACCTGGGCGTATGGCGCCTGGATCGCGCGACCGGGCGTTTTGCCAGGGTGGCCGACGGTGGCGGCGAACTTTTGCTCGCCCCCGACGGCGCCTTGTGGCTGGTCCGCGATGTCGGTTCATTGCGCAAGTTGGCAGAACCGAATACCAAACGCGCCGCCTTTTACGCGCACGCCGAAAGCGCCTATGCCGGTTTGTTCGATGGCGATGGTGTGCTGTGGCTGCTCAATTGCCACACGGTCGCCTGTCGCGTGCGCCCCGATGTCCAGGCCAGGCACGTCACGGACGGCGCGACCGGCTTCGCGCGTCTTGGCGACCTGCCCGGGCTTTCCGGCCATGAGGCGAAAAACATACTCGGGGATAGCGAAGGCGACGTCTGGATTTCAACCGAGAACGGCCTTGATCGCTTCCGCCACAACCGCTTGCTGCAAAGCGGCTTGCCCGGTTCGGGGGTCAGGTACAGCCTGGCGAGCGACGGCGCCGGGGACATGTGGGCCGCCGATCGTGCCGGCGGTGCGCTGTGGCAGCTGTCGGCTGCAGACCAGCCCAGGCCCGTTGATGGCGAGCCGGTCACGCTGGTGGCCCAGGGACGCGATGGCGCGCTGCTGATCGGGGACAAGCGCAGCATACGTCGCATCAAGTCCGGCCAGGTCGAGAAATTTTTGCTGCCTCCAGGACCGGACGGCAAGCTGCGCGATCATCACATGCTGGGCATCCTCGATGATGGCAAGGAACTGTGGACGGCAACGATGGAGACCGGGCTGATCGCCTGGCGCGACGGCAACTGGCTGCCCGGTAAGGCCTTCAATTTGCCAC
>Ga0209026_1001485_pt1 | contig 10302 bp, 10 predicted proteins | sample AraplaCL_Col_mCL_FD_184262 | JGI IMG/M metagenome (GOLD analysis project Ga0209026, IMG submission 184262) | Arabidopsis root microbial communities from the University of North Carolina, USA - plate scrape CL_Col_mCL (SPAdes) (version 2) | ecosystem: Host-associated > Plants > Roots >... | reverse complement strand
GGCTTACCCAGTATTTACGTGCTGTAGGGATGAGCTTTTTAGGCATTTCGTAATCTTTGGGCTGCTGATAGTTCATCAGTTCTTGCCCGTTTGCGCGAACGCAAAACAACATTGCAATAACCGGTATGATAAGGCGTAAATTTTTCATGTGTTTCTTTTTGCTAAGTAACACAATCTATATTTTATGAAATTGTATTTTTAGGACAAGGCTCGCTGGTTTAAAAAGCGAAAAACGAGGTTGTTATCTGCCAACCGACTTACCGATTTGAAAAACTCGCGCGGGTTTGCGCCGGCTATCTGCTTATAAACGTTATTAAAGTAAGCCTGATCATAAAAGTTGCTTTCGTAACAAATATTGGTTAGGGTTTTCCGCTCGTCGCTACTTAGCTTGTTGTGTAATGAATGCCTGAAGCGGGCAATCTTTTTGAAACTTACCGGCGAGGTGCCGATATGTCGTCTAAAAAATCGATCCAGAGTTTTAGAACTGATTTGGCAGCGCCGCGCTACCTCTTCAATGCTTAACTCATTGTCAAAATCAACCAACATCGTTAAAGCTTCTTCAAATACCGGATTCACATCGAGAGGTTGATAAACAGACAACAGAAATTCTTCTAATAAAGCTATCCTGTAGCCGTAGTCGTCCGATGCGTAAAAGCCGTCTATAAATTCATCATAACCTGGCTGGTCGTCCCAGGCGGTAAATAATTGCGAATCACAAGCTGCAACCTCGTCGAAAGACTTCCTGACAAATTGGTTTAAACCAAGCGGTTTAAAATGTATGGTGATTTTGTCTAAACACCCTTTTAAATCAACCAGTAAAGGTAGTTTACGCATGCCCTGTACCAGTAACACACTGTTTTGAATAGCGTTACCAGATATTTCAGTAGCGTAAGGCTTAATTTTTACATTGATATTTTTGTGGATATTGACCGGGGTGGTTGTGTTGGGGAAGGAGTAATACCTTGTTTCGAAATCGGCGGCATCGGTTTTAAGGAAATAGTAATAAGATACGTATTTCTTTAACAGAGGATTTTGAGGAAAAAAAGCGCGCACATCCATGCCGCAAGATAATACTAATTAATTAGTATTAAAAACTTTGCCACCTCGTTAACTGCCTTGACTGCACGACATAATTCCCAAATGTATTAGTGTCAGCATATATAGTGCCTACCAGGGATATGCTGTTGGTGCTTACCACAGCGGTGAAAGTTAAAGCCTGTGCAGTAGAAGGAGAGGCAAAACCGGTTTTCAATGCGCCTACATTATATTTATCGGGAGTGGTTAAGTTAGCGGGCGAGGGCCAGGTTTGGCTAAGTGTGCTTGTTGCGCCGGGAGTATAAGTAAAAGGTCCGTCAAACTCATCGATCATGGTATTTGAGCTACTTACTTCGTATGACTGAAACGTACCATCATGTTTAAAAACAGTGTACATTATAGCTTTATTATTCATCACCGGGAGGGTATCTGTGCGTACCAACACATTGTTTTGGTAAGTGTAATTATATACCACCGTTTCCTGCCATGCGCCATACAATGCAATGTCTTGCGGCTTAGGTGCTTGAGTGTCGCTTTTACATCCGAACATTAATACACTCAAAACCAACAATAAGAAAGTGGCCGTAAGATATTCACGGTTAAGGCAAAAAATCGTAAACTTGCGCATAATTCAAAGATCACTTTTGTAGGTGATCGGCAAAACTTTTTTTATCAACATTTAAATCATAGTTGTAGATGATTAATATTACGCTCCCTGACGGTTCCGTTCGTCAGTATGACAAAGGAATCACTTCCATGCAGATTGCACGCTCAATCTCAGAGGGTTTAGCACGAAACGTATTAGCAGCAGAGGTTGACGGCCAGGTATGGGACGCCGAACGTCCTGTGGAAAAAGACTCGCACGTTAAATTGTTAACGTGGAACGACGCACACGGGAAATCAACCTTCTGGCATTCTTCCGCCCACCTAATGGCCGAGGCCTTGGAAGCTTTGTATCCCGGAACCAAGTTTGGTATTGGCCCGGCAATTGAAACAGGTTTTTACTACGACGTAGATTTTGGTGATCGCGAGTTCTCTTCGGAAGAATTCAAAAAGATCGAAGATAAAATGATCGAATTGGCTAAGGCCAAAGAAGAGTTTATCCGTAAACCTGTTAGTAAAGATGATGCTGTTGCTTATTTCACTGAAAAAGGTGACGAATATAAACTCGATTTGATCAAAGACTTGCCGGATGGCTCAATTACCTTTTATACACAAGGTAATTTTACCGATCTTTGCCGCGGTCCGCATATACCAAACACAGGCTTTATCAAAGCGGTAAAGCTGATGAGCGTTGCCGGCGCTTACTGGCGCGGCGATGAAAGCCGTAAACAGTTAACCCGTATTTACGGTGTTACCTTCCCTAAGGCCAGCGAATTAACAGAGTATCTGCAAATTTTAGAAGAAGCTAAAAAACGCGATCACCGTAAATTAGGTAAAGAGCTGGAGTTGTTTGCTTTCTCTGAGAAAGTAGGTATGGGCCTGCCGCTGTGGTTACCAAAAGGTGCTGCATTGCGCCAGCGTTTGGTTGACTTTATGCAGAAGGCTCAAATAAAGGCGGGATATGAGCAGGTAATTTCTCCGCATATCGGTCACAAAAACCTGTATGTAACTTCCGGTCACTACGAGAAATATGGTGCCGATTCTTTCCAGCCTATAAAAACCCCGCAAGAAGGTGAGGAGTTTTTCTTAAAACCGATGAACTGCCCGCACCATTGCGAGATGTATAAAACCAAGCCGCGTTCGTACAAGGATCTGCCTGTACGTTATGCTGAGTTTGGTACTGTTTACCGTTACGAGCAAAGCGGTGAACTGCACGGCTTAACACGCGTTCGTGGATTTACTCAGGATGATGCGCACCTGTTTTGTCGCCCTGACCAAGTGAAAGATGAATTTAAAAAAGTCATAGACCTGGTGCTATACGTGTTCTCGGCATTGGGTTTTGAAGATTACACTGCGCAAGTTTCGCTACGCGATCCGGAGAATAAGGCCAAATACATCGGCACAGATGAAAACTGGGCTATGGCTGAGTCGGCAATTATTGAAGCTGCTGCCGAAAAAGGTTTAAAAACCGTTGTTGAGTTAGGCGAAGCCGCTTTCTATGGCCCTAAGCTGGATTTCATGGTGAAAGATGCCTTAGGTCGTAAATGGCAATTGGGTACTATACAGGTAGATTATAACCTGCCCGAGCGCTTTGATCTGGAATACACCGGCAGCGATAATATGAAGCATCGTCCGGTAATGATCCACCGCGCGCCGTTTGGTTCGTTAGAGCGTTTTGTGGCGGTGTTAATTGAGCATTGTGCGGGCAACTTCCCACTGTGGTTATCGCCCGAGCAATTCATCATTTTGCCTATCTCTGAGAAATACGAAGATTATGCAAAAAAACTTTCTGATGTGCTAAAAGATTCCGATATTTGCGGGCTAATTGACTTTAGAGACGAAAAAATCGGAAGAAAAATTCGTGATGCTGAGGTTAAAAAGATCCCTTACATGCTTATTGTCGGCGAAAAAGAAGAGGCAGAAGGCGTAGTTTCGGTTCGTAAACACGGGCACGGCGATTTGGGATCGATGAGTATTGAAGAATTTAAACAACAAATAATAAAAGAAATAACCGTATAACTTGGCATTAAACAGACCGTTCAACAGAGGACCCCGGCCTCCATTCAAGAAAAAGGAAGCCGAACATAATATCAATCAATTCATCAAGGCTCCTGAAGTGCGTCTTGTGGGCGACAATGTAGAACAGGGGGTTTATTCGCTTCGCGACGCTTTGGCAATGGCCGAAGAGCAGGAGTTGGACCTGGTTGAGATTTCTCCAAACGCAGTGCCGCCTGTTTGTAAGGTGGTTGACTACAACAAATTCATCTACGAACAGAAAAAGAAGATGAAGGAGATAAAGAGCAACTCCAAACAAACGGTTATTAAAGAAATACGCTTCGGGCCTAATACGGATGATCATGACTTCAATTTTAAATTGAAACATGCCACCAGCTTTTTGCAGGCAGGAGAGAAGGTGAGAGCTTACGTACACTTTAAGGGTCGTGCAATTGTTTATAAAGAGCAAGGAGAGATTTTGTTACTCCGTTTTGCACAGGCGTTAGAGGAAGTTGGAAAAGTGGAGCAGTTACCAAAATTAGAAGGTAAGCGTATGTTTTTGGTGGTAGCACCAAAGGCAGCAAAAAAGTAATTAATTAAATAAATATATACACAAACGGTTATGCCAAAAATGAAGACCAATTCCAGCGCTAAAAAACGTTTTAGCATCACTGGAACCGGTAAAATCACCAGGAAGAACGCCTTCAAAAGCCACATCTTAACTAAGATGTCGACAAAACGCAAGCGCAACCTTACCAACACCAGCCTTGTTGCTGATGCTGATATGGGTAACGTAAAACGTATGCTTTGCTTAGGCAAGTAATTAACAAATTTTTAACCAGGTATTAGAGTTTACAAGATCTCAAATTAAAGAGGCACTCACTACCAAAAAAGCAACAAAATGCCACGTTCAGTTAACGCAGTAGCGTCGAGAAGACGCAGGAAAAAAATCATGAACCTTGCCAAAGGGTATTGGGGTTCACGTAGCAAGGTTTACACCATTGCAAAAAACACAGTAGAAAAAGGTTTACAATACGCTTACCGCGACCGTAAAACCAAGAAAAGAGAATTCAGAGCTTTGTGGATCCAACGTATCAACGCTGGTGCACGTCAGCACGGTATCTCTTACTCTCAGTTAATGGGTAAGCTTACCGCTAAAAACATTGGTTTAAACCGTAAGGTATTAGCCGATTTAGCAATGAACAACCCTGATGCTTTTAAAGCAGTGGTTGACGCGGTAAAATAAACCAACGCGATACTAATTAGAAAGGCCTCTCGATTTCGGGGGGCTTTTTTTGTTTCGGAATAACCGAAAACACTATTTTTTCTTTCTCAGATAAATGCTACCTCCAACTGACCTCATTAATATTTCAGATCCGCCACCATTTATCTTTCCTTCGATATGTTTATTGGAGGGTTGATCGGCAGACGGTTTCTCTATTTCAAAATCCGACGTCACCTTTGCAAATTCGGTTTGCAGTTTTACGTTAGCCTTCTGAGTAGTTGGTATGGTTAGAGAAATGATGCCCTGTACATTACTTAAGGTAATGGCGTTATTCATCATTTTAGGAGCCATATCTACGGTAACGTTCCCCTTTTTTGTATTTACAGATACCGAGCCATCGATATTCGTCATGGTTACATCTCCGGCTGATATGGCAATGTCTTGATCGCCGGTTAAATTATCTATAGTTACGTTACCCGCTGCCAATATCTTTAATACCACTGAAAAATTGCGTGGTACCATAATCGTGAAATCTACAACGGTGGGCTGTTCTACCTTTAGCTTTACAATATTGTCTTTCTCCGCAGTACTAATTTTATCGGGATCATTAGGTAGCGATGACGTAATAACCACTTCGTTTCCTGCATAGCCGGTAATTTTAACCGAACCGGTAAACAAATCCGCATTTAATACTCCCGGTTTTGAAGGATGTGACAGTTTTACGGTTAAATCATGTTTCTTTTGAGCGTTAACAACTTGCCCGCATAAAAGCGCAACTATCGCAACTATCCCTATTTTTATGTTGGTCTTCATATCGATTCTAATTTTTGTACGGTTTGTTCCAGTTGTTTTTTAACCAGATCATCGTCGGCATCTTGTTTTTTTAGTAATGTTTTTAACGGATTAACTGATCTTTTTTCCTGCAACTTTAGCATTGCGTCTGCCAGTGCTACCTGCATTAGTTCCGTGTGTTGATGCGAAATTGAGTTTACTAATCCTTCACGTACTTTGGCGTTATCAGCCAACTTGAACAATGCATCAAGCGTTACCAGGCGCACGTTTTCGTTAGGGTCGTTATCCAATGTGGTTAACAGCGCATTGATAATATTATCATTTACATTCTTTTTATCACGTACATAACTAACGGCCTTAATGCGCTCTATCGTTTTATCAGAATTTAGCGTCATCAATATTTTATTTTGCATCTCACTTGTAGCATTATCACCAATAACATTATTTGATACCGGCCGAAAGAAAATAGATGCACCTAAGGCACCGATACAAAGTAGCGCAATAGCATAGGCCCAATTGTACTTTGGTTTATAACGAAATATCGCCAATATGCGGGATATGAGCGATTGATGTTCTTGCTGCATCTCAAATGTTCGCAGCATTGCCTGGAAATTTGTTTTCGAGTCGGCGCTTACCTTCGGAGCTTTTCGTAAATCTAATCCTTCCCAGGCCTGTTTTACCTCGGCAAATTGTTGTGCAAACGCGGGTGAGGTCTTTAATAACTTTTCCAACTCAAAACGCTCAGCGGCAGAAAGCCGCTCTTGCAGATAATCCAATATTTTTATTTCTAATTCTATATCTTCCATCGCGTTATCTTTTTTTGTGCATTTTTTTTAGTTCTTGTATTGCCCGGTAAACTTTTACTTTCACGTTTCCTTCCGTAGTGTTCAATATTTGCGCTATCTCTTTATAGGGGATTTCCTGATATTTGCTTAAAATCAGTACCTCGCGCTGGTCGTCGGGCAAACGGGCAATGGCGGCATCGAGTTGCACACGATCTTCATTTACTTCAATGTTCCTTTCAAGGCTATTATCCGCTAAATGAGCTTCGTCCGAAAATTCTGCTTTATAAATCATACGGTTGCTTTTTTTTGCCGAATTAATTAGCGCGTTCCGGGCAATTTGATACATCCACGCCCTAAACTCTCCTTCGGGCGAAAAAGTGTGCCGCTTGGCCAGCATAAGGTAAAATACCGTCTGCAGCAAATCCTCGCTTTCCACGCGGTGGCCGGTTTGATGAAAAAGGTAGCCAAATAATGGCTGTTGGTATCTGTCAAACAGTAACCCCATCTTATACAACTCACCGTTTTTTACACCTAACATTAAGGCATTATCTGCTAATTGGTCCAAGCGCTGTGTAATTATTTTATTCTGCCTCGTTCATCTTCGGTAGCTGTTGAACGGTTGCGGGCAGATTTAACATTTGAATTTCCGAATTTATAACTGAAATTTATGCTGGCCATACGGCTAGTAGATTTGTTGCCGGAGGTTTGTATAACGCCTGTGGTATTAACTACACCATAGAAACTATTCGTAGCAAAAATATCGTTAACGGATAAACTAAAGGTAGCTTTCTTATCCCAAAGGGTTTTACGCAGGCCGAAGTTGACACTGTACTGTTCTCTTGCCTGTATCTGCCCGTAAATATTTCGTGAATTGTAGGATATAGAACCTTCTAACATAAGCGAACTAGGTAATTTGAAATCTTGGGCGCTATAAAAGTTGTAAGGTTTTATTTCATAGTTAAGCAGGTAATTAGAAACAGTTCCCTGATATTTTACATATAGAAGTGTTAGATTATTGTTCATTGTCCACCAGGGAGCTATCGTTACCGGAAGGGTAAAGCCCAAATTATACACCTGGAAACGGGCGATATTATCTGTAGTAAGATAAGTGATCTTACCGGGGTCTACACCTGTGCCGGCCGATGAGGCGGATAGCTTCGCATAAATCGTTGGGTTATCAATGGCATTTTCATAAAGCTGTGCCATAAAGCTACTGGTATTGCTATAACCAAGCGTCGCCACAAAAGTATGTTTAAGTGTATAATTAATGCTGTACGAATCGGTATAAGAAGGCTTTATGTTTTCATTACCGATAGAATAAGTATATGGATCTGAAAAATAGATAAACGGATTAAGTGTACTGTAAGCCGGGCGGGTGATACGACGGCTATAGGAATAAGATAATTCGTTGTCTTTATCCACATTTTGCTTCAGAAAAAAGCTGGGGAACAAGTTGACATAGCGATGTTTAGCATCATCATTTAAGGTAAGCGAATTACCTTCCGACCGTGTATATTCCATTCGCAGCCCCAACTGCAAACTCCAAATAGTATTAAATTCCTTATTTAAATTGCCATATAATGCGTTTATATTTTCTGTGTAAATAAAGTGATTCGTCCTTCCTATGTCTGCCCTTTCGTTATTGTAAAACCTGATATCGTTGTCGGAGTTTACCCAACTGCTTTTCATTCCTATATCTAATTTAGCTTTACGAGATAAAGGGGTGCTGTAATCCGCCTTCACTGCTACAATATGGTAAACATCCGGAATGTCACTGGTGATATTTAAGGGCGATCCGGTTGCTTGCCCATTGGCGTCAAAAAAGTTGGTGTTAAGGCCGTGTTCGCCAGATACTGTGTTGTAAAGCGAATAATCTATATCAATGCTTAATACGCGGCCGGTGGAATCGAAGGAATGTTTAAAGTTGCCGTTTAGCGTATTGTTGTGCCAGGTATTAAAACCGTTTGAAGTGGTTAATGCGCTTGACTGCGGCGAACCGTCAAGAGTCATAAAATAACCGTTACCTACTGAAGGCAGGTTATTGCGCCAACCGCCGTCGTTTCCGCTCAGCATCATGCCGAGGGTGGTATTTTTATTTACAAAATAATCTATTCCGGCTTTATAATTTAAATTGTAGCTCAACCCTTGCGAGTAAGCGTATTGGTTATATAAACTGCCGGCAACCTGTTTATAGGTCTGGCTGTTATTTAATCCAAGTGTGTTATTGTAATATAAATTGCCAAACAGATTTACTTTACCTTTTCTATTATTTAAAACAAGACCCGCATTGTAACGCGGAGCGAGCCCGGTATACTTATAGCTAAGCAACCCACTTGTTTGGATGGCGGGAACTGTGGGGCCGAAAACCAGGCCCATTCCTGCGTTTAAAGTTCCGTTGGTGCCGATATCTTTGTTTCGAATAGTAATAATATTGATGATTGCTTTGCCCGCTGCATCATACTTAGCAGATGGATTTGACATGATCTCCAATTTGTCTATTTGATCGCTGCGCATATTTTTAAGATAGGTGATGAGATCAGTTTGCGACATATAAGTTTGCTTGCCGTCTAAATATATTAGTATGCCAGCTTTCCCATTCACCATGATCTCGTCGTTTTGATTGACTACCACGCCGGGCGCTTTTTGCAAAACCTCAAGCGCGGTATTACCCGTTGCAGAAATAGTATTTTGTACATTCATTACCAGTTTATCCGCCTGCATTTCTATAACGGGTTTTTGCGCAGTTATGGTAACCGTTTTTAATGCACTGCTTAGCGGCTGTAATGAAACAGCGGGCAGCATAACCAGCTGGTTTTCGCGCATTAAAACGATCTTGCCTGAATAATATTTCTGATAACCGATAAAGGAAACGGTTAACACGTATTCGCCCGCTTTAAGTTGTGGAAATTGAAAAATGCCATCAGTGTTGCTCAAAGTTGTTTTTACCAGCGATGAATCCCGCCAGTTTAATAACAGAACAGTTGCTGATGGGACAGGCTGCAGGTTTTCGTCAGATATTTTACCCGATAGTTGCGCAAATACAAGCGGGGTCATTATTAGCCATGCTAAAATTAGGGTACTCAGTTTTTTCACGTCTCAATAGTTTTATAAAAGACCGGTGAAATGCGTGCGCCTTGCTGTTCACCGATCTTGATCAATTATGGAATTTGTACTGAATACAACTGTGACGACTTGAGGTTACAAGTTATTTAACAAATTCGCTTGGGCTTATCTTCCGACGATCTGCCTGGTTAATGCTGACGCGGTAAAATAAACCAACGCGATACTAAAACAAAAAAAGCCTCCCGATTTCGGGAGGCTTTTCTATTTAGTAATTGTTCAAGAGGGTTTAGCAGAGAAGCAGTAGCTAATTTTTCTTAGCAGCTACTTTCTCCTCAACCTTATGGTGCCCGTTGATCTTCTTCGGTTTTGATAAAATCTCCAGGTCCATATATTGTTTAAAGTTGCGTACGTCATTATCTACAATGTTTTTGAATACCGGGTTCAATACGTGCGCTATACTTGCGCCTACGCCGCCTGCAGGAGGCTGGTAAGTGATCACAACGTCTATCAACGTACCTTTACCGTCCGCTGCATCGCGGAAACGCACCTGGCCGGCGTTATCAATCATAGATCCGGGCAGTGAACTCCATCCGATCATTGAATCGGTAGTGTCTTGCACTATCTCGGCTTCCCAGCTTACCTGTGCCACGTTTAAAGGTAATTTTAAAACCCAATGCGAACGTTTGGTATCCAATACTTCTACGCGCTCTAAATGGTTCATAAACAAAGGAAGATTATCCAGCTTACGCCAAAATTGATAAACCTGGTGGCGGGGTTTGTCAACCACAAACGACGAACGAATGT
>Ga0209026_1001482_pt1 | contig 10325 bp, 9 predicted proteins | sample AraplaCL_Col_mCL_FD_184262 | JGI IMG/M metagenome (GOLD analysis project Ga0209026, IMG submission 184262) | Arabidopsis root microbial communities from the University of North Carolina, USA - plate scrape CL_Col_mCL (SPAdes) (version 2) | ecosystem: Host-associated > Plants > Roots >... | reverse complement strand
CGGCCGCCAGCGACGATTGCTCGCAGGGCTTCTTCTCTCGCCTTGGCGCGGCGTATCGCGCGGATGCGCAGCCGGCCGATCCGAATGCGCCGGCCGCACCGCGCCGCGCCATGGATGCGCCGCTCGATTCGCCGCCGTTCCCCAACGGCGAGTGGCAGCTCGGCGGCGTGGCTGCACCGATCGGTGTGCCGGTGGCATACAGCCAGTACCCGCTGCAGAAGGCGCTGTCGTGCACCAAGCTCGGCAACTGGATGAAGCGCAATCGCATCGAGGTGAATGGCTGGATCAATCCGTCGCTGAACGCGAGTTCGTCCAGCTTCACCAACTATCCGTTGTCGTATGCCACGCGTCCCAATCGCCTGGAATTCGACCAGCTGGTGTTCAACATCACGCGCGTCGAAGACACCGTGCAGACCGACCACGTGGACTGGGGTTTCAACATCTCCACGCTGTACGGCTACGACTATCACTACACCGTGACCAAGGGCGTGTTCAGCAACCAGCTGCTGAATCATCCCAATTCGAATGGCCCGCTGCCGGGCAAGGTCTACGGCATCGACCCGATGCTGTTCTACTACGACCTGTACATTCCTTCGGTGGCCGAGGGCATGGTGGTGCGCATCGGTCGCTACCTGTCGCTGCCGGATATCGAAGCGCAGTTCTCCCCGCAGAACTACCTGGTGACGCACTCGATTCTCTACACGGTCGATCCGTATACGCAGACCGGCATCATGACCACCACCAAGCTCAGCCAGCAGTGGACGCTGCAGCTGGGCGTGAATGCGAGCAACGACACGGCGCCGTGGAACCACTCCGCGCGTCCCTCGCTGCAGGCCTGCGTGCGCTGGGTGTCGAAAGACAACAACGACATGCTTTATCCCTGCATCAACAACTGGAACACCTCGGACTACAACTACAACAACGTGCAGATGTACGTGATGACCTGGGGCCACCGCTTCAGCCAGAGCGTGCACATGCAGACCGAGGCCTATTACATGTACGGCCGCAACATCCCGGGCTTCGGGCCGGATGGCGAGCCGGGCGTGGTCGCATCGTCGCCGTATCCGGGCAAGGCGGGCGAGTACGGCGTGGTGAACTACCTCAACTTCGAGTTGAACTCGAGCAACATGATTTCGTTCCGCAACGAGTTCTACAACGACCAGAAGGGCCAGCGCACCGGCTATGCCACCAAGTACAGCAGCCACACGCTGGGCCTCACGCACTGGGTGTCGTCGGATCTGGAGATTCGTCCGGAAATCCGCTACGAGCGCTCGTACGACGTGAACGCATATAACGCCGGCAAGAAGAACTACCAGGCGATCGCGCTGGTTGACGCGATCCTCCACTACTAAGGTGAAACCCATGGGCAAGCTGATTCGCAGCGCCATCGTGATGCTGCTCCTGATGACCGTGATCACCGGCGTGGCCTACCCGCTGGTTGTCACGGGCGTGTCCCAGGTGCTGTTCCCGTCGCAGGCGAACGGCAGCCTGATCGCCAGGGATGGCAAGCCGATCGGCTCCACGCTGATCGGTCAATCGTTCGACGACCCCAAGTATTTCTGGGGTCGTCCTTCGGCCACTTCGCCGCAACCCAACAATGGGTTGTCGTCGTCGGGCTCGAACCTCGGGCCGACCAATCCGGCGCTCACCGATGCGGTGAAGCAGCGCATCGATGCATTGCACGCGGCTGATCCGGGCAATGTGGCACCGGTGCCGGTGGACCTGGTGACGGCGTCGGGCAGCGGTCTCGATCCGGACATCTCGCCGGCCGCAGCGGCTTATCAGGTAGGGCGTGTGGCGAAGGCGCGCGGCTTGAGCGAGTCGCAGGTGAAGGCGATGGTGAGCATGGCGACGACGGAGCGGCAGTTCGGGATGTTGGGTGAGCCGCGGGTCAATGTGCTCAAGTTGAATCTGGCGCTTGATGGGCGGTAGCGTCCATCGTCGTGGCGCGGACCTCACTGGATCGTCATTTCTGCGAAAGCAGGAATCCAGTGACTTCGCGCTGCGATTGTCGCGATGCGGCGACTAGGCCGCCTAGGCGGCGGGCGTTTCGATCGGCTGCCGCCGCTCGAGTCACTTTTCTTTTGCTGGCCCAAAAGATCCCACGGGGACTAGCTTCGCGTCGAAAGTAACCCAAAGAAAATGGCCTCAAGAACCCACGCTGACTGCGGTATACGAGCCCGGAGGTTTTGGAGCCCGGATCGACACGATCTCCCTAATCGACGGTATGGTTACATCGCGAGTAAGGCGGTGCTGAGGACTTAAGGCGCAGGCTCGCTTTGCATCGCCTTTTGCGTTGCACGTCACTTCTCCCTCTCCCTTGCAGGGAGGGGACTGGGGCATTGCCACCTTCACGGTCGCATTAGCGCCTTCATGGTGCTGAGGGGCGGGTGCTCGCGAGGGCGCAACCTATTTTCTGCTTGTGCACTATCCGCATTGAGACCTAAGTCCTACCCTAATCCCACCACATCCCCAACCACACCCATGTCCGAACCATCCCGCGAAGCACGTGCCGATGCCTTGCTCGATTCAATGCAGGAAGAGCGCACGCGTCGCTTGAAAATATTTCTCGGTGCCGCGCCGGGTGTGGGCAAGACGTTTGCCATGCTCTCGGCCGCGCGTGAACTGAAGCGGCAGGGCATCGACGTGGTGATCGGTCTGGTGGAGACGCATGGGCGGCAGGAAACCGCTGCGCTACTCGACGGGCTGGAGCAGCTGCCGCGCCGCAAGGTGAACTACAAGGGCCGCGACTTCACCGAGTTCGATCTCGATGCGGCGCTTGCGCGTCGCCCGGACATCATCCTGGTCGACGAACTGGCGCACACCAATCTGCCGGGCGGGCGGCACGAGCGACGATGGCAGGATATCGCCGAACTGCTCGAGGCGGGCATTGAGGTCTATACCGCGCTCAACGTGCAGCATTTGGAGAGCCTCAATGACCAGGTGCGGCGCATCACCAATGTCACCGTGCGCGAAACGGTGCCCGACGCTTTTCTCGATCGCGCCCGCGACATCGTGCTGGTCGATCTTCCGCCGCGCGAACTGATCCAGCGCCTGAAACAGGGCAAGGTCTACGTGCCCGAGACGGCTGCCGCCGCGCTCGATGCCTTCTTCTCGCCGACCAATCTCGTTGCGTTGCGCGAGCTGGCCGTGGACACCGTGGCCGGCCACGTGGACAGCGACCTGCGCGAGCACATGCTGGCGCGCGGTGGCGCCATGCCGGTGCGTCGTCGCGTGCTCGCCGCCATCGATGGGCATTCGCAAAGCGAATACCTGGTGCGCATTGCGCGGCGCATCGCCGAGCGGCGCGGCGCGCCATGGAGCGTGGCCTTCGTCGATACCGGCGTGACGCTGGACAAGGCGCGCAGCGAGCGGCTGGACGCGGCCATGCGGCTGGCGCGTCGTCTCGGCGGCGACACCGTGGTGTTGCGCGGCCATGCCATTGCCGATGAGCTCATCGCGCATGCGGATCGCGAAGGCATCGGCCAGATCATCCTCGGCCGTACGCGCGAGCGACCGCTGGCACGCATGCTCGGTCGTTCGCTGACGCAGTTGTTGCTGCGGCGTGGCGCGCACCTTGAGCTCACCATCATCGCCACTCCCGCGGAGCGGGCGAAGTCGCGGCTGCGCCTGCGCATGCCTGGCGGCACCGGACGTCGCGGCGAATATATCTACGCGACGCTGGCCACGCTGGTGGCGTTCGGTCTGTCGTTCATCGCGGATCGGTATCTATCCGTCGCCAATCTCTCGCTGATCTTCCTCACCGCCGTGCTGGTGGTGGCAGTGAGAACGCGCATGGCGGTGGCCGTCTACACGGCGGTGCTGTGTTTCCTCGGCTACAACTTTTTCTTCGCGCCGCCGCGCTACACGTTGATGATCGCCAACGTCGACGACGTGCTGGCGGTGAGCCTGTTCCTGGTCGCGGCGTTGGTCGCCAGCCGGCTCGCCACCAAGCTGGCCAGCCAGGTGGAATCGCTGCGCATGGCGCACGCGCAGGCGCGTGCCTTGTTGGCGTTGGGGCAGCGACTATCCACCAGCACGGATGCCGAGGGCATTCGCCGCGTGGGTGCGGCCGCACTCGCGCATGTGCTGCGTTGCGAAGTGGCAGTGCTGGCGCGCGATGCGAGCCAGGTGCTGCGCGTGGTGGCCGCGTCGCCGCGCGATTTCGATCTGACGTCGCAGGATCTGGGTGCCGCCGAGTGGAGCGAAAAGCACGCCGAGCAGGCCGGCCGCTACACCGACACACTCAACGCCGCACCATGTTGGGTGCTCCCGCTGGGTAGCGACGAAAATCATCTTGGCGTGGCCGCACTGCGTTTCCCGGCCGGGCAGGGCGAGCCCTCCACCGACGAGCGCAGCCTCGCGCTGACCATGGTGCAGGACATCGGCCAGGCGCTGCAGCGTGCGCGTTTGGCCGAGGAACTGGAAGGTGCGCGCGTGCAGGGCGAAACCGAGCGGCTGCGCAACGCGCTGCTCTCCTCGGTATCGCACGATTTGCGTTCGCCGCTGGCTTCGATGATCGGTTCCGCGGGCACGCTCTCCAGCTACGGCGACCAGCTGCCACCGGAAGAACGCCGCGAGCTGCTCGAAGCCATCCTCGGCGAGGGGCAGCGGCTGGATCGCTACATCCAGAACCTGCTCGACATGACGCGCCTGGGCCACGGCACGCTCAAGCTCAATCGCGACTGGACCGATGCCGCCGAGATCGTGGCGGCGGCCACCACGCGCCTGCGCAAGCTGTTTCCCGACCTCAAGGTCGACATCGTGCTGCCGCCGCAAACCTTGTTGCTCTACGTGCATCCGGCATTGATCGAGCAGGCCTTGTTCAACATCCTGGAGAACGCCGCTCGCTTCTCGCCGCAGGGACAACCCGTGCGCGTGGTGGTGCGTCCCAAGGGCGAGCAGGTGCAGATCGATGTGATCGATCGCGGTCCGGGTATTCCGGAAGACGAGCGCGCACGCATCTTCGACATGTTCTATTCCGTCTCGCGCGGCGACCGCGCGCCGCAAGGCACCGGCCTGGGCCTGGCCATCTGCCGCGGCATGATCGGCGCGCACGGCGGCAGCGTGGAGGCCTTGCCGGGCGACGGCGTTGGCACCACCATTCGCATCACCTTGCCGCTCCCGGCGCCGCCCGCGAACCACGCATGACCTCCGCCGCACGTGTCCTGGTCATCGACGACGAGGCACAGATACGCAAGTTCCTCGATATCGGCCTGCGCGCCGAGGGCTACGAGGTATTGCTCGCGGCGAATGCGGCCGAAGGCCTGGCGCTGGCCGCCACGCGCTCGCCCGATCTGGTGATCCTCGACATCGGCCTGCCTGACCGCGAAGGGCACGAGGTGCTCTCCGAGTTGCGCCAGTGGACGCACGTGCCCGTGATCATGCTGTCCGTGCGTGATGCGGAAAGCGAAAAGGTGAAGGCGCTGGACGCAGGCGCGAACGATTACGTCACCAAGCCCTTCGGTATCCAGGAGCTGATGGCGCGCCTGCGTGCGCTGTTGCGCAATCGCCAGGGCGAGCCGGAAGCCATGCAGCGCTACGACGACGGTCAGCTGGTCGTCGACCTCGGCCGCCGCGAAGTGTGGCTGGATGGCGCGCAGCTCTCGCTCACACGCAAGGAATATGCGGTGCTCGCGCTGCTCCTGCGTCATGCGGGCCGCGTGGTGACCCAGCAGCAGCTGCTGCGCGAGATCTGGGGCGCCACCCATACCCACGACAGCCACTACCTGCGCATCGTGGTGGGTAAGCTGCGCCAGAAGCTGGGCGACGACCCCACCACGCCCCGCTGGCTCAAGACCGAGCCCGGCGTCGGCTACCGCTTCATCAGCGCCGCCTGAGCCAGCCGGCCTGCGTGTCTCAACCCGTGAGAGGGTTTAGTGGTCTGATTCCCGGACGTTTTTTCGTCCCTCCCGCACGCCGGGACGGGCCGAAGGCGGTCCAGATTCACGGTTCCCCGGCGCACGTCAATTCTGTTGCCCACCGCCGGGGCACGGTTATGATGGCTGCCGGTTCAACATCCCGGTGCTGACTGCCCAAGAACGCAGCACCGGCTCACAGAGGACATCCCATCCATGGCACGTGGCGTCAACAAAGTCATCATCGTCGGCAATCTCGGCGCCGATCCGGAAACCCGCTACACCGGCAATGGCACCGCCATTACCAGCATCCGCATCGCGACCTCCGAGAACTGGACCGACAAGCAGAGCGGCGAAAAGCAGGAACGCACCGAGTGGCATCGCGTGAAGCTGTTCGGCCGCCTCGCTGAAATCGCCGGCGAATACCTGAAGAAGGGTCGCCAGGTGTATATCGAAGGTTCGCTGCGCACCGACAAGTACACCGACAAGGACGGCGTGGAGCGCTTCAGCACCGACATCATCGCCGCTGAAATGCAGATGCTCGGCGGCGGTTCCGAAGGCGGCGCGGGCGGCGGTGGCGGCGGCAACTTCCAGCGCGCGCAGGGCGGCGGTGGCGGTGGCGGCCAGCAGCGCCAGGGCGGCTACGGCGGCGGTGGTGGTGGCCAGGCACGCGGCGGCGACAACTTCGGCGGCGGCTCGCGCGGTGGCGACAACTACGGCAACCAGCAGCGCCAGTCCGCACCGCCCGCGCAGAACAACAGCTTCGACGACGACGATATTCCGTTCTAAGTTCGCCGTTGACTACATCGTTGTGCTTGACCAAAAGGCCATGAACTTCATGGCCTTTTTTTAATGCGACTTCAGGTGCGGCAGGTGGCATGGAGATATCTTTTCTGGCGGGCATGAACCAACGGGGGATTGATGACGAAGGCAACGCCAGCACAATCGGAAGCCGATGCGTTTGTCGACCCAACATCACCGCTCAGAAGGCGCCAAGAGGTGCTTAATGAAGAACGCCGTCGACGTTGCTTAGTTTCCCGCGTACTGGCGTGGAAGGCGTCGTCATTGCCGGGAGAAAAGCCGTGAAATGTGCCTCTGTTTTCCTCGTCGCGGCGCTCGTTCTTTGTGCTGGATGCGCGTCGTCCGATAGCTCCCATGCGCGTGCCACATCTCTTCCGTTCGACTATTTCGACAGCCAACAGCGATGTTACGCCGCTTGGACGAACATTCTCGACCAGTGGATCAAGCAAACCGGTGGACTGAGGCCGAGTGTGGACGCGTCGCGTCGCATGATTGCTCAGGACACCAAAACGGATCTTTCCCGCCTAATCAGGGCCACATGGAAAAAGTTGGGTAATCCCCAGCAAGCGACCTCGATTGATATTGCGTCTGCCTTCTCTTCCGTTGTCACGGACGAGGTGCCGCCCGATTGCCGAACGATCATCTGGCTAAGGCCGTTGCTCACCGAGGTTCCCGAGACTTTCGCTGCGGGAGCCAAGCAGGCTTTGCTCAACGAGGCCCCTGTCAATGATCGGGTCGGTGACCATGCGTTCTCCGGATGGCTCATCCTGCAGTTGCTTGCTCCGGAAAATCTGCTGGGCAAGATTCAATAAGCCACATAGGCCTTTGGGCGCGTGTGATAGACGAAAAGGCCATGATTTCTCATGGCCTTTTTAATGGGAAGAAGGGCTGCGCGCGACGCGCCACCCGTGGCTGTCGCATTGAGGCGCCTCACCGGCCTTGGGCGCCTGATTCCGCCAGGGGGCAGCGGGCTCCGAAGGGCTCGTCGGGGTTCATCGGAATAAAACGGACGGTGGAACGGTTATGTGGATAGCGCCTCGGCTCGAAGGGCCTGGCGCCGAGTCCATTCAACAAGGTCCCTACACCCATGCTGGTTCCCACTCGTATCACCGTAAGCTACACGCGCACCGCCAAAGTTCTGCACTGGCTGGTGGCGCTGTTCATACTGACGAACTTTGTCATCGGCCTGCGCATGGAGCGTTTCCCCGGCTACGCGCATACGTCACCGGAATGGAATGGCATCCTGTTTTGGCATGGGTCGATCGGTGCCTTGGTGCTCTGGCTGGCCGTTGCGCGGATTATCTGGCGCAAGAGCCATCGACCGCCGCCGTTGCCTGCCAGCATTCCGCGCTGGCAAGGGCGGATGGCACACGGTGTCCATGGGCTGCTTTATCTGGCGATGCTGGTGCTGCCGCTTTCTGGATACGCGCATCGCGTCACGGGAAAACATGCCGTCAACTTTTTTGGCCTGTGGAATTGGCCCAATCTTTTTGCACCCAGCGAGTCGCTACGCGTGCTGTTCGGGACCATTCATGTCGATCTCGCTTTCGCACTTGCGGGCCTTCTTGCCCTTCATCTGGGCGCCGTGCTGAAGCATGTGGTGATCAACCGTGACGGCGTGGCGAAGCGGATGCTGTGACCGAGGCGTCAAGGAATTCATCTGCCGCAGCTTTGATGAAAACGCCGCTGAACGGAGGACGGAAGCATGCGCTACCGGAACATCCAGGGATTGCGTGCCGTTGCTGCGCTGATGGTTTTCTGCAGCCACTTGTTCTGGGACATCGCACCGATGCGCACGTACCGGGCGAAGCCCTGGGTGACTACAATCGGTCTATCCGGCGTCGACATCTTCTTCGTGATTTCCGGATTCATCATCTATCACGTAGCAGGGCATTCGGCTGCGCGGGTGGTTGCCGTGGGCCACGCTCGGGCAGCCTTTGCGTTCGCCATGAAGAGGATCCTCCACATCTATCCGCTTTACTGGATCGTTTTTGGGGTGGCGGCACTCATCATGATCTGGGCGACGCTTCCGGCGTCGGTATCGAAAAAGCCGGCGTTCGAACTTCTCCTGCTGATCAACAGCATCCCGAACTTTCGTGTTTCCGCGGCCTGGACGCTGGCCTTCGAGGTCTATTTCTACGCCGTGACCACACTGAGCATCCTGATCTACGGGCGAAAGGTGTTCATGGGCTTGTCCATCTGGTTCGCGCTTGTCGCGTGCGTCACGCCACTTTCGGTGGCCTTGGCATGTCCATTCCACTGGACTATGTCTTCGCCCCCATCTTGCTCGAATTTCTTCTTGGCATGATCTTCGGTGCTCTCGTCGACCACGGCGAGCACCGCTTGCCGCTGGCCACCATCGCCACGGGTACTGCAAGGACATGGATTTTCACGACACCGCACGCGCCTATGCGTTGCGTCGCGCACAGTTGCTGCTGGTTCCCGCATCGGACTTCACGGTGGATGGTTGGCTCCATAGCCGCATGGCGATCATGCGTGGCGTGGAGGGCGGCTTTGCCGTCGCGCGTGCCGCTCGCAACGGTCGCCTTACCCTAAGCGATGATCGTGGCCGGGTGGTGGCGGAAGCATCCAGTGAGAACCGGGATGCGGAGCTCGTGGGCGATCTTCCGCTTCGTGCAACATCCACGCCTTATGGGCGCTGGGGGGACTGGTTCGTCTATCTCGTCCTGGCCGGCCTGGTGGTGTGCCTGGCGCTGGTTTTTCTACCTCGCCGCGTCGAGCGATAGCGGGAGGGGCGTCGTTGTCAGGCAATTTTCGGCAACTGCCAGTTGTAGTAGACGGCCGCCACCCGCAACACAAAACACACCAGGCCGCCGAGCACAGCGGCTAAGGCAGGCGGATAGCCGAACCGCCTGCCGATAACGACCACGGCCGCGCCCAGCAATGCTGCGCTTGCGTAGATGTTCGCCACCAGCACCATCGGCACGCGCACGAGCAGGACGTCGCGCAGCACGCCGCCACCGCAGCCGGTGATCGCGCCCATGAGCGTCGCGATGAACGGGCTGATCCGGAAGTCGAGTGCTTTCTCGGCACCGGCTACCGCGAACAGTGCGAGACCGGCGGCATCGAGCGTGGTCAGCAACGACGCCGGCAGCGCGGCGATCTGCGTGTGAAGGAGAAACGTCACCAGCCCTGAAGTGAAGGCGAGCACCGGATAGCGCCAGTCGCTGATCGCAATGGGTGGCGTCGCGCCGATCAACAGGTCGCGCACCATGCCGCCGCCGAGTGCCACGATGAAGGACAGTACGACGACGCCGAGCAAATCCAGCCCGGCGCTTATCGCGGCGTTGGCGCCCTCGATCGCAAAGACCACGGTGCCCGCGAGATCGGCGGCAAGCACGACTTGTTTGCGGATCATGAGAGCCCCAAGCACCATGTTCGAGGCAGTCTAATGCAAGATTGCCCGCCGTCCCGGGACGGGCTAGTGTCGCTGGTGAGGCATGAGCGAAGGACCGCGTCTGGCCGTAAAGAAGGTGGTCTGCGCGTTCATGCCTACCGTAGCGGGCATGGTGCCCGCGCAGAGGAATGGCCATGCTGCTCAAGGAACGTGGTTTCTTTCGGCGGGCGAATCGAAGGCGAACCTACCTCGGCCTTTTGGGCGCGGTGGCGTTGGCAGCCTGTTCGAATGGCGCGGCGTACGCGCAG
>Ga0209026_1001481_pt1 | contig 10344 bp, 9 predicted proteins | sample AraplaCL_Col_mCL_FD_184262 | JGI IMG/M metagenome (GOLD analysis project Ga0209026, IMG submission 184262) | Arabidopsis root microbial communities from the University of North Carolina, USA - plate scrape CL_Col_mCL (SPAdes) (version 2) | ecosystem: Host-associated > Plants > Roots >... | reverse complement strand
CACTACAGATTTCAAAAAATCACAACGTACCCTGGCGCAGCTAAAACAGCGCTTTAATATGCCGTATCCAATATTAGTTACCGGCTATACTCCTGCAGCCGGTGATCCGGTAAAAAGCCTGCCGCAACTAGCTAATTTTATGGGGTTCCCTACTACTATCATTATTGATAAAAAGGGAAACGTAGCAAAAATTCATACCGGCTTTGATGGCCCCGGAACCGGTGTTCACTACACTGAGTTTAAAAAGGAGTTTGAGGGATTAACTGAGAAATTGCTGGCCGAGAAATAAAAAAAGCGGTGTCGCCTAGAACTTGTCAAGGGCGACACTCGCTTTCCAGGTTTAGGCTATTTAGTCTTTACTGCCAACTCTTTGCTTTTCATCAAATTTTTTGTGCTTTCTGCAATGCGGATAAACTCTGCACGGTAGCCATTTGGATCATCTCCTTTGGCAGATTTGGCCATATCGATGAGTTGATCAAAGTCAGCCTTTTGTTTGTATTGAGAGTCGCGCAATAGCAAGCCATATTCGGCAACAGCCGCAGCAAACTTAAAATCGACAGATGTTTTACCGGATGCCTCAGGTTTATCTGCAACCGCTACTGATTCTAACTTACTTACATCACCATCCGGTTCCTTATAGCGGAATTTTACAGTCGCCACCTCATCAGATAAACTTTTTGCTTTAACTGGCTGCTGGTATTTCAAAGGATCGACGCTATTGCTAAACTGATCTGTTACACCCACGGGTACGATCTCGTATAGCGCGGTAACCACATGGCCAACACCCATATCGCCACCCAATTTTTTATCGTTATTAAAATCTTCTTTAGCCATTAAACGATCCTCATAACCCAGTAAACGGTAGGTGGCCACTTTAGCCGGGTTAAATTCTACCTGCAGTTTCACATCTTTGGCAACAGTAAACAGCGTGCCGCCAAATTCGGTCACCATACTTTTGGTAGCTTCTGTAATGTTGTCTATGTAAGCATAGTTGCCATGACCTTTATCGGCCATACGTTCCATCTTGCTATCTTTTAAATTGCCCATACCGAAACCCAGGATGGAAATACTAATGCCATCGCCGCGCTCTTGTTCAATTAATTGTTCCATATCCTGATCGCTCGAGGCACCCACGTTAAAATCACCATCGGTTGATAGGATAACGCGGTTATTGCCGCCTTTAATAAAGTTTTCGCGCGCAATTTTGTAAGCCAGTTTAATTCCTGCGCCCCCGGCAGTAGAACCACCTGCACGCAAATTATCTATGGCTTCTTTGATCTTTTGTTTGTCGCCACCGGATGTTGAAGGCAACACCAAACCCGATGTACCTGCATAAACCACGATAGAAACGTGATCCTTATCCCGAAGCTGATCAACCAGCATTTTTAAGGATGCCTGCACCAAAGGCAGTTTGTTAGGCATCTCCATCGAGCCCGATACGTCGATCAAAAACACCAGGTTTGATGGCGGCAGCTTTTCCTTCTCCATATCTTTAGCTTTCAAACCAATGCGTACCAGTTGGTGCTGCGGGTTCCACGGTGCAGTAGAAAGTTCGGTAGTAATAGCAACCGGTTTACCATCATGCGGACCAGGCAAGTTGTAATTAAAGTAGTTGATCATCTCTTCAATGCGCACCGCATTTTTTGGCGGCAATTGTCCTCCATTAATATACCGGCGCACATTGGTGTAAGAGGCTGCATCCACATCGGCAGAGAAGGTTGAAAGCGGTTCAACTTTAGGGTCGATAAACTTATTCTCGTCTATGCGGTCATAGGATTCGGTATTGCTCACTTCGTCACCTGCATTTACTTCGCGTAAAATTGGTGTACCGTTAATATTAAGTATCTTCCTCGGTGAGCCGTCTTTTATCCCGGTTCTCCTGGCCTGGTCACCATAATCGTTCACTACTTGTATTTTCTCAATAATATCAGCCGGAAGACTTTGAATTGCTTTTTGCAAGTCGCCGCCCGTAAAATCTCTGTCATTGATCCGCACCTTGGTAACTGTTTGACCTTGCCGGGTTATGCTGCCGTCTGATGCTACCTCAATGCCTTCCATCTTTTTCAACAATTCATCTACAGAGGCTGCTTTGGCGTTGACTTTATAATCAGGGGCGCTATAAAGTACAGTATCGGCGCGGTAAACGATCACTACATTCTTTTTTAAGTATGCATTTATGGTTCCACTTTCATTTACCGCAAGTGTGTCGGCGGCATAGTTTAAGTAACTAAAAACAAGTTTATGCTTATCGTCAGCTACCGTGATCTTATAACTACCTGTCGAATCGGTATAAGTCTTGTTTTGCGTGCCTAACTCGCTTACCTGGACACCAGCAATACTATTCTTGTTAACAGCATCATAAACTTTTCCGCTTACCTTTCGGGATTTAATAATGATACAACTAAGCAGTAGGGCTGCTAGGATTGCTGCCAGATAGATCGCTTTTTTTGCCAAACCTTTAAGGACGCTTGCCCAAAAGATCTGTAGGTTTTTTGTTGACATAATTGTAAAATTTTTATGGTTATTAATAAGGTTAGCCCAAACAGCGTCAAACAGATTGAATCCATTTTGGGGATTATAACCTTATGATGCATTTGGTAGGCGAATTCCATAAGCCCGGAAAAAAATTTATTTTGTAGCCTGAATGAACTTCCTTAAAAGCGCCCGGGGCCCGGATGACACGGCAGATGATAAGCTGCTGCAGGAGTATCGCCGAAATGGCGACCTGGCCGTGCTTGCCGCTTTATATGGACGATATATGCACCTGGTATATGGCGTTTGTTTAAAATATCTGAAGGATGAAGAAGCGAGCAAAGACGCCGTGATGCAGATATTTGAGGAGTTAATAATCAAAGCTGCCAAACACGATATCAAACAGTTTAAACCCTGGCTGCATGTGGTTACCCGCAACTTTTGTTTACTGCAGATACGCTCGGCAAAAAAATTACCGACAGAATCTTTTGATGATTTTATGGAATTTGACGAACATTTGTATCATAATAGTGACAATGAAGATAGTGAGGATGAATTGGCCTCATTAGAGCGTTGTAAACAAAAGTTACCCAAGGCACAAAAGACAAGCATTGAGCTGTTTTTTACCGAAGAGAAATGCTATAAAGAAATTGCCGACGAAACCGGATATACATTAAATGAAGTAAAAAGCTATATCCAGAATGGTAAACGAAACCTAAAAATTTGCATGGAGAAAAACCGTGAGCACTAAGAAACCCGACATATCGCAAATTAAAAAGTACCTGCAAAATGAGCTTGATGCCCGTGCTATGCACCAATTGGAGCGCAAAGCACAGGACGATTCGTTTTTGGCGGAGGCGATGGAAGGTTTTGAAAAGGCGGCGCCAGATCAAGATGCAAATTATGTCGAACTGCAAAAACGTTTAGCCGGGCGGATTGAACCGGCTAAGGAACGCAGCATTTGGTTGTGGCGCTTTTTGCCGATAGCCGCCTGTTTGTTAATTGCATTGCTGATTGGCTACGAATACCTATCGCCAAAGAAACAGAAGCAACAATTAGCGGAGGTTGTTAAAGCCGAACCGTCAACATCAAGGGCTGACACTATTAAATCTTTGGAAGAGCCGGTCATCCCTACTCCGCAAAAGCGATTATCTACAGCCAAAATTAAACTAAATGATTTAGCAGAAGTGGCGGAAAACAAAAAGGCAGAACCCCATCAGTTAATAGACATAACATTGGTGCCATCTCCTCCATCTATAACTTATAAAGCTGATACGGTAGAGTACAAAGCCAGTGAATATAGAGTAAGGCAAAACGCAACTGTTGACGATTTGTTAAAGCACATGGAAGGCTTTGAGGTAGACTCTGGTGGGAACGTAACGCATCAAGGGCAAACCGTTACGAAAGCTAGGTTAAACGGTCGCGATTACGCCGGTGGCGACGTTCAAAAGGCAGTAAAATCGCTACCTGCTGACATTCTTGAAAAAATACAGGTAGTGGATGATTATGGCGATCAGGCAGCAAAAACGGGCATTAAAACCGGTAGTCCGGCCAAAGTACTAAACTTGACAACCGTGGATAGTTCTAAAATGCAATTGGTTGCCAGAAACCGAGCTGCTATTTCATCTATGCAACTGAATGAGGTTGTTGTGGCGACACCAATGGGGCCGGTTAATATCGCAGTATACGCCCACCCTTTAATCGGTGACAAAGCATACAAAGACTACCTCAACAAAAATGCGGTAATGCCAAACGGTGAAACCGGCGCGGTTGAACTTGGTTTCATGGTAGAAGATGACGGTACTCCCCAAAATATCCATATCATCGCCAGCAATAACGATGCATTAAACGCCAAAGCCATAGAGTTAATTACCAAAGGCTCGAAATGGAAAAAATGGAGCGAAGCAAGCACAGAAGAAGCTCACATAAAGATCAAGTTCAGCAAGCCGTAATCAGTTATTCGTTACGCCCTCTCCTCCCAAATCATACACAAATGCAAAATGGTGTCTACCGCTTTTTGCATATCCTGTATAGAAACCCATTCGTGTTTTCCATGAAACGCATGTTCACCGGCGAAGATGTTGGGGCTGGGCAACCCCATAAACGATAGCCGCGAGCCATCTGTTCCGCCGCGGATGCTGCATAGTTTGGCTTCCATTCCAGCCCTTTCAATAGCTTCCATACCATATGCTACAATTTCAGGATGTTTATCCAATACGCTTTTCATATTGCGATATTGAGGTTTTACCTCCAGTGTGTAAGATGAGCCCGGAAACTCCTGTAAAACTTCTTCGGCAACGTCGCGGATGGTTTTTGCGTGCCGTTCTAAATTTTCGTCCTCAAAATCACGGATAATAAAATCAATAGTAGCGGTTTCTACATGGCCTTCTATCGCCACCGGGTGCACAAAACCTTCCATACCTTCGGTATTCTCCGGCGAAAGCTCAAAAGGCAGCATCGTAACGATCAACCCCGCAATTTTGATGGCACTTTCCATTTTCCCTTTGGCAAAACCGGGATGCGAGCTTACACCGTTGATGGTTAATTTCGCTCCGTCTGCCGAAAAAGTTTCATTTTCCATATTGCCGGCACTCTCGCCATCCATAGTATAGCAGGCATAGGCGCCCAATTTATTTAAATCCACTTTATCTACACCGCGGCCAATCTCTTCATCCGGGGTAAATAAAATTTTAATGGTACCATGTTTTATTTCAGGATGATTTACAAGCTGATAGCAGGCATCCATAATTTCGGCTACGCCGGCTTTATTGTCTGCCCCCAGCAAAGTAGTGCCGCTTGCCGTTATAATGTCGTTGCCTAATTGATTTTTTAAATCAGCGTGATCGGCAAGTTTGATAACCTGCTGGTTATCATCGGGCAAAACAATATCTTTGCCATCGTAATTTTTGTGGACGATTGGTTTTACGTTGGTTCCGCTGCAATCGGGTGCGGTATCCATGTGCGAGCAAAAACAAACAACCGGCACATTGGATTTATCGCTGTTAGACGGTATAGTTGCATAGACATAGCCGTATTCATCCATATGGGCATCGGTTACCCCAATTTGGGATAATTCGGTCACAAGCAATCTGCCTAAGTCTTTTTGCTTTTCGGTAGATGGAATGGTGGGTGATGCCGGATCTGATTGCGTATCTATCTGAACGTAACGCAGAAAGCGTTCGGCGACAGTTGAATTTAATGTGAAATTAATTTTACTCATGTTTGTTATTATGGCCAAGGCATGTTATTTGCGCACATGCAGGATTTAAAGTTGGAGAATTTGGGCAATATTTGATGGCAAAACGATACATATTTTTTTTACCGATACTTTTCTTTGCGCTAAGCGCACATGCGCAGGTCGCTCTTAACTATAGGCAATATGGCCTTGGCGTAGGCGCAAGTTATATTCGGGGATATACAGACGTTAATATTCAAAATAACCATTTTGCCCAATACGTTAATTTCACTTACTACTTAACCGCCTATATCCCCTTAACTGCCGAAATACAAAAAGGTACGCTATCCGGGGGCAGTTTAACCTTAGATCCATCCGGCAGGGTTTATAACAATAATTACGGCGCATTAATTTTTCATGGTGATTACCAAGCTGGGCAATTTATTGATAATGATGATTTTTTCTCGGGCCTGTTAAAAAATTTCTATTTGGGTACCGGGTTTGGTTTAATATCCAACAACAATGCCGTACAACGTACAGCGCCTACCGATCCTAACTATGTATTCCCGGGGCAGGATAATAGCCTGGAGCTAATGGTGCCTATCCGGTTTGGGTATGAAATAAAAATTATGAACTCCTTTGGCGAGCCGTTTTTGCGGATAGACCTTGGATATGTGCACAACGTTGTTTTTGGCGACGGTCTGGATGGCTATACCGATCCGCCTAAAAGTTTCAAAAACAACTTCCCTGACCAATTTCGACAGATCTCGTTCGGAATTAAGTTTGACTTTGGCAAGAGAGAACAATAACCATGAACGTTGAAGAGCTACGCGATTATTGCCTGCAAAAACCCGGCGCTACCGAAGGGTTCCCCTTTGACGAGCATACTTTGGTATTTAAAGTGGGCGGTAAAATGTTTTTATTAACCGGATTAGCAGAGGGCGACCGCTTTAATGTAAAATGCGACCCTGAACTTGCTATCGAATTGCGCGAGCGCCACCCTGAGGTGCAACCCGGCTATCACATGAATAAAGCGATGTGGAACACCGTTTACATGAATGGTACCCTCACCCGAAAGCAATTGTGCGAAATGGTAGACCACTCGTATCAATTAATTTACGATAGCCTGCCCAAAAAAACCCGTGCAGAGATAGTTGCCGGCAACCAATAACCACTTTGTTATTTGCCGTACCTTTTTATATTTGTGAAAAACTCCCGCTTCACAATGAAAACCGCCTTTTTGACGCTGCTTGCCTGTTTTGGCCTTTGCTGTGCGCAAGCACAAGTCACTCCTTTTGAACAAAGTAAAGATCATAACTATACCGCAACCTATCCCGAGATCATTTCTTACTATAAAAAGCTCAATAAGCTGTATCCGCAGCAAATGCGAACTTTTACTTATGGCATGACCGATATTGGTTATCCGTTAACGTTGGTCGTCCTGTCGCGCGATAAGGTGTTTGATCCTAAACTCATCAAAAAGCAAAACAAACGCGTATTGCTCATTAACAACGGCATACACCCCGGCGAACCCGAAGGTATTGACGCCACCATGATGCTTACCCGCGATATGCTGAAGAAAAATGCTTTGCCCAAAGATGTAGTGCTGGCGTTTGTAGCGGTTTACAATATTGATGGCTGCTTAAATCGTGGCTACAGCCGTGTAAGCCAAAATGGCCCGGCGGGCTACGGTTTTAGGGGGAATTACCGTAACCTGGACCTGAACCGCGATTTTATTAAGGCCGATAGCCGCAACACTTTGGCTTTAGAAACCATTGTAAACACCTGGCAGCCGGAGATATTTCTGGATAACCACACCAGCGACGGCGCAGATTATCAATACGTGATGACGCTGATAGAAACGCAAAAAGACAAGCAAAACCCTATTCTTGCAGAATATACTTCAAAAACGCTTTCGCCTGATCTATATAAGCACATGAAGAAAAGCGGTTATGAGATGATCCCTTATGTAGAAAGCCAGCGCGGCACGCCCGATTCGGGCATTGTTTCCTACCTGGAAACACCGCGTTACGCAACAGGATATACTGCGCAACGTAATATCATCAGCTACATTACCGAAACACACATGCTAAAATCGTTCGACAAACGCGTGTGGGCCACCTACAATTTTATGCAGGGGTTGATCGCTATAAACGAGCGCGACTATAAACTCATAGGCGAGTTAAAACGCAAAGCGGATGAACAAGTGAGCCAACAAAAATCGTTCGCTATGAACTGGCAGCTTGACCGAACGAAGGTAGACACCATCACCTTTAAAGGGTACCCCGCTGCGTATAAACCGAGTGAGGTGAGCGGTCTGCGACGCATGTATTACGACGAAACCAAACCATGGACCAAAGTTATTCGTTATTACGATAACTATAAAGCGGTAAATATGATCGATAAGCCGTTGGCTTATATTATTCCGCAAGCATGGGGCAAGGTGATCGATCTGTATAAGCTAAACAGCGTAACCATGCATCGCCTGGCGCACGATACTACATTGGATGTGCAAATGTATTACATTGCCGACCTGCCTGCACCAAGCCGTTTATATGAGGGACATTACCTGCACAATGGCGTACAAACTAATTTGGTTGATCGTAAAATTAAGTTCTATAAAGGCGATTACGTAGTTTATACCAACCAGCCGTTAAACAACTATATTGTACAAACGTTAGAGCCCACCGGGGTTGATTCATTCTTCACCTGGAATTTCTTTGATTCGATCATGGATGAAAAAGAGGGTATGTCGGCTTATGTGTTTGAAGATAAGGCTGCCGAGCTGCTAAAAAACGATCCGGAACTGAAAAAGAAACTGGATGACGAAAAAGCAAAAAACCCGGCATTGGCCAATAACGCCAGTCAGCAATTACAGTTTGTTTATCGCAACTCTATGTATTTCGAAAAAACAAATAAACGGTACCCGGTAGCACGCGTACAAACCGAGATTAAATTTGATTTTGCAAAATAATGGGAGATTATTTGTCAGCAGCGCCGGTAGCGTCGTTTATTTTTGCGCTTACCATAGCCTGGAGCTTATTCGCTTTTTCTAATGAAAACCTATATGGCCGCTTTATGCTGCACCCATATAGCGTTTCGCGCCGCGAACATGTTTACACTTTGATCACAAGCGGATTCATCCATAAAGATTGGGGGCACCTATTCTTTAATATGTTCTCGTTCTACATTTTTGCTTTTACGTTAGAAGCAGGCAACCCGATGGCGGGCATCCCTGGCCTTGGACATTGGCAATTTGCGGTGCTGTATATAGTGAGTATGGTATTAAGTGACCTGCCGTCGGTAGCCAAACACCGAAACGATTATTGGTATCATAGTTTAGGTGCTTCAGGTGCCATAAGCGGTGTGGTTTTTTCATTTATTTTATTCGCGCCAATGACAGGAATGGGAATTATATTCATCCCCGTATATATTCCGGCAATAATTTTTGGGCCTTTATACCTGATTTACTGTAGCTATGCTTCAAAATACTCAAGGGATAACATCAATCACGATGCGCACTTTTACGGGGCGTTGAGCGGTTTGTTGCTCACTCTTGCCTTAAAACCTGCGGTTCTGCATAGTTTTATCGTGCAGGTTAGCGATGGTGTTCGATCGTGGATGCACTGACAAACCGTCCATCGGCATCGAATAAAAAGCTCATTGGGTTTTCAGGGTTCTTTATGATCTCGAATAACACAAAGCCCCAGTTTTTCCAGAAATTTTCCAGCACTTGTCCGTAGGTTTTATTTATCCAATCGTCAAACAGTGGTTTGCTGCTCATGCCGCGCAAAGGCATGGCTTCTATATATGTTTTATCGCCAACCGGCAAAATGTTATACTCAGGCAAACGGTTAAATAAATAGGCCGAATAAAACACCCGCGCACAAAACTCTTCAAACTGAATAGGGTGCAGGGTTTCGTCTTTTATTTTTTCTACTATTTCGCGATGATAAAAGGCGTTGGCACCGTTATCCTGCATACAAATGATCAGGCCGAAATCATTTATCCGCAGTGAGAAAGTGAGCGTGTTGATCTCGTCGCGATAACCAAAAATGTCATCCGGATTATCCACCTTAAATAAGAATAGACTGAACGGCTTAAAATCTTCAAAAACCACCGGCAGGTTAATGCTTTGAAGCATTAAATGCAGGTGACTAAATTTATGGATGATGGACTGCGAGATATTAAACTCCTCGCCCTGCGCATGCTGCTGGCGAATGCCTGCCTGTATCTCGTTAAAAACAATGCCGTACAGCATTTTGCCTGCCCACTGAAATAATTTCAATTCGTCCAGCCTTTTTACCGCCTCATAACCTTGCGCAAAGGCAACCGCTATTTCATCTTCCAGCGGTTCCAGAAACTGATCGTTAATGGCTACCGAACAAGGCAATTTCAGGTCCTTATAGGTGGCCATCGTTTCATCCAGCAGCTTAAACGGTTTATCCTCTAAACCAAAACGACTCATTAACCAGGTGGGAAACACCTGTATCTTTTCTTCCTCACTGTTTAACGGTTCGCCGCTTAAAAAGCAACGGTTGTTACCAAAATTAGATCGCTCGAAGGGTGCATACAATTGCGCAGACATGCCGGCAAAGATAGTACGATTTTTGGCGCGATTATTTTAGCTTTGATTTTTAACATGAAGCTGACTTACACCCCATACGATCTTGAACTAAAACACCCTTTCACTATTG
>Ga0209026_1001478_pt1 | contig 10362 bp, 9 predicted proteins | sample AraplaCL_Col_mCL_FD_184262 | JGI IMG/M metagenome (GOLD analysis project Ga0209026, IMG submission 184262) | Arabidopsis root microbial communities from the University of North Carolina, USA - plate scrape CL_Col_mCL (SPAdes) (version 2) | ecosystem: Host-associated > Plants > Roots >... | reverse complement strand
GAGTAAACAGAAACGACCTGGTTTTTATTACCTGGTACGCTTTAACGCACATGGGCGAGAAGAAGGCCGGACAATCTTTTTTAGATGTTTCTAAAAACTCGTATGATCCGGAACGTGTAGAGGGTGTCAAAGCCGTTTACCGGGTTATGGCCGTTTTCTTTTTTGCTCTCGCCTTTTGGGCTGTGTGGGATCAGTGCCTTTCTGAGTGGACGTTATATGCCGATAAAATGAACCGTGAGATTAATCTCGGGTTTACCTCGTTTACTGTCGAACCTGGTCAGTTGTCAACAGTTAATACCGTTTTCTTATTACTATTTATTCCATTATTTAACTATGTAATATACCCATGGTTTGATAAGATAGGGTTAAAAACCACGCCATTGCGCCGTTTAGGTACAGGCTTGGTTTTAACTGCTTTGTCGTTTATTGTTATCGGTTTTACGCATAATAGCATAGAACACGGCAGTGCACCTTCAATCTGGTGGCAAGTGCTTGCCTTTATGATACTTTCTGCAGCAGAAGTTTTAGTATCTATTACGGGTTTAGAATATGCTTATACGCATTCTCCAAAATCTATGAAAAGCACAATGACGGGCATTTGGTTTTTGGTAGTCTCATTTGGTAACCTGATTACTGCTTTGGTTAATGGCCTGATAGAGGACGGTGGCTGGTGGGCTCATAACCTTAAAGGCGCAAACTACGAGTGGTTCTTTGTAGGTTTTATCGGCGTATTCATACTGGTGTTTCTTTTCGTTTCACCCCGGTTAAAAGAACGGAACTATATTACCGACCCTTACAACTCTGAAAACGAAGTAATAGCTAATACAGAGATGCTATGATACCATGTAACTACAATTTTATTATATGTGACTAATCTTTGTATATCTAGTACATGTTTGTTTAATACAATAAGCTAAAACTGCTATTTTTGCCGTTATCTATTCAAGAAAACATTTCAATTCGTGCCCGATAGTTTAGTTATCATACCTACGTATAACGAAAAAGAGAACATAGAACGGATGATCCGCAAAGTGTTCTCTTTGCCGCATAATTTTCATTTGTTAATTGTTGACGATGGATCGCCAGATGGTACCGCAACAATTGTAAAGGATCTGCAAAATGTCTATGCCGACCAGCTTTTTATACTTGAACGTGCCGGAAAGCAAGGCCTCGGCACCGCTTATATCGCCGGTTTCCGTTGGGGAATAGAACATCAATACGATTACATATTTGAAATGGATGCCGATTTTTCGCATAACCCTGACGATCTCATCCGTTTAAGAACTGCTTGCGTAGAAGGTGCTGATCTATCAGTTGGTTCCCGGTATATTAAGGGGGTAAACGTAGTAAACTGGCCCATGAGTCGTGTATTAATGAGTTATTTTGCGTCGGTATATGTGCGGTTTATAACCGGTGTGGATATTCAGGATTTTACAGCCGGCTTTGTTTGCTACAAACGCCAGCTACTGGAAACCATTAACCTTGAAAAAGTAAAATTTGTGGGCTACGCCTTCCAGATAGAAATGAAATATATCGCAGTTAAACATGGCTTTAATGTGGTAGAGATCCCCATAATTTTCACCGACCGCACGGCAGGCAACTCCAAAATGTCGCGCGGAATATTTAAGGAAGCAGTTTGGGGCGTTATTCAAATGCGAATAAATGCCATTTTCAGGAAGTATCCGGAGGGTGAGTAAAGATTAGCGTTTAAAGATTAAAGGTCAGTAATTCATTCTTTTGAAATTTGCTATTAAATTTAGTTTTTGGCGCCAATCTTTGATCTTTAACATCTAATCTTTGTACCTTGTACCCCGATGAACGAGAATTTAGATCCAGATAGCGAACGTCTCTCTCCTGCCGAACGTGATATAGAAAAAGTATTGCGTCCGCAGGCTTTCGAGGATTTTACCGGTCAGCATAACATATTAGCCAATCTTAGGGTATTTGTTCAGGCGGCGCGCCAGCGCGGCGAAGCGCTTGACCACGTATTATTACATGGCCCTCCGGGATTGGGTAAAACCACCCTGTCCCACATCATTGCTAATGAAATGGGCGTAGGTATCAAAATTACCTCAGGCCCTGTATTGGATAAACCAGGCGACTTGGCAGGCTTACTAACCGGCTTGGAAGAAGGCGATATTTTATTTATCGATGAGATACACCGCTTAAGTCCGCTGGTGGAGGAGTATTTATACTCTGCCATGGAGGATTTCAAAATAGATATTATGTTGGAGAGCGGCCCTAATGCGCGTTCTGTACAGATATCACTAAATCCGTTTACGTTGGTGGGTGCAACTACCCGTTCCGGCTTGTTAACCGCCCCCCTTCGCGCACGTTTCGGTATCAATTCGCGATTAGAATATTACGATGCCAAATTGCTAACCACTATTGTGCTACGGTCAGCATCTATACTTAAAACACCGATTAACGACGAGGGTGCATTTGAAATTGCACGGCGCAGCCGTGGCACCCCGCGTATTGCCAACGCATTGTTACGCCGCACGCGTGATTTTGCCCAAATTAAAGGCAACGGAAACATCGATCCGGATATTGCTCGTTATGCCTTGAATGCCTTAAATGTAGATGAGCATGGCCTGGACGAAATGGATAATAAGATCCTAAGCACCATTATCAATAAATTTAAAGGCGGCCCTGTCGGTTTGAAGACTATCGCAACAGCCGTCGGCGAAGATGAAGGCACGATTGAAGAGGTGTACGAACCTTTCCTGATACAAGAAGGTTTTTTAATGCGCACCGCCCGTGGCCGCGAGGCCACTGAAGCTGCTTACAAGCATTTAGGAAAGCTGAAACCGGGTGGGAATCCGTCGCTTTTCTAATTTATTTTTTAAATTAATTTGAAGTTAAATAATACTATTTTAGGCCCCAATAAATCCTATAAAATAACATGTTAAAATCGTTCTTAACTACCCTTGCTTTTGGTATTTCAGCTTTGTTTTTGCAGGCTGATGCGCAAAATAACGCCGCTATCATGGCACGTAAACAAGTACCCATTCTTTGTTATCACCAAATACGCGACTGGCGCGCAACCGACTCAAAAACTGCGAAAGATTATATCATGCCTATCGCATCATTTAAAGAGCATATTAAAATGCTGCATGACAGCGGCTATCACACCATTCTGCCCGACCAATTGTATGCGTACTTGACCAAAGGCGCTGCCCTGCCGTCAAAACCAATCATGTTGACCTTTGATGATACCGATCTGGACCAATTTACGATTGCCGATCCGGAATTGAAGAAATACGGCTACAAAGCAGTTTATTTCATCATGACCGTATCTATCGGCCGCCCGCATTATATGAATAAGGCGCAGATCAAACAACTGTCTGACGAAGGCAACGTAATCGGCAGCCATACCTGGGATCACCACCGCTTTGACAAACTATCGCATACCTCATCTATGAAGATGATGGGTAAAGGCGGCAAGATCTTCTTGAAACCAACCGATGATTGGGTTACTCAACTGGATAAACCAACCAAACTTTTAGAAGATATCACCGGCAAAAAGATTGATTATTTCGCGTTTCCATTCGGTGTGACCGGAAAAGGCGAAAATTTCCCTGAATTGCACAAGCGCGGCTTTAAACTGGCCTTCCAGTTAGCCGATAAACGCAATCCTAACGATCCGCTGATGACCGTGAGACGAATTTTAGATAGCGGTTTCTGGAACTTAAAAACTTTTAGCAACAGTGTTAGACATAGTTTCTAAGCTTCGAACTCAAAAACAAAAGCGGCCTTTCCCCACAGAAAAGCCGCTTTTTTGTTGATACCTTAGTACTAATTAACCGGATAACTTATGAGAAAGATCATCGTTTTAACCTTCATGACATTAGATGGTGTAATGCAGGCACCTGGCGGACCGGAAGAAGATCCATCAGACGGTTTTAAGTATGGTGGTTGGTCGGCACCGTTTTCTGACGAAGATTTTGGCAAGGTTATGCAAAAGCAAATGGCGCCTACCGATATCCTGTTGGGTAGAAAAACCTTTGACATTTTTGAATCCTATTGGCCGCAGCACGCCGATTATTGGCCGGGTATTAACGAGGTTAAAAAATATGTGCTTTCCGGTTCACGCGATAAATCAGATTGGAACAACAGTGTATTTCTGAAAAATGTAGAGGATATCAAGAAGCTAAAAAAATCAGAAGGTGGCGATATCAAGGTTTGGGGTAGCAGTGAGTTAGCACAGCTTCTGTTAAAACATGACCTGGTAGATGAGCTTTGGTTAAAAACGTACCCTGTTATTTTGGGTAAAGGCAAAAAGTTATTCGGCGACGATGCTTTCCCTGCCACACTTGAATTAACAGAAAGCAGCATCACCTCAAATGGTATTATTGTAGCCAACTACAAGCGCGCGGGCGAAGTGAAAACAGGTACCATGGGCGCATAGTTTGGGCGGGGATGCACGATGATGGATTTTAGGCATAAAGTATTCATATTTGAGTGTGCGATATCTCCTGCTGTCATTCTTAATAATTTGTGCGCTTAATTGCCTAGCAGCTAATGGCATGTGGCAAAGCAAGGTTACCGGCGGTGAAATAACTTATGCGGTAACCGAAGCCCAAGCCCCATTAAAAGATTTTGCAGGGAATCAGGTAACTATAGTCTACCTTGAAAATCTCAACATCAAAAAAATCGGGAGGAACAGTAATAAGCAGGATGTTGCCTGGTTATTGTCGCAGGGCTATCGGGTTATTGAACTGGATTATGCCGGAAACAAAAACGCAGTTTCGCCGATCATCAATATGGACATCATTGCCATAAATCATGCCGTTGCTGCCGGTGATTTTTGTGGGGTTAAAGATTGCTCGCATTATCAATCATACATATTGTTTGAAGGGTATCGCATTGCTCGTAATGTACCTTACTTTAAAGACGACCCAACCGTTTACAACACGCCTGAAGAATACACCGTCGGCGACGATTTGAATATGGATATCATCTATCCGGCCAATCCGGTGAAGCCTGTCCCTGTGATTCTATCGTTTTCATACAGCAACAGCTACGCTACTTACGATACTAACAAGAAAACGCTCACCGACGAAAACAAAGACCAGCGGCTAAAGCAGGAATATACTCTTGCATTGTTTAACGATTCGTTTTTAGAAGGTGCTCCTGCCGCCGGCATGGCCTGGGCCATTGCCGACCATCCCAAATATGCGCCCTGGGCAAAAGGCAAACCCATGGGTGGGAAAAACGATACTTATAAATCATACGAAACTAATCCGGATGCTGCACGAAAAGTAAAATCAGCTATTAGAACGTTACGTAAGATGAATGGCAAGTTGGGGTTATCCGGCAAGATCGGCATTTTCGGATTTTCGCGCGGATCAACAGCTGGCTCGATGGCTATTGGGGATAAGAAAGTCCCGGATATTGAGAATGCAGGTTTTAATACTGACATTTCTGATAAGGTTCAGGCTGCGGCATTGGGGCCAGGTGTGTTTGACTATACGCAAATATACAATACCCTGAATGATGGAGATGCTAACCTTGAAACCCGCTGCGTTTGGGCTTGGGGCGATTTAAACAAAAACTATGCGCTGTGGCAGTCCATGGGCTCTGCAAGTTTGGTACAATCATCTGCAACGGCACCCGTTATTTTCTTTTACAACACCGATGATGATCATTATTACCAGGACCAGATCGCGCATTTTAAAACTAAGTTAGATTCACTGCATGTGCCAACTTCAACCTTAATGAATTACGGCAAAGGACATGCAATTCCGCAAACGGCAGCGTCTTTAAATACCCTTTATAGATTTTTTAAGCAGTATTTAAAGCCGCCGCCGGTAAGTAAATAACTATTTTGGTACATCATTGCGAGGAACGGAGCAATATTCTTGAATAGCTTGCCGTCCCGTGTTGCGTATTAAGTATTACTTCGTTTCCCGCAATGACGCCGTGCTTGGCTGTTCAGCTGCGCATAAACCTATTTTGTATCTTTGTACGTGCCCAACAATCTTGCAGCATATAGTCAATTCATAAAACAAGAAGCCAAAAATTTAGGCTTTATGTTCTGTGGCATCTCTAAAGCTCAATTTTTAGAGGAAGAGGCCCCCCGCTTGGAGAACTGGCTAACCCAAAACATGCACGGCGAAATGCAGTACATGGAAAACTATTTTGATAAGCGGTTAGACCCCAGGCTATTGGTTGATGGCGCAAAATCGGTGATATCACTTGGCTTAAATTACTATACCGAAGACACTCAAATAGACCCATCCGCACCGAAAATTTCCAAATACGCTTATGGTGCCGATTATCATACGGTAATAAAAGACAAACTGAAAGAATTGCTCGCCCGCATTAACGAACATATCGGCGAAGTTGGCGGCCGCGCCTTTGTAGATTCGGCGCCGGTGTTGGACCGTGCCTGGGCAAAGAAGGCCGGGCTGGGTTGGATAGGTAAAAATACCAATCTCATCAATAAAAACTCAGGTTCGTTTTTCTTTTTAGCAGAGCTGATAGTCGATCTGGAACTGGAATACGATATCGAGCCCACTGCCGACCATTGCGGCACCTGTACCCGCTGTATCGACGCCTGTCCTACCGACGCAATTGTAGCGCCGTACGTTGTTGACGGCAGTCGCTGTATCTCTTACCTCACCATAGAGCTAAAAAACGAAATACCGGCCGAGTTTAAAGGCAAAATGGATAACTGGATGTTTGGCTGCGATATTTGCCAGGATGTTTGTCCCTGGAACCGCTTCTCGGTATTACATAATGAACCGCAACTTCAACCTGCTCCCGAGCTATTGCAGCTCTCCAATGCAGATCTGGAAGAGATCACCGAAGACGTCTTCAAACAGGTGTTCAAAAACTCCGCAGTAAAGCGCACTAAATACAGCGGCTTAAAGCGTAATATCGATTTTATAAAAGCTCGGTAGCTAAGTTGGCCAGCTCACTTCTCTCCCCCTTTTGCAAGGTAATATGTGCATACAGCGGGTGCCCCTTTGCTTTATCAATCAAATATGAAAGGCCATTACTTTCCGCATCTAAATAAGGCGTATCTATCTGGTAAATATCGCCGGTAAATACAAATTTGCTATTCTCGCCTGCGCGGGAGATGATGGTTTTTATTTCGTGTGGCGTTAGGTTCTGCGCCTCATCTACAATAAAAAATATCTTGCTTAGCGTACGTCCGCGAATAAAAGCCAGCGGAGCAATGGATATCTTTTCGGTGGCAATCAGCTCATCGATCTTAGCCTGCATTTTATCATCATCGACAAACTGATCTTTGATAAATTTCAGGTTATCCCAAATTGGCGCCATGTATGGGTCGATCTTTGATTTTACATCGCCCGGTAAAAAGCCGATGTCTTTGTTACTTAACGGAACGATGGGCCGCGTTACATAGATCTGCCTGAAGTTTTTGCGTTGCTCTAAAGCGCCGGCCACTGCCAACAGCGTTTTGCCCGTGCCTGCATTGCCCTGAATGGTCACCAGCTTAATATCGGGGTTGAGCAGCGCATGTATAGCGAATGATTGCTCGATGTTACGCGGCTCGATATTAAAAACTGGCTGCTCGGTTATTTTTTGGAATTGTTTTGTTCCACCATTATAAAATGCAGGAACACTTGCCTTCTTTCCGTTAAGAATATAGAATTGGTTACCCAGCGGGTGATAAGCGTCTACTGCGTCGGCATCAGCCACCTGGGTTTTATTCAGTTGTGAGATGATCTTATCTGTTACCGAAATGCTGGTTCTACCAGTATATAGCTCGTCCAGGTTTTTGATCTTGCCGGTTTCGTAATCCTCGGCGCGTAAATTCAACGCTTTGGCCTTAAGGCGAAGGCAAATATCTTTTGATACTAGCACAATGCGTTTATCAGGGTGTTCTTCCTGCAAACAAAGGGCGGCATTTAAAATACGATGATCTGTTTTTTCCGAGCCAAAAACCTGCTTGGCATCTGCGGCAAGTGCTTTAGAATCTAAAATAACTTTAAAGCTGCCTTTGTTAGCGCCGTTGATAGGCTGCCACTCGTTAATAAGATTATGATGCGACAGGTCGTCCATCACACGGATAAAGCTACGGGCCTCGAAATTGCGCGTATCGTTGCCGTTTTTCATGTTGTCCAACTCCTCCAGCACCTGAATAGGGATGGCTACATCATGTTCCTGGAAACTGCTGAGCGCGTTATGATCGTAAAGGATCACCGAGGTATCTAAAACAAATATCTTTTTCTTGCCCGATTTAACTTTGCCTTCCATAGACTGCTAAATTACAGATTTTAACAGGCGATAAGTAATTAGCGATGCAGCCACTTTGAAAAACATTTGAACAATTACCTTTTTTTCCACTTCGCCTAACGCACAAAAAGTTATAAAATAAAAAAACGGGAACCGCCTCTTTCGATTTGAATTTCCCGTTTTCTCCTCCGATTGGCCGTAGCCGCCCGAAAGCATCGAGTTTTGTGTAAACTGACCGACCTGATCTCATCTTTGTTATAGTGCTAACCTGCCTGCCGTAATTTAAGCGGTAAGTGATAGCCGTTTGTTTTCCGCAGCGCCAGCTTGTCAATCGTTCTTGCGAACGCTTACTGCTCTACTCTGCAACTCCGGGCATCTTAATCGCCAAATGCTGGCCACATGGTTTGCTAACGCCGATTGCTTCAAAGGTCATTATCATGGATCGCCCCACCCTCCGTAAAAAGTGGTTTGCCAAATAATACCTCGTTAATTACATTGCTTTTTAAAAGTCTTTCGAATTTTTCATTTTAGTGTAACTCAGAATTTCCCGTGATCTTTAGCTCCCCCGAAAGTTCGCCCGATTCACTTTTTGATATTCTGTAAGGCTGTCAAAGTACGTCGTTCCCGATGATTCTAATATCGCAATGCCGCCTATTTCCTGCAAATATTTTTTACTGTTTTTATTAACACAATATCCACACGAAATCAGGCACTTATCCACCACCTTTATACTTAAAGATTGGGTTATAGACATTACCCTTTATTAACACCCGTGTCAAAAATTGGGCTGTTTTTTAAGCCCCAATATTCTTAAAATTGTGTTTTTGTTAAATTTTTTCGGTTAGATGCTTCCAATATCGCTTCGGAATATGGCGCAAATGAAGCTTTGTATTTTTGCGAGCTTTGATATTTACGCTGTTAAAATAGTTCTTCCAAAGGCTTTGATAAAGACCTTCATCCTCGGTATAGGCTGCAATTACCTGCTTAGTTTTAGCGCCTTCGGTAAAATCCATCTCTATAAATTGCACATCATTCAGATCGTAGTATAGTCCATACTTGCGGCGCAGATCGTATATCATCCATTTTTGATCGGCATATCGGCTCTTAAAATGCTTGATCAACATCGGCAGCACATTAAAATCCGGATCAATAGCTGCATAGAATAACCCATCTTTCAATTTTTGAAAACGGATAAAGGCCTCCATACGATGTTTTTCACGGCGCATCATACGCACCAGCTCTGATACGCGTAGCACATACCGGTTACCAAAATCTTCTTCAATATTTACTGGCGAATTGAACGCATAACGGATAAAACCTAATAAATTATTATCCTCCGTTTCCAGTCCCGACAAATGCGCCACATACAAACGCTGTAAGCCATCGGGCGATACTTTTTGCTTTAAGCCTTGTAAAACCCGCGAAGCGTTTTGCTCGTTGGTTATTACATTTAGCTTATCTTCAAATAAGGCGCTGCTGTACCAATCGCCACGTTGCAGTTTTACGTTTACCAGTTTGCGCTGATAAATTTCAAACACTGCTGAGAGTAGTCCCTCGAACGATCCGTCATAAAACAGCGTGGTCATCTTAAAAAATACTGAGTTGGGTATGCGAATTCTTTAAATACTTGCTCTGCGATTCGGCCATAATAAATTGCTTGATGTTTGTCCCGGTTAGGTCTCGTCGCTCAAACTCATTGCTTTTGCAAACAATGAAATATTTAGCGCGATTAATAGCAACGCCTATCTTCTTCAATTGCTCCCACCCTAACTGACTAAAGCGCCGTGCTGCTACAATTTTTTGTGCCGATAGCACGCCAATGCCAGGAACGCGAAGAATGAGCTGTAAGTCAGCTTTATTTATATCTATAGGAAAAGTTTGCATGTTGCGGATGGCCCAGCTTAATTTGGGGTCAATATCCAGATCAAGCAGCGGTTGCTGATCGTTGACAATTTCGGTTACGTTAAAGCCATAATTTCGCATCAGCCAATCGGCCTGGTACAAACGGTTTTCGCGAACCATAGGCACTTCAGTATTCAGCGCAGGCAATCGCTTATCTATTAAAACAGGCACATAACCGGAATAATAAACCCGCCTTAGTTTAAAGTTTTTATAAAAATAGTTGGCCGAATATAATATTTGTCGGTCATC
>Ga0209026_1001474_pt1 | contig 10370 bp, 9 predicted proteins | sample AraplaCL_Col_mCL_FD_184262 | JGI IMG/M metagenome (GOLD analysis project Ga0209026, IMG submission 184262) | Arabidopsis root microbial communities from the University of North Carolina, USA - plate scrape CL_Col_mCL (SPAdes) (version 2) | ecosystem: Host-associated > Plants > Roots >... | reverse complement strand
TGCACCCGTCAGATAGATCTGCAGCGTGCATTAAAAATACCTATTGCCCATGGCGAGGGTAATTATTTTGCCGACGCTGATCTGCTGAAATCATTAAATGATAACGACCAGGTACTGTTTAGGTATTGCGATGAGGCCGGTAATGTTACCGACGAGGCCAACCCTAACGGATCGTTAGAAAATATAGCCGGTATAACCAACGCCAACCGCAACGTGTTTGGCTTTATGCCGCACCCGGAGCGTGCTGCCGATACCTTACTGGGTAACCAGGACGGGCTTGCATTTTTTGAATCGATACTGAATCTTGCTAATGCCTGATGGCCAGCCTGGTTGTTGATATTGGTAACACCTTTACAAAACTGGCACTGTTTGAAGGCGATGTGTTGATCAGCGTAAATCAGTTTCCGGGCGAGGATGACAGCCAGATCACACAATATATCAATAACCTTTCGGCGCAAAGAGCACTCCTTTCATCGGTAAAAAAAGAAAGGGCAAACTGGCAATGGGTTCTAGAAAATGAGATGCCGGTGGATTATTTTGACCGGCGGATGCAGCTGGGCATAAAAAACCACTACCTAACGCCGGATACGCTGGGGTTAGACAGGCTTGCGGCGGTAACAGGCGCAGCACACTTATATCCGGGCAAAAACAACCTGGTGATAGACGGGGGAACCTGTATCACTTATGATTATGTGGATGCCGGCGCAAATTATTTTGGCGGCAGTATATCGCCGGGCGTTAAAATGCGTTATAGTGCTTTAAATTACTATACTGACGCTTTGCCGGTTGTTGAAACCGACGCCCATTTTAAGGCGCAAAGCGGAACTGATACAACAACTTCTATACGCTCTGGTGTGCAAAACGGCATTAAACACGAGCTGGAAGGCTTTATAAATGATTACAAAAAAGACGGTGAAGAGCTAAATGTGATACTTACCGGCGGCGATGCTAATTTTTTTGATACTCTGTTAAAAAACAGCATCTTTGCCCCCTGTATAAAAATTGAGCCCCACCTGGTGTTGAAAGGATTAAATGCAGCTATACAAAAGCAGAATGATTAAATACGTTAAATTTTATATTACAATTGTACTTGCTTTTATAGCATTTGGCAGCTTTGCACAAAGCACCACAAACTCAAGCTCCCCTTATTCGAGATATGGTATAGGTGATGTAAGTTCAGGCTTGTTACCACAAAATATTGCCATTGGCGGCATAAGCGCCGCAACCAATAGTATTGGTGGTACCATGGGTAGTGTTAATACCGTTAACCCCGCAGCAAACGGTGCCATTGGCTTTATTAATAAAACCGTTATTGATATTGGCTTACAGTCAAGTACGCTGTTTTTAAGCCAAACCGGGCAATCAAGCCAACGTAATACTAACTTTAGATTGGCTCACATTGCCTTTGGTATTCCGATATCCAAGACATCGGCAGTTACCTTTGGTTTGCAGCCTTACAGTGAACTGGGATACAATTTTGTAAAAAACATGCCGCATGGCCTGGGTTCTGGGTCACCGGCGGATACTAACTCAACTAATTATATTTACCAGGGCGAAGGCGGTTTAAATAAAGCATACTTCGGTTACGGCTTTACGCTATTTAAGCATTTGTCATTAGGCGCAACCGCATCATACATTTTTGGCGATCTGAAACAATCGCAAGCGGTAGAAATTCCCGGATTATATGGCACTCTTAATTCCAGAGCCGAACAAGATAACGCTATCAAAGGATTTAACTTCAATGTGGGTGCACAATATGCCATTAACTGGGATTTGGATAAACACCTTACCTTTGGCTATGCAGCGCAGCTGGCCTCTAACTTAACCTCACAGAGCACTTATATTATAAGCCAATATACTTTTGACGGTAACGGAAACGCCAATGTAGCGGCCGACTCGTTGGTGAACCAGCAAGGTGCAAAATCTGTTATGCGTTTGCCCAATGTTAACCACTTTGGTGTAGCCTATCAAAAAGACGGCAAGTTTTTAGTTGGTGTCGATTATACCATTGGTAAATGGTCAAATCTTACCATTGGCGGCGTAAACCAGGGGCTTTTAGATAGCAAGACCTTGAACATTGGCGGGCAGTACACGCCGAATGTTAATACCATTAATAATTATTGGGCGGCCGTAGATTACCGGTTGGGCTTTATTTATGATCAAACTTATTTAAACGTACCTAATCCGTCAGGAGGTGGTAATACCAACATCAAATCGAAAATAATTACCCTGGGTTTAGGCATGCCATTAAAATCAACGTTTAACCAGGCTTTTTACAAGATCAACTTCGCAGTTGAGTTAGGTCAGCGTGGTACCATAAACAACGGCCTTGTGCGTGAAAACTTTGTGAACGTGCATTTAGGTTTCATGATCAACGATACCTGGTTCCAACGCTTTAAATTCTTATAGTCAAGTATGCGTGTCTCAGCAAAACATCTGTTATTGCTGACAACTGTGGTTGCCGGTATGCTGTCGCTGGCATCGTGCGAAAACGACATCAATAAGATCAAGCAATTATCTGCAAAACAAGATACGCTGGCGGTAGATACTACCACCAATGTAGATGTGATCTATAGCGATTCGGCCAAAGTAAAGCTGCACATGATATCGCCTTTAATGCTGGAACATAAAGACGACAAGCAACCTGAAAAGGCTTATACAGAAATGCCGCATGGCGTAAAGATCATTTTTTATGATACCACGCGCCAGGAAAGTGGAAACATTGTATCTGATTGGGCCATTCGGCATACGGCAAGCCAGATCGTGGAGTTCCATAAAAATGTAGTGGCTACCAATATTCAGGGCGACACTTATAAATCCGATGAGTTAATATGGGATCCGGCCGCACATAAGATCTACTCTAATAAACCTGTTACCATTACCAGGATAAATGGTGATGTAACCCAGGGCTCGCCTTTTACCAGCGATGAGAAGCTGCAACGGCCGTTTTTAGGGCACGGAACAGGCATATATCACGTTACGGATATGCCTCAAAACTAGGCGTTTTTTGATGCAAAAAATTGTATTACAAAATTTTACTAAAAGTTGTATCTTGCGCCCTCTTTTTAAACAGTAAAATATTATAGTAAGATTTATATGGGTATAATGGGTTATTTGCGGGAGCGCATGGGCAAGATTGTTGCCATTGTTATTGGCCTCTCGCTTTTTGCTTTCATTGCAAGTGAAGCTGTGCGTTCGGGCGGTTCTTTTTTCAGAGATGATACTAACGAATTAGGTAACGTTGGCGGTGAAAAGATCGCTTATGATGAATATCAAAAAGAAGTTGATCAAAATTCGGCTCAATTTAAACAGGCCGGCCAAGCCATTTCTCCCCAAATTCTGAATTATGTTCAGGAAAATACCTGGGGTATGATGGTAAACCGCGTTGTCTTGAAAAAAGAGATCGAAAAACTGGGTTTGGTGGTTAGTAACGACGAAACACAGTCAATGATTAGCGGTAGCAATCCTGATCCACAGGTAGTACAACAGTTTACCGATCCGCAAACCGGAAAATTCAGCCGCGAGAGATTGGCGCAGATAAAGCAAGCGATCAGCCAGCTAAAAGACGGCGACCCTCAAAAAGCCCGTTGGAACGAATTTGTCAATAACCTGATTGATTCTAAATTGAGCGAAAAATATATGGCCATGGTTACCGGCGGTCTGTATGTAAACTCTTTAGAAGCTACCGACGATTATGAAGCAAAAAACAAGCTGGCTAACTTTAAGTATGCCTTGCTTGAATATGCGTCTATTCCTGATAACAAGGTAACTTTAACCGATGCCGACTACAACGAGTATTACAACGAGCACAAAGGCGAATACAAAAACCGCCAGGAAGTGCGCGATATTCGTTACGTATCATTTAACGGTGCCCCATCAAAAGACGATTCAGCCAAAATTAAAGCAGATATTGAAAAACTGATACCGGAATTTAAGGCTTCAAAAAACGACTCGTTGTTTGTACAATTAAATGCAGAGACTAAAACTCCGTTGATCTATACCAAGAAAGGCAGATTAGACCCAAAGATCGATTCAATTATGTTTGGCGCTCCTGTAGGCACTGTTTATGGCCCTTATGTGTCAAATGGCAGCTACGATATTGCTAAACTCGTTGACGCACGCGTTGGTCCGGATTCAGTTAAAGCACGCCACATCCTGATCGATCCAACCACAGCAGGTGGTGTCGACAAAGCTTTAGCAAAAGCCGATTCACTTAAAAAAGTAATTCAAAGCGGTAAAGCAAGCTTTGCTGCTTTAGCTAATATTTATTCTGTTGATAAAACATCGGCGGTTAAAGGTGGCGATCTGGGTACCTTTGGTCGTGGTGCCATGATTCCTGTTTTTGATGATGCTGTGTTTAACGGCAAGAAAGGCGAAATTAAAATTGTAACCTCTCAATATGGTGTGCACCTGATCGAAATTCAAGATCAAAAAGGTTCATCAAAAGTGGTTAAAGTTGCAGTGGTAGATAAACCACTTAGTGCCAGCAGCACAACCCAAGCTGCCGCTTACAGCAAGGCACAGGCATTTTTAGGTGCACTTAACAAAACCAATTTTGACGACGAAGCTAAGAAAGCTGGTGTAAAGACACAGACTGCCGATAATATTCCCGGCTCGGCTACCGCTGTTAATGGTTTAGACAATGCACGCGAGTTGGTTAGATGGGTTTATAAAGCAGATGCGAACGATATTTCTGACCAGGTATTTACTGTTGGCGATAAATACATCGTAGCACAAGTTACCATGGTTAAGAAAAAAGGCATTCTGCCGTTAGAAGCTGTTAAAAAGCAAATTGAGCCAATGGTGCGCAATTATGTTAAAGGCAAAATGCTAACCGATAAATTTAACAGTGCTTTAGCCGGTGCTTCAAACATTGATCAGGTTGCTCAAAAGGCAGGTAGTAAAGTAACACCTATCCAAAATGTGGTGTTTGCTAACCCAATGATTCCGGGTGCTGCCTTAGAATATAAAGTAGTGGGCGCCGTATTCGGTTCGCCGGTAAATAAATTATCTAAAGCTATCGCTGGTCAGCAAGGTGTTTATGTGTTTACAGTTGACGGATTTACCAATCCGCCGGCGTTGACAAATGCTGTTAGAGAGAAACAACAAATTGGCCAGATAGTGCTGCAACGTTCGCAAGGACAGATATTAGAAGCCCTGAAAGATAAGGACAATGTAAAAGATTACAGAGCTAAGTTCTTGTAAGCTTTATTTAAAGTAATTTTACATCCGGGATGGCGTTATATAGCTGTCCCGGTTTTTTTGTTTATAGGGAAATGGAAATACAGGAAAATTTTGTCAATAAAGTAGCGCAAAGCGGATTGGTAACGCTTGATCCGGCGGCCTTTTATCCGCAGGGCGAAAGAGTGATCTATGATATAGCCGATAATCTTTTTCAGGGTTTGATACTGCGTGAGAAGGATTTTAGAGAATTTGTTAAAGAGCACGATTGGTCGCAATACCAGGATAAATATGTCGGCATTATTTGCAGCGCTGATGCTATTGTGCCTGCCTGGGCCTATATGTTGTTAGCTAATCGCATGGCGCCCTATGCTAAAGATGTTGTATTTGGCGATAAAGAGGCTTTAGAAACCATTCTGTTCGCAAAAGCTATTGCAGGGTTGGATGCCGAACAATATCGCGACCAGCGCCTTGTAGTGAAGGGTTGCGGCGATGTTGAGGTTCCGGTATCTGCTTACGTGGCGCTGGCTGAAAAATTGACCCCGGTAGTAAAAAGCCTGATGTTTGGTGAGCCATGTTCTACAGTGCCGCTATATAAAAGAAAAGACTGAGTAAAAAGAACAGGAAGTAAATATGAAGAAATGCTTTACGGTATTATTACTTCTTGCAACAATTGTGTCCGCAGGTTTTGCTCAGGAACTTAAGGATATCAACGAAACGGTTTTTAAAACAGGCGAGCAATTAAGCTACAGGCTTAAATATGGGTTTTTTACCGGCGCAGAGGCCACCCTGCGAGTGGAGGATGGCGACAAAAAGATAGAAGGCCACCCAACCTATCATATTATTGCCAACGGCAAGACAGCCGGCTCATTCGATTTTTTCTATAAGGTGCGTAATCAATACGAAACCTATGTAGATAAAACCACTTTGTTGCCATACTTCTATACCGAGAACCGCAAGGAAGGTGGCTACAAACACAGCGACAACGTAACCTTTGACAGGGTGACGGATAAGATCACTGCGGATAAGGGCGTGTTTCCGTTTAAAGGTAAGGTGTTTGATTTTGTTTCGGCTTACTACTTTGCCCGCGGGCTGGATATCTCAAACATCAAGATAGGTGAGACCTTTGATATGCAGTATTTTTTAGAAGATGGCGTGCACACGCTAACCATTACGTATATGGGCAAAGAAGTGGTAGATTGCGTGTTGGGGAAATTCAACTGTTTGAAGTTTAATCCAACTATTATTCCGGGCCGTATATTCCGTAAGGACAGTAAGCTGTATCTTTGGATAACTGATGATGCCAACCGCATCCCGGTTAAGGCTAACGTAGGATTGATAATAGGCAGCATAACAATGGAGTTGACGGATGCCAAAGGGCTTAAATATCCCTTAAATCCGTTAAAAAAATAAAAGAAATGATTGAAGTTGGAACCGTGCTGGTGCATGAGGACGTGGTGAGCGAGAATTTTGTTTGCAACCTTAACAAATGTAAAGGCGCATGCTGTTTAGAGGGCGACTCGGGCGCGCCGCTAAGTATGCATGAGTTGCCAATTTTAGATGAGATCTATCCAAAGGTAAAACCGTACATGACCGAAAAGGGCATACAAACGGTTGAAGAAATGGGTACTTATGTAGAAGATTTTGAAGGCGACTATACCACACCTTGCGTAGATATTAATAAAGAATGTGCTTACGTGATATGGGAGGGTGGCATTACTAAATGTGCCATCGAAAAAGCTTACGAAGAAGGTGCCATCAACTGGAAAAAACCTATTTCTTGTCATTTATATCCAATACGTGTAACGAAATACCCCGAGTTTGACGTATTACACTATGACCGCTGGAGCATTTGCAGCCCGGCATGTGCTTTTGGTGACGAGTTGAAAGTGAAAGTGCATGAATTTTTGAAGGATCCGCTTACGCGCAAATACGGAAAAGAGTGGTATGAAGAGTTGCAGGAGCAGGTTTCGGCAATGAATAATGATGCCCGGTAAAAAACCGTAGTAAATAACGTATTTTTACGGTTGTCGGCGCAAACAAAAATGTGGTATTTTGCTTACAGATATTGAATGATAATATGATTACCCGGAAAATTAAGTCGCAAGCCGCAATTTCGTCAATTGGCGACCTTATGAAGTATGTGGAAGCCCTCAAGGCAAAGGGCCTTACCCGTTGTGATTTTATTGTAGAGAACGGCCGTACAAAGCTATATGGCATGGCAGGGTACAGCGGTTTAAATGATGGAACTTATGATGCTGTGCAGGTGGCACAGGCAACGTCGGTGTCAAAGCTTAAAATGGCTTTCATGAATTTCCGTGCAGGGCAAAATAACTTTCGTGAGTTCCGCCGCCGCCTGGCAGAAGCCGGTGTAAGCAATTGGGTGATGAACCTAAAGGAAAAAACCTGTGTGTTTTACGACTACTTTGGTATCCGCATGCTGGATGATACCATGAACAATTCGCGCCGTTAATAAGAACCGCCATAAGCCGCTAAGCGGCTTTTTCGATTAAATTGGGTATTATTGCAGCCTTTATACTTTGTCTGTTAAAATGAAAGTAGCTTTAATTACGGGCGTTACCGGTCAGGATGGTGCTTACTTAGCCGAATTTTTGTTGAAGAAAGGGTATGAGGTACATGGCGTTAAACGTCGGGCGTCCTTATTCAATACCGACCGCATTGACCACCTGTATCACGATCCGCATGAGCCTAACGTGAAATTTAAGCTGCACTATGGTGATCTAACCGACTCAACCAACTTGATCAGGCTGGTACAGGAAATTCAACCAGACGAAATTTACAACCTTGCTGCGCAAAGCCACGTAAAGGTGAGCTTTGAAACGCCCGAATACACCGCCAATGCCGATGGAATAGGCACTCTGCGTATCCTGGAAGCCGTACGTATCTTAGGCTTAACTCAAAAAACCCGTATTTACCAGGCATCAACTTCAGAATTGTATGGTTTGGTGCAGGCGGTTCCGCAAAGCGAAACCACACCGTTCTATCCGCGCTCGCCGTATGCAGTGGCCAAATTGTATGGCTATTGGATCATCGTTAACTATCGCGAAGCATATAACATGTATGCCTGCAATGGCATCCTGTTTAATCATGAAAGTCCAATACGCGGCGAAACTTTTGTTACCCGTAAAATTACCCGCGCCGCGGCAAAAATTGCTTTGGGTTTGCAGGGCTGTTTATATGTGGGTAATCTTTCTGCGCAACGAGATTGGGGCCACGCTAAAGATTATATTGAAGCTATGTGGCTGATGTTACAGCAAGATACCGCCGAAGATTTTGTGGTTGCTACCGGCGTTACTACTACCGTTCGTGAATTTATTAGGATGACGTTTGCTGAGTTGGGTATTGAGGTGGAGTTTAGCGGGAAAGACGAAAACGAACGCGGCGTAATTGTAGATGTTGACGAACATAGGGTTGCCGAACTGGGTTTAAATATAGAGGTGTTAAAACCCGGCCAGACGATAGTTAAGGTTGATGAAAAATATTTTAGGCCAACCGAAGTTGATCTGTTAATAGGCGATGCCTCGAAAGCAAAAGAGAAATTAGGTTGGGTACCTAAATATGATTTAGCGGCGTTGATTAAAGACATGGTAGAGTCTGACCTGCAGCTGGTAAAAAAGGACGATTATTTGAAAAATGGTGGATTTACCACGCTTAACTATTTCGAATAGTACTGCATGAAAAGAATAGCGGTTGCCGTACTTCTTTTATTGATGATATCGGGTGCGGTGAAAGCACAAACCGATTATTTGCCGTATTCCTATCAATTTTATCAAAAACTTAACCCCGAATTATATTCAATTCATACCCGCGAGCATACAGCTATCAAATCAAATTATGCTGATGATAGCTTGATGAAGCAAGGGGTAGATTCGGCGCTTAATTACGGATTCAGCAAGAACCAAAACAGGCTGTTAAATCAGCACTTAATTCAAAGCATATCGGGTAATAATTTATTTTATGCAGACTTTATGCCCGATGCATACGTGGGCCGTGATCTGTCAAATAATAAAACCATTAACAGCACAACTGCAGGTTTTCAGATAGGTGGTAGCGTTAGTGATAAATTCTCTTATAACGTTGGTGGTTTTATCGGCCGCGGGATCTTTCCGAGTTATCTTTCGGCCTATATCAATGAGGTTGGGATGATACCCGGACAGGCAGTGGCACATGTTAGTGGTAGCGGGTATAATTGGTCCTATTTAACAGCTAATGTTGCTTTCACCCCCGTAAAATATTTAACTATTTCTGCCGGGCGCGATAAAACCTTTGTGGGCGATGGCTACCGGTCGTTGCTATTGTCTGATTATGCTAAACCTTACCCGTTTTTTAAGCTCACGGCAAACTTAGGTAACGTGAAATACATGGCGCTTTGGGCCAATTTTGACGACCCGGAGAACCCTTTGATCAATAGCTATACCAGCAACCGTGATAAATGGGGCGTTTTTCACTACCTGGATTGGAACGTAAATAATCGCTTTTCATTAGGGTTTTTTGATTCTATTATTTGGGCAAGTAAAGATGATCAGGGCAAACCGCGTGGGTTTGATGTAAGCTATATTAATCCACTCATTTTTCTGCGCACGGTAGAGGCTTCAAATGGTTCGCCCGATAATGCATTAATTGGCGGCACAGCAAAATATAAATTGACTGACGGCGTAGCGATTTACGGACAGTTTGCGCTCGATGAGTTTGAAGGCTCAAACTTTTTCTCAAGCAATGGCAGCTCACGCAATAAATACGCATGGCAATTGGGTGTGCGTGGTGGAAATATGTTTGGGGTTAAAAACCTGAGCTATTTGGTTGAGAGTAACAACGCGAAGCCGTATACCTATTCCGAACGCAGCCCTGTTCAAAATTTCTCAGGTGGCAGCGAACCGCTCGCACATCCCTGGGGAGCTAATTTCAGGGAAGCCGTGGGCATCATAAATTATAGCTATAAACGTTTTGATTTTTCAATAGAAGCCGATTTTGGCCGCTATGGTTTGGACCAGAACGGCATGAATTACGGTAAAAATATTTTCCAGAACTACCAGCGTCCCGCAGGCGTTGTAATCCCGGATGGGTCGAATGGCAACTACGAGTCATTTGGGAACTATATGGGCCAGGGCCTAACCACCAACCTTACCTATTTTGAAGGAAGAGCAGCCTATATCCTGAATCCAAAATAC
>Ga0209026_1001473_pt1 | contig 10381 bp, 13 predicted proteins | sample AraplaCL_Col_mCL_FD_184262 | JGI IMG/M metagenome (GOLD analysis project Ga0209026, IMG submission 184262) | Arabidopsis root microbial communities from the University of North Carolina, USA - plate scrape CL_Col_mCL (SPAdes) (version 2) | ecosystem: Host-associated > Plants > Roots >... | reverse complement strand
GCTCACCCCGCATTCGGAGGTGGACCCCTCGCAACCGCTGCGAGCCCCCGGCGACATCCTGCTGCACGCCTACCTCATCCCCAACGCCCTCAACCCCGCACGACTCGCCCGCCGCACCGGCATACCCGCCACCCACATCAAAGCCTTCATCGCCGACACCCATCCCATCACCCCCAAGATCGCCCTCCGCCTCTCCCTCGCCTTCGACACCACCGCCTTTTACTGGCTGGCGCTTCAGGCGCGCTACGATCTGGAAAAGGTAAAGCCCGTAGTTCGTGCCTATCGTCCTCTTGTTGATTGAGCGAGTTGGAGCAACAGGAATCCGCGCGGGTGTGAAAGCGTGGGCGCCCGAAAAACTAAAGAGATGTCGGGGACAATTTTCGCTAGAGGGAAGGGGGAGGATGACGCTTTCGATCGAGCAGGTGCTCAGGCCAGAACTTGGTTGCGACGAGCGATTGCTTTGGAGTGGGGTGCCGAGGCAGGGGTTGTTGCTTCGAACGAGTGACATCGTGGCTGTGTCTACGCCTTGATCCGCGAGGCGCAGCAATCGGCCCGCACAGCCAGGGCGGCCTGAGCGAAGGCGGGGAGTGTCGGAGACAAATCCTAAAAAACAGGGGCGGCATGCACCCCCCTATTGAAAGTAGGCTCTGAGATAGCCCCCTTTTTTTGCCCCCCCCCTACCTTTTTTCAGCCTTTTCATGGGTAGGCATACGAGACAGTCAACCACGCGCCCATGCCCATGCCCATGGGCTCAACTTCGATGGAGTACGACAGGTCGCCATGGCCGGTTCCGTCGAGCACCAAGCGACTGTCATCTGTCCGCTGGAGTTGGCCGTTCGCAGCCCATGCCACAAATGACTTGGCCTCACCTGGCGTAAAAACAATACGCGCAATTTTATCGGCCTCTTGAATCCACGCCGCACTATCACCTAGCGGTGCAGGATTCATAACCCAGCTCCGAGCGAAACTCCCTGAGTGCTGACAACCCATATTGATCACTCGGACGCTTGAGCCGTCCTTCAATAGGATGCTTGCCGACAGCTTTGACGGCGCAATGACGAAGCTCTTGACATCGTTTGATGCTCGAATAGCTGCGACATCAAGCGGTGGCGGCCGCATGGGGCAATCGGCACCTGGCGACGCCATGCCGATCAAACTAGCGACCAGCAGTCCGTGGATGATCATTAGTTAGTTACCTCAAGGTGATAGCCGGGATCGGTGGGCGGCTGGAAAAATCGCTGAACCCTTCCGTCTGCCAGCACTTCACGGACGAAGCGGGCTTTCGCCTCATCACCAGCAATGGAGCTTGGAGCAACGTCAAAGGTGCTGACTGGCGAGCCCTGCGAGAGATGATGTGAAATGTTTCCTGGCCCTGCAGCATTGATTTGTTGAGCCATGTCCGCCTGAATTTGAGCGGGATCTTTGTGCTGTGAAATGCCTTGCTCGTATGCATCCAATACGCGATCCGCCACGTGCCCATAAAGGGTGCGTTGGGACGCCGCCCCCAACTTTTGTGCGTTTTCGTACATGGCTCGGGCCTGTGACTCCACGCTGCGCGATCCACTGCTGATGGTGACCGCGCGAATACACGCCCGTGAACATATTTGCCGAAGCACCAGTTCAGCATTGTCGCTTATTCCAGTTCTATCGACCGTGGATCCATAAGTAACATTCACTTCGTCCGCAGTAGGACAATTGGCGACGACCTGCCCTGGCGTCCTATCGTTGGAAGGGGTTAGTTCCCCTTGATGCACCTGCGACGCTTCCCCCTGATTGGGAGATGGAGAAGGATTGGATGCTGCAACAGTGGGCGTTGCGGGAGTGGAAGATGCTGGAGCCGGGGAGTCGCCAGCTCTATTCTGGGGTTCGGTCATACGAACACCTCAATCTTCACACTCTGCCTTTCGTTGGCCGATACGCGCTGAGTCATACCGCGCTCGTCCGTCTCCCCTTCAACGACTTGGCCATTCTCAAGTGTTAGCCGATATCTGGTGTTCGGCAGCGGCTTCGCCGTCTGATCATTGGTAATGATGAACGTGCGGTCGTATGCGTGGTTCGCCTCGTCATCGGAAGCTCGCTGGTGTCCGGTAGCCGCAGCACTGGCGGCACCCGCAAGCACTTCGGTGCCCCGCGCTTGGCCCTCTTCCACCCAAGCGAAGAAATCGCGACAGGAGGAAATGACAGAACAGCCGCAGGCGAGTTTTGCCGGCTCGTACACCACCTGGCGGTTGTTAAGGGTGAAGCCGAAGGGATTGCCCGTGCTGACCAACGGAAAAGAGCCGTTATGCGTAGGACAGTACGCCTTGTCACCGATCACGCAGAGATTTATGCCATTCACGGGGAAGCCATTTGCTTCCACCATGGTGCCGCCACCGGTATGGGCATCGCCAAGCCGGATTCCTCCATAACGCGTCATACGCAGCTTCTCATTGCGAATGCATCCCTTGCAGCGGGCATCGTGCCGCAACGATCCCCATATTCCACGCAGTAAACGTAACCCTGGCCTGTATCGACGATAAAACTGCCATTACTGAGTGCGTTCCCCAATGCAGCGACAGATTTTCCATCGTCTTTGATGGAGCTAAATCGCGTGACAATGGCGATCTCTCCGTCGACAGGATCGATCAAGGTGTCGTCGACGCAAGCCACCTGGTTGCCTTCGATCCACTGAAGCGCTGACGCCTTCTCACGTAGAGTGCCCTTGTTGGTTCGAGCTCCAACCACAGCTAAAGGAAGTATGCGATTCGGGAGGGGCGCGACAGCCATGATTCAATCCTTGTGCGGGTCTTCTGGAATGGACGGATCGAGCGACAAATCGCTTGATCACCATGTCCTTCTAGCCCATACAATCAACTGAGAGGCAGGGCGCAAGTCCTCAGTGCGTGTCAGGATTTTGAGTTAGCTTTGTTAGCGACCATCGCGAATCGAGAGTATTTGGACCAGAGGCCACTTTCTTTAGGGCAACACTGGTGCCAGTGACAATTTCCAACTTTGCTACTGAGAGGAAATGGAACGTAGAGTGGAATTTTTAGGGAGGCGTCCCACTGAATTTCATTCCTCGTAGCTGCCTTCTTGTGCTCTGGGAGGAAAGTTGGGCATGTCTCAGGAACTGAGTTTGATCAAGGTGATCCTGGCTGCCATTTCCTGACTGCAACGGAGTTGGAGAGACCATGGCGAACACCACGGCCGAGCGCATCGACACGGCATTCATCCCGCAAGAACTCGAAAGCCTGGGCGTGCCACGCGGTGCAACCGTCGTCGTCCATTCCTCGCTATCCGCATTTGGTGCAGTGAGCGGCGGAGCTTCCGCCATCATCGACGCACTCCTGCATGGCGTCGGTGACTCAGGCACCTTGGTCGTTCCGACCTTCACCCCTCAAGTATCCGATCCTCACCCGTCGTCGTTTTCGTTCGATGATCCGCAGATCGCTGGCGACCGAGAGGGCGTGCCACTCTTCCACGAGCATTTGCCAACGCCGATGGGTGCCATCCCCAACGCAGTCCTGGCGCATCCCGAACGATGGCGCGGCCGCCATCCGCAAGCTTCTGTTGCGGCCATCGGCGCCAAGGCTCGTGAGATCACGGCTGATCAGCCGTTGGTCTATGCGCTGGGCAAGGATTCGCCGTTCGAGCGAATGTATCGGTTGTGTGCCCACATTCTCTTGCTTGGCGTGGGCCACAATCGCAACTCGTTCCTGCATTACGCCGAGTCCTTGGTTGCCAACCATCGAACCAAGCTGCGTCGGTTTCCCTACCTGCTGGGAAACGAACGCGTTTGGGTGGAAGCCCCGGACGTGGGCGACGACAACGGCAAATACTTTCCGCAGATCGGCGCTGAGGCAGAAGCCGCGGGTTTGATCCGGCGCAGGATGATCGGGTCTGCGTGCTGCCAGATCATGGAAAGCGTCCCCTTCGTCGACTTCGCGAAGTCCCGGTTGGAAGCGCTGCTTGCCAAGGGCGGGTAGGGCGAACTCACATCCGCCGGCGCCAGAAAAGGAAATGGGCGGTGCTCGCGCAACCGCCCATCAGTCCAGCCAGTTCCGCCGTGCTCGGCGGACCGTTGGTGCTCCGCCAGCAGGGCGGTCGCATGCTTGGCCGAGTCGTCCAGACAACTCGGGAGCAACTTCAGATTAAGCGACCGATTGTTGCGCGATCATCAGAAGAGTCTTAGTAAGTCGTAAAAACACAGCGGATGTCGAACGAAATATCGATCGGCGTGTACTTTCCGACGCTTCGCCGTGGGTCGCTAGGCAACCGAATGTTCGCAGGGGGCGAAACGTACGCGCCGGTACGTTTCTTCGACCCTCCGACTCATTCGACTGTCTTCCATGCGTCCTTACCCCGTTATGGTTCCGCCTGGCGGCTTGCGCGCGATATCAGCATCGACCAGGTCGATCGTCCGGCTGGGTGCGAATCCGAACACAGCCTCGAACTCCGCGCTAGTCAGCAACGCCGCAGCGCGTCGGAAGTAGGCCTGGTTGCGCGCGTTCAGTGCTTCCGCCGAGGGCATCACTGCTCCTCTGAGAAGGGTCTCCCTCTGAGCCAGCTGCTCTTCACGCACGCTGTCGCGCAACGCCAGCAGGGGCGCGAGCTTGTCCGACGCATTGAGCGCGGCCAACACCTGTTGGGCGTGGATGGCGAAGTCGTCGTTGGCGTTCATGCTGGTGACCGCGCTTGGAGACGATGGAGAAGGCGGAGCTGCCGCGCAGCGCGAGATGTTGGCCTTCCAGTCGAGATGCAGGATGCCGTAAGTGCCGTAGATGAAGCTGCTAGCACGGTAGCCTCGCGCCAGCGCTACCGTCAACGGCGCAGTGCTCGCGCTGCCGGTGGCCCATAGCACCTGGTTGGCAAGCTGGTGGCAGACTCCATCCAGGCCATAGTGGTAGATGGTGCCGCAGGCATTAGGTCGAATATGCGGATCGATACTGTCCGACGCCTTGTTGGGAAGGCATAGGCACTGCGCCAGCGAGAAGCTGCCGTTGGCGCTGCCCAGATATCCCTGGGGTTGCTGCGAACTGTCGCCCTGGGCGTGAAAAATGCCCCAGCAGTACCAGTAGTTCGCTTGCGCCTGCTCGACTTTCTCAATGGATGGGTAGACATCAACGCGGTTGTCATAATCGGTGACAAACGTGTGGTCAACGGGCGAGTCTGTCGAGAACGCAGGCGTGGCCCAGGCATAGAGGGTCGTCATGTCCCATCTCCCATCAGGTGGAAATGCAATGCGCCAGTGTGGCGCGCAACGCTATCACCCGGTTTTGGAGTGAAACGATATTTCCTAAGTTGTAAGTAGTTGCAGGGGCCTCGAGATCGAAGATTGAAAGATTCCCCCTGGCGCCTTTTTTAAAAGTTTTTTTGGGTTGCGGCCAAGTATGGTTTTGCCCCTTGCTTTACTCGACGCCACAAGGATCAATTTGCGGGCGCTGTCTCCAGTTCCGGTGTGGTCTTTTCCAGAATCTTCATGGCTTCGCGGTTCCGCTTCTGCCATTCGCGCAGTTCTTGGTCAGACATGGGTGGATCGGCTTTATAGACGTTGGGAGCAGGCCGGGCCGCGGCCGGTATCGCGATGGGTGTGACGGCAGGGGGAACCATGGCGGCCATCGGCGCCGTTGCTGCGGGCGAGCGCGAGCTCACAGCCGGTGGCGTCGCAGAACCGAAGGGTTCGGTGGGATGTTGCGTTTGCGGTGCAGGAAGTGCGAACGCAACCAGTGCGCTAGCCAAGACACTGCCGGCGAAAAGCAGCGGATTGTCCAACGGGCCTTCCGGTTCCCTCATCGCCTGAATGGTCTTGACGGTGGACAGCAGTGCGCGGCCGTCGATTAGCTCGATGGGCTTGTCGCGAGCGAATGCAGCCGCCTCTGGCGTATGGCCGCAGAGCGTGACGATCTTCACTGCGCTGGCGCGTTCGTGGATCAGAACGCCAAACATTTCTCGCACGACTTGCACGGGAACGCGCTGTGAGCGCCACTGCTTGCACTGCACGATGGTCGTCAACCCGCCCTTTCGAAGCAACAGATCCTTGCCGCCATCGGCGCCGCCTTGGCCACTTTCTTCCACTGTGTAGCCTTGTCGCCGAAAGGCTTCGCCAACCAGCGTCTCGAACGTCCGCCAACCCATGTTGCGCAGGCTGGTCATGCCCGTCTGTGATTCGAGCAGTTGCCGTCGTTTGCGCCGATGGAGGAACGAAACCAACGCACCCAAGCAACATGCGAGCAGCATGAACCAGGCAAAAGGGGTATAGAAGCCCGTTGCGGCGAGCTTTCCAAATGCCGATAGAAATGGGTTCGCGTTAGCGCCCAATAGCCAGCCGATGCCGTATTGAATGCCCACAAAAGCAATCAACCCCAGCGCGACGCCTGTGGGCCACGACAGGGACGCCACCAAATCGATCCCGCTTTCCTTGCGCTTCGCCATAACTCCCCCTGAGTTGCGACTACCCCGAACATATCGCAGATATCGGGGGCAGTGAAGGCTGTCGCCGATTCCCCGGGGTAAAAACAGGGGCAAGAGATTGCATTGTGCTGTGCGCCTATTCGGGCGGGATCGATCTGGCCTCCCGAAATGGATCCGGCCGGCCGTACAGAATGAGAAAGGAAGCCAGCAGCCCGAGTCGCCAATAAGGCGGGATGACGGTGACTACGGCGCATACGAAGTACACGGCCAGCATGATCCACGCCCGGTACCACTGCCACTTTCGGGCGTGGGGATCGACGCTGTCCGGTTGATGGGAGTAACTCTCGCGCATCATGACCATGTAGGTGCCCTGCACCAGGAAGAAGACCGATGCATAAAGCGTGAGCGGAAAGGCGGCTATGTCGCTTTCGGCGAGCCAGGCGGTGGCGAAGGGTATGAAGGAAATCGCAAACAGATTGGCGAAATTGGATAGCGCCAAGGTGCCGGTCAGATACTGAGCGTGCCGCAGCGTCGCGTGATGATTCAACCAGACGACCGCGATGAATGCGTAACTCACCGCATAGCTGATGAGGTCAGGCCACATGCCAAGCAGTGCTTGAGCGTCGTGGCCGGTGGGCGGCTTGAACGCCAGCACCATCACCGTGATGACGACGGCAAAAATGCCGTCGGAAAGCGCATAAAAGCGCGCCAGTCCGTCCTTTATCTTAGCCATGGCGTTGGCCGATGAGGGGTCGCCATCATGGTATTCGCCATTCTTGGGCCGTGGAAGTGAGATGATTGCGCCCTCACAACAGGCGATCTGGCCATGGGCTCCGACGACGATTTCGACACCACTCACGCCTTCGACGATGACGACGATTCGCTGGACGCCAAGGTCTGGCAGCTTCTGTTGTTGATCAACCCGGGCGACGACGAGGCGGCGTTTCAGCAGTTCGCGGGGTATCGCGATGCGGTGGGCGATACGCCGGAGGACGACATCGACGTGGCGCAGGTGGTGGGGCAGGTGGCGGATTGGCGGGCCACGTTCCATGTGGATGCCGACGACACGCGAGCGCTGGTGCAGGCGATTGACGAGCTGGCGGCGCGCTGGAATCTGGCCATCGATTGGGATGGCGATACGGACGACGACGAATTCCACGCCGATATCGACGCGTCGGATTTGCTCGGCACGGCTTACGACAATCTCGCGCCGCACGGCTACACGCTATGGGTGCGCGATACGGACGATGACAGTGTGGCCGGCTGGATGACGTTGAGTCGCGATGTGGAACCGATGCGCGAGCTGGCGCCGGAGCTGGGCATTCACCTGCATCGCGGTAACGAGCTGGGTTGAGTGCGGCGCGCTCGGTTTGCTCGCTTGAGTGACGCTCGTATCGGCCAAGGTCACCTGCAACGTCAATCGTTCTGCGTTGACGTTGTCGGGAAAGCAGGGAAACGAAGCGTCAGAGTGATTTGAGCTGTTGCCCCGGCGAGCGATTTGCCATGGCGCGCGCCAGGTCGTACTGGGCCTGCAGCAACATCCAGTAGAGCGCGCTCGTGCCCAGCACAGGGGCGAGGCGCACGGCTTGTCCGGCGCCGATGGGCGTGCCGGTGGTCAGGATGCCGTGGATGCGTTGCGCTCTTATGCCGGTGTAGCGGGCGAGGGCGGCGATGCTCAAGTCGCGGGAGAGCAGAAAGTCGGTTCTCAGGACGTCGCCAGGGCGGCGTATGGGCAAGGATGGATCCACGTGCACGTGGATATCGATCGTCGTCAGCTTCACCGGAGACTTCCTGTCATTGCACGGTTGCGCCGTACCCGCGACTACACGAATTTGCGTAGGGGTCGGCCGGTTGCGTATGTCGGTGATCATCCGGGTGTGGCGTACCGCCCGAAGGCGATACGCCACGGGAACGATCATCCGGGCCGCTTACGCGTTCACTTTCCGCCGGGCGGCAAGCTCGCCTGCGTACTGTTCGAGACACCGGATGGCAATGCTCACGCCTTCCTTGAATAAAGGCGCAAGCGGCTGTGCCATCGGTTCTGCGTGGATGTGCATTTCCCGGGCCACGCGGAACCGCTCGTCCTCGAACCACAGTTGTGCCAGCGCGTAGTGCGCCAGCGCAATGTCGTCGAGGGTGGAAAGGCGGAGCGAAAGTGTCGAACCGGATGCCGGTGAGCCGGCGGTGGAGCGTGCGGTGAACGTGTCGTCCGTGGGACGCGACGGGCGTGCGGGTGCCGTATGATCGTGGACAGCCATGATCAACTCTCTATCTAGTTGGCGATGGTTAGCGGGCCGTAGGTGCTGCTAACACTTGCGGCCCGCGTCTCATGACATTGCTGCCATGGCCACTCGCGCTGCCCGGAAAAGCACGCCGCGAGTGACGGTTCGAAAGTAGCAAACGCAAGCTTTGTCGCCTGTCAGCCCTTGCCGATGTGGGGCACCCGTTCGTGTGGGGTGGGCCTAGTCATCCATGGACTGCCGGCATGGTTGTAGGGGACCATGACGTTGTCCCCGATCCGCAGGCTTCTCCATGACCACGACCATGCGCTTTGCCTATGCGCGCTTTCTCGACAAACTGGGGCAGCCCGGCGAGCCCGTCGCGGCAGAAGCAGCTGTCCATCTCTCGCCGCTGCTTGTGCGCTTGCTGCTGACGGCGAGCGAGCCCAAGGCATGGAATGTCGCCGCAACGTCGCTGACGACGCTGCTGCACGCCCGCAAGGCCACGCTGCAGGCGGCGTTCGATACGACGATGGCCGCGGACGAATTGCGCCGCTATCAGAAGTACGCCAAACCCGGGAAGCCTTCGGCGCATATCGTGCAGCTGCGGCAGAAGCAGGCGGCGGCGCGCCAGTCCAGCAGCATTTCGCGTCAGTCGCTGATCAAGGCCGCGGCGGCGTTCGTGCGCGAAACCGAGATCGACGTTCCCGAGCGCGTGGCGCTCGACGAGTTCATCATCCAGTGGATCGACGCGAACATTCCCAAGGATGAAGGCACCACTACTCCGCCTTGAGCAACGCCAGCGCCTGATGCCGTGCCGAAGCACGCAGCGATCGGCGCAATTGCGGATCGTTGGTGGTGCGTGCCAGCACCATGCCGCCCACGCATAGCGACACCATGGCTTCGGCGCGCATGTCTGCATCGCGCATGCCGTTGAGCGCCACGCCGTAGATGTGGCGCATGCCGCGGATCAAATCCGTATACGCCTGCTGCGGCTCCAGTCCCGCGCGTGCCACATCGGAAGGCAGCGCATAGAGCGGGCACTGCATGTCGATGTTCTCCAGCACTTCGTCGCTCAGGTACAGATCGATCAGCATCTCTGCCATCTGCTTGGGATCGTCGATGACGACGTTTGGCGTCTGCGCTGCCTTCACGGCAAACGGATTGCAGGTGGTGAAGCTGGCCACCGCGGCGGCGTAGAGCTCGTCCTTGCTGTCGAAGTGGTGATAGAACGCGCCGCGCGTGAGTCCGGCGGAGGCCATCACCTGGTCGATGGTGACCTGCTCGAAACCATGGCGATTGAATAGGCGTCGCGCGGATTCGACCACGCGGGCGCGCGTCTGCACCTTGTGTTCAGGACTGTATGGCATGGCTGCGAACCTCCGTAGGACAGGTATAGCAGGCGCTCAAATTATGTTCTTTAACATATTTTGGTGCCGCGTAAGCTGAGGCCCCGGTAGAGGGACAACGCACCGGAGGAAGGCATGAAGATCTACTGGTTCCAGGCCCAGGCGCCGCGTCGCGTACTGGCGCTCGTGAAGCATCTTGGCATCGATGCGGAATATGTCGAGATCGACCTGATGGGTGGCGGCCTGAAGACGCCCGAGTATGCGGCACTCAACCCCAACCGCAAGGCGCCCACCATGGTCGATGGCGACACGGTGCTGTGGGAGTCCTCAGCCATCATGACCTATCTGTGCATCAAGCACGGTTCGGACATGTGGCCAGCGCACGAGCCCGCGGAACAGGTGGAAGTGCTGCGCTGGCTTTCG
>Ga0209026_1001472_pt1 | contig 10382 bp, 7 predicted proteins | sample AraplaCL_Col_mCL_FD_184262 | JGI IMG/M metagenome (GOLD analysis project Ga0209026, IMG submission 184262) | Arabidopsis root microbial communities from the University of North Carolina, USA - plate scrape CL_Col_mCL (SPAdes) (version 2) | ecosystem: Host-associated > Plants > Roots >... | reverse complement strand
AAGACAAATGTAATGCTGAGCAATGGCTGGCTATACATGAAGAATGGCATAAATTGGGCGCACGATCAAACGCAACTATGTTATATGGTCACATCGAACAGTTTTGGCACCGTGTTGACCATATGGAGCGGTTACGCCAGTTGCAGGATAAAACAGGTGGTTTCCAAACATTCATTCCCTTGAAGTTCCGCAATAAGGATAATCAAATGTCTGACGTCCCGGAATCGACCGTTGTTGAAGATTTACGTAATTATGCTATTGCACGTATCTATCTGGACAATTTTGACCATATTAAAGCCTACTGGGCTATGATCAGCCGGAACACTGCGCAGCTATCGCTAAACTTTGGCGTAGACGATATTGATGGTACACTTGACGATACCACCAAAATCTATTCAATGGCAGGGGCAGAGGAGCAAAACCCGGGAATGAGCACCAGGCAATTAGTTGAACTGATAAAACAGGTTGGCCGTCATCCTATTGAACGGGATACTTTGTACAATGTGGTTACAGATTATAAAGACTATGTTTTTGCCGATGAACCCAAACCACAGTTTTATAAATTGCCGGTTATAAATTAGGCATTGGGGATTGGCCATTAGTCATTAGTCATTAGTCATTAGTCATTGGTCATTAGGGATTGGGCGCTGGTAATAGATATTGAGCATTGGATATTAGATATTGGTTTGGGGATTTGTACTAATAACAAATGCCCAATGACTAATCCCTAATGCCCAATACCAAGAAACGATTTGAATGATAATTAAAACGCTATATATTGTCCGCCACGGGCAAACTGATCTTAACAAACAAGGAATTGTACAAGGCAGGGGCCGCAATACCGATCTGAATGAAGAAGGCCTTAAGCAGGCGGCCCTGTTTTATAAAGCCTACAAGAATGTTCCGTTTGACAAGATATATATATCCGAGCTTAAACGTACCCAGCAAAGCATACAGGGATTTATTGATAAGGGCATCCCTTACGAAAAGCTTTCAGGTTTAGACGAGCTGGCCTGGGGGATATATGAGGGGCAACCAAGCACACCTGAAACCAAGGCAGCTTTTTTAAAATTGCTGCGCAGCTGGATGGATGGCGATCTTGACGTTAAATTTGATGGCGGTGAAAGTCCGAACGAGGTGCGACTGCGCCAGATTGATGCGCTGCAGCATATTATGAGCCATACTGAGGAAAGCGAAGTGCTGATCTGTATGCATGGCCGCGCTATGCGTTTGTTCCTTTGCCTGCTTACCGGCTTACCCCTTACCGAAATGGAGTCCTTCCCGCATCAAAACCTGGTGCTGTACAAAGTAGCTTATAACGGCGATAAATTTGAGATAATTGATTTTAATAATGCTGCCCACCTGAAAACTGACTAAGATACACCCGTGAAAAAAATAAAAATTTCTGCTGTTAGCTATACCAATACCAAACCATTTTTATACGGAATAAACCATACCGACATTATTAACCAGATAGACCTTAGCGTTGACATTCCGGCTGATTGTGCTCAAAAGTTGATAGATGATAAAGTAGATATTGGCCTTATACCGGTGGCTGCTACGCTCAATATGCCTTATTGGGAGATACTATCAGACTATTGCATTGGCGCTACCGGCCCGGTTAACTCTGTTTTTATTTTCAGCAATTGCCCTATCGATCAGGTGAAACAAATACAACTGGACCCTGAATCACGCTCGTCAAACAATTTGGCTAAGGTGTTAATGAAAAATTACTGGAAGATCAACCCGGAGCAGATGGTTAATGCGGCCGATTATGCGTCATCTAAAGATGCCAACACCGCTTTTGTGCAAATTGGCGACCGTACCTTTGGCAAGCCTGCCCAATTTGAATTTGTTTATGACCTGGCCGAAGAATGGCAGAAATTTACCGGTTTGCCGTTTATGTTCGCCGCTTGGATAGCCAATAAACCTATTCCGGCTGGATTTGTCGAAGAGTTTAATAGATCGCTAAAATTTGGCCTTGAGCACCGCGATGATGTGCTTGCCGAACTGCCAGCCCGCAGTGATTTTGACATGCACGACTATCTATATAACCGCCTTGATTTTGTTGTTAATGACGACAAGAAAAAAGCGCTATACCTGTTTTTAGACTACGTTAAAAATCTGTAGTAAAAAAAGTATAGCGCTTAAGAGTCTATTTAATTGAGGTGACCTTGAAGCTTTTCTTCGTGAAAATTAATGAGCTTTTCCATAGCGTCCATGGCAATGTTATAGTTTTTAGCGCCCAATAGCTTGGCATACTGTTGTTCTATGTCCATCACCTGGTTTTTGATATGCTCTTTTAAAGCTTTTCCGTCCTCGGTCAGGAAAATATTAGCCGAGCGGGCATCAGTGGGGCACTTTTCGGTGTAAACCAGTTTATTGTCTTCCAGTTCTTTAATAACCTTGCTGGCTGCCTGTTTACTTACATTTAGCTTGTTGGCCAGTTTGCTGTTTGATGTCCCTTCTTCGCCTATGCTGAAAAACAGGGGCAAATGTGCATTGTTAAATTTTTCGCAATTTGAATGGCATAGTTTTCCAAAAAGCCAATCGTCTGATAGCTTTTTCAAAACGTAAAGCATCTTGCACATTATCCTCGAATCATCCTTTAACTTTTCCATTTCATCAACCTTGTGGTTAAATATATAATTATTACCCCATAACTGCCAAACCGGCAAGTTATTATAGTTAGAATTGCAATAATACCCTTGCGCGCACACCCCATTGCGGTGCGTACGGGTGATCAAGGTAATCTAACCTTTTTACCACGTCAACGCGCAATACTTTAAATATGTTTTCTATACCAGCACCGGCCTCCATATATGGCTTGTCGCTAAGCGCATAAGTAGTTGGCACACCGGCAGCGTTTACCGGGAACGACATTAATGTAGGATCATTGGCCGGGTTATTTTCAGGCCTTACACCGCCCCATAATGATTTGAATGATATTACTTCCCTTAGTTTAAGCGCCCTCAATAACGGCACCTTGTTAAAGATAAAGCCGTTGAAGTGATGGTCAACATTTACGCTGGCATAATGGTCGCTCACAAACTCCAGGTAGTTCATCATGTTATATGAGTCAAGCTGCAAAGCATAGCTCTGGTTGGCGTGCGCAATGTTAAGCAACGGGAAAGGCAATTTGCCAAACAGGTAACCACCTTCGGCATCCACATCGGTATAACCCAATTGCGATAAATAGAAACGTTTGTAAATATGGCCTATCAGGTTTTCGTATTTATAATCACCGTCTAAAAAGCCTTTTATGCCCTGTTGGTAGCGCAAGGTAAATACAGGATATTTATCCGGGATTGGTATACGATATATTTTGCCCTGGTAAAATTTCTCGTTAGGGGCGTACCTTAATTCGGTTGTGAACTGCGTTGTTTGGAGGTTATTGAATGTTGCACTTTGGTTTTGATAAACCAGTGTCCCGGCCGGTGCCTGGTTCCAGGTTTGCAGCTCAAATTTGTACGAGAAGTGGTTCAGGTACTCATGCACGTAATCAAGCCTAAACACATCGTTGTACAAATAGTTACTGTTTTGACCGCGTTTAAACAGCAGCAAAAAGTTATCTTCCTGCACAAACTGCGATTCGTTGCCCGGTATCTTGGTATCGTGTTGAACACTTGCCCTCAAATAGTTTTGCGGGAACGAATAAATTGATTTATCGTTCAAAGAATAAGTACCGCTTAAAAAGTATTTGAATTTATCGTCTCTGAAGCCGTAGGCGCCATAGGTTTCAAAATAATAGCGTTTGCTCAACTCAGGAGTAGTCCTGCCGCCAAGCCTCAATCTAAAGCCTTCTATGGGGTTGTATTGGTAAAAGGTATTCACCGGGCCTACCTCAAAACCACCAAAGTTTTTATATCCGGCAACAAACAACGTGATCAGGTCCATGGTGCGTTTAAACGATGGGATGGTTTGCAGGCTATCAATGTTCTTGTAAACACTGGCCTGGGCTGCTGTTAACGTATCGGGGCGGTTGGCTTTCCAAAACTCGTCGTTTTTATCGGTGGCATTTAGTGCATATACTACGGCATGCCCATTATAATCTTGCGTTGGGCGCGGTTTGTTGATCGAGAAGTTATTTTTGATCACTACACGCTCTCCGTAAATACCACCGCCTTTGTTTTTGTTTAGCCCGAAGTCGATCTTGAGGTCGCTTTGACTTAAACGGTAGCGGCCGTTTTCGGTTTTCTCAAAAGCAAGGGTAGTTTGCATTTGCCTTACAAAGTTAAGGTTGATGCCCTTATTAACGCCTAATACAGCTCTCTGCACAGCGTAGTTACCATCCATAGTGATGTAGATCTTGCCCTCAAACAAAAGGTCGGTACGGTTACGCGGCGTGAAGCTTAACTCGATCAATTGCGGACTGACATCTTTTACAGTATCAGTAATAAAAAATTTATAAAAGGTAGGTGCGGCATCTGCAATAGGGCTAAGCAATTGGTTTGATAGCAGGGATATATTGTTGTCATATATCTCAACATCCATATACATACGGTTAAAGTAGGTTTGCAGGCCCTCGTTATCTACAAAGCGCTCATCATATTTAACCTGTTTATGGCCGGTAATGATCTGGCGTTTTGAATAGGGCGACTTACGGAAATAATTATCCGAAAGCTTTTCCTCCATATAAATCGGCAATAAATTTTTACCGCCAATGGCGTCAGAATCTTGTTCGGTAAACAAGAACTGATAGTTACGGAATATCTTTTTATTCTTGAATTTTTCTGAAAGGTCGCTTAACGAAATATTGATCCTTTCGTATTGTTGATATTCGGCATAGTCAAAGTTTTCTTCGCGGTTTTTATCCTTGTTGGCTATAACTTTCCGTATCAAATCCACAGCCGGGTTGTTACGGTTGGTATATCTTGTTTTCTTGGCGGCTTTAACCGTTACTTCGGTCAGCACATGGCGGTCCTCGGTCAGTGCCACATCAATGGTTTGGGTTTGACCGGGGATGATGTTTTTTATAACAGTGTTATAACCAATAAAACTAATCTTGATCTTGTTGTATTTGCCACTTTCGTCAACAACAGTATAGCGGCCGTTATTATCGCTGCTATGGCCGGTGGTGGTGCCGTCAAAAACAACAGTTACGGCAGGCATGGTTTCGTGTGTGCGGGCGTCGGTTACGGTGCCGCGTACAATGGTTTGTTGAGCCATTGCAGCCGATGCATATGCTATGAGCATGATGCCGGCTATTATTTTGGTGAATAAAAAAGTATGATCGGTTTTCATGATGTTTTGTAGTGAATGTGTGATATTAATTTTTGCTGGTCACAGGTATTGCTGTTTTGCCTAAGTGCATATAATAGGCTGTCAGCGTTTTAGCCATTAACCAATAACCCGCAATGGTTAATAACAGGAAGTCCATTTCGTAATCTGATAGTAAACTATCCTTGAATGCCTGCTTTAACACTCCATATACATAATGGCCGATAGCAGCCCATGAAAAATTGAAAGCAGAAAAGTAGCCGGTAATTACCGAAACCATATCAGTAAGGTTTACCGAACGGTTTGGTAATATTGACTGGGTATGCTTTAAACCAGGCAATAAAGCAATTATATAAGTAGCGAGTGTTTTCATGACCTTTAAAATAACACAACAAAGGTAAACTTAGTTGACTATATTAGTCAATTAAGTTTACCATTTTGACAATAATCTGATAATGTCGTTTTGTTGGGCTATGCTTTAACTGGAGGTTGAGAGGGGGGAATGACAATATGTATTTCCGTCTAAAATAAAAAAAGTCAGATAGACCTAAACCCATCTGACTTCAATATATAATTCGCAAAGGTGAGCGAGGTCTCCTTTGCGACCATTTCAGCGGACTTTGCCCGCTGAAGGTCGCTTCGGCGACCGAAGGCGGGGATAAAGAGCGTAGGATTGAACAACTTTCTGCGATTTTGGCAATAATTAAAGAAATTTTTAAAGAAAAATAGCAGGATAGTTTTCCTTGTTTGCAAATTATAAAACTTGATTTGCTACTCTTAACATAGTCCTGTTACTCAGTTTCTTCAGGATAGTTTAACGGAAACAATTCAATTATCGACCATTTTGGCTTGCGGTTCAATCCCTTATTCATTTCTTCGTCGATGTCATCGTAAAGATGTTCGTAAATACCGCTATTTTTCGCGATGCGGTCAATAGCCGCTCTTCGTTGTGTTAGGTCGGTCATAAATTTTCGGTGCTTTATATCGCCCTGAAGCATCTGTTCGTAGGTCGAGCGGAGAGCGTTTATATCATAAGTAGATATCAGCGTTTTCATCTCTTGTGTAATCTGCGAAACTTTCGAGGTATTCCCCAAAAAGTCCAGTATTTCGTACTTACAACGTAGACAATTATACTGGTTTTCACGCTGCTGTAAGCGATCATAATTTTCCATTACCTTATCAATATCACCAAGGAATTTCTCCAAAAGCACCCGATCATCTTCGATTACTTTTGTGTCTATACTTAATGTGTCTTTATTCCAATTACAGATGGAATGAAAATGATAAATCTTTGCAAACTCCCATTCTATCTTTTCCATCATCAGATTGCTTAAAGCCCCGAAATTCCGGTGCTTTAACGCATAATCGCATAATTCTTGTAATTGGTTTAAAAACTGCTCATCAAATTTTAGCCAATCAGCCGAAACAAGGTCAAGAAAAGCGTCTACCTTGCGTCCCATAGACAGTAATGAATTTTTAGCCAACTCGTGTAAAAGAAGTATAGCTTCCGCATTTAACACCTTTGCATAAGCAACGACCCGCATATCATGAAATTCTGGGTGCTTATTGGCAATCTGAATCGCACCTTCATAATAAGTTTGGAGCTTTTTGCCCTGATCGGTTTCTTTACTTGCGACAAATTGGTTATACAGATTCTCTAATTGTAGAAAAGTACCCGCATCCGCGTCGGCCACTATCTCAGCTGTTTCTTTATGGAACTCCGTTTCAGTAACTAGGCCAAGCAAGTATTTAGCATGAAAATATTGATAGGCGACCATACTCCGGTCTTCCGGGTGCAGGCTATCCTTGTCATTGTAAGCCAGTTTTAGCAGGTCGACAGCCTTGAAAAGGTTGGCCTGATGCAAATAAGCCACGCCGCAAACCATGTTAAAGATTGCAGATACCTTACCCCGTGGATGACTACGCTGCTCAATTTCCACGATCTGCGAAAGCGCATGTTGATTGAGTAGATAGTGACCAGCTTCCTCAATAAAAGCGATGTTCTGTTCGACACTGTAAACCTCCCGAAGTTCATCGATTACAAAACCTGAAACTGGTTGCTCATTTTTTGATTGCAGCCGGATGTGAGTGTTCAGTCTTTTCAGTAATGTACCATTATCAAAAGTTTCTTTATAAATGCGATCAAATTGAGCTTTATTCAGCAAATCAATAAACTTAACCTTGAAAGTTTTAGGCAACTGATCAGGCCGGTGCTTACTTTGCAAACTGCGGTACACTTCCGCAACCGGAGTGATATAAAACTGATTTTCCAGATGATCATGCAGAATATAAAAAGTAGGCGAGCCGAAGTTTAGCAGATATTGCAGGTTACTCACATCGATTGGATAGGACATAGAACCATCCTTATGTTTTTTAACTGATTCCGTCGCCTTTAACTGAATAGCGAAACGAAAGTTCGTGTACGAACCATTCTGCTTGATCTCTCCAATGATATCAATGCCTTTATCCCGTACATTTTCCGGACGCAATTCAAACAATTCTACATCGAACAACAATGCAAGTCGATTGCGGGAGTCTGTTTCTAAGGTTTCCTGACGGCTGGATAGTGGTAAATGGTGGTTTCGGCTCATTCATTAAAAATACTAAATACAGGATATATAAAGAATAACGGGTCCAAAGCACAGGGGCAATATCAGACCTCCTCATCTTTTGGATTTTTTAAAAAATCTGCTACCCGTTCGGCTGGTTTTAATTTGTGGTAGCGTATAACTGATTCTGCCTTGATATTCTTGTGTTTAACCTTGTCTATCAAATTTGTTTCCTCTTTAAAACCGAAACCTACCTGGTAGAGTAAATCAAAAAAAAGATTCATATCAGGGCTGGATATGAACATTTCTTCCCGATAACAATTTTTGATGAAAGATTCCTTATCAAATAAAAAGTAAGCACACAGCTCCAGTTCATCATAACATACCACTCGGCCCTGTAAACGCTCTCTGGCGAGTAGGAACTCAGTGAATTGGGGGATAGCGTCGTTTTTCCTTTTAAGCGTAATAAGAAAGGTTTCCAGATCATTCACAGCGACCGCCCAAGGATAGTTACAGTTTTCCTCAATATGGAGTAAATAGCTGAGGTCACACTGAATCTGTCCAAAGCGTTCTTGCGTAACCACTAAAGTAAATACTTCGTTAAAATCAACCGGGTCAAATGTTGCGATCTTGCGTTTCTGTTTATCAAAAATTTCAAAAGAATCTTCACTAATAAACCTGTCCTCTACTTCTTTAGCCTGATCGTAGCCCTTTCCGATAGACTTTTGGAAGTCACCATCGATACGTTCATAAGCTTTTTCTTCATCACGCAGAGGCATACGGTATTTGTGGGCTTTACATTCGATAATGAAAACATTCGTACCGCAAATGACCAATAAATCTTTTTCATTCCCACCTGAATTTAGCGTATAACTCTTAAAAATCCTTGCATCCGTCCCGAAAAAATCTTGGAACAACTCCGCGGTTTTATCTTCCAGATACAGATCCCTGCGATCGGAAACTTTCCTACCAGGCGCTTCGGTATCAGAACAGACTTGATATAAAAATTCATAGATCGCATTGATCAGTTGCTTGGAGTAAACCATAGCAATATGTTTACCATCCGTAGTCAAAATAGGCTTGTCCAAGTACTGGCAATGGTCAGTATAATAAAGATAACTGGGGTCTTCCTCGCGAAGCAACGTAAAATATGCCATCAATTGCTTCGCCTTTTTCTCCTCCATGCGCGCATAAATGTCGGTAAACGGGATGGTCATATCATATACCGCCTGTTCTCCGATATCCATTAAACGAACTTTTTCATCAAGGGTGAAGTTTTTAGGGTTTTTACCCCGCTTCATAGCCTGCAACAATGGATCATTATCATAATTATGGTTAAGATATTTTGTGGCCCGAGTAATCTCAAGTTCAGAAAGCAGGTTAAAAAAATCAAGGTAGTCTTGGATATTCAAGCCAGTTTCTTTTAAAATGTAAGCCTCATGATGTTTAAATGTCCGTTTGATACGCTCGATATCCTGCTCGTAGTAACTTAAAGGTGCATTCAAATAATAATTGAGAAATGTACTCTTCGTAATTAGTAGCTTGTTAAGTTCATCTTCCGAAGGCAAACTGCGTGAAGACCTATTTGCTTTATAACCATAGCCCTTTTCAATCTCATTTAAAAGATGAATCATTTTTTTGCTATCCTCGCTACCGGGCGCGTACATTGTCTTCCCGCCTAAATCTGTAGCATGATACAAAGAGATTAGATACATAAGTTGGCGTATCGGTGAACGCAATTTGATCTGTCCACTTCGCTGCCGCACATGGATATTGCCCATGTGGCTGATATGCGCAGTAAAGCTACGATGCTCGAATTTCCTGATGAGGTCTTTTAATTCTTTGGCGAGGAATGTGGCTTTATCTTCCAAGGTTTTAGGTATTGGCTAAATTATACGATAAATCAGCGTTAAATATCCCAATTTTAGAATTCACTTTAGCGGTAATTCCTAACCTTTGACAAACGAAATCCGTAACTTCCCTTAGCTTTCTTTACCACCATTCTACCGATATTGGATAGGATTGCTTTCGGCGGGAGGGGATAACCATCTAAAATCAAATGTAAGGTTTAGACCAGGTAATTATTTAACTTGGGGGTTTAAAGTTATCTAAATCTTTATCTATGGCCAATCAAAAAAAAGAGGAATCGCAAACCGGTGTAGTGGTGTCCCCAAGCCAAATCCAATATACTCTAATATCGCCGCATACCGAATATCACCCTGATGAATTTTTCGATACGGCCTACCGGATTTTAAGGGAATGTCCGAAAGACCTGCTACAGTTGCAGGATTCGGTCAATTTTTTTGAGTTTGGTTATAAAGCTGGTATCAAAAAGAGCATCAATTTATATACGCTGCCCGATCAAATGTTCACTGGTACAGCAGAGCAATGCGCCAAAGTCTTTATTGGCTATTCAAGCATATTTAATAAAGACTTGGTTAAGGTTTTTTTTATTGACATGAATTGCAGTAATCACGAGTTGCTGGGGGCAATGCTGAGTTGGTTACCTTTTAGTTATTTCCTTATTACAGGCGAACCCAAAGAAGAAATTGGAAAACATTATGATTTGAGCAAGAATTTCGGAGGAGGGCATCAGCTTATCGATTTAATAAA
>Ga0209026_1001469_pt1 | contig 10409 bp, 7 predicted proteins | sample AraplaCL_Col_mCL_FD_184262 | JGI IMG/M metagenome (GOLD analysis project Ga0209026, IMG submission 184262) | Arabidopsis root microbial communities from the University of North Carolina, USA - plate scrape CL_Col_mCL (SPAdes) (version 2) | ecosystem: Host-associated > Plants > Roots >... | reverse complement strand
GATCGTCTTGTTGTTTGCGCAGCTCTGCAGCCTTGCCGGAGGCTTTCAGCTCGCCCAATTGAGTTTGCAGCAGGTCTAATTTGCTCTTGCGCTCTGCAAGGAGATCGTCCGTTTTCTTAATTTCTTTAGATAAGTTCTCTAAATTCTTCGCCCGACCGATCCTTTTTCCCTCGAACAATCCAACCGAGCCGCCTGCAATGGTGTATTTAGATTTATTGAATTTGCCGCTTTTGCCCAATAACACCAGCCCTTCATCCAACACAGCATTGTTTAACTCATGTCCCTGATCATCGTTTACCAAATAAACATTTTTAAGCAGGTGATTGCATAGCGGTTGATAGCGTTTCTCCACCTCAACCACGTTTAACGCCGGCATCCAGTTCAAATTAGCATCAACTTCTTCAGGAGGAGCGGAGTCATAATTACTCAATACAAAAAACTGTGCTCTGCCTTTTGACGAATTGCTCAGCAGGTTAATGGCCCGTATTGCGTCATCATAATTTTCAACCACGTAATAATTCATTAGCGGTTCCAGGTAGTTCTCTATCGCTATCCGGTACTCTTCGCGGCAAAACAAAATGTCGCTAAATAGCGGCACGTTCTTCACCCAGCCCGCATTGTTCTTCAAAAATCGTATCGACTCGGGAAATCCTTCCAGATTATCTACCAGGCTTTTGGTCAGGTTATATTCGTTTTGCTTGGCGTCCAGTTTGCGGCTTTCGGCAACTATGGTGTCTTTTATCACCACCACTTCCGCTTCAATGTTTACAATTCGCTCCTGTAGTTTATTTTCTTGTTCTACACCGGCGTTGTAGGCCACACTTAATTCATCTGCACGTACCTGCAAATCGCCAATGGCTTCGTTGAAGTGGGAGAGTTCTGCCGTTTTATTGGTGGCGTCCTCCATATTGCGCTGGCTTTCCTGCTCCAGGGCCTGCTGTTGAATGCGCAGAATGTCAATATCCTTTTCAGCTTTATAAGCCTGATTTTGCAGATTATTGTTCGTAGTGTTGATATGGTTCAACTCATTACGTGCAGAGTTTTGCTGCAAACGCAATTCATCAACCGTTTCCTTTAATTCAGTTACCCTGGTAGTTAAAGTTTCCAGGTTTTCTTCTTCCTGTACTTTTTCCTCCGCCAGGCGTTTGATGTTGTATAAAACGTGATTCAGTTGGTTACGATCACGTTCCAGGTCGGCCGTTAAGCGCGCTTCTTTATCCTGTTGAAACTTGAGTTGCTCGTTCTTGATCTTCTTTTCGCTTTCATAAGCGCGGATCTTGGATACAAACTCATTTGTAGCTTTTTGTTGGATGGATAGGTTCTTTTCGCGGGTAAGGCTATCCAGTTTTTGCTGCTGAACGGCCGCTTCTAACGTATCTATCTGCGAAATAATTCCCGCCTTTTCTTCACGCTGCTTTTGTTCCTGCTCTTCAATTCTGCCCAGCGAATCGCTAAACGACGCAATACGGAACGAAGCCAGCATAATGTTTAACGCTTTGTATTGTTCCTTAATGCGGTAATAGCGCTCGGTTTTCTTAGCTTGATTCTCCAACATTTTAAGGTTCTTTTCAATTTCGAAAAGTAAGTCCTCAACGCGCTCCAGGTCAGCTTCTGTGTCTTTTAATTTATTGAAAGTCTGCTTTTTTCGAAGCTTATATTTAGAAATTCCTGATGCTTCTTCAAACAAATTTCTACGGGAGCCTTCCTTGTTGGAAATGATCTCTTCGATCATCCTTAACTCGATAATAGCATACGAATCGGATCCTATACCAGTATCCAGAAACAAGTCGGTAATATCCTTTAAGCGGCATTGCACGTCATTTAAACGATACTCGCTTTCGCCGCTTCTGTATAGTTTTCGGGTAAGGGTAACCTGCGAATATTCGGTAGGCAGTATGTTTTTGGTATTATCAAACGTCAGAGAAACTTCGGCCAGGTTAGCCGGCTTGCGACTTTTTGATCCATTAAAGATCACGTTATCCATTTTTTCCGAGCGAAGCATACGTGTGCTCTGCTCACCCAGCACCCAACGGATAGAATCTACCACATTTGATTTACCGCAACCATTAGGGCCCACAATAGCCGTAACCCCCTCATTAAAATTGATGGTGATCTTATCGCCGAAACTTTTAAAACCCTTAATTTCTAATTGTGTAAGCTGCATCTGTTTGCAATAGTCTTCCGGTGGTGCGAACTTTCAAAGTAATTATAAAAAACTGAATAGTTATCCACAATTTTTGGTCATTTATCCCAATTTCTAAAACATTTTATAGCTAAATAACATTAAATGCATTATGAAAATAGCCGTATTTGCCGCCGGCGGACGCATTGGCAGCCGCATCGTTTTAGAAGCTTTAAATCGTGGGCATGATGTCACCGCAGTGGTTCGTCATCCCGAAGATTTTACCATTATTCATGATCATTTAAAGGTTGCCAAGGGTGATTTATTTAAAGCACAAGATGTTGAGACTGGCGCCTTTGATCAGGATGCGGTTGTAAGCGCTTACAGCAACACTAACGGCGCACCGGCCTCTACTATTGCCGAACTGGCCATTCCGTTAATAAAGGGCCTAAAACAGGCTCATGTTAAGCGTCTGATCGTTGTTGGAGGGGCTGGTAGTTTAAAAGTCCCATCCGGCGAGGATCTGGTGGATACCGCAAACTTCCCGACCGAATATAAATCAACCGCGTCCGCACATCGCGATGCACTGAAACTTTATCAAAACGAAAAGGAGCTGGATTGGACCTATATCAGCCCATCGGCTGTAATAGAACCTGGTGAACGTACCGGAAAGTTCCGCACAGGAACAAACCAATTACTAAGCGATGCCAACGGCAAAAGCTTTATCAGCATGGAAGATTACGCTGTGGCCGTGGTGGATGAAATTGAAAACCCGATACATATTCGGGAGCAAATGACCGTAGGTTATTGAGCTTGAAGCAGAAGCTAGTAGCCGGAGCCTTTTATAAATTTTAGCTTCATGCTTCCACCTTCAAGCTCACAAACTTATCTCGCCCCTCAAATAAGTGACCGCCTTGCCGCTCATCAGCACGCGCTCGCCTTTTAGTTCGCACCATAGCTCGCCTTTGCGGGGTGATATTTGCAGGGCGTGCAATTTATCTTTACCCAACTGCTTTGCCCAATAAGGTATTAAATTACAATGCGCCGAGCCTGTAACCGGATCTTCAGGAATACCCGCGCCGGGAGCAAAGAAGCGCGATACAAAATCGACGTTCTTACCCGGAGCGGTTACGATAACGCCAACGGTGTCCATTTTCGATAATGCGAAAAAATCTGGTGCCATTTCGGCTATATCGTCTTCACTTTCGTATTCCAGGAAATAGTCGCGCGAGCGCAAAATAGCTTTCGGTTGTTTAGGTCCTAAAGCTTCCACCAGTCCATTTGGTGCCTCAATTGGGATAGGAGGGCGCGACGGGAAATCCATCGTATATTTATCGCCGTTGCGTTTTACAGTTAACGTTCCGGCTTTAAGCGTTTCAAAGTTTATCGATTCTTCAGCATAACCCAATTCGGTAAATAATATATGCGCCGAGGCCAATGTGGCGTGACCGCACAGGTCTATCTCATATTCGGGCGTGAACCAACGCAAAGCATAGCCGCCTTCGGTTTTTACGAAGAATGCGGTCTCGGCAAGGTTGTTCTCAACGGCGATCTTTTGCATCACTTCATCCGGAAGCCATTCTTTTAACGGACAAATCGCAGCGGGATTGCCGCCAAACAATTGCGAAGTAAAAGCATCCGCCTGGTAAATAGGAATTGTCATAGCTTAAGAATTTATTCCGCTAAGGTAATTGTTAGAACCAAGAGGCAAGAATTAAGAATCAAGATTTTTTACTGGAAGCGCTCATTCTATTTTATCCCGCTTAGATAATTATACTCTACCAAATCTTCAACGCTATTTATTGGTTTGGTAGCTCCGTCTTTTATCAGAATGATGCGATCGCTGATATCCAATATATTGTAATATTGATGATCGGTGACAATTATTCCTTTGGTTCGAGCAACAGATCTGATAATGGGTTTAAAATATTCCGACTGGACTGGTGTAACGTGAGTAAACGGTTCATCCAGTAATATAAAATCGGCTTTGCTATAAAGGATCATTAGCATTTCCAGCTGTCGTAATTCGCCGCCTGAAAGTTGCCCTGTCTTTTTATTTTTATGATCCTGATAAATCTTTAAACTAAAAAAATCTTGCCAATAAGCATCGTCAACTAACATTGCTGCCAGGTGTTTTATCGCGATTCCATTAGGAAGGTAGTTATGCTGCGGTAAATAGGCGACTTTATGCAAGCAGCCTTCGTCCACATACCCATCGTCTATGCTAATATATTTATAAGACGGTTTAAGGGCGCCAAAAATGATTTTCAACAACGACGACTTGCCACATCCATTTCTCCCTAATAACCCAACTATTTCTCCCTGTGTGCAACTAATAAAAATGTCTTGTAATATTTTGCGATCACTGAAAGATAGCTGTATGCTGTCAACTTTTAATGTGGCCATAAAAGGGTAACAATTGTAAAGATTGTTGCGTCGATAACAAATGCGTTAATGATCAACCGGTTAATTGATATACCGGCATTTCGGAAATAAAAATATGTTTTACCTGACGTGTAACCATATAAAAGCACGGCGCCTAAAAAACCTAATACTTTGGAAACTAAAACTGATTTGAAGTTTAGTGTGTGAACCTGGAACATAAAAAGTATACCAATGGCCACGCTGAATGCCATGTTATAAACCAGCAAAAGCCGATAATATTGAAAAGTAAGGTTGAGTGTTCGTTTCAATCAGTTAATTGCGACAACTGATAAAACAGTTTAAATTAAAAATTATTGTCTTGAACAAAAAAAGCCGAACTAAATAGCCCGGCTTTATTGGTTCTTGAATCTTGTCTCTTGGTTCTAAAATTATCCCAAGTATGATTTTAAAATTTTGCTTCTTGAAGTATGACGCAGGCGTTGCAATGCTTTGTCTTTGATCTGACGAACACGTTCGCGGGTAAGGTTAAATTTCTCACCGATCTCTTCTAACGAAAGTGGGTGATTGGTACCTAAGCCGAAGAACAGCACGATGATCTCGCGCTCACGTTCGGTCAAGGTAGACAATGAACGTTTGATCTCCTCTGATAACGATTCGTTGATCAGGATAGAGTCGGTATTTGGTTCTGAGTTTTCTAATACGTCTAACAGCGTATTTTCTTCACCCTGAACAAATGGCGCATCCATAGATACGTGACGGCCGGAGTTGCTTAAGGTATCAGATATTTTGTCAACTGTCGTTTCCAGAATGTCTGCCAGTTCTTCAGGTGATGGCTCACGCTCGTACTCTTGCTCTAATTTAGAAAATGCCTTGCTGATCTTGCTTAATGAACCAACCTGGTTCAAAGGCAAACGAACGATACGTGATTGTTCTGCAATAGCCTGCAGGATTGATTGACGGATCCACCAAACGGCGTATGAAATGAATTTGAAACCTTTGGTCTCATCGAAACGCTTAGCAGCTTTGATCAAGCCTAAGTTTCCTTCGTTTATTAAGTCGCCTAGTGTTAACCCCTGGTTTTGATATTGTTTTGCTACCGACACAACGAAACGTAAGTTTGTTTTGGTCAAACGTTCAAGCGCGGCCTGGTCACCCTCTCTAATCTTTTGTGCTAAAATTACTTCTTCTTCAGCTGTGATTAGGTCTACTTTACCAATTTCGTGAAGATATTTATCAAGTGATTGCGATTCGCGATTGGTAATGGATTGGGTTATCTTGAGTTGTCTCATCTATATTTAAACCTCGATTCTTATTTTGAGAATGGAACGTGCAAAGGTATGAAATTGTTATGTAATTTTTTCATCATTTTCGGACCTAAAAAAAAGATAATAAATTATTCATTTTCAGGCATTAATTGCACGGTTTTTGTGGTTAGCGATCGTCGCCAATTAAATGTCGCTTAGTTTAAACGTCTCCTTAACACGGATTCCTTTTTCTGTTTGCTGAAAAGTGCAGCATTCGTTTACAGAATCATGTTCCAGGAAAAGCACATATTCATTTGCTGCAGCTTCCTTCCAAAACACTTTTCTTTCTTCCAACGTCTTCAGCGGGAACATATCATAGGCCATTACGTAGGGCAGGGGAACGTGACCCACAGAAGGCAACAGATCAGCCATATACAGCACTTTTTTGCCCTTGTAGTTGATCAATGGCAGCATCATCGAATCGGTATGCCCATTGGCTAATCTGACAGAAATATTGTCGGTAAATTTTGTGCCGTCTTCTGCAGGAATAAACTTCAATTGACCACTTTCCTGAATAGGGAGAATGTTATCTTTTAAAAACGATGCCTTCTCCCGGTCGTTCGGGTTAACCGCCCAATCCCAATGTTTTTCATTGCTCCAGTAAGTTGCGTTTTTAAAGGCCGGCAACAATTTATCACCACTGTGCTCAATCGCTCCACCCACATGGTCAAAATGCAAATGGGTTAAAAATACATCGGTTATGTCTTCACGGTTGTATCCCAAAGCAGCTAACGATTTATCCATTGTAGCATCGCCATGCAGGTAATAGTAGCTAAAAAATTTCTCGTCTTGTTTATTACCGATGCCGGTATCCACCAGGATCAATCTGCCCTCATCTTCAATCAACAGACAGCGCATGGCCCAGGTGCACATATTATTGTCGTCGGCAGGGTTGCTTTTGTTCCAGATAGATTTTGGCACCACGCCAAACATAGCACCGCCGTCTAATTTGAAAAAACCGGTGTCGATAGTGTGAAGAGTCATAGTAGAAAGCTCATAGTTAATGGTTCATAGTTCATGGTATTTTTTTGTTGATAGTTTAACCGATCAACTTAAAATAAAGCTACCGTTGATATTACAGAGAGTTTCTCAAAGCAGTAATCATCTTTACTAGAACCTCGTGTTCATTGTAAAGATGATTAAAATCTTCTATTGAAATATATTGTCGTCTTTTTGCGATGATTATGCAACTCACGACTTCGATAGCTGAACGAAGTGAGTAGTTCAAAAAGTTCTTAAAAACAGCTTTTGTTTGTCCCGTGCATCCTTCCGCAATATTTAGAACCACAGAATCTGATGCCCGCTTCATCTGAGAAGTCAAGATGAAAACCTCATCCTTCGGAAAGCTTTTAGTAATATTGTTGATTTGATCATTAAGGTCCATGCCTCTTTGCCAAACCTGCAACTCCTCAAACCTAAAAGCCATAAAATTAAAAGCTATGAACCATGAACTATCAGCTATGATCTAAACCTACAAATGGATACACTCGCCGTACGCCTCAGCCGCGGCTTCCATAATAGCTTCGCTCATGGTAGGGTGAGGGTGAACTGTTTTAATTAACTCATGACCGGTAGCTTCCAATTTACGAGCCAATACAATTTCGGCGATCATTTCGGTTACGTTATAGCCCAACATGTGTGCGCCTAAAATTTCGCCGTATTTAGCATCAAAGATCAGTTTTACAAAACCATCTTTTGCACCGGCAGCACTTGCTTTACCTGATGCAGAGAACGGGAATTTGCCGATCTTTAATTCGTAACCAGCTTCGCGGGCAGCTTTTTCGGTGTAACCAACTGAAGCAACCTCGGGTGAGCAATAAGTACAGCCCGGAATGTTGTTATAATCTAACGGTTGTGGGTGGTGACCTGCAATTTTCTCAACGCAGATAATACCCTCGGCAGAGGCTACGTGAGCCAGTGCCTGACCTTTAACAATGTCGCCAATGGCATAAATACCTTCCACATTGGTGCGATAGAAATCATCGACCAATACTTTACCGCGATCTGTTTTTACACCATTCTCTTCAAGACCTATACCTTCAATATTGGTACTAATACCTACTGCCGAAAGCACGATCTCTGCTTCTAAAGTTTCAACACCGGTAGCAGTTTTAACCTGTACTTTGCAAGTTTCGCCGCTGGCGTCAACCGATTCTACGTTCGAGCCGGTCATGATATTGATACCCTGCTTTTTAAGGATACGAGCCAGTTGTTTTGAGATCTCTTCGTCCTCTAAGGGAACAATGTTCTCTAAATATTCTACAACGGTTACTTGCGTACCGATGGAATTATAGAAATAAGCAAACTCAATACCGATAGCACCCGAACCCACCACGATCATCGATTTTGGTTTTTTAGGCAATATCATCGCCTGGCGATAGCCGATAACCTTTTTGCCATCTTGCTTGAGGTTTGGCAATTCGCGCGAGCGACCACCTGTAGCAAGGATGATATGTTTAGCGGTGACTTCTTTAGAGCCTTCGGCAGTTTTAATTTCAACTACACCTTTGCTCTTTATTTTACCGTAACCGATGATGACATCGATCTTGTTTTTCTTCATCAGGAATTGAACACCCTTGCTCATTCCATCGGCAACGCCACGGCTCCTTTTTATCGTGCTTTCAAAATCAACTTCGCCGCCGCTTACCTTAACGCCATAGTCGGCAGCATGGGTAAGATATTCAAATACCTGCGCACTTTTTAAAAGTGCTTTGGTTGGAATGCAACCCCAGTTTAGGCAAATACCACCTAATGATTCTTTTTCTACAATAGCGGTCTTCAAACCCAGTTGTGATGCGCGTATAGCGGCAACATACCCACCGGGACCGGAACCAATAACAATTACATCGTAATTCATATAGTATCAGATTATCTCTGTTATTTTCAGAGTTCGCAAAATTAAATAAAAGCAGTCAATTCCAGAAACAGATAAACGTCACTTTCCAGGGGTTATTTAAGGCAATTTAAACAGTTTTAAAAAAAGCTTTAATTAATTATAGAAGAGCGATTTATAATAAAAAGTTATAATTTATTGCGCGATAGTTTATCGCTTAATATTCAAACAATTGTTAATTGTTGAAAACTATCCGCCGATTATTAACACAGACTTAACACAAGTAATAAGATAGGTGCCTATCTTTGTTGCCGCATTTATGCATTTAAACTAGGTCATTAACAAAAACAAAAAAGTATGAGGAAGTATTTACTTCTATTTGCAATTGCTTTCATGTCGTCTTTAAGCATCGTGTATGCCCAAAACGCAAACGAGAGATTAGTAACAGGCAAACTGCTTGATGCTCAAACCAAAGATCCGCTTATTGGCGCGACAGTAACAGTTAAGGGCACCAATCGTGCCGCTGCTGCCGGCCTTGACGGTTCATTTAAAATTCGTGTTCCCGAATCGGCAAACACGCTGGTTGTTACTTACATTGGTTATGTAGCTAAAGAGGTTGCCATTTCGGGTTCGAGCCTTGGCGAAATTACCCTCGACCCAACTACAGCAGCCATTAAAGAGGTAACAGTAACCACTAACGCATCCTTAGCTATCGACAGACAAACACCTATCGCTGTTTCAAGCGTTGGTGCTAAGTACATCGAAGAAAAAGGTGCCGGTGCAGAGTTTCCGGAGCTTTTAAAATCTACTCCGGGTGTTACCGTTAGCCGCGCAGGTGGTGGTTATGGCGACTCACGTATCGCAATACGTGGTTTCAACAGCAATAACTTAGCCTTGTTGATCAATGGCTTGCCGGTGCAAGACCCAGAGGCAGGTAAAATTTACTGGAATGACTGGGCAGGTTTGTCAGACGTTACTACTTCTATGCAGGTACAACGCGGTTTAAGTGCCTCACGCGTGGCTGTTCCTTCGGTAGGTGGTACCATCAACATTACTACTAAAAATACTGAAACTCAAGAGGGTGGTAGCATTAGCCAACAATTTGGCAGCTATAATGAATACAAAACCATTTTCACTTACTCTACCGGTTTAACACCAAGCAACTGGTCAACAACTTTCTTGTTATCAAGAACAACTGGCGACGGTACTGCTGAAGGTTTATATTTTACAGGTTACAATTATTTTGCTAACATTTCTAAGATATTAAGCCAAAATCAAACCTTGTCTATCAACTTTATGGGTGCATCGCAAAGCCACGGTCAGCGTTACACTTATCAAACTATTAACACTTACCGTAACGCTCCGCAAGGAGTTAGATTTAACTCTGATTGGGGTTACTTAAACGGTCAAAGATATAGTGCGGAGATCAACAGATACAATAAACCATTGTTATCTATCGCGCATGATTGGAAAATAAGCCCAACGTCTTCTTTATCAACTATTTTATACGGTTCATACGGTACCGGTGCAGCAGTTTATTTAACAGGTGCACAAGCAAATTTAAACCCGACCGGAAACGTACCGAGAATGGCTGATTACTATTCGCCAATTGATTTCAATGCAATTGAAAGAAGCAACCTGGGCAATACTGACGGAAGCACTTCAACCTATATTAACCAGGCTGAAAACGATCACAAACAAGGTGGTTTAGTTAGTACCTTCAAAAAGAAATTTGGTGATTTTGATTTCATGGCAGGTTTAGATA
>Ga0209026_1001467_pt1 | contig 10413 bp, 6 predicted proteins | sample AraplaCL_Col_mCL_FD_184262 | JGI IMG/M metagenome (GOLD analysis project Ga0209026, IMG submission 184262) | Arabidopsis root microbial communities from the University of North Carolina, USA - plate scrape CL_Col_mCL (SPAdes) (version 2) | ecosystem: Host-associated > Plants > Roots >... | reverse complement strand
CGAGGCAATAACGCGCCCCTGCCCGCACTCGGCGACACCGCGCTTCGCCCATCAATCTGTCGCCCACCTCAAAACTGCCACGCACGTCGGCACCAATCCCCATCGGCCGACGGCAAATTGCCACCAAAACTTATCCACGCACATTGAGATTTAGTTGCACGGATTTTCGATCGCGCCGCAACGGTTTCATGAGCGCATCGTCGAAAAATCAACCTGCCCATAACCTTCTGCAGCAAAAAAGCCACATTCGTCCGATCCGATAGCAGCAAAACCGCCTATTCCGCCCTCTGCAACCCACCGGCAGGTTAGCGGAAGGTCAAATCCCGCGCGATTGCCTACAGTGCAGCACAGGGAAACACAAAACGGCAGTGCCCTCTCCGGTTTCGATTTGATGTTTGCGACAAATCCGGACCAAGCGGTTCGAGATACGGGGGCACAACTTGCCGGCAATTAGGAATTACCAACGAGCAACAAAATACCTGAACCAACTTGAAGGGAAAATCATGGCGGGATGCAAGCTGAGGGTGGAGGAAATCTTGAAGACTTCGGCAAAGTTGCTCTTTTGTCCGATGTTGATCGGCGCGATTGTGGCGCTGTCGTCGTCGGCGCGCGCTGACAGTGCGGCCGCCGCTCAGACAGCACCGACTACGATCCGCCTCATCAATCAGACCACGAATAGTGTCTACGCGAACCTCGTACTCGGCCAGCCGCCAAAATCCCTGCCTGCAAATTGCAGCGACCTCGGTCGCCAAATAGTTGCCCTCAAGGAAGTGAACGGGCATTTTACGTCGAGCATCCCCCATCGGACGGTGAATTTCGCCCCCCAGACCGCCGGAGTCAGCGACAAAGGCTACTACCAATTGCGTCCCGGCGAAGTCGTCACCTATCAACCGGCAACATTTCCCTGTGAAAACAAAAAGGGAATATGCAGCCCGGCACTGACATACAACGTTTTCTTTACATCGAAGAAATACCTCGGCGAGCCGAACAACGGCTGCGGCGGATCGAAGGAATTTGGCGATGCCGCAAACCTGGCCGAAGGTTCCATCAATTTCGGCATCAATGATGCGCAAGGCCGGGGTTGCGCCAACGCCGACGCCGCAGACATCAGCGCCGTCAACGGCATCAATGCCTTCATCAAGCTGGAAATGAAAGGGAAATCCTGGCCGTTTCCGAACGCGGAAAACAGTGGCTTCGGCCACAACGCCAATGAAAGCGGCGTCTATGGGTGGGCGGCAACCACCTGCACCGGCAACGCCGGCTATCCGAATCCACAAAGCGCCTGCGCGCCGCCCATCACGGCACCACGTGCAAAAAACAACATTTGCACAACGCCTGGCGGCACCACGTACGCCCCCATCGTCGACGGCAAGACGGGCATCAAGTATTGCGATGAACGCAGCGACCCGAGCCCGTCCAATCCGCAAGGGCAATGCGTGAGTCAACGCCCGGGAAATGTGACAGGCGGCTCGGTGGACATCATCTTTCGCGGATTCCTTCCCGATCCATGGGCCACATGAGCGGAAAACCAAAAGGGGATTCAATGAACGCCGCCTATGCATAACAACAAAGCGGCTGGATTAACAAGATTGAATGAGGAGAATGAAAATGCGCGCAGTTCAAATTAATGACCACCGCCGCGCACTACCGCACAAACCCGGTGCCCGGAGGACCTACGGTACCGGAGTGAATTTTCAGCTGTGAATTTCAAGCTTTGATTCATCAGCTCTGAATCAAGCCGCAATTCGTACTTAGGGGGAAGCCATGTATACAGTCGAAAACATACACCAGCAACTATTCAAATTGGGATTGCTGTCCAGGGAATCCCTGTTGAGCGGGGGCTATGAAGCAACCACGGCCCATGCCCGGCAAGACTATCTCACCATCACGACAAGAAAAAACGAAAACTACGTCATCAAACAAGCCGATCCGGCCAATGCGGCAAAGACCGCCGGCCTGAAGAATGAAATTCTGTTCTATCAACAGGTCAAGACCAATCTGCCCGAACTTGCCGCGAGCCTGCCCGAAGTGAAATACGGCTGCATCGACGGGAGCCAGTTGATACTTGCGCACCAGCCCACGGCAGTTCCCGCATCCCGTCATCACAAGAACCCGGCTGCCGGCGGCGCTACTTCAGCCATGCTGCAATCGGTCGGCAAACTGCTCGGTCAACTGCACGCCAAACTGTCTGCGATTCATTTACGTTCAGCCACGGAATTCGAATTCCTCGGCAGCGCCCAACCGCGCGCATTCGAGTTGCGGAAATTCTTCAAGCCGCATCCAGGCATTTTGCAATGGGCGGGTTCCGCCGCAATGCATTTCATTGAACTTGCCCAGGCGCAAAAGACCCTTGACTGCGACTGGGAAAATGCGACCCGGTGCTGGAACGCCGACGCCATCATTCACGGCGACGCCAGACTCGATCATTTCCTCATCGACGAGCAATACTGCACCAACGGCACGGGCACAGGCAAGTTGACCGGCTGGGAAACCGTTCAGTTCGGCGACACCGCCTGGGACATCGCCGGCATACTTGGCGATCTGATGGTACGCCGTGCCAACATGTCCGGAGAAAAAACGCCACAACAGGCAGCAAGGCACGCAAACTCCGCGCTTGCCGCCGTCGCAGCCGACATGCAGGCATTTTGCCAAGCCTATGCGGCCGCGTGCAACGTCGAAGGCCAGGTTTTGGATCGGCGATTTGAAAAGGCGATCGCGTTCGCCGGCATGCGCATCATGCAGACTGCATTCGACATGTGCGCCAAAGTCGAATCGATGCCCGATGCAGCCCTGCTGCTAGTCGAGACTGGCGCAGGCATATTGAAGGACCCGCAATCCGCATGCCGGCAATTCTGCATCGCGCGCCAAGGCGCCGACGTTGGCCGCGAACCCAGCGAGCTCCATCATGCTGCATGACGACATTCTGCAAACCATAGACGCAATCGACCTGGTGTCGCGCGACCTGTATTGCATCGACGGCACATTGAGGGACTTCAACAACGTCGTCGCCATAGCCCCGCGCCGCGCGTACGCTCCTGAAGGCCGCAATCCAGTTGTCGATGCCGACGAAAAAAGGGGGGCCGTCAATCCGGCGCTCGACAGCATCCTGGCAACCGACATCTACAAGCTGCTGTACCAAAACCCTCGCCCGAGCACAGGTGCAGGCGGCACGCCGTTGGACCAGTGCGATTATTTCAAATCGCAACTGTCCGTCGCCAATTGCGGAACGGGCACATGGGAAGACGGCTGGAAAATCGTCAAGAGCGATATCAAGAACAACCAGATTGCCGTCAAGAAAACCCATGTCGTGTTCTGGGTCACGACCGATGAAGTGAAATGCCAGGGCAAGTACGATGCGAGCATGGCATGCCGCGTCAGAATCCCGAAAGAGGCTGCCAACCTGAACGGCGGCTATTTCACCATCTACGGCAACTACTCCAGCGTCGGCTGCAAGGCCCCCGTGGAAGACGTCGTCGCCTTCTACTGGAACCTCACCGCCAAGGGTGCGCCCGATTTCGTCCGGTACTGCACGTCTGCCCTCAATGAGGAGCGCCTGCATTTCAAGATCAGGATGCTGTCCGACCCGCGAGCCTACCAACGTTCGGACGCCGCAATCCTGACCATCAACCGCGCCGACCTGGCCGAGACACTTCCTATCCTGCAAGAAATTCATCGCAAATTGAACGGAGAAATCAGACCAGCGACGCCTGCCTTCTGCCGCCGCATTGCCGATGGTTTGGGTTTCGCCGAAGAGCCCAGAGACGACAGCAGTTTGGGATATTCCCGATCGAAGATCATTGCCGAGGCGCTGATGGGTTGCCTCACCAAGGGCCATGTCTTGAAAGGAAAAGTCCTGCAAGCCGTACAACAATCATTTGAGGAACATGGAATCGACCCGATGGCCCCCTATGCACTTAAAGAGCATGTTTCCGATTACGAGCAGGTATTTGATGCGGCAATGGGCCTCCCCATGCGCCGCCAGGAGAAATTGACATGAACGCTTCCAACTTGTCCAAGCTTAGGCGTCCCGCGCCCGCATTCCGGCCCGACCCCTTCAGCAGCGCCGCCGTCACCTGGTTGCAGCCGCAACCCGTCATGCACGAACAAGTGATGCTGAATGCCGCCGCAGAAAACGTGCAAAGCAATCACGACCGGCTGATGAAAGCCGCCTGCGAAATCGGTGAGCATCTGGTCGACACCGCCATCTGGAACGACGACGCCACGCATTGCACTTGGCTGGGTCGGCGCGATGTACGCAGCGGCGACGGCAACGCGGAAAAAAGCGCCGCCATCGGTCCGGAACTGTATGGCGGCACAGCCGGTGTCGCACTATTCCTCCATGCCTTGCACAAGATCACCGGCACGGTCGATTTCAACCGCGCCGCTGTCGCAAGCTGGCAACGATCGGTGCAATATCTGAAGAACACGCCGTTTCCGCCCTCGGCCATCTCTTTCTATGCCGGCGACCTCGGCTTGCTGTATGTCGGCTATCGCCTCGGCTACGGCGACCGCGCCATGCAGCGGCGCCTTGCGCCCGATATCGCATGGCTTCTGGCCCGCGTCGACCGCGGTCTCGCGTCGCAGCACTCGCTGGACACGATAGGCGGCAATGCCGGCGCCATCGGGCCCTTGCTGTTTATCGCCAACCGCTATCGCCTGCGCCGTTGCCGCGAAATCGCCATGCAATGCGCCAACGAGATCGTCAACCTCGGCACTTGGCAAGGCCAGACGTGCATGTGGGCCGCACCCGGCGCACATGGCATCGACGCCAACCATCCGCCGCTCACCGGTTTCTCCAACGGCGCGTCAGGAATCGGCATGGCGCTGCTGGAAGCGTATCGCGAAACCGGGCACGAAACCTACCTGACTTACGCCAACGGCGCATTTGCCTTTGAAGAGCAACTGTTCAGCCCGGAGCAAGGAAATTGGATCGACACCCGCTATCCGCATTTCCGCCAGGACGGCAAGATCAACGGCACCTTCCGTGGCGCCTGGTGCCACGGCGCACCGGGCATCGCACTGGCCCATCTGCGCGCCACGCGGCTGAATCCGGCGCGCGCGCAATTCCATCGAGACCGGCTCATGAGCGCAATCACCACAACGCGCAACCTGATGCAGGAAAAAATGCAGTCGACCACACACGACGCGACCCTGTGCCAGGGTGTGTTCGGCTTGTCGGACATCCTTTTGAGCTACACCTTGCAGGAAAGCCCGGAACAGGTGGATGAATGCCAAAACCAGGTGCTCGACTACCTCAAGCGTTTCGATTCACCGGTAAAACTACGCTCCGGCCTGGCCTGCGGCGGCTACAGCCCTTCGTTGATGGCTGGATTGTCGGGGATCGGCCTGCACCTGCTGCGGCTGGCGAAATTGGGCAATGTGCCTTCGGTGTTGTTGCTGGATCGGGAGACGTTGGGGTAATAGACCGGTCGGAAGAATGGTCGTAAGAGCGCATTTGCAATCTTAACGAATATTGAGATTGAGCCACTTGAAAATAGTAAAAATGAGCTTCAAGTGGCTCTATCCGAAGACACAACAATGTCAATGGGAACAGGAATATCTACCTGGCGCCCTCCGAACGTTAGTCGCCGCCAGTTGGTCCGCCTTCATTTTGCGTTTCTGGATCGAAGGAGAATGGAGCGCCATTGTTGACACTGGCGTTCGCGTAGTAAAGCGAAAAGCGATGTACGTCATTTGGTACGAGCGCCGGATTGAATACTGTCAGTTTCCTATTTGGATGCGTCGTTTCCCTGTGGGAGTGAAATCCCAAATTGGGATGTGTCGGCATGGGATCCGAAGCTCCGGCAGAATATCCGACGAAAAGCCATCCCGCCTTATATGAATCATGATCCAACTCAAATTCAATATTTGTCGGTCCCGAGCATAGAACCGAACAATCTGGCGCGTCAACATATTGCTCGTAGGTATAGAGCGGGGTGGGACCGGGAGCCATTTTCACCGAGACAGGTACCGTGACAGTTTCCCCAGTTTTTGCAAAATCACTCATCATTCATTCCTTTCTTTGGTGGTTGAAATAAAGCGCCGATATTCAAGGTCGTTATAGCCAATCTTTTCCAGGCGCTTCATGGCTATTTCTGCTACTTGATCCTTCTTCAGACAATGATTTGCGCGTACCCATGGGTCGAGAATTTGATAGTCCCAGGTCGTCGGGCCGTCCACTTCCATGACGTCGAATGCCTTGCGGCAAGCGGCTTTTGAACCATCGAAATTCTTTTGCGAACGCTCGATTTCAGACTGCAACAGCAATGAGTCGATCAACACAATTCGAACGAAAACATTGGTTTTATCCGCAACGTACAACCTGTAGAGGCTATCAATCCCCGCTTGATTTTCATAGCGCGCGTCGTCTAATTTCCCCCGCGCCAATCTGGCCGACGCGATAAGAAAACGATTGAATGCCTCTCTCCGCGCCCAATCGACGTTCTTGGGGTCGGAAGCGATCAGTGTCCGCAAAGACGCCTCAATTGCCATCAATTCGCTGGTCGTATCCTTGCTGTCGCGCTGACGTGCGACAATATGCAACACGTCTTGCTGAAGGGTCGCAATTCCGACTTGCCAATTTCGGTTTCCAGAATCATGTGCGAGGAGATTTTCAAATAATGTTCTCGCTTCGCGATAATCGCTGAGCGCCTGCTGGTCCAGTCCCCATGCCAGACGAATAGCGGCCCGCATTCTCAAAGCAAAGACTTGGTTTTTTATCCAGATGATTTCCGCAGGCGCAGTTTCGCGTATATGCAACAGTATCTGCAGCTCCTTTTCATACAAGCGATTGGCCGTGTCGAGATCGCCCAGGGAAGCTTTCGCACTGGCCATGAACGAGTAGGTATTCGCCAAACCGCCCAAAAGCGTGGTCGAATTCGGCGTTTTGGTCAAAGCGCGCTCTTTCAGTTCAATCGATTGGCCGAATTCGCGCACAGCGTTGTTTAGATCGCCGCGCGCCAACGCGACGCCACCGAGATTTGTATGCGAATAGGACTGTTCGATCCACCATTCGACCTTGTCCGGTTCCAATGCATTCAGGCGATCGCTGTATCGCATGTAGTCTCGCCAATATTCCTCAGTTTTTTGCATGTTGCTCTGATCTTTGTAGATCTGGCCAATCCAATAGGCAGTTATGCCGAGATTCTTCAGCACTTCGGTATCCTGCGGCAGCTTCTTGTTTTGTCGTTGCAAAATATCGTATGCGCTGGTCAATGCGTCCAACGCCCCCTTTGGATCACCGCGCGCGTGCCGAACTTCGCCGATCACTTGCAGCGCTTTGGCCCGTTGCGTAAGCTCGGTGTCGCTCTGGTCCTCATCCTGAGGGCGTTTCAAATATTCAAGCCCCTTTAGGCTCACACTGTCGAGCAGGTCCAATTTTCCCAGCGGACGCAATTTATCGACAAAATCACCCAACATGAAGCCCATCAAGCCTTCCGCTTCAGCGCGTTGTTGTTCGGCTTGCCGTTTCGCACCGGTGGCCCGGATACCCATGCCTGTAGCAATCACCGCAAGCACGATGATGGCAGCCGAGGCAAGCGTGCGCAGGCGCGCACGCCACTGGATGCGCTTGGCCGATACGGCGATCAGCGCGGTTTCATCTTCGGTAAGAGAAAAAACGCCTTCCTGTTGAAGGAGTCTGACTTCAACCAGGCGCTTACCTTGCGGCAGCAGCAAGTCGTCGGGGCGTCCTTCCTGCACCCAGCGCGTGGTTTGTTGCGCCAGGCTGCCTCGCACGCGCAAGGCCGAGCGGTGCGCTTCGATCCATTCCGCCATACGCGGCCAGCGGCGCAACAAGGCTTCGTGCGCTACGCCGAAGCTGGGCGTGTCGCCCATCAAATCGCTCACGAAAAGACGCGATTCGATCAAGGCGTTGACCACTTCGCGCTCCTGATCATTGCGCAAGGCAGACCAGGGTGCATGGCGGCTGGTCACGCTCTCTTCGTTGGCCGAGAGCACCACCACGAGCGACATCACGCGCGCGAGGGATGCTATTTGCTGTTCGGTGAAACGCGTCACCACCTGTTCGGCGCGCTGCCCGATCGCGCCCTCAAGTCCGCCCAATTCCTGGTAGGTGGCAAAGCTCAATTCTCCATCGGGGCTGCGCAGGCGATAGAGCTCTTGCAGGCAATACTGCAGCAGCGGCAAGGCATCCGGGCTGGCAACGGCGTCGGCGCACAGCACATCGTCCAGCCGCGCCTGGGTTGCCGCATCGATGCCATAGGTGAGTCCGGCCATGACGGCCGGCATGCGAATGATCTGCGCGATTTCCGCCGCGCTTGGCGGCCCAAGGTCGAAGTGCGCACCCCTGGGTTTGCCTTCCATCAGGGTCGGCTGGGCGGCAATGTAGGGGTAAAAGTCGTTACGGCACCCAAGCACCAATAATGCGACGTTGCCGCGCGCAAGGCGGTCGAGCGCTTGCAAGAAGGAGACCCGTTCCGCTTCGCCAATGCGGCTGGCGTTGAACAGCGCTTCGAGCCGGTCGATGAATATGCCGAATCGCAGCAGGCGTTGACGCCGGCCGGTGCCGGCCGTCGATTGTGCGTTGCCGTTGGCAGGTACTTGGGCGGCGAGACGCTCGGTTGCCTTGGCCAGCGCCGCAGACATCTCCTGCACCACCGAGTCGATGTCATTTTCAATCCGCTGCGCCAGCGTGACTGTGCTCGCCCCCGGGAACACCGCCTGTCCTTCGTATTCCAGATCCAGCATCGCGCCGGCAAGCGTGACAAACAAGGTTTGCTCGCCTTGCTCGGCCAGGTCGAAGGTCGTGATATCGACCAAGCCAATACCGCTCGTACTCCGTGTCAGTGACAGTGCCGGAAACATGCCGGCCAGCACGACCGACGTCTTGCCCGAGCCGCTTGGCCCGAGCAGCAATTGCAGCGCGCAACCCGCCTCGACCTGCACATGGGCCAAATCGACCAGTTGACGCGTTGCCTCGCTGCGCCCGAAGAAAACCTGCGCATGGTCGCGGTCAAACGCCTGCAAGCCGCGGAAAGGCGAACTGTCTTTCCAGGCAGGCAGGCCCATGGTGTCGGCGCTACCGAAAGTCAACGTCGCCAGCGTGCGATAGCCACGCTTGCGGATCGTTTCGATATAGACCGGCGCGCTTGCCTCGTCGCCCAGCAGGCGCCGAAGCTGCGCAATCGTCTTGTGCACCGGGTTGTCGCCGTAGGCGTCGGTTCCCCAGCACTCGTTGAGCAATTGATCGGCGCTGACCACATTGCCGTTGGCCGCACACAAGACCAGCAAGACGTCCATGGCGCGCGGCTCCATCTGCCGTGTCTCTTCCGCTTGCTCGATGCAATTGGTCGAAGGACGAACCAGCCACTGGCCAAATTGGAATGGATCTCTTTTCATCGCGCCACGAGTGGATTAGTTGAGGAAAACGCGCAATGGCCCTTGTTGTCCCGCACAATTCGCTGCATTGACCCTCCCTTGCAATATGCACTTCCCAAAATCATTTGACCTTCCGGAAACCTTCCGAAGGCCAGAAAATCCTTCCGATCACGTGCATTGCCCGTATTGCAACGCTGTGCCATGACAAACCGTACCTCGCCGGAAACTTGCCAAGCAGCGCGATTTGTTTTTCACAAACAAAGACTTACAAGAAAACAAAACCGACACTCCTTGTCGCACCTGCAAAAGTGAAGCGTTTTTGCAATCCCCGCTACAGCTCATCTACCAAAAATCGAATTCAGAAAAAGCCGATATGCATGAAGTTGATGGTTGTTAATTTTCCGAGGCACTGTAATGTAAAACATTTGCCGCCTTCCGCAAGCCTTTCGGTGCGCGGCAGAGAAAATATTTTATTGGCAAGTCTTTTTCTACCTGTCAGAAATGACAGGTCAATACGTCAAATTGATACGTAAAGTCAGCGAACTTCGGGTGTCCGAAATCGGTATGGGAAACAACAAATTGCCGATTTGGAAGGGGCATTCCGGTGTATCGGTGAATCCTGCGAGTTGCCACTTGCTGTTGGCTATCTGGATTTTTATCGCGAATATCAAGCGATGCAGGAAGAAATTCGCAAAAACATCGATAGAGCATGAATACACGCCCCAATGGGTATGGATGACGCCGATCGCGAAGACTGGCCGCATCCGGTTACGGGGTAAAATCAGACGCAGGAACCAAACTTTCGTGCGTCCTACTCCCTCTATCCCTTTACAGGGCCTTTTGTGTCGACTATCACGATGAACGACCGTCTGTTTGCCCGCCATCACGGTACGGAACCCGCCGACTTCGCCGCCAAGGTGCAGTGGCGCATGGCAAATGATCGGAACCCGCTTTTTCCCGTCTTGCAGGACAAATTGGCCGTCAAGAATTATGCGCGCGAGCGCGGCATCGCGTCGGCGGAGGTCTTTGCAGTCGTCAGCGATCCGGCCATGTTGCCGCGCCAGCAGTTTCCCG
>Ga0209026_1001465_pt1 | contig 10416 bp, 13 predicted proteins | sample AraplaCL_Col_mCL_FD_184262 | JGI IMG/M metagenome (GOLD analysis project Ga0209026, IMG submission 184262) | Arabidopsis root microbial communities from the University of North Carolina, USA - plate scrape CL_Col_mCL (SPAdes) (version 2) | ecosystem: Host-associated > Plants > Roots >... | reverse complement strand
TGGCGAGACGGTCGTGGTCTCGGCCGCCTCGGGCGGCGTGGGCCAGATCGCCGGCCAGCTGGCCAAGCTGAAGGGCGCGCGGGTCGTGGGCATCGCGGGCAAGCCCGAGAAGTGCGCCTTCGTCACCGACACCCTGGGCTTCGACGCCTGCGTCAGCCACCTCAGCCCGACCTTCGCCACCGACCTGGCGGCCGCCTGCCCGGCCGGCGTCGACGTCTATTTCGAAAACGTCGGCGGCGCGGTGTTCCAGGCGGTGCTGCCGCTGTTCAATCCGGGCTCCCGGATGACCATCTGCGGCCTGATCGCCCACTACGGCGACGCCCCGGACGCCAACGCCGGCGCCGAGGAGAAGGCTGCCGCCGAGGCGCGAGGCGTGAAGGTCCAGAACCTGTTCGTCGGCGACTATGTGGAGAGCCACCACGACGCCTTCCTGGCCGACGTCGGCCCGTGGGTGGCCGAGGGCAAGGTCCGCTACCTCGAGGACATCCGCGAAGGCCTGGAGACCGTCCCCGCCGCCTTCGCCGAGATGCTGCAGGGCGGCAACTTCGGCAAGATGCTGGTCCGCGTCGGCGACGACCCGACCCTGGGCTGATGGACGAGGACGAAAGCGCCTTCGCCCCGATCGCCTTCCGGGCCGAGGTGATCCTCTGGCGCGGCCCCTCGCCCTATTTCTTCGCGCCCGTGCCAGCGGACGACATCGAGGCGGTGCGCCAGGCCGCCCGCGCCGCCAGCTACGGGTGGGGCGTGGTCCCGGTCGCCGCCCGGATCGGCGAGGTCGAGTTCGAAACCTCGCTCTTCCCCAAGGACGGCGGATACCTGCTGCCGCTGAAGGACGCCGTCCGGCGCAAGGCCGGGGTCACGGCCGGCGACAGCGTCGCGGTCGAGATGACCGTCCGCCCACGCCACGGCCGCCCGCCGCTCGCCTAGGGCGCCCCGCGCGGTCGGTCGGCGCGGCCAGGCCGGGGGCTTCCCATCCATCGCCGAACCATCAACGCTTGACAGTTCGCGTCCTATATGTTCTCTTTTTGTTCATGGCGACGACTACCCCTGCAACCACCGACATCGCGAGCCTCGACCGGCTTGCCGGCCTGGGCATGGGGATGGCGCAGCGCCTGCATGATGTGGCGCTGGAAACGGACGACAGGGAGCATCTCGCCCGCCTTGGCGCGGCCTTCCAGAGTGTCTCGCGCGGCGTACGCCAGACGATCGCGCTGAAAGCGCGGCTCCTCGCCGGCTGGATGCCGACGTCGCGCCCCGAACCGGTCGCGGCGACCGCGCCTCCCGCCCCCGAGACTGCCGCCCCTGAACGCCCAGCGCGCATGCGCGCCGAGGCCACCCACTGGGACGAATACGAGCGCCTCGACGACGAAGAGCTCGCCGACGAACTCGATCGGCTTATCGAAAGCCCTGAGCACGAGCCCATCGACCTTGAGCGCCTGAGCGCCGCCCTCGAAGCCGGCGTCGCCCGCATCCAGCGCGGCGCGCAGGCCCTGCGGCCGCGGCCCACGCCATCGCCAAAGCTTCGGATGTCCGCAGCCACGAGGGCTGGTCCCCGCGCGAGCCTGCTGAACAGCGCCGCGGGCCTGCGCATCGTCAACTCGTCCTGACGCCGGCCGCGTCCGATCGCGCATCCGCGCAGATTTTCCGCCACGCCGCCGATCCCACCTTCCACGCCAGCCGCCACTGCGGTCTGGCGCGTCACCCGTTGGCCGCCCTACCCCGCCAGCGCCCGGTTCAGCAGGTCCAGCGCCGCGGCCGCGAAGGCGCGCATGTTGGCCGAGCGGTCGGTCGAACCGGTCTCGATGGTCAGCACCGCCTCGACCGGCCCGGAGATCGCCACGCAGGTGTGACCGGACGCATCGCCGTAGCCGTTGCCGGTCGGTCCCGCCGCGCCCGTCTCGGAAATGCCCCACGTCGCGCCGTAGCGCTCCACCTGGTTGCGGGCCAGCAGCAGGGCGTAGGGCTCGCTGGCCGAACGCATGCCCTCCAGCGCCTCGCGCGGGATGTCGGTGAGCAGCACCCGGGCCTTGGGCGTGTAGACCACCGCCCCGCCCAGGTAGTAGGCGCTGGCGCCCGGCACGCTCAGCAGGGCCGCCGAGATCAGGCCGCCGGACGAGCTTTCCGCCACCGCGATCTTCTCGCCCCGCGCCTTCAGCGCCTCGCCGATCTCGGCCGCCAGGGCCTCAAGCTCGTCCATACCCGTCCTTCCAGATTGCCCGCTTGGCCAAACGCCTGTTCGGCGCCCATGATGGGGGCATTCAACGATAAAGCCATACTGTCGGGAGGATTTGATGGACGCCCAATCGCAGTGGACCGGCCTGGACGCCGGGCGCCTGGAACGCATCACCGAGCATCTGGAGCGCAACTACATCGGCCCCGGCAAGATCGCGGGCTGCCAGGTCAGCGTCGCCCGCCACGGCCACCTGGCCTATTTCAAATCGTTCGGTTCGATGGATCTGGAGCGCGGCAAGCCGACCCAGGACGACACGATCTATCGCATCTATTCCATGACCAAGCCGATCGTCTCGGTGGCGCTCATGACCCTGTACGAGCAGGGTTATTTCCAGCTCAACGACCCGGTCAGCCGCTACGTCCCGTCGTGGAAGAACCACCGCGTGTGGATCTCCGGCGAGGGCGACGCCATGCAGACCGAGGCGCCGATCCGGGGGGTGACCTTCCGCGACGTGCTCAGCCACATGGCCGGCCTGACCTACGGCGGCGGCCTGCCGGGGATCGGCATCCAGCACCCGATCGACCAGGTCTATCGCGCGCTCAAGGTCCGCTCGGTCGGCGGGCGCGACACCATGATGGAGTTCATGGACAAGCTCAGCCAGGTGCCGCTGCGCTACCAGCCGGGCACGGCCTGGATGTACTCCCTGGCCACCGACGTCTGCGGCGCCCTGGTCGAGATCATCTCGGGCAAGCCGCTGGCGCAGTACCTGGACGAGGTGATCTTCCAGCCGCTGGGCATGAAGGACACCGCCTTCTTCGTGGCGCCCGACAAGGTGGGCCGCTTCGCCGCCAACTATCAGCGTGGGCCCGACAAGAAGCTGAAGCTGATCGACGATCCGGCCACCTCGGACTTCACCCGCGAGCCGGGCTTCAAGTCGGGCGGCGGCGGCCTCACCGGCACCAGCGCCGATTACCTGCGCTTCTGCGAGATGCTGCGCCGGGGCGGCGAGTTGGACGGCCACCGGGTGCTGGGGCCGCGCACGCTGGAAATCATGCACATGAACCACCTGCCCGGTGGCAAGGACCTGACCCAGGTGGCCATCGGCGGCTTCTCCGAGACGGCCAACGAGGGCGTGGGCTTCGGCCTGGGCTTCGCCTCGACCATGGACCAGGTGGCCACGGGCGGGCTGGGCGTCGGCGACTACTACTGGGGCGGCGCGGCCTCGACGATCTTCTGGGTGGACCCGAAGGAGGACCTCTCGGTCGTCTTCATGACCCAGTTGATGCCGTCCGGCACCTTCAACTTCCGCGGCCAGCTGAAGAGCATCGTCTACGCGTCGATCATCGACTGACCTCCAACCCGGTCGTCATCCCCGGGCTTGACCCGGGGATCCATGCGGCGTTCCCGGAGAGGCCCGATGGATGGCCGGGTCAAGCCCGGCCATGACGAGCACGAGGTGGCGATGCCGCTTGCAAACTCATGCTGACACGTCGTTGTCAGCAGTCGCTGACTAAGCCTGTCCCTTAGAGCTGAGGGACACCACATGGCCTACGACGCCCAAGACGATGGACGGCGCGACTTCCACTTCCTGTATGGCCGCTGGGCCGTGGAGCATCGGCGGCTCACGGCGCGCGGCGTCGGTAGCCAGGACTGGGACGTCTTCCACGGGACCACCTTCTGCCAGGGGTTGATGGGCGGGCTGTGCAACATCGACGAGAACGACTTCCCGGAGCGCGGCTTCCAGGGGCTGTCGTTCCGCACCTTCGACGTCGAGCGCGGCCTCTGGGGCATCTACTGGGTCAACAGCCAGAGCGGCGCCCTGCAGGACCCGGTGTTCGGCCGCTTCCAGAACGGCATTGGCCTGTTCTATGGCGAGGATGTGGACGGCGACCGGCCGGTGAAAGTGCTCTATCGCTGGGACGAGATCAGCTCAGGCTCCGCACGTTGGAGCCAGGCCTTCTCGTACGACGATGGCCAGACCTGGGAGACCAATTGGGTCATGGCGTTCACCCGCACCGCCTGAGGGGGCATGACCGACCACATCCTGTCGCTGGGCGCGCTGTTCCTGCTGGCGCTGGGCACCTCGATCGTGCCCGGCCCGTCCAACTTCCTGACCATGCGCGTCGCCATGCGGCAAGGGCGCGGGCCGGCGCTGGCCACGGCGTTCGGCGCGACGCTGGGGTGCCTGCTCTGGAGCGTGGCCGCGGCCGTAGGCCTGGCGGCGCTGCTGGCGGCGGCGCCTTGGCTCTACAAGATCCTGCGGGTCGGCGGCGGGCTCTACCTCATCTGGTTCGCCGTGGCCCTGTGGCGCGCCAAGCCCGAGCCCGAGGTCGCTGAGCCGCCACCCGGCGCGGCGACGGCCGCCTTCTGGCAGGGCCTGGCCATCTGCCTGACCAACCCCAAGTCGGTGCTGTTCTTCGCCAGCGTGTTCTCGGCCTACGTAGGCCCCGAGACGCCACAGTGGGTGCATTGGGCGGCTGTCGGCGTGGTCACGGCCACCTGCCTCGTCTGGCAGGCGGGCCTGGGCTTGGCCTTCTCGGCGCTGCGGGCGGCGCAGGCCTACGCGCGGGCGCAAAAGCCGCTCGATCGTGGCGCAGCGGGGCTGATGGGCGCCTTTGGCCTATCCCTGCTCTGGACGGCCGGCTGACGCGGCCCTAAGTCCGCGTCATGCCGATGTCCCAACCCGACCTGGAAGCCGCCCTGCGCGAGGGCTTCCCCGACGCCGAGATCGAGATCACGGACCTGGCCGGCGACGGCGACCACTACAAGGCCCGGATCGTCTCGACCGCCTTCAAGGGCCTGCCGCGCGTGCGCCAGCACCAGCTGGTCTATGCCTCACTGAAGGGCAAGATGGGCGGAGAGCTCCACGCCCTGGCGCTGGAGACGTCTGCGCCGAGCTGACGCGCTTGACCCTGGCCCTGGGGCTCCCTAGCTCTTGGGTGACGAATTTCCGCCGAAGGGCCGACCCATGTCCGAAACTGCCGAAGCCAACCCCGTCCACGACTGGATCGCCAAGTCCGTGGCCGAACACCCGGTCATCCTGTTCATGAAGGGCGAGCCGGAACAGCCGCGCTGCGGCTTCTCGGCCGTGACCGTGCAGATCCTGGATCACCTGGGCGTCGAGTTCGTCGGCGTCGACGTGCTGCAGAGCGAGCCGCTGCGCGAAGGCATCAAGACCTTCTCCGACTGGCCGACCATCCCGCAGCTCTATGTGAAGGGCGAATTCGTCGGCGGCTGCGACATCGTGAAAGAGATGTTCCAGTCGGGCGAGCTGAAGACCCTGCTGACCGAGCAAGGCCTCATCACCGCGTGACGAAACTGCTCGAACCGCCGGAAGGCCGGCAGGTCTTCCGCCTGGCGTTCGAGCCCACGCCTGCCGACATCGACGAGAACGGCCACGTGAACAACGTGGTCTACCTGCGCTGGGCCCAGGATATGGGCGTCGCCCACTGGAAGAGCCGTGCGCCTGCCGAAGAACAGGCGATCTGGGCCTGGGTCGCCCTGCGGCACGAGATCGACTACCGCCGCGCCCTGATGCCCGGCGAGACCGCCCAGGCGCGGACCTGGGTCGCCGAGGCCGCCGAAGGCCCGCGCTTCGACCGCTTCATCCGCATCGATGGCCCCGACGGCCAGATGTGCGCCCAGGTTCACACGACCTGGGTGCTGATCGAGCAGGCCACGGGACGTCCGCGCCGCGTCCCGGCCTGGATCACCGAGATGTTCACCTAGAACCAATCGGCGGCTTCGCGGGTTTGGGCCGCATGCCGCATTACACCCTCGAAGTCCCCGCCGCCCTCGGCTGGCTCCCGCTCTGGGCGATCGGCCTCGGCCTGCTGGGCGCCGCCCTCGCCATCGCCCTGGCCCTGCACGAACTGCTGGTGCGCGCCGTCGGGCGGGCGCTTCGGGGCCGTAGCGAGTTCACCCGCTCCCTCGTGCTGCGGACGCGCTCGCCCGGCCGCTTTTCGCTGGTGGTGCTGGCGCTGGCCGGCGCCACACAGGTCGCGCCCTTCTCCGCCTACCAGGCCACGGTCATGCAGCACGCCCTGCTGGTCGCCTTCATCGTCCTGATCGGCTGGGTGCTGCTGACGGCCCTGGACATCGCCTCGGCCCTCCACTCGCGCCGCTACCGTATCGACGTGGCCGACAACCTGCTGGCCCGCAAGCACCTGACCCAGACCCGCATCCTGCGCCAGGCGGCGGCGACGCTGATCATCCTGCTGACCACCGGCTTCGCCCTGATGACCATCCCTGGCGTGCGCCAGCTGGGCGTCAGCCTGCTGGCGGCCGGGGGCGCGGCCGGCATCATCCTGGGCCTGGCGCTGCAGCCCCTGCTGTCCAACGTCATGGCCGGCATCCAGATCGCCCTGACCCAACCGATCCGCATCGACGACGCCGTGATCGTCGAGGGCGAGTGGGGCAACGTGGAGGAGATCACCTCGACCTATGTGGTCATCCGCATCTGGGACCTGCGCCGGTTGATCGTGCCGCTGAAGTACTTCCTGGAGAAGCCCTTCCAGAACTGGACCCGGGAGTCGGCCGACCTGCTGGGCGTGGTCATGCTGTACGTGGACTACCGCGTGCCAGTCGACGCCATCCGGGCCAAGCTGAAGGACGTGCTGGACGCCTCTCCCCATTGGGATCGGAAGGTGTCAGTGGTGCAGGTCACCGAACTCAAGGAACGCACCGTGGAGGTGCGCATCCTGGCCAGCGCCGCAAGCGCCGGCGTCGCCTTCGACCTGCGCTGCGAGATCCGCGAGAAGCTGCTCACCTGGCTGCGCGAGGCGCATCCCGAAGCCCTGCCCGTCGACCGCCTGGAGCTCAGCCCGCTGGATGCAGGCGCGCCGTCAGCTTCCCGGGCCCGTCCAGCCGAGCAGCGGGTTCAATAGGAAGACCGGCGTAAGAGGCGCCACGCCCAGCTCCGCCCAGGTGAAGCTCAGGTCGGTCTTGCCCATGGCGAACGACTGGCAGGTGTCCAGCCGCTTGCGCGCAAACGCCAGGGTCACCGCCTCGCCCCTACGCTCCACGTGGAAGGCGAAGTCGGCCTTGGCCGTGCAGCCGTTGGACGCGACGGCGATGATCAGCGCCTCCCGCCCGGCGTCGGCCCGGTACAGCGGCTCCAGCTCCGCCAGCGGCGCGCCCGGCGCCACCGCGGGCGGCGTGGTCGTCGCGCATCCCGCCAACGCCAGGGCGGCCAGGGTGAAGAGCCTGCGATTCATCCAGCGACTTCGCCACAGGCGACCGCAAAGCAAAAGGCCCCGGATCGCTCCGGGGCCTTCGCAATTCGCTTCGAGGTCGAGGGCGTCTTACGACGCGTAGAATTCGACGACGAGGTTCGGTTCCATCTTCACCGGGTACGGCACTTCGGCCAGCTCCGGCGCGCGGACGAACGTGGCCGACATGCCCTTGGCGTCGACCGTGATGTAGTCGGGCGTGTCACGCTCGGACGAACCCAGGGCTTCCAGCACCAGGGCCATGTTGCGCGAGCGCTCGCGGACGGTGACGACGTCGCCGGCCTTCACGCGGTACGAGGCGATGTTCACGCGCTTGCCGTTCACCAGGACGTGGCCGTGGTTGACGAACTGGCGGGCGGCGAACGGGGTCGGGACGAACTTGGCGCGGTAGACCACCGCATCCAGGCGCGACTCGAGCAGGGCGATCAGGTTTTCCGAGGTGTTGCCCTTGCGGCGCGCAGCTTCCGTATAGATGCGGACGAACTGCTTCTCGGTGATGTTGCCGTAGTAGCCCTTCAGCTTCTGCTTGGCGCGCAGCTGCAGGCCGAAGTCCGAGACCTTGGACTTACGACGCTGGCCGTGTTGGCCGGGGCCGTAGGCGCGGGTGTTGATCGGCGACTTCGGGCGACCCCAGACGTTTTCGCCCATCCGGCGGTCGAGTTTGTACTTGGCGCTATGGCGCTTGGACATATTCCACTCTTCATTCGACCCGAGCCGGCGACCCTTCTGATGAGGATCGCGATTTCAACGGCGGCTTCGCATCAACCCGTCATAGGTTTCCGGCCACACGGGTCGCCCCGGCGGCTGGAAGGCGCGGTGTATGACGGCCCGGCCCCACGGAGTCAAGGCGGCCACCGCCGCTCCGCACTGCGTCACCGCCGCTACCAGCCCGACACAAAGCGCGAAATCGCCGAGTTGCGTTTCTACTGTACATGGCCCGCGGGTGTGGTTGCGGGGGCGGCCGCCGGAGGGTTCGCGTGCCGAGCAATACACTTCATATCGTCGTCGCGACACCTTGCTACGGCGGCGTCGTCACCCAGCGCTACATGCAGTCGGTCTGCGGCCTGATGCTGGCGGCCACCCACGACAACATCGCCATCACGCTGCAGCTGCTCGGCAACGACTCCATGATCACGCGGGCGCGCAACTCGCTGGTGGCGACGACGCTCGACAATCCCGACGCAACCCACCTGATGTTCATCGACGCCGACATCGGTTTCACGCCCGAGCAGGTCGGGCGGATGCTGCAGTTCGACCGGGACGTCGTGGCCGGAATGTATCCGCTCAAGATCGTCGACTACGGCGAAGGGGTCATGCGCCACCTGGCGGACGGCGAGACGATGGAGACGGCCCAGTTGCGCTATCTGGGCGCGTTCCTGGAGCCGGACGTTCGCCAGGAGGCCGACGGCTTCGTCACCGCCGAGTTCGCCGGCACCGGCTTCATGCTCATCAAGCGCGCGGCGCTGGAGCGCATGATCCAGGCCTATCCCCAGCTGCGCTTCACCGCCGTCCACGACCGGGCTCGGCCGGTCGAGAGCCCGCACCAGTACGCCCTGTTCGACGGCATGATCGATCCGGACAGCGGCCACTACCTCAGCGAGGACTACACCTTCTGTCGGCGCTGGCGGGACATCGGCGGCGAGGTCTGGCTGGACACCCGCAGCCGCCTGACCCACGTGGGCTCGCGCGACTTCGCCGGCGACGCCGCCCAGCGCTACCGGCTCTGAGCGGCTTCAGGCCGCCGTCAGCGCCGGAAGGCGATAGCGGCCGTCCTGGAAGTCCGCCGTGGGCAGATAGGCGCGGAAGCTCAGGCTGAACGGTCCGGTCGGCGGCGCAGGGAGCCAATTTGCGTTCCGCTCGCCGCCCGGATCGGCGCGGGCGATCCAGATGTCCAGCGAGCCGTCGGCGTTCTTCTTCAGGCCCGCCGTGCGGTCACCGATCGAGTAGCGCTTGATCGGGTTCTCCACGAAGAAGAACTGCCCGTCCGGCGTGGGCGCGTACATCGTCAGCGACCAGAAGGCGTCGACGGCCGGCAGTTGGTCAGCCGCGAAGTGCAGCCGGTACGGGCCGGCTCCGTTGAAGATCCGGCCCTGATCGGCCACCGGCTGCATGTACATCGCCTCGGCCGGCGGCAGAGCGGCCAGGCCGATCAGGGCGACTGCGGCGCGGAACAGGTAGTCCTGGTGGAAATAGCCCAGCGTGTGACGTGGATAGGTCCAGCCCTGGACCGAGCCGCCGGGCTTCATCATCCCGATCGCCTTCTTGGCCTCGACGGCGCCGGCCTCGAGCTGGGCGATGGCCGCCGCATCGAACCGCTTCGGATCGAAGGCTCCCTGGGCGGTGAGGCCGAGGCCTTGGATCCGGCCGAAGACCGCGCCGTCCGTAGGCGGCGGCGGATCGGACTTCAGCAGCTCGGCCAGCGAGGCGAAGTACTCCAGCGCCGAGGACTGGCGGGTGGCGTAGGTCTTGGCCGGAGCCACGCCCTTCGGCCCAGTCAGCGTCAGTCCGTCCTGGATCTTGTGGACCGCCGGCAGATCCTCGGGCCCATCGACCAGTGTCCGCACCAGCAGCCAGCCATGGGCGGTGTTGAGCCGCACGACGTTCGGCCCCGAACCCGCCTGCCCTGGCCCGACGATGGTGTAGCGCCCACCGGCCCCGCCTGACGTCCGCGTGCCCAGCACGAAGTCGTTGTCGGTCCACATGTTCATGCCCGCCAGCGAGATGTAGCGGTCGCCCGTGGGCGGGACGGTCAGGGTCAACGGCCCCTGGGTCAGGTCCAGCCAGGCGCTGGAATAGAGCGTGTCGTTGTTGGGCGAGGTGATGGTCCGCCCGCTGGCGTCCACCAGGTTGCGCGCGTGGCCGAAGCTGTTCAGCCTCGCCGGCTGGCCGCCCTTGCCGCCCAGCATGCGCGCCCGCGCCGCCGCCATCTCGATCCAGGGCAGGCCATAGAGCCAGGCCTCGCGCGCCGCCGCCTTCAGGTCGCCGGCCGCGGCCAGCGCCCGCGCCGCCGGG
>Ga0209026_1001462_pt1 | contig 10431 bp, 6 predicted proteins | sample AraplaCL_Col_mCL_FD_184262 | JGI IMG/M metagenome (GOLD analysis project Ga0209026, IMG submission 184262) | Arabidopsis root microbial communities from the University of North Carolina, USA - plate scrape CL_Col_mCL (SPAdes) (version 2) | ecosystem: Host-associated > Plants > Roots >... | reverse complement strand
CGATCGCGGGCGGGCGAGCTGGATGCTGATCAAGCATCGCGACGACGCCGCGCAGCCTGGCAACCCGAGCGGGCCGACGCCGGACGACCGGTCCGTCGCCTCGGGCCGCACCATGACCGAGATCGCGGTCGGGCAGGGCCGTGCGGCGACCCCATTCATGACCGGGCAAGGCGCTGCGGCCGGCGCCGTCTGGCAAAGCAACCGCGCCACGCCGGCCGCCCCGGTCGCAGGTGCGGGCCGCGCTGCGGTCCCGAAGGCCAAGGCGCGCCGCGCCACGGCCTTGCCGGCCTTCGTGGAGCCCCAGCTGGCCAAATCCGTCGAGCGGCCCCCCGCCGGACCCGGCTGGGCCCACGAGATCAAGTTCGACGGCTACCGCATGCAGCTGCGCATCGAGGCGGGCCAGGCGACCTTGAAGTCACGGCGCGGCCTCGACTGGAGCGGCAAGTTCCCCGAGATCGTCGCCGCGGCGGGCAAGCTGGCGGACGGGCTCCTGGACGGCGAGGTCGTCGCTCTCGACGCTTCGGGCGCGCCGAGCTTTTCCGCGCTGCAGACGGCGATCTCCGAGCGCCGCACGGCGGAGCTGGTCTACTTCGTGTTCGACCAGTTGTTCGCGGGTCTGGAGGATCTTCGCGATCTGCCGCTGGCCCAGCGCAAGGATCGGCTGCGGGCGTCGCTCAAGCGTGCGCCCGCCAACATGCGGTTTGTCGACCACTTCGTCACCGCTGGGGACGCCGTGCTGCAGTCCGCCTGCCAGATGGACCTTGAGGGGATCATCTCCAAACGCCTGGACGCGCCCTATCAATCGGGTCGGGCGGACGCCTGGACGAAGGCCAAGTGCCGCGCCGGCCATGAGGTGGTGATCGGCGGCTACACCACGACCGGCAACGCGTTCCGCTCGCTGATCGCCGGTGTGCAGCGCGATGGCCAGCTGGTGCACGTGGGCCGCATCGGCACCGGCTTCGGGCGCGAGAAGGTGGCGCAGCTGCTGCCGCGGTTACGGGCGCTCGAAACCGACCGCAGCCCCTTCGTCGGCAAGGGCTCGCCCCGAAAGCTTGGGGAGACGCACTGGGTGCGGCCGGAACTCGTGGCGGAGATCGAGTTCGAGGGCTTCACGGCCGATGGCCTGATCCGCCAAGCGGCGTTCAAGGGCCTGCGCGAGGACAAGGCGCCGGAGGAGGTGCAGGCCGACCTCCTGCCCGCCGGCGTGGCGGACCCGGCGCCGGTGCGGACGACCACGGTGACGCCGCGCGGTTCGGCCACCGTCCTGGGCGTCAACATCTCCAATGCCGGCAAGGCCCTGTGGCCCGACGCCAATGACGACACGCCCGTCACCAAGCTCGATCTCGCGCGATACTACGAAGCCGTGGGGCCGTGGATGCTGCGCCACGTCCGGGGCCGGCCTTGCTCCATGATCCGCATGCCGGACGGCATCACCGGCGACCAACAGTTCTTCCAGCGCCACACGGGCAAGGGCCAGTCCGCCCTGATCGGCGAGGTCACCGTGTGGGGGGATCGCAAGCCCTACCTGCAGTTCGATCGCGTCGAGGCCCTGGTGGCGGCCGCGCAGGTCGGCGCCGTGGAGCTGCATCCCTGGAACAGCGAGCCCTTCGAGCCGGAACAGCCCGGCCGCCTGGTCTTCGACCTCGACCCCGCACCGGATGTCCCGTTCTCAGCGGTGATCGCCGGCGCGCGGGAGGTGCGTGAACGGCTCGACCGTCTCGGTCTGGTGAGCTTCTGCAAGACCACCGGCGGCAAGGGCCTGCATGTGGTGACGCCGCTGTCCGCGGAGGGGCTCGACTGGGCGATCGCCAAGGCCTTCGCCCGCGATGTCTGCAAGGCCATGGCCGCCGACTCTCCCAATCGCTACCTGATCAGCATGGCGAAGAAGGAACGGGGCGGCCGCATCTTCCTCGACTATCTGCGCAACGACCGGATGGCGACGGCCGTCGCGCCCTTGTCCCCGCGCGGGCGGCCTGGCGCGCCGGTCTCGATGCCGCTGACGTGGAGCCAGGTGAAGGCCGGCTTGGATCCCGCACGCTACACCGTGCGGACCGTGCCGGGGCTGATGCGGCGCCTTTCGGCCTGGGCGGATTACTGCGACGGCGAACGGCCCTTGGCGGCGGCGATCGAACGGCTTGGCCGGGTCTGAGGAGGAGGGGAAGGCCTTCCCCTGCGGTCGAGCCTTCGTCTCGCCCGACCCCTTCCAGCGGGGAGGACCCCGCAACACCCCCTGTCAGCCGCGACTCCAGCGCGCGGGCAACCGGTACTCCGGGCGGCTGGGCCGTAGGAGGTCCAGCGCGACCCATGTGGCGAGGCGCGCCAGTTCGACGATGTCGCGGACGAACTTCATGGAAATCTCCCCGTTACGGGTCGGAAACGCCAAGCGCTGCTGTGGGTTGCCGCGTCGGTTTGAGAGGCCGACCGGCCGGCGGGCGCGCGCGATCCCCAACGCGATGCGCGGCCTGCGGGCACGCCCCTTTCGGCGGGTGACGGACCTGGCTCCGAAGAGCGACCCAACGCGCCAAGCCGGCGGCGCTGAGCGGAGCTCACGCGCGGTCTTGACGACGCGACGCGGGCGCCTATCTCGCCTGCGTCCGCCCGAGGCGAGAGGGCCTCGCGGCCCCAAGAGACCTGAGCAGGACCATGATCAGAAAGACCTTTCTTTCCGGCGCGGTCGGCGGCGTCGCCGCATCCGCGCTCATCCTCGGCGGTCAACTGGCCGTCGCCCAAACCGCCCCGCCAGGCGCGGTCAACGCCGCCCCGACCGTGAGCCGCGCGCCGGCCTCTTTCGCCGACATCGTCGAGCGGGTCGCTCCGGCCGTCGTCTCGGTGGACGTGGAGTCCCGCCGCGCCCGCACCGGGTTCGCGCCGGGCGGACGCGCCGCGCCGGATCCGTTCGATGGGCCCGGCGGGCCGTTCGGCGACCTGCGTCGGTTCTTCCCGGACCTGCCGGAGCAGGCGGACCCACGCCCCGTCCGGGGCAGCGGCTCCGGCTTCTTCATCTCCAGCGACGGCTACATCGTCACCAACAATCACGTCATCGACAACGCCGTCGACATCACCGTCCGGACGCATGACGACCGGACGCTGAAGGCGCGGCTGGTGGGACGCGACCCGGCGACCGACCTGGCCGTGCTCAAGGTCGAAGGGCGGGGCTTCCCCTTCGTGAGCTTCGAGGAGCGCGCCAAGCCACGGGTCGGCGACTGGGTGGTTGCGGTGGGCAACCCCTTCGGACTCGGGGGCACCGCGACAGCGGGCATCGTCTCGGCCCTGGGCCGGTCCAACATCTCGGGATCGTCCTACGTCGACTACATGCAGATCGACGCGCCCATCAACCGCGGCAATTCCGGCGGCCCCACCTTCGACCTCTATGGCCGCGTGGTCGGCGTGAACACGGCCATTTTCTCGCCCTCTGGCGGCTCGGTCGGCATCGGGTTTGACATTCCCGCGGACGTGGCCGCCCGGGTGACCCGGGAGCTGATCGCCGACGGGCGGATCACCCGCGGTTACATCGGCGCGTCCGTCCAGGACATCACCCCCGAGATCGCCGAAAGCCTCGGTGTTCCGGCGCGCTCCGGGGCGTTGGTCGCGGAGGTCACGCCCGGGGGCCCGAGCGATGCCGGCGGCCTGCGGTCGGGCGACCTGGTGACGGAGATCGGCGGCGACAAGATCACATCGGCCTCCGACCTGACCCGTCGCGTGGCGCTTGCGAGGCCGGGATCGCCGGTGCGTTTGTCGATCCGCCGGGACGGTCGGACGCAGACCCTGACCCTGACGTCCGGGACCCGGCCCTCCGAGGTCGAGCTCGCGGCAGGCGGGGGACCCGCCTTCCGCAACGCCGGTGGGCTCGGCATCGTGGTGTCGCCGGCGCCGGGCGGCGGCGTGCGGGTCGATAGCGTGGAGCCTGGATCGGACGCGGCGGCCAAGGGCCTGCGGCCGGGCGACGTCATCGAGGAAGTCGGAGGGCGGCCTGCGCTCTCGGGCGCCACGATCCGTGACGCCGTGACCGCCGCGAAAGCATCCGGCCGCAAGTCGGTCCTGCTTCGTGCCCGGCGCGACGGCCGGACCCTGTTCCTGGCCGTGCGTCCGGACGAGAGCCGAGGGTAGCTAGTTAGGTTCAGTAGGAGCCATCGGCTCGGCCGGGTGAGGGGCGCCGCCGCAGGCACGCCCCCTCCACCCGGTCGGCATCGCGAAGCGCCGTAACTGATTTTCAGGTGGCCCGCTCGCGGGTTGCAATCGTGCCTGGCCGCTATCGATGCGGCGGACCATCGAGCACCATCCTCACTTTCAGAGCTAAGGTGTCGAAGGTGAATGGCTTTGAGATCAGCTGCACCCCCGCGTCGAGACGGCCATTGTGCACGATCGCGTTTCGCGAATATCCGGTGGTGAACAGCACGCGAAGATCTGGCTGCAGACTGCGCGCCGCGGTTGCGAGCTGCCGTCCATCCATCCCTTCAGGGAGAACGACGTCCGTGAACAACAGATCGATCCGGCCGGCCTTCGCCAGGATCGCCAGCGCCGCCGGCCCGTGAGAGGCTTCGAGGACGGTGTAGCCCAGCTCGGTAAGGACGCCCGTCGAGTAAGCGCGCAGGTCGTCGTGATCCTCCACCACGAGGACCGTTTCATCGCCGCCCAGAGTCGCAGAGGCCTTGGCCTCTTCGATCCCGGCATCGACCAGGGCCTTGGTCACGCGCGGCAGGTAGAGTTTGACGGTCGTTCCGTGCCCGATCTCGGAATAGATCCGCACATGGCCGTTGCTTTGCCGGATGAAGCCGTAGACCTGGCTCAGGCCCAGACCGGTGCCTTGGCCGACGGCTTTGGTCGTGAAGAAGGGTTCGAAAACCCTCTCCGCCGTCTCCGCGTCCATCCCCATGCCGGTGTCGGTCACGGCGATCGTGACGTACTGTCCGGGGGCTACCGGTTCGGAGATTGAAGCCACGTAGTCGTCGTCCAGGTAAGCGTTTGCCGTTTCGATTGTGAGGCGGCCGCCTGCGGGCATCGCGTCCCGGGCGTTGACGGCAAGATTCAGCAGCGCGTTCTCCAACTCGCTGACGTCGGCTTGCGCGAGCCAGAGACCTGCTGCGGTCACCACCTCAAGCTTGACCTGCTCTCCCAGGGTCCGGTCGAGCATGTCGGCGAGGCCGGCGATCATGCGATTGCCGTCGACCGGCTTCGGATCAAGCGGTTGCCGGCGTGCGAACGCCAGCAGGCGGGAGGTGAGAGTGGCCGCGCGCTGGCTGGCCTGCATGGCCATGTCGCGGGACCTGGCGAGCTTCTGCGCCAGCTTGAGGTCCGGCAGGCTTGTGAGCGACCGCTCCATCTGATCCAGCCCGCCCATGATGACGGTCAGCAGATTGTTGAAATCGTGCGCGATGCCGCCGGTGAGCTGGCCGATGGCCTCCATCTTCTGCGCCTGCCGCAGCGCTTCTTCGGCGGCGGCCAAGCGGTCCTGCGAGGCTATTCGGTCAGTAACGTCGTACACGAACTGATAGGCGCCGATCAGAGCGCCGTCCTTGTCGCGCAGGACGTTGAATTTCATTTCGTAGTGGCGGCGGTCCCGGGCCGTGTCGCCGAAGGCCCCGACCTCGGTGAACTGTTCGCCCGCGAGAGCGCGTCCCCAAACCGCCTTCACCGCAGCCTGTTCTTGCGGCTGGTCCTTCAGCAAATCCAGCATGCTGTCGCCGATGCGGGGCCGGGCGCCGAAGATGCGCTCGAACTCGTCTGCCGCCGCCTTGTTTATGGCGAGCCATCGATATTCCGGGTCGGCGACCTGGACGTAGGCGTCCGTGTTCTCGATGAGATCCGCAAGCAGCTTGCGTTCGGCCAGAGCGATCTCGACACGGCCCTCCAGATCGCTTGTGAAGGCCGTCAGTTCGGCATTCAACCGAGCCGCTTCGTCGAGCGCCGCGCGCAGTTGCGCGGCTTGGTGGGCGAGGCGCTTGCGGGCCTCATCGACCGTCGCCGCGAGCGCGCTGGCCTGCTGGCTCACCATCGCCGCGGCCGACGCCGCGCCGCGGGCGGCCGCGACCTCACGCTCGGCCTGAAGAAGACGAATGATCGGCAGGAGCGCCTCGGACAGTACATGGGCGCCGACGCTGGGCGCCCCGCCGATCAGGACGGTCACCGAGCCATTCGGCGCGGCATAGGCCCGGGCCAGCTTGGGCTGGTCCTTTGCGGGATGCTCCACGTCCATGGCGAACTCGCCATGGCGTTCGCAGGCGGCGAGAAAGGCGCGCCAAGTTGGTCCGCCGGGCAGCGTCCGCGGAAGGCCCGGCGCCGGGACGAGCGCGCCGCTGTCCGGATCGTAGAGCAGGATCAACAACGACTCCGCGCCCAGGGCGCGGGCGAGGGCGTCGGCCGCCTGTGCGCGGTCCTCACGTTCGGCGAGGCTATTGACCAGCGCTTGGGGAAGCGACGAACTCTGCACTAGGCCGGGAGCAGGCAGACGACCGCCGTGCAATTGTGGAAGCCCTGAAATTGGCCTTCAGCCCGGGCGATCTGGCCATGGGAGTTGCAGCCGGTGAGGTTCACCCCGCCCAGGCGCTGCCGGACCGCCGACAGTTCGCGGCCGAACGCCTGACCCATGCGTAGCCGGGTCGCGACACAGTCAAAGAACAGCGCCGCCTGGGGCGCGTGACCCTCGAGCGCCTTGAGCGCTGCGTCGGCGGCGGACTCCGCCGCCTCGACCGTCGAGTCATGGCTGCTGCGCATGATCCTGACGATCGCGTCCATGGGAATCTCGGCGGCGCAGAGAACGGCGCCGTCCTCGAATATGGCCAACGGCACCCGCAATTTCTGGCCGCTCGGCGTGTCGATGCCGAGGATATTGTGAAGGAAGAACGGGATGGGCGCGGCCGGATCGAGCGTCTGTCCGGTCGCAACGGCATGCGCCTCGAACGCTTCGACGGCAGGAAGCCCGTTCAGGCTGATCAGTCGCGCCCCCTCGACATCGGTGACGCGAAGGGGCTCTGACGCCGGTTCCCAACCGTGACTCACGCCGATGCCGATCGGCTTGTCGGAAATGATCTCCAGCGCGACCGCGGCATTCGCCAGGACGTCGGTCCCGCAGAACACCGTCGTCTTCTGAAACTGGGCGTTGTCGCCGGCGCCCCCGCCGAAGAACTGGTACTGACCCGCCGTCGCCAAGGTCAACGCATCGACCAGCTGGTCGGCATGCCCAGCCAGCGCGTCGGTCATCACGAGGGCGCTTCGATGGCCGGGGCGCATGTCCTCGAGGCCCAGAAACCCCGCGACAATGTCACGGGCGGCCTTTTCAGGATCGGCCGTGATGCTGCGGGCGGAACTGATGCGGACGTGGACGTCGTCTCCGCCCAAGGCAAGCGCACTGGCCAGGCCCTCGCCTTGGGTCTCGTTGGCGAACTCGCCAGCGGAGGACGCGCCGACAATTATGGCGCCGGTCCGCTCGTGCAATCGCTTCAGGAGCGCTTCGTGGTCGTAACTGGGCGCAGCGAAGAGTATGATCGCGGCAAGCTCGGGAGCGGACGCCAGGAGTTGTTGGGCAATCTCATCGGCCGCGCGGATCGGATCTGTCTCGCGCGTAATGGCGATCGAAGTTTGCATGCTGCCCCCCGCGGCGACTTTGGGTGGCCAAGCTTGTGCTGGCCGCTGCGTCGCCCCAGCGCTTGGCCAACGCTCAAGCTCTGGCGTTGGTTCCTCGCCGCGCCTTCGACGAGGCCGGTCAAGACCGAGCGCGGAACCTTTCTGCACCCCTATCGGCGTTCAGACGACCACGCGAAGTTCATGTAGCGGTCGCGCGTGTCGAAGCAGATGTTTCCATACATCCTCAGATAGGAATTGCGCCGCGCGGGATTGGCGTAGACGGACTTCGGGTCGGCCACGTCGCGCTCATATTGTCCGATGTTGGCAATGGTGAGCGCTTTCGGAAGGATGTCCATCGCCTGAGGCACGGACTTCCCATCCAGCCAGTCGGACGCAAAGCGTCCCATCGCGTAGCCGAAAATCGGCGATGCCAGACTGATGCTGGCCTTGTACGGGCTGCCCGATGTCTTCAGCTCCGCAACCGCCTCACGCTCTCCGTCAATGCCCCCAAGGAACTGGTTTGGGCGCGCCCTGCGCGTTTCGCGCAGGGCGTCGAGCGCCCCAAGAACCACCGTGTCAGCGCCGAGGACCACGTCAACATTCGGCTGCGCCAGCAGGATCGTCTTCATGGTGCGATATCCGCCGGCCCGGTCGACGGTGGCCGGCGAAATGTCGGCGACGATGGTCACGCCCGGCAGCTGCCGCAACGTATCGCGCATCGCGGTGAAGCGAGGCGCGAGGAACTGGAGATTGTCGTGGGTCAGCAAGACCACCTTGGCCTTTCCACCCAGACGCGTGCGGATATAGGCGGCCGCGGTCTCCGCCAGCACCTTGCCGGTCTGATACTGTGGCGCGTTCAAGATGGTCGTAGCCGGGGGCGGCACGATCGCCCCGACATAGGCTCCGCTCCCGATCACCCTCACGAGGCTTGGGCTCAGGGAGGGCGGGTCGATGGGAGCAACGACGATGGAACCGGTCCGGCCGGCATGCAGAGCATTGACCTGCTTCACCATCAGGGCGGCATTGTTGTCGGAGCGCACGACGCGGTAGGCGAGCCCGCGCTCTGCCGCGGCCGACGCCAAGCCTCGCCCGATGCCCTGCACGAATTCGCGCTCGTTATCCTGGACGAACACCAGTTCCCTTCGCAGCCCCTTCGGCTTTGTGCAGCCTGGCCTGGCCGCGTCGAAGGCCGGAAGGACAACAGGTTTGGTCAGGCCATGGCCTTGCGCGATGGCCGTCGCAGGCAAGGACGTGGCAAGAAGCACCGCGAGCGCCCCACGCGCCAACCGCCCGACAAGCGCGACCCTGCAGGACGGCAGCGCTCCCGATGCACCGGGTCGATTCATGGCGTCGGTGCGGTCGAGAATACGAGCCGGGCTGCGGTCCCCGGCGTTCGATTGATGTACTCGACGTTCGTCTTCAGCGCCGCGGCCATTGCAGCAATGATCTTCGAGCCCAGCCCCGTGCCGCCGGGGCGCGCAGCTCCGCCCATCCCGATGCCGTCATCTTGCACGACCAGCTCGGCTCGTCCCTCCGGAAGCTCTCGGAACATGACGCGGATATCGCCGGGCTGCCCGGCGGGATAGGCGTACTTAAAGGCGTTGGTCACCAGTTCCGTGGCGACCACGCCAAGACTGATGCTTTGGTCTGTCGGCAGGACAACCGGGTCGAGCACGCTGGTAAGCCGCGCCGTATGGCCATCGTTGCGCATCGCGACACCAAGATGCTCCAGCATCACGCCCAGATAGTCGTTCAAGGCCACGGAGGTGACATCGTTCGAGGTGTAGAGGCTCTTATGGATCTGCGAAATGGCTTGGATTCGGGCTTCCGTTTCCTTCAACGCCGCCCTGGCTGACTCATCGACGACCGTCTTGGACTGCATGATGACCAGCGCCGCCACCAGCTGGAGACTGTTGGCGACGCGATGATTGACTTCGGACAACAAGAGTTCTGCGCGCTCCCGAGCCAACGCCAACTCGTGCGTCCGGGTCTGAACCCGTTCCTCGAGCGTGAGATTGGCGGCGCGCACGTCGTCGCGCGCCTGCTTTATGTCCTGGCGGTTGCGATAGACCGTGAAGGCCATGGCAGCCACCACCAGGACGATAACCAGCGCTGCGAAGATCGACGCCCATCGCAGCATGGCCGCATTGGTCTGCTGTTCGACCTCGAACTGGGTGGATTTCTCGTCGGCGTCCAGAATTGCGCCGTAGAGGAAGACGTTGATCTCATCCATCAGCGCCTTGCCGCGATTGCTGCGGATGATCGACAGGGCGTCCGCGTCTGAGCCGGCGCGCTTCAGCGCGATGCTCTGGTCCATCTCCCCGATCTTTTCATCCACGGCCGCTCGCAGCCTGGGCAGGAACGGCGGCGGCTCGGACCCCGGGGACACCAACCCGGCGAGATCGGCCATTTGCTGCTGGGCGCGCGCTTTGGCGGTGTCGTAAGGCGCCAGGTAGATCTCATTGCCCGTCAGAATGTATCCGCGCTGGCTGGATTCCGCCGTTCGCAAGGCGTCGCGCAGTTCGACCGCGGCGATGCGGGTGTCGCGCTGCAACGCCGTGTCTCGAAGAAGGGTGTTGGATCGCTCGCCGAGCCACACCGTCATCGCCACAATCGCGAAGAGTGCGAGGAAGCCCACGACCAGGCCCCCAGCGACACCCAAGGCGAGGCGACTGGTTGCCATTCCGGTGGTCTCTGATGCTTGGCGTTCGGCCACGGCCCCCTCGCCAGCGCCAAGCTCGGATAGCATAGGATCGGGACGTCAGCTACGCGCCGGTTATCGACCTTGGCTGAGCTGAAACGCAGGCGTTCGAGCCGACGGCCCGCGGGTGGTTGCTGGAGAGAGCCCCGACAGGGAGACCGGCCGGCGGG
>Ga0209026_1001461_pt1 | contig 10433 bp, 6 predicted proteins | sample AraplaCL_Col_mCL_FD_184262 | JGI IMG/M metagenome (GOLD analysis project Ga0209026, IMG submission 184262) | Arabidopsis root microbial communities from the University of North Carolina, USA - plate scrape CL_Col_mCL (SPAdes) (version 2) | ecosystem: Host-associated > Plants > Roots >... | reverse complement strand
ATCCTTCAATACGTCGATAGACTGGATGTCTTGCGGAGAAAGCGACGCTAAGCCGTTTTCTACCTGCACTCCGTCAATAACATAAAGCGGATCGTTACTTTGCGTGATGGAACCGCCGCCACGAACTAATATACGTACCGTTGCATTTGGCGACCCATCGCCGGCAGTGATCTGCACACCGGCCAAACGGCCCGACAAAGCCTGGGCGACAGAAGTCACGGGCACGTCTGCAATGTCTTTGGCGGTGATAGATGAAACAGATCCGTTCAGATCACGGCGCTTTACGTTGGCGTAACCAATGGCTACAACTTCATCCAGTTCGGTCGAATTGGTTTCAAGTACCACATTCACACTTGATTGTCCTTGAGAAACCGACACTTCCTGGGTTTTATAGCCAAGACTTTTGAATACAAGTACAACACCTGCCCTATCTGGAACGGACAGCTTGAAATTACCATTCACGTCGGTTTGGGTACCTGTAGAGGTACCTTTAACAAGTACCGAGGCTGCCGTTACAGGCTCGGAGGTTCCTTTTTCGGTGACCTTACCGGATATTTGCCGGTTTTGGCCCAGTACTGCCACACTTAGGAACGTCATGAAGCAAAAACTGAGTAAACTTCTAATCATAATTGATTTATTGAGGTGTTTTTAATTGGTTGCAAATTGAACGATACGATACATTACTATCCCTGCGATAGATATCCTCGATACTCTGGAAACTGTTAAAACTATATATAATTGGTTCGACGGGAAGCGGGCCAAAAAAGCCCATTTTTACCTTACCGTTAAGCAAGATTAGCCACTATAAGCAATAAATGAAAACATTTGCCCGATAAAAACTATGCAATCGTTCCCGGAAACGTTTGCGGAAAAATTGTAGCACCTTCATTACCTCCCCGATCTTAAAAAAATAAGGCGCAATAGATACAGCGCCTTACCATATTTCCATTGATCTAACTAATGTTGGTTTCGCAGAGGGGTAATCTTTACATTTTTCTGAGAGATATCAGCCGCATCTTTGCTACTAAAAGGCTTATCTGCCGAGATAACGATATCCGATAAGTTGATATGATTTATGGGCATCTCGGGCAGGCCGGTAATGCTGATTGCCACTTTTGCGTTGCTGCAATAAACGTGATCAATATAAAAATCCCTAAAACGCGGTGTTAAGGGCGTAACGGGCGCTGGTTTGTCAGATTCGTTTTTATTGGCGTCTTCGTAATGCGTATCAAAAAGGATTGCTTCATTTAAAATGTCGTGCATGTAGATGTTGGATACATAAATATCATGCACCAACCCGCCCCGCCCGCGACTGCTTTTAACACGTATACCCACATCGGTATTTACAAAGTTGCAATTAGTTACATAGACGTTTCGCATGCCGCCATCGGTATTGCTGCCAATTACAAATCCGCCGTGCGCGTGGTTTACTATGCAATCGGCAATAACAACGTTCTCTAAACCGGGATCGGTTTCCGGGTTACCTTTATTACCGCTTGACTTCATGCAGATGCCATCATCGCCGGCATTTACCACGCAATGATAAATTACGGTGTTTTTACAGGAGGATATGTCGATACCATCACCATTTTGTGCTGCATACTCATTGTTAATGGTGACATTGCGAACGATCATATTACTGCAGTTTTTTGGATTGAAAGCAAACTGCGGCGAGTTCTTAAACGTCGGCCCGTCTATCAACACATTTTTACTATTGGTGATGGTTACCAGCACCGGGCGCAGAAAATCACGGGCAGGCAGGTAGTCTTTTTCGGTTAGGCCGGTTTTACCTTTCAGGGTTTTTAGATACTCCTCGCCGGCCATGCCTTCTTTTGATGGCCAGTACATACTGCCATCAGCACTAACCACGCCACCGGATTTTACAATTTCCGCCCACAATGACGGCGCAGCTTTGCTTTTTTTGAGCGGTCGCCAGGTGTCGCCGCCGCCATCGTAAATACCTTCGCCGGTTATGGCAACGTTCTCCAGTTTGTTTCCTGACAGTGGCGGTTTGGTTTTGCCATCTATCATGGGGTATTGGGTATGATCGGTAGTAAAAGTGATCAAGGCTCCGCGATCGGCATGCAGGTTTACGTTACTTTTTAACTCAATTGGTCCCGTTAGCCATAGGCCCGGTGGTATAAGTACAACTCCCCCACCCGCGGCATTACAGGCCGTTATAGCCTTTTCAATGGCGGCCGTATTAAGGGTTTGGCCATCGCCAACTGCGCCGTAAGTAGCGATGTTAAATTGCTTGTCGTTAAACCGGGGTTCGGTTACCTGTGGCATTTTAAATGGGGCGTGGGCCACATAGTATTCCATCGGGTTGCCCGCGTTATTCTGACAAACAGCGTTACCCGCCGCCATTGCGAATAGCGCGCTTGCAATAATTACTTTAAACTTCATAATAGGTTTGATAATTAAGGTAAACCTATAACTAAAAGCGTCTTTTTTGAAGCAGATGCCGGTATTTTTTTACGGGAACGATTGCGTAGATCAGATAAGATCCCTGTGTTAAATTTTGTTTGACGAGTCTCTCAGGATGATCTCAGTATCCATTTTTTCGGTCACAAACTCGGTCACCGGCCGCTTGCTTTCTATGGTTTGAATTAAGGTGACGGTGGCAGTTTGCCCTATCTGGAAAGCGGGCTGGCGAACCACAGTTAAAGGCGGGTCAAATAATTCGGCCACATCCGAGTTGGTAAAGCCGATCAGGGCTATGTCATCGGGAATTTTCAGTCCCATCCGTTTTAAAACCGAAACCGAGCCAAGGGTAAGACGATCACTTGCCGTAAAAAAAGCGTGCGGACGGTCTTCCATGCCCATCAGTTCCTTAACCGCTATTTCAACCTCTTCCTGTATCATTCCACCGTGGTCGCAATGCTTAACGTATTGCGGATTGTAGGGGATATTATGTTTTTTTAAGGCCTCTTTGTAACCCTCTAACCTTTCGCGGCTTATTAATAGATTGCTCGGATTATTAAGGTGCGCAATTTTGGTAAAGCCTTGTTTGATCAATAGCTCCACAGCATCAAACGATCCTTTAAAATTATCCGCTGTTATTTTATGCGTTTCAATATCCGAAGCTACGCGATCGAAAAACACGATCGGAAACCCCTTATCATGCAAATACTTAAACTGGCTCGTATCGGTAGTTTCGGCCGAAAGGGAAACCAGCAAACCATCCACGTGTCGCGAAAGCAAGTGCTGTACATTCGCTTCTTCGCGCGCAAACGATTCATGTGTTTGAGTGATGATTACGTGATAGCCGCGGTTATAGGCAATAGACTCTATACCATTTATCGCCTGCGAAAAGAAATTATTTGCTACCTCGCAAACCACCACGCCTATAGAGTGGCTCTTTTGTTCCTTTAAACTTAATGCTATTGGGTTGGGGCGGTAATTTATCTTTTCGGCATATTCTAAAACCAGCTTTTTGGTGTCGCTGCCTATTTCATAGCTGCCGTTTAGCGCCCTTGAAACCGTCGAAGTGGATAGACCAAGTGCTTTCGCAATATCCTTTATAGTATAAGATTCAAACATTAAGTTGTTTTAAATTGATCAGATAGCTGTAAACGGAACGGCATGATATGCGGACACGTAAAATCTGGTTTATTTGTCTAAAATACAACTAAAATTCGTTAGCGAAATAGTCAGCCCGGATAAATTCATCATTCTTTAAAACGCCTAATATTATTATTTAATTAAGAGGATATTTTTTTTATAAACAGCCGTTCGTTAATAAGAAATAATATTGTAGCTTTAGTCCTTACAATAAAATCGCACAAGTAAGCTTTTATTTCTTTTAACGAAAATATTGTCCGGTTCAACTATAATTCATAATTAAAAACAAAGAGAAACACACTCAAAATTTAGTCAATACCTTATCGCGTATGAAGAAAAACTTTTACTTAATTCTTATTGTTTTACTTTCAACCATAGGCGTTTCTCGTGCCCAGGAAGCTATTCATATAGGTATCATCCCATTTACGCCGGTTGATTATAATGCAGGTGCTGTTGCCAGTTTGGCCGAAGAACAAGTTGCTTCATGTTTTGTAAACAAAGGGCGCTTTTACTTATTAGATCGCGGCGTAACAGAAAAACTGAAGAAAGAGTTAGATGCAGCTAAAGAGAATACCTCACTGTATTCAAAAGTTGTTGCACAGCAGGGCCATTTAGCCGGTGCGCAATACCTTATTACCGGCAAGGTTAATTCTGTCGAGATCACCTCTTCAACGTCAAAAAATTATCTTACCGCAAAAACAACCACCAACTATCACGGCACATTACGGGTTGCCTTACAGATCAACAGCGTTGAAAGCGGACAGGTTATTTTCCAGGAGCCATTCACTATCGTATCCAGCGATTATGAGAATAATTCAACCTCTGATATTGTTGACAACATTATGTGCCGGTTTAAATCGGCGGTGCGCAATAAGGTACGGAACTTATTTTCATCTGATATTGCGATCATTCACATAGAAAAAGAAAAGAATGGCATTCCTCAAAAGGTATTGATCAATGCCGGGAAGGAAATGTTTGAGGACGGAAAAAATTCAAATTGCGAACCTACCACCAGTCTGGGCAGCTTGTTTACCAAGAAAATTGTGCTGGACGTTATTGTTGTTGATAACGTTACATATGGCAGCACTACTGCCAAACGCGAAAAGAAAATTGGCGAACTAAAGGTAGATTCTGTAGAGGGTGATGTAAGTGTTTGCGATGTTTCAAAAGGCGATAAGGACATTAAGGCCGCACTTGATGCCAAAACGCCATTAATAATAAAGGCCCAATAGGCCCATCTACCTGATTAATTAAAACTTATTGTATGAAAAAAATTTACTCCATTTTGGCGGTGATGGCTATTGCCGCATTTTCTAACACGGTGCTTGGCCAGGCAAACAGCCCGGGCAGAAACACCGAAACAATTCCACTAAAAATTATAGTGGTGCCCATGACCAAAGAGAAAGAAGATATCCGCACGGTTTTAGAGGCAGATATCAGCAAACGTAAACTGGTTAGCACCGTACAAGCCGGTTTTGATAAAGTGGGCGTTAGCACCAAAGATTTTGTGGCTACCTTAAAAGAAGCACAAGACGCCAAGTTATTTAACACCAACACCCAATCAGACGTGAAGAGCGCGCTGCTTGAGTTTTCGGGTACCGATATTTATGTAGATGCTGAATACGATGTAAAACCTACGTCTTCGCCGCGCGGCAAAGTAGCCGACGTTATTTTAAAAGCCTATGATGTGGCTACCGGAACTTTGTATGCCGTAGCAAATTGCACATCGGGCGAGTTTTACGATGTGAATGCCGATCAGTTAATAGATGCAGCAACCAGGCGCCCCCCTATCAGTTATGGCGATAAACCATCAAACGTGCCCTGCCTGGAAGAGTTTGCAAATACGGTGAAAACAAAATTTGCCGATATGGTGCAACACGGCAGGGGCATTAAAGTTGATTTTTCGTTAGATGCGGTTGCAGCGCGCAACTTCAATTCAAAACTTACAGTGGATGGCAAACAAGTTTCGCTTTCTGATATGATTGACGATTGGCTGGCCGACCATGCCAAGAACGGTAATGCCCATCAGCAGGGTATTACGCCAAGCCGCCTTATCTATGACGATGTGCGCATACCGGTATATGACGAACGCGGCCGTAACTTCAGAATGAGCAAGTTTGGTCAACAAATAACCGATTACCTGGCCACCAAGGGTGTTAAATCTGAGCCTTATATTAAAAATGGCGGGCTGTACATCACTATTAAAAGCTAACGGCCATGAAGAAATTGTTAAAAAGTATAACGTTGGCGCTGATATTATTCAGCAGCGCAGCAATGGCACAAGACAACGCGCCCGTGGCCTCAAACATTACTTTGGGCGTAGTCGTTCCGCAGCAAATTGCTGGGTTATCTACCGAAAGCTTAACGCTATTGGGCAACAAATTAGCCGTTATTATCACCAACAACGGACTTGCTACTACCGAGCAGAACGCCAAATTTGTCATGACCCCTACCGTATCTGTCACCGGCATAACGCAAACCGCCAGCACCATGCGTAAATTTTGGGTATCAAGTTTAAGCCTTAGCTTATTTATTAAGCAGGGTGCAAACGGTGTAGTGTTCTCTAACTTTTCGCGCACGATACAAGGCACGGGCGATACCAAAGAAGAAGCCGTGGCCTCGGCTATTTCAGGTATTTCGGTTGATGACGCCGCTTATAGTAAATTTATAGACCAGGCTAAGCAAAAAATAGGCGCGTGGTATGCTCAAAACTGCTCATCGTATATGATGAAGGCGCAGGCCGAAATAGCACAAAAACATTACGACGCTGCAAAGACCATCCTTGATGAGATACCTGCGGAAGCCGGTCAATGTTATACCGACGCCCAGAAAAAGATAGGCGATATTTTCGCGGCACAATATGGTTCGCTGGATAAAGCGGCAGTTGCTTTACAGCAAAGAATGACCATTAATCCGGATGACCCTGCCATTAAACAGAAACTGGATGAAGTAAAAAAGGTGATCGACGTACGTAACGATATGGACAAAACGCCGCCGGTGATTAATCTGCTTACACCAAAAGTAACACGAGGACAGGGCGTTGAGGCTGATGTGAAAGCCAACCTTATCTACGTAAGCGGAACAGCTACAGACCCATCAGGTATTGAAACGGTTGCCATTAACGGACGCAATTTGGATGGCGTTCGCCCCGATGGTTTTTTTCAGACCAACATCACCAGCGACGTAAGCGATATCGTTATTCAGGCAACGGATAAGAAAAACAATACCGGCTCGCAAACCTTTCATATCGCTTCAAAAACGGAAGAAAAGATCACGCCCGATGATATAAAGCCTTTATCAGACAATGAACAGTTTCATGCCATTTTTATTGCTAACAGCAACTATGCGGGCGGCAAATGGCCTGCGTTAAACACAACCGTTCCCGAAGCACGTAGCGTGCGGCAGCTATTGATAGATAAATACAATTTTAGCGCGGCTAACATCGATACTTTATTCAACAAAGAGCGTAAGGATGTATTAGCTGCAGTAAAAGCTAAAATGGATAAGCTGACTGATAACGATAACCTGATCTTATTTTATGGTGGCCACGGTTACTTTGTAGAAAGCACCAATATGGCTTATTGGGTGCCGTTAAATGCCGAAACCGAGTTTGACTATATATCGAACACTGATATCACCAACCTGATGAAAACCTGCCAGGCCCGCCACATTTTGGTAATGGCCGATGCTTGTTTCAGCGGGGCCATGCGAGGCGGAATGGATGCACCATCCAAATACGAGTTTAAGTTTAAAAGCAGGCAACTATTAACCAGCGGCGGTACCGAGCCGGTTCCGGGTAAAAGTGCGTATGTGCAATTGATCCTTCAGGCATTAAATACCAACCAGGATAAATACGTGTCTGCGCGGGAACTCTATACACGCATTGCTAAAGGAATTATCGATCAAACTAAAACAGAGCCCACCCTGCGCGATATGAATGTGGAGGGGGCCATGGGCGGCCAGTTCTATTTCAGGAAGAACTAACATGCTTCAGTTTTTTAAACGGATAACTTTAAAACGTGCGATGCTTTCTGTATTAGTGGGCATTGGTATTTTTATTGTTACCTGGTTTTATATCAACTCTTATTACACGCTTGGTATTGAGGACGATCTGTTAAGCAAGATCACCCTCATGAGGCATAAGGTGATCAAAGCTGCGCCGCAAAAAAACGAGCAATTTGTATTCATCAGCACCGGTAAAGATCTGAACCTGGTTGACGATACGGCAGGTTACGGCAATACCCCGGTATCAGACAGGTACAAGATCTATAAACTGCTAAACGCTATTAACCACTTAAAAAACAAGCCCAGGTTTGTTCTGCTCGATCTGCAGTTTTACCTACCCTACACTTATAGTGTTGATGACAGCATCCAGCAAAAAGTAAAAAAGGCCGGCCTCGCTAATTTCTTACCTGATACCAGCATAGACGATAGCCTGAAACAGGAAATAGCCAAAAGCCGCAATTTGGCCGTCAGCGTTTTATTGAACAACAAAAGCGCTATTGATACGCCGTTATTTAAAGCCACTTATGGCATTGCCGATTATAAAACCTATGGCGAGTTTCTGAACAAATTCAAGCTTTATTACAGTGATCTTAAGGCAAGTTCGGTTCCGGCGCTATTGCATCAGCAAATTAACGGCATCGGTTATAGCGGGAACCAATATGCGCTATTTTGCGATCATCGCCTGGCGTTTAATTATATCTGGCCGGATTATTATGACGACGCCGACAACATTAAAACTCAGAATGGCTACCAGGTTTACCACATCGGTTCGTTAATGAATCTGCTGGCTAATCCAAAAATTATGGAAAGCACATTCAGCAACAAAATTGTGCTGGTGGGTAATTACGAGGATGATGTGCACGACACCCCCGCCGGCAAGATCCCCGGAACCATCATACTGGCGGATATTTACCTGTCATTACTTAACGGCAGGCATTATGTGCCGTATTTGTGGATGGCCTTTGTTATAGTGGTGTTTTCGCTGCTAAGTTACATGGCCATTTACGACCCGATGCCCGAAGTTAACTTCCGTTTCAAATTTGCCTTTGCCGAACAGGTTACCTCGTTTGTAAAAGAATACATCTCTTATATCGGCATCCTTATACTGGTGTCGTTGCTATCTACTTTATTGTTCAACATCACGATAAGTTTATTCCTGCCCGCTTTTATTTTTTCGGCGCTTGATTTCCTTATTCAAAAAAAGTACAAAACAAAAAATGAAAAGAATTAACCTTTTTTTTCTGGTTGCGCTGTGTTTAACCACCACAGTTAAAGCACAATACATTGTAACCAAAGTAGCCGGCAAGGTAAAAAACCAATCCGGCGAGTCCGTTCGCCCCGGTACCGAACTGCAGGATAATACTCGCCTCTCGTGGTCGTCATTGGGTGATAAGATCTGGGTGGTAATTGTAGGTAAGGGAGAAAAGATCATCACCCCATCGCCGAAAGCAACGCCGGGCGAAAACTTGTTTAGCGAGGTGCTGATGGCTTCCCTGCATCAAAATTCAAGATCAGGTTCGCTAAGCGGTCGCGGAGAGATCATCGAGAAACTACCTGACGCCTTGCGCACCAATACCGCCGGCAATAATAAGGTGATCATCGAAAATGAGAATAAATTCCTGTTCGATCCCAAATTATATCCGCAAGGCAGTGCTGGCGTGTTTTTCTTAGAGATAGACGCGCCGGGAAAGACACCGGTGATCCGTACACTTACTACAGTAAACGATACTTTGATGATCAATTATCCGGATTTCGTAACCGAAACCAGCGACGCAGCTACTAAATATTCTTTAGGCTATCATGATAAAACAGGACCCAATCGCGATAAGCTGGTGATCAGCTTCGAGCCCTACTTTGACCAGGTAAATGAAATGTCTGAGACGATTGCAAACACTATTCGCGCCTACGCTACAATACCTAATAAAGATGCAGTGCGCGACAGCGTTTACCGCAATGTTTACGCCAACTCGGGCAAACCAAATGGCATTTTATTTACCAGCCTGTTTGATAAATACTGGGCAAGTAAAGGCGTTATTGCCGATAATCCACAACCCGGAGTAACAGGAAGTGTGTTCGACCAGGCGGCATTTTTAAGTATACCAAAACTATCGCCATCCGTGGGCGCTACGCGCGATGAGTTACCGGCTAATTATTCACTGCGCCAATACGCGCCGCCGGTGGCCAACCAGGGACAATACGGTAGCTGTGTGGCCTGGTCTACCGCTTATGCCTGCCGTACCATAACTTTTGCTGTTAATCACGGATACTCGCTAACTAACCACTATGAATTAATTAAAAACGAATCGTTTGCCCCGGATTTTATTTACAATAACATTCGCCGTACGGCAGATTGCGCGTCCGGAACATCGGTAGCGGATGCGCTGAACTTTATGAAGAACAAAGGTAACCTGGTTAAAGCCGGCGATTTCGTTTGCGGAAAAACCTATACCGCTGCCGATCTGAACGGCGCATCGCCCTACAAGATCAAAGACTTTTTGCGGGTGAATGATCCGGGACTTTCCAAAGCCGATCTAATACAAAAAATGAAGTCTATGCTGGTAAGCAAACACGCGTTGCCGTTTGGTATGCATGTGCCGGCCACCTTTGAGCATGTAAGTACAACCACAGGCATTTGGTATCCTACCGATGCAGAAAGGGCAAGTGTGTCGCGCGTAAAAGCCGGAATGGAGCCGTATCGCGGTCATGCAATGTGCATTATTGGTTATAACGATGCCATTAACGGCGGATCATTTGAAGTGATGAACAGCTGGGGCACCTGGAACGGTAACCTGGGGTTTTACTGGATAAACTATGACGATTTTTATCGCTTCACTATGGAGGTGTACGCGATGGAAGATTTCCCG
>Ga0209026_1001458_pt1 | contig 10448 bp, 9 predicted proteins | sample AraplaCL_Col_mCL_FD_184262 | JGI IMG/M metagenome (GOLD analysis project Ga0209026, IMG submission 184262) | Arabidopsis root microbial communities from the University of North Carolina, USA - plate scrape CL_Col_mCL (SPAdes) (version 2) | ecosystem: Host-associated > Plants > Roots >... | reverse complement strand
AACGCCAGCATGCGCTGCGTCAACGCGGCGCCGCGCTGCACCGCCGATTGCGCATTGTTTACCAGCTTGTGCAGTTGCGTATCCTGCGGCAGCTTCAAGCCGAGCATGTCCAGGCAGCTCTGAATCACCATCAGCAGATTGTTGAAATCGTGCGCGACGCCACCGGTGAGCTTGCCGATGGCTTCAGTCTTCTGCGACTGGAACAACGCCTCGCGCGCGCGTTCCAGCTCCAGCGCGGCATTGCGCTGCTCGGTGACGTCGCGCGTGATCTTGGCGAAACCGACCAGTTCGCCATGGTCGCCCAGCACGCGATCGATCACCACGTGCGCCCAGAAGCGCGAACCGTCCTGGCGCACGCGCCAGCCTTCGCTTTGCACGCGCCCTTCAACGGTGGCCAGCGCAAGGTTGCGCTGCGGTATACCCGCTTCGCGGTCGGCCTGCGTATAAAAGGTCGAAAAATGCTTACCGATGATCTCTTCGGGCTTGTAGCCCTTGATGCGCTCGGCGCCGATATTCCAGCTGGATACGCGGCCTTCCTGGTCCAGCATGAAGATGGCGTAGTCGGTGATCGACTCCACCATCAGGCGGTATTGCCGCTCGGCTATCGAAATCGGGGCGGCGGTCAAAGGTAGGTTTGGCATGCGTCTTCCAGCCGTGATTCGATGAAACAGGTAAAGACGAGTGAGATCCGCGGCGCTGGCCGCGTCGCCCTGCAGATAAGACAAGTAGACAAAGCGTCAACGCCCGATCAACACGCGCTCGATTGTGTCTCGCAAGAAAGTGCCATGAAAGTCCCCAACATACACGCTTGCAGAAACTTGCAGCAATTTACCGGCCTGCTTCACTCCTGCGTCACGGTGGCTAACCGCACCGCATACGATGACGGTGGCAAAACGATAAGCGGAATGCGCCGGCAAAGCAGACAGTCAGGCGCCACCGTCACGTATTCACATCGAGTACCGCATGTCCGACGACGCCTGCAGTGTCCTAGTTGATGGCTTTGAACGAAAACTTCAACCCGGTGAACGATTGATCGACGCCTTCACGCGGCTCGGCATTCAGATCCCGCACGTCTGCTACCTGAAAACGCTAGGCCCGCTGGAAACCTGTGACACCTGCCTGGTGGAAGTGAATGGCACGCTGGTGCGTGCCTGCTCGACCGCGGTGAATGCCGGCGATGTGATCATGACCAGTTCGCCCGCTGCCAACAAGGCGCGCGAAGAAGGCATGGATCGCATTCTTGCCAAGCATGAACTGTATTGCACGGTATGTGAAAACAACACGGGCGACTGCCAGCTGCACAACACGTTCGCGGCAATGGACATCGCCATCCAGCGCTATCGCTTCACGCGCAAGCCACATGAAAAAGACGAATCCAATGCGTTCTACACCTACGACCCGGACCAGTGCATCCTCTGCGGCCGCTGCGTGGAAGCCTGCCAGAACGTCGAAGTGAACGAGACGCTGAGCATCGACTACCGCAGCGCGCATCCGCGCGTGCTGTGGGATGGCGGCAAGCCGATCGGCGAATCGAGCTGCGTCTCCTGCGGCCACTGCGTCACCGTATGCCCCTGCAACGCGCTGCTGGAACGTACGCTACAACCGGATGCCGGGCCGTTCACCGCAATCAAGGCCGGCACCAAGCGCACGATGATCGATTTCGTCAAGGCGCTGGAGGATACGACCGGCGCACCGCCGATCACTGCGATTTCACAGATCGATGTCGCACTGCGCCAAAACGAAATCAAGCGCACCAAGACCGTGTGCACGTATTGCGGCGTGGGCTGCTCGTTCGAGATGTGGACGCGCGGCCGGCACATCCTGAAAGTGCAGCCGGTGGAAGAAGCGCCGGTCAACGGCATCTCCACCTGCATCAAGGGCAAGTTCGCCTGGGACTTCGTCAACGCCAAGGAACGCCTCACCGTGCCGCTGATCCGCGAAGATGGCCGCTTCCGCGAAGCCAGCTGGAGCGAAGCGCTGCAACTCGTGGCGACACGGCTCAAGCAGATCCACGCCAGCCACGGCCCGCGATCGATCGGCTTCATCGGCTCCAGCAAGGCCAGCAACGAAGAGGCGTATCTCACGCAGAAGATCGCGCGGCTGATCTTCCGCACCAACAGCGTCGACAACTCCTCGCGCTATTGCCAGAACCCCGCCACGCAAGGCCTGTTCCGCACGGTCGGCTACGGCGGCGACGCCGGTTCGATCAAGGACATCGAATCGGCCGCGCTGGTCATCCTGGTCGGTTCCAACACCGCCGAATGCCATCCGGTGATCGCTTCGCGCATCAAGGCTGCGCACAAGCTGCGCGGGCAGAAGCTGATCGTGGTCGATCCGCGCAAGCATGAAATGGCGGCGCGCGCGGACCTGCATTTGAAGGTGAAGAGCAGCACCGATCTGGTGTGGGCTTGCGCCACCGCGCGCTACATCCTCGATCACGGCTGGGAAGACAAGGCATTTCTGGAGCAGCACGTGCACGGCCTGGACGAGTTCCGCCAGTCGCTGGAACCGTTCACCCTGGCATTCGCCGAGCAAATCACCGGCCTGCCGCAGGCGCAATTGGTGGAAGCAGCGCAGATGATCGCGCACGCGCCTTCGTTGTGCCTGCTGTGGGCGATGGGTATTACGCAGCACACGCACGGTTCGGATACCAGCACGGCACTGTCCAACCTGCTGCTGGTCACCGGCAACTACGGACGCCCGGGCACCGGCGGCTATCCCATGCGCGGCCATAACAACGTGCAAGGCGCCAGCGATTTCGGTTGCCTGAAGAACGTGTATCCCGGCTACGAAAAAGTCACCGACCCCGAAGCGCGCGCACGCTGGGCCAAGGCGTGGGGCGTGCCGACCGATCATCTATCCGATGAAATGGGCCTGGACAACTTCAGCATGGTGGAGAAGGCCGCCAAGGGCGAGTTGAAGGCGATGATGGTGATCGGCGAGGAAACCGCGATCTCCGATGCCGACACCAAGAACGTAATCGAGGCGTTCAAGAAACTGGAGTTCTTCGTGGTGGTGGACATGTTCGTCAGCCGCACCGCCGAGTTCGCCGACGTGATCCTGCCCGCTTGCGCCAGCGTGGAAAAGGACGGCAGCTACGTCAACACCGAGCGGCGCATCCAGCGCTTCTACAAGGCAATGGAACCGCTCGGTGACAGCCGTCCGGATTGGATCATCCTTACCGAGCTGGCCAGGTTGCTGGGACACGATTGGGGTTATACGCATCCCTCGCAGATCATGGCCGAATGCGCCGGCATCGCGAAGATGTTCGCGGGCGTGAGTTACGAACGCCTGGAAGGCTGGAAATCGCTGCAATGGCCGGTACGCGAAGATGGTACCGACACGCCTTTGCTCTACACCGACGGCTTCCACTTCCCCGACAAGAAGGCCAGGCTGCATCCGGTGCAATGGCATCCGCCGGAGGAAGACGCCGACGACAGCTACGACATCATCCTCGACAATGGCCGCCTGCTCGAACACTTCCAATCCACCAACCAGACCGGCCGCGGACCGCGCGTGCACAACGAAACGCCGAACTGGTTCGTGGAAATCAGCCCGGAGCTGGCCGCCGAGCGCGGCATCGAAGACGGCACCTGGCTGCGCATCACTTCGCGCCGCGCGCACGTGGACGTACGCGCCACCGTGACCGATCGTGTCAGCGGCAAGACCATGTACCTGCCGATCCACCACGCCAAGCCAGGCGTGAACATGCTCACCGGCGAACACCACGATTCGGAAGTCGACACACCCGGCTACAAGGAACTGGCCGTGCGCATCGAAAAATTGCCGATGCCCAAAGGCGAGCCGCCGCTGCCCTATCGCAACCACCGCTATGGCAAACGGACACCGAACTCCGGTCCCGATGCCGAACAGAAATGGGCGCGCCCCGAATACCGGGAGCCGCCGGCAACCATCGAACATCCCGAGACACTCTGATGGCCGAGCCGCTTACCTACCAGCCGCCACCGCCGAAGATCGGCCCGAGCGCGCGCGAAGAACTGGATGCCTTGCTGGAAACACTGCACCAATCCGGCCTGCTGCGCCTGGCCAACGACATTGCCGCCGGTAGGCAGGAGATGCTGGGCATTTTGATGCAGGGCCTGAACCGAGAAGGTTCGCGCTACGCCACGCAAAACCTCGCCGCGCTGCTGATGGTACTGGCGCAGATTCCGCCGCCGCGCTTCTACAAAATTGCCACCACGCTGAAAGATGCGCTGTTGGCGGCAGCCGAAGAACCGCCCGCGGAACAAGAAGCCCCCGGCGTGCGCGGCTTCTACAAGGCGCTGAAGGACGAAGAAACCTGGCGTGCGCTGGCGCCGCTGCTGCAAGGCTTGATGGCCCTGGGCGAAGGCCTGCGCAAGCCGGCGCCGGAGAAGCCGATATCGGCGATGACGGGGAAGCCGAGCAAGGCGTGAGGCGCGCCGCGACCTTGCGCGTACGTGAATAGCTTCGTGCCCCGGTTCGCCGGATCCACTCCCTCCCCTGCGTGTAGTAGGGGAGGGTTGGGGCGGGGTGAAGCAAGCTCGCGACAAATTCAAACCATGCTGCAAGCTCGAACAACCCCACCCCAGCCCTCCCCTACTTCGCAGGGGAGGGAGCCATGTCGCGTGACTGAGACATAGCGCTAATCAGTTGCACACAGGCCGTAACGCCACCAAGGCCGATGCATCGCCACCCATGCGTTGCGTTGCCGCACAACCTCGGCGGCCGACCCGCCACGTGCTACGCTTGCGCGCATTCGTAGCGGGGAAACTTTAGGTGTTGCAAGGCCGGCGTACACTTCGATGCGTGACATGGCTGGCTGCGCTGGCCATGCTGCTGATCGTGGTGATGCCAGTGCTGTCGCGCACGCTGGCGCCCATGCCCGGCATGCAGGACGACTGCCCGGTGCATGCATCGGCCCACGCCAAGCTCCCGCACGCCCCGCAGACACCCGTCGACCCCACCGAACGCTGCGGTTATTGCTACCTGCTGCATCACACGCCGCCTCTCACGCCGGATGCGGTGGTCTACCAGGCCGCGCCCGCGCCGGCCGTGGCGGCGCCAGCAGCCCGGCTTATAAGTGATCAACCCTTCTCGCCGCGCCTTAGCGCCGACCCGCGCGGCCCACCGCGCAACGCCTGACACGCTACGCAGATTCCCGCGCATGGCCGCCAAGCGGCGCATGCGACGTTTTCGCGTGCCGCCCTTCGCAGGCGGACATGCGGCCATCACCACGTTGCACCGCACGCGTGCGTCGGTCGCAACGAACCAAGGAGCTTTCGCTCATGCAGATTCAACGCTGCGCGCCGGCGATGCGCGCGCGCCCGCACGTTCGGCACCGCGCCACCCTGGCCGCCTTGCTTGCCGCCTGCGCATTGCCGCAACTGGCGCAGGCATGCGCCACCTGTGGCTGCACGCTCAACACCGATGCGGCCACTGGCAATTCCACCATGGCCGGCTGGCGCATCAATATCGACTACACCTACATCGACCAGGACCATCTGCGCCACGCCAGCAGCAAGGCGACGCCGGAACAAGTGGTGAACCAACCCTCGGCGCCGGCACTCGGCGGCGGCGAGATCGAGCGCAACACCACCAACCGCTACATCAACCTCACCGCGATGTATCGCTTCAATGCCAACTGGGGCATAAACCTGATCGTGCCGTACGTGATCCGCGACCACAGCACCTATGGCACGCAGTACCAACCCTACACGCCGGCCGAGTCGGCGCCGGACCAGCTCAGCGGCGCGCATGTGTCGGGCTTGGGCGATGTGAAGCTCATCGCCAGCTACCAGGGCTTTCTGCCCACGCACAATCTTGGATTGCAGTTCGGCGTGAAACTGCCCACCGGCCATTACGGCGGCGAAAACGTGGACGGCAACCTGGTGGGTCATCCGGTGACGTTCCGCAGCGGGCCAGGGTTAGGCCAGTCGCTCGATACCTCCCTGCAGGCCGGCACCGGCAGCACCGACCTGATCGTGGGCGGCTATTACTATCAGCCGGTGAGCCAGGATTTCGACGCCTTCGCCACCGCGCAATTCCAGGCCGCGGTCAAGGAAAACCTTAACCAGCCCGGCGCGGACTATCGGCCCGGCAACATCACGACCGTCAGCGCCGGGCTGCGCTATGAAGCGCACGCGAACTGGGTGCCGCAGCTGCAGTTGAACTGGTTGCACAAGATGGCCGACCAGGGCTTTCTTGCCGACGTACCCGATACGGAAGGCACCGTGCTTTATCTCAGCCCAGGCATCAGCGCCAGCCTCAGCAAGACACTGCAGGTGTACGCCTTCGTGCAGGTGCCCTTGTACAGCCGCCTGCAGGGTTACCAGGTGTTTCCGGGATGGACGGGCACGCTGGGTGTAAGCATGCAGCTTTGATGTGTGATGTGCCTTCGCATGTATCGGCAAGATGGTTGAATCCCATGTTTAAAATCAGGTTCTTTCAACGTGTCGGCCTGCTCGCGGCGCTTTGCCTGATGGCAAGCGCCGCTTGCGCCAACGACCTGGTCGTCGGCCAGCCTGCCCCGCCCATTACCTTGAACACGCTCGATGGCAAGCACATCGCCTTGCAGGATCTGCATGGCAAGGTGGTGATCCTTACGTTCTGGGCCACCTGGTGCGTGCCCTGCCGCGAAGAACTTCCGCTGCTCTCGCATTACGCCAGCGTGCACGCCAAGGACGGCCTGGTCGTGCTCGGCTTCAGCCTGGACGAGCCGGACAATCTCGCCCAGGTGCGCAAGCTCGCCACCACACTGGATTTTCCGGTAGGCCTGCTGGGCGATCCGCACGTGCCCGGCTATGGACGCATCTGGCGTCTGCCGGTGAGCTTCGTCGTCGATCGCGACGGCAAGCTGGTCAATGACGGCTGGAAAGACAGACAGCCGGCATGGACACAGCAAACGCTCGATCAAGTGGTGACGCCGCTGCTGCATCACTCGTAAGCGGCAAGCCGATCTGCCTGCGTGCGCAGATGCCGGCGCGCTTCACACAGGCAAGGCCGTCGTCCGCTTCACCGTGCGCAACGCCAGCGTCGATTGCACGCGCACCACGCCCGGCAACTGCGTGAGTATCTCGGTATGGATGCGCTCGAAGTCGGCCGAGTCGGCGTACGCCACGCGCACCATGTAGTCAGCGGCGCCGGCGAGCAGGCAGCACTCGGTGACCTCGGGATGTTTCTGGATCGCCAGCTCGAAGGCATCCAGGGCGGCGCGGCCCTGCTGGTCCAGGGTGACGAGTACGAAGGCGGTGCCTGACAGGCCGGCAGCTTTTTCGTCCAGCAGCATCACGTAGCGGGAAATCAGGCCGCGATCCTCCATCAGCTTCACCCGCCGCAGGCAGGCCGAAGGGGAAAGATTGATCCGCTGGGCAAGTTCGGCATTGGCCAGGCGGCCGTCTTCCTGCAGCAGGCGGAGGATGGCGCGGTCGCGCTCGTCCAGGGGTGGAAAAGAATTCGTCATGGATTCTGTATTTTTGACAAAAGTTCGCATTGGATGCGAAAAATCCGCTCACCCATGGCCTTAATGAGCGAGAAATTGCGCAGAACCTCGATCATACTGCGGCCCGCGCTGCTCACGGAAGGCCGGCGCAGCAACCTTCCCAAACCACTGTCGAGAGATCGAGTCATGCGCATCGGTGTACCGAAAGAGATCAAGAACCATGAATACCGGGTGGGCCTGGTCCCATCTTCCGTGCAGGAATTGGTACACCACGGCCATCAGGTGATGGTGCAGAAAGATGCCGGCATTGGCGCCGGCCTGACCGATGCGGACTACGTCGCCGCGGGCGCCACCATCATCGACAGCGCCGACCAGATCTTTGCCGAAGCCGACATGATCGTGAAGGTGAAAGAGCCGCTGGCGGTGGAGCGCAAAAAGCTGCGCAAGGGCCAGATCCTGTTTACCTACCTGCACCTGGCGCCCGATGCCGAGCAGACCCACGACCTGATCGCTTCCGGCGCGATCTGCATTGCGTATGAAACCGTCACCGCGCCGAACGGCTCGCTGCCGCTGCTGACGCCGATGTCGGAAGTCGCCGGCCGTCTCGCGCCGCAGGTCGGTGCGCATTCGCTGGAGAAAGCCCAGGGCGGCCGTGGCGTGCTGCTGGGCGGCGTGCCCGGCGTGCCGGCGGCCGAGGTGGTGATCCTGGGCGGCGGCGTATCCGGTACGCACGCGGCCACCATCGCGGTCGGCATGGGCGCCAAGGTCACCGTGGTGGACCGCTCGGCCGAAGCGCTGAAGCGCCTGGCCACGCAGTTCGGCACCTCGATCTCCACCGTGTTCTCCACCCGTTCGTCGATCGAGGAACTGGTACGCCGCGCCGACCTGCTGATCGGCACCGTGCTGGTGCCCGGCGCCGCCGCGCCCAAGCTGGTGACACGCGACATGGTGCGCACGATGAAGCCGGGTTCGGTGATCGTCGACGTCGCCATCGACCAGGGCGGCTGCGTGGAAACCTCGCACGCCACCACCCATTCCGATCCCACCTACGTGGTCGACGGCGTGGTGCACTACTGCGTGGCGAACATGCCCGGCGCCGTGGCGCGCACTTCCACCTTCGCCCTCAACAGCGTGACCCTGCCCTTCACCCTGGCGCTGGCCAACCACGGCTGGAAGAAGGCGCTGCAGCAGGACGTGCACCTGCGCAACGGCCTGAATGTGTTCGAAGGCAAGCTCACCTGCGAGCCGGTCGCGCAGGCGCACAAGCTGGCGTATGTGTCGGCGGAAAGTGTGCTGGGGATGTAAGTCTTTGTTGTTGGTTGGCGGTGAGCCCCGGACTTGCTCCGGGGCGAACCCCAACGTTGCCATGCACATTGCGCCGACAAGCACAGGGAACGTGTCGATTCGCCCTCTTCCCGTTCGTCGCCGGATAAAAGCCCCCCTTTTCCACGGAGCCACCGCGATGAACCTGAAACTCTACGCCCATCCTTTTTCGCTGTATTGCCAAAAGGTGCTGGTCGCGCTGTACGAGAACGACATCCCGTTCGAATGGCGCAAGCTGTCGGACGAGCAGCCGGAGCTGTACGCCGAATTCGCCGCGATGTGGCCGATCAAGCGTTTTCCCGTATTGGTTGACGGGGACCGGCCGGTGATGGAGTCGAGCATCATCATCGAGTATCTGCAGCGGCAGTATCCCGGCCCGGTGCCGCTCTTGCCCGCCAACGCGGATGACGCGCTCCAGGTGCGCACGCTCGATCGCTTCTTCGATTGCTACGTCACCACGCCGGTGCAGAAGATCGTGTTCGACGCGATGCGTCCGCAAGAGGAACAGGATGCGCGCAGCGTGCGCGACGCGCGCGCGATGCTCGATACGGCCTACGCCTGGCTGGACCAGCAGTTGGATGGCCACGCATGGGCAGCCGGCGATGCTTTCAGCCTGGCCGACTGCAGCGCTGCGCCTTCGCTGTGCTATGCCGACTGGACGCATCGCATCGACCCTTCGCACACCCGCTTGATCGCCTATCGCAAGCGCCTGCTCGCCCGGCCCTCGTTCGCGCGCGCGGTGAACGAGGCGCGGCCGTATCGCCATCTTTTCCCACTGGGCGCGCCCGATCGCGATTGACCTGGCCGCATCGTTGCCCTGCCCTGCACATCACGCTAACCGCCGGTACGGTTGAATCCCTCCCACCTTCGCACGGAGGGAACAGCGGCATGCCTCAGCATCCAGGCGATTGGCCGGAGCATGCATCTCGCCGAACGTTTCTGCAGATGATCGGGATAACCGGCATGGCTTCGGGAATCAGATGGTCCAGCGCCCAGGCAGGCGCATCGCCGGGCAATGCACAACAAGCGGCTCGCCATGACGACACCTACACACGCGTGGAGATCGTCGTCAACGGCAAGCCGCAGGTGCTGCAGGTGGACAACCGCACCAGCCTGCTCGATGCGCTGCGCGACGAGTTGCAACTTACCGGCACCAAGAAAGGCTGCGACCATGGCCAGTGCGGCGCCTGCACCGTGCACGTGAACGGGCGCCGCATCAACGCGTGCCTAAGCCTGGCGGTGATGCACGATGGCGATGAAGTCACCACCATCGAAGGCCTGGGACGACCCGGTGCGCTGCACCCCATGCAGCAGGCGTTCGTGGACCACGACGGTTACCAGTGCGGCTACTGCACGCCGGGACAGATCATGTCCGCCGTCGCCGTGCTGCACGAGCCCTGGGGCAACAGCGATGCCGAGCTGCGCGAAGCGATGAGCGGCAACATCTGCCGCTGCGGCGCGTACCAGAACATTCTTGCCGCGCTCAAGCAGGTGCGGCACGGCTGAGAGGAACCGCCATGCAAGCCTTCGCGTTTTCCCGCGCCAGCGACGTGCAGCAGGCCATCCACGCCGGCGCGCGCGCCTCCACCGCGCAACAAGGCGCCGAGGTACGTTTCGTTGCCGGCGGCACCACCCTGGTGGACTTGATGAAGCTGGACGTGGAACGGCCAAGCCAGGTGGTCGACATCAACCATTTGCCGTTGAA
>Ga0209026_1001455_pt1 | contig 10453 bp, 8 predicted proteins | sample AraplaCL_Col_mCL_FD_184262 | JGI IMG/M metagenome (GOLD analysis project Ga0209026, IMG submission 184262) | Arabidopsis root microbial communities from the University of North Carolina, USA - plate scrape CL_Col_mCL (SPAdes) (version 2) | ecosystem: Host-associated > Plants > Roots >... | reverse complement strand
TGGGATCCTTCAGTTCGGGCGGGTACATCGCCGCGAGTTCCTTGCGCACCTCGGCCGCAAACGCGTCGAGTTCCGTGGCGCCGAAGTCGGCCATACCGATCTCCCAAACTTTCAATCAGAGGCCCCAAGATTAGCGTCCGGGGAGGGCGGGGCAAGCGAGATTAAACACCTGTTTGAGCGCAATCGGCGCGACCTCGCCTATACAGTGCGACTCGACGCGCCTCTTAAGGGGACACGATGCGCTTCCTACGCCACCCCGCCGTGACGGCCGCCGTGCCATGGGTCGCAACGATCCTGACCCTGGCGCTGGGCATGCTGCTGCTCGCCTCCGGCGCCCGGCCCTCGTTCCCGACCCGCTTCGTCCGCGTGATGGAGTTCGAGCCGGTCATTCTGATCGAGATCAGCCACTTCATCTCAAGCATCATCGGCCTGATCCTGGTCATGCTGGCGTTCGGCCTACGGGCCCGGCTGGACGGCGCCTGGTGGGCGGTGCTGGGGACCCTGCTGGTCGCCGCCCCGCTCAGCCTGGTGAAGGGCTTCGTCTGGGAGGAGACCGCGCTCCTGCTGGCCGTCGCCCTGGCGATCATGCCGTTCCACCACGCCTTTCCGCGCAAGACCCGGCTGACCCGCATGGAAGTGACGCCCGGCTGGCTGGTCTCGGCCGCCTGCCTGCTGGTGGGGGCGGGGATGGTCGGCATCTGGTCGTTCGAGAACGCCGACTACGGCGACCTGCCCTGGTGGCGGGTGATGGCCGACGCCGACGCCGCCCGCTCGCTGCGCGCCTGGACGGGCGCGGCCGTGGCGCTGCTGGCCTTCGGGATCTGGCGGCTGTTCAGCTCCGCGGCCACGCCACCGGTGGTGGGCGAGGACGACCAGGACTTCGAGCGCGTCCGCAAGGTGCTGGCGGTCGCCGAACAGTCTCGCCCGCCGTCCAACCTGGCCCTGCTGGGCGACAAGCGGTTCCTGTTCTCGCCGTCGGGCGAGACCTTCCTGATGTTCGGTGTGCGCGGGCGCAGCTGGATCGCCCTGGGATCCACCGTCGGCCGCCGCGATGAGCGGCTGGAGCTGCTCTGGCGCTTCCGCGAGCTGGCCGACGCCCACGCCGCCCGCCCCGGCTTCTACAACCTTGAACCCGACGATCTGCCCGATGTGGTCGAGCTGGGCTTCGCGATCCAGAAGATGGGCGAGGCCAGCATCTCGCCGCTGGAGAACTTCACCATCGAGGGGACCAAGCGCGGCAACCTGCGCCGGGCGTGGCAGCGGGCGATCAAGGACGGCGCCCTGTTCGAGATCGTCGAACCGGCCGACATCCCGCCACTGATGCCCGAGCTGAAGCGCATCTCCGACGCCTGGCTCGACACCCACGCCGGCGGTGAAAAGGGCTTCTCCCTCGGCGGGTTCGTCCCGCGCTACGTCCAGGAGTTCCCGATCGCCCTGGTGCGCTGGGAGGGCCGGATCATCGCCTTCGCCACCCTGTGGCCTACGGCCTCGCGCACGGCCTTCTCCATCGACCTGATGCGCTTCGTGCCCGAGGGGCCGCCGCGGATCATGGATTTCCTGTTCGTGGAGCTGATCAACTGGGGCCGGGCCCAGGGCTATGGTGCGTTCGACTTCGGGATGGCGCCGCTGTCGGGCCTGGACGACCGCCCGCTGGCGCCCGCGTTGTCGCGCGTCGGCCGGCTGATCTTCGACCGCGGGGAGGAAATCTACAACTTCCAGGGCGTGCGCCACTACAAGTCCAAGTACGACCCGACCTGGCAGCCCCGCTATGTGGCCGCGCCACGCAAATGGGCCATCCCGCTGTTGATGGCCGACGCCGGCCTGCTCTCGTCCGGCGGCATGGCCGGCCTGGCCAAGCGCCCGAAGAAGGAAGGCGCGCCTAGCCCAGCCCCATCGACTGGCGAATCTGCACCAGGATGATCACCGCGGCGGCGGCCGCGGCGACCATGATCGGACGCCAGGGAATCAGGCGCGGGCCTTTCATCGGGTTCGGCGGCCGCGCCCCGCGCCAACCGGCGAAGGCGGCCAGGGCGGCGCAGCCCAATCCACACGAAATCAGCAGGCGCAGGTCCATTCCCAACCCCTACGCGAACCGCTGTGACCCATCCACAGGATTGGTCGTCGCACACCAGATGTAGCGTTAAGCCTTCGTTTACACGCTAGGAATCGGTCGATAGCGTCCGAGGTTAGGCGGAGAAGCGATTCGGATGAGCGCGGGGGCGCCCTGGAGCGTCAAGGGGATAGACCCGAAGGCCCGCGAGGTCGCGAAGGACCTTGCCCGTCGCTCTGGCATGACGCTGGGCGAGTGGCTGAACCGGGTGATCCTCGAGGACGACGTCCCTGAAGAGGTGACGGCCGAGGCGCAGTTCGCCGACCGCGCGCTCCGGGCCCAGGCGCCACGTTTGCACGCCGTCCCCAGTCTTCCGTCGTCGTCCGGCCCGCCCGACCTCGCCCGCATCGCTCACGCCCTGGATCGCCTGACCGATCGGATCGAGGCGTCCGAGACCCGCACCGGCCTGGCCATCAACGGCGTCGAGCATTCCGTGCGCCAGGCCCTGGCGCGTATCGAGACCGGCGAGCGCGAACAGTACGCCGCCTCTCAGCGCCTGGAGGGCCTGCTGGCCGAGGCGTCGGCCGAGCAGAGCTACATTGGCGAACGCCTTCGCCGCCTCGAGGCCGAGGCCGGAGGCGGTCCGCGCTCGGTCGAGGCGCTGCGCCTGATCGAATCCCGCCTCAGCCGCATCGAGCCGGAGGTCGTCGTCGACACGGTGCTGCAGCGCCTGGGCGATCGCCTGGCCGCGGCCGAGACCCGCACGGCGGCGGCGCTCGAAGGGCTGAAGGGCGCGCTGATCACCCTGGATCGCCGCATCGGCGCGGTCGAGGCCGAGGGCGACGAGCGCTCTGGCGCCCGGTTCGAGGCGCTGGCCGAGGTCCTGACCCACCGGGTCGAGGCGCTCCGCGCCGAGGTCGCCGAGAAGATCGCCACGACCAGCGGCGAGCAGCGCTTCGCCGAACTGGCCGAGCAGGTCCGCGCCGCCGAGCGCCGTTCGGCCCAGGCCGTCGAGGACATCGGCCGCCAGGTGCTGTCCATGGCCGAGGCCGTGGGCAAGAAGCTGATCGAGGTCGATCACCGCGGCGCCGAGGCCATCGACCAGGTCGGGTCCGAGATCGCCCGCATCGCCGGCGCTGTCGAACAGCGCCTGGCCCGCGGCGAGCACGCCCAGGCCGAGGCCTTCGAGCGCTTCGGCGCCGAGCTGTCCGCCATCCGGGAGCGCATCGCCGCCGCGCCGGCGCCCGTCGTGGCCCCCGCGCCTGTCTCCCAGCCCGAGCCTCCGGCGCTCGATGCCGCGACGTTCCTGGCTGAGGCGGACGACGTCGAGGCGGCCCCGGTCGCCGAGTCGGCGCGCGATCCGCTGTCGTTCTTCCAGTCCGCGACGACGATCGAAGCGGCCGCGGAGGCCGCCGCCGAGGCCGCGCACGAACCCGCGCCCGATGTCGTGCAGGCTGCCGCGCTGGATCCGCTGGCCGAGGCCATCCGCATCCTCGGGCCGCCGCCTGAGCCAGAACTCGAGGCCGAGCCGACCAGCGCCGCCTTTGGCCCCGAATTCTACTCGCGCGCCGAGACCGAGGGCGATGTCGCGCCGACCGTTGCACGCGACGTCGAGGTCGAAGCCGAGACCGAAACCTTCGCCCCGCCATGGCGGCGGCTGGACCTGGAGATCCCCGAACCCCGGATCCCCGACAGCTTCCACCCGATCGACAGCGACGACGACGAGGACCTGTTCCAGTCGGTCGAGCCGATCGATCCGATCCGGGAACTTTCGACCCGCCAGGTCATCGAGCAGGCCCGCGCCGCGGCGCGGGCGGCTCAGGAAGCCAAGGCCGCCGGGCCCGCCAAGGTCCGCGCCAAGATGAAGGCCGCCGCCTCGGGCCGCCTGTTCGCCGGCTTCACCGGCCAGAAGACCAAGACCGCGCCGCGCCATTCGCCGCTGCAGACCGCCTTGCTGGTCGCCGGCGGCGCGGCTTTCATGAGCGTCGGCGCCGCCGGCCTGACCTTGATGCAGGCGCCGAAGGAACCGACCCCGGCGCCCGAACCCATCGCCCTGACCCCCGATGGCTCGCCCGCCCGCGCCTCGATGGCGCTGGGCCCGGCCTCGTTCGCCACGGCGCCCAAGCCGCAGCCGTCGTTCGAGAAGGTCCGCGCCGATGTCGAGGCCGGCGTCCCCGGCGCCCTGGACACTCTCAAGTCCCTGGCCGAAGCCAACCACGCCCAGGCCCAGCTCTACCTGGCCCAGCTCTATGACGAGGGCGAGGCCGGCCTGCCGCAGAACCCCGGCGAAGCGCGCCGCCTCACCACCATGGCCGCCGAGAACGGCGACGTGAAGGCCATGCACAACCTGGGCGTCTATCTGTTCCGGGGCGAGGGCGGGCCGCAGGACCTGACCGGCGCGGCGCGGTGGTTCGGCAAGGCCGCCACCAACGGCGTCGTCGAGAGCCAGTACAACCTGGGCCTTCTCTACCAATCGGGTTCGGGCCTGCCGAAGGATCTGGTCCGCGCCCGCGCCTGGTTCGAGCGCGCCGCAACCGCCGGTGACGAACAGGCCCGCAAGGCCCTCGCCGACATGGGCCCCGCGTCGCAGGCCAAGGCCGCCGCGCCGACGGCGACCGCCGCCTCTACGCCCGCCTCGGCCACCGCGCCCGGCCCGGCTCACAGCATGAACGTGCGCCAGACCCAGCTCGTACTGACGCGCCTAGGCTATTACGACGGCCCGCTGGATGGCCGCGCCAGCGTCGCCTACGACCGCGCGCTTGCCGAATACCGCCGCGATCAGTCCGGCGGCCCGCCCCTGCACGTCTACCAGCGTTGACCTAGCCCTCGGCTAGATCGTAGGCCCGGGCGTGGACATCTACCTCCCCATTGCCGAGGTGGCCGTGAACGCCCCGCTGATCGTCCTGCTGGGCGCGGCGGTCGGCTTCATCTCGGGCATGTTCGGGATCGGCGGCGGCTTCCTGATGACGCCGATGCTGGTGTTCCTGGGGATCCCCGCGCCGGTGGCCGTGGCGTCCATGGCCAACCACGTGGCCGCCTCCTCCATGTCCAGCGTCATCGCCTACAGCCGTCGTCGCGCCGTCGACCTGCGGATGGGCGCGGTGCTGGCGGCGGGGGGGATCGTCGGCGCCTTCGCCGGGGTCGAGTTGTTCCGTTGGCTGCGCCTGCTGGGCCAGGCCGATCTCGTGGTCTCGGTGTCGTACCTGCTGTTCCTGGGCGTGATCGGCGGCCTGATGCTGATGGAGAGCCTGGGCGCGATCCTGCGCCGCCGTCGCAACGCCCCGCCGCCGCCCCGCCGCGACCGTCGGCCGGTCTGGCTCTATGGCCTGCCGCTCAAGATGCGCTTTCCGCGTTCGCGCCTCTACATCAGCGTCATCCCGCCCCTGGGCCTCGGCGCCTTCGTCGGCGTGCTGTCGGCGATCATGGGCGTGGGCGGCGGCTTCATCCTGGTCCCGGCCATGGTCTACGTCCTGCGCATGCCCGCCAGCATGGTCGTGGGCACCAGCCTGCTGCAGATCATCATCACCACCGCCCTGACCGGCGTGCTGCAGGCCGGCCGCAACCAGACCGTCGACATCGTGCTGGCCACCCTGCTGCTGGTGGGCGGCATCGTCGGGGCCCAGTTCGGCGCCCGCGCCTCGTCGCGCTTCCGGGCGGAGGAGCTGCGCGCCATCCTGGCGCTGATCGTCCTTCTGGTGGGCCTGCGTATGGGCCTGGGCCTGTTCCTGGCTCCCGACGAGCCCTTCGTCCTCATGTCGGGGGTGGGCTGATGGCGATGCTCGCAGCCCTCGCCGCGACCGCGGTCGCTGCCGTTCCCGGTCCGCCGCTGCCGCCCGCGCCGGCCGCCCAGGGCGCGCCAGTCATCTCGGCCGCCCTGACCGACACCACGGTCCAGGTGAAGTCCGACTTCCGCGGCGCGCGCATCGTCCTCTATGGCGCGGTCTTCGACGCCGCCGCCCGGCCGTCCGATGTCGTGGTCCTGGTGCGCGGCCCCGAACAGCCGGTGCGCCTGACCCGCAAGACCAGGATCGCCGGCCTCTGGCTCAACAGCCGCCCCGTGGTGTTCCGCGGCGCGCCAGGCTTCTACCGCGCCGCCTCGAACCGCCCGCTCGACGACATCGCCAACTTCGGCACGCTGCGCCGGCTGGGCGCGGGGGTCGACCATTTGCCGATCAACGCCCCGGCCGAACAGCACGTCGAGACCCGCTATGGCGTTCGCGACGTGGTCGTCTCCAGCCTGGGACGCGACTACTACGACTGGCGCCGCGCGGTGGTCCGGCTGAAGGAGAAGTCCGGCCTCTACCACGAGGACGGCCGCGGCGTGCGCTTCGTAGACCGGGGTTTGTTCCGCGCCGAGATCGCCCTGCCGACAGGCGCGCCCACAGGCGTCTACAACGCCCAGATCCTGCTCTTCCAGGACGGCCATCCCGTCTCCAGCCGCGCCCGCACGCTCACCGTCGAAAAGGTGGGTGTCGAGCGAGCCCTTTACGTGTGGGCCCATGACAGGCCATGGTCCTACGGATTGGCAGCCATGGCGTTCGCGCTGGCGGCCGGTTGGGCGGCCTCGGCGGCATTCCGGAGAGACTGATTGCTCATGGATGACGTGCGGCCCCCCGCTCAGGCGGAGGTCATTCCGGTCGCCCTTTGGGGTATCGCGCTGGTGGCCCTGGCGCCGTTCCCCGCCTCTGCGCTGGTCTTCTGTTATGGCCCCGCCGCCTGGACGGCCACGGCCCTGACCCTGCTGCTGGCCTGGTCGGCGATCACCCTGGCCTTCCTGGGCGGCGTCCGCTGGGGGCTCGAAACCCGCGAGCCCAGCCCCCGCGCCGTGCGCCAGGCTTTCTCGTTCCTGTGCGCCGTCGCCGCCGTGGTGATCCTGCTGGCCCGCGGCCGCGCCCCCGACACCTGGATCCTGGGCGGCTTCGTGGTCGCCTTCCTGATCCAGTGGCTGTTCGATCACCAGACGCCGGACACCCCCTCCCGCTATCCCATCCTCTCCACGGCCGTCACCGGCAGCGCCTGCGTCTCCCTGGCCCTGGCCCTGGAAAAGGCGATGAACGGCTAGCCGCCGTTAGTCATCTTGGCTCACGGCCTCTTAAGGCCCCGCCGACACCCTTCGCCAAACGGGCGCGAGGGAAGTATGCATCCTGTACGTGTTGCGGCGATCGCCGTGCTGATGGGCCTGACAGCGGCGTCCACGGCGATGGGACGTGAGGCGTCCGGCGACGTCGCCACGGAAGCCATGTACGGCCTGGCAATGATGAAGGCCAACGGCGGCGACGCGGAAACGGTCCTCAGTGTGCTCGAGCCGGCGCTTGATCCGGCGATCTTCGACACCCTCTCCGACGGGCGGCGGTACGAGATCGCCCTGCTCTACGGGGAGGCTGCCCGCCGTCTGGCCGATTGGCCAAAGGCCCATCGTGGCATGGTCCTGGCCACCGGCAGCGCGCAGGCCGACGCGGCAGACTGGCGCTTGCGCCTGCGGGCAGCGATCTGGGCCGGCGATGCCTCCGACACCTACGCCAGCTTCCTGCGGCTGCAGAAGGCGGATGTGCCGATCCTCGGCGTCATGGGTGACGGCGACATCGACGCATTCGACCAGGTTCTGCGGCGGCTCCCTGATGGCCGCGCGCACCTCGCCCTGGGCCGTCAGATGGAGCGCGAGGGGTGGCAGCCAATTTACATCAGCAGCGATCCCAGCGTCCTCTGGCTCCACTATGTCGAGGCGTTGCTGGCCACCGGCGACCGCAGGGCCGCAGTCGCGGCGGCGGGCCGCATCGTCGATCCCGCGGTGATCATGGCGATGCATGCTGACCGCCGGTTCGATGAGGTGATTGCCGCCAACCCATCGCTGCGCGATCCCCAGGCGGCGGCTGAACAGTCACTTGCGGCCGCTCAGGCCTATCTGCGCGAGAATCCCAGGAGCTTGTCTGGGCGGGTTGCTGTCGCGCGCGCGCTGGCCATTTTGCGGCGTGCGCCGGAGGCCATTCCGATGTTGGAGGACGCCCGGCATCAGATGGCGATGACCCGCCGTGGGTGGCAGCCGCCGTTCGACGACCCCGAGCTAATGGACAGTATCGAGATGTTCCGTGCGTCGGCCCTGATCGAGGCGGGTCGGATGGACGAGGCGATCGTCGCGCGGATCGCTCGGACGGCCTGTGGGTGTGAAACCTGGGCATCGCTCCAGGTCGCCCGAACCCTGCTTGACGCCGGGCGAGCTCAGGAGGCGCTGCGTTGGATCCGGGAAGCCCCGCCGACCGCTGAACCCCGCACCGCGATGCGGACCGCCCAGGTAACGGCGTGCATCGCAGCTGAGGTCAAGGACGACGCCCTGGCGGCCCAGTCGATCGCCTACCTCCGCAAGAACGACGCGGCGCTGCCGGATGCGCTCGTCGACGCCTTGATCTGCGCGGGACGGCTGGACGAGGCGGCCACGGTACTCGTCCGGCAGGTCGCCGATCCCGCCACACGCCTGGCGACGCTCACGCGGCTACAGGCGCTGAATGCGGAGAAGCCGCTTCCTGGGTTCGACGAGACTATGAAGCGGCGCTGGGCGCGCGTGGCGGAGACCCCCGCGCTCAAAGCCCAGATCGACAAGGTCGGGCGCCTCAACCGCTTCAGTCTCGCGCAATTCGCAACCGTGTCCTGACGACGGGTCGCCCAAAGGTTCCCGCACGACGGTTCGTCGCGCCCCGATGACAGCACTCGCCGAAGCGTGAGATTTAGGGCGTGATGACGTCGGCGTGTGGTCGCGCCGTGGGGATTTTGGAATGGACTTGGCGGACGCCCAGCAGCGGCTGGGGCAGTTCCTGGCGCCGCTCTCGGTCGAGGCGTTCCTGGGCGAGGCCCTGGGCGGCGGGTTTCGGCTGGTGCGCCACGACGGCCGCGCCTCCCGCGCCGGGCTGCTGGGCGCCGATCCGCAAGCCGTCCTGGCCGGCGCCGTCCGCCTGGCGCCCGAGCTCACCTGGCACTCGGCCAACGCCTCCGGCCCGCCGCCCAGCGTCGAGGGCGTCCGCGACGCGGCGGATTTCCGCGAGCGCATCGCCACCTTCCATGCCCGCAACTACTCGGTCCGCTTCCCGGACCTGCGCCCGCTCTCGGCCGAGCTGGACCTGCTGGCCCGGTCGCTGGAGCTGCTGATCCACGGTCCGGTCACTGCCTCGGCCTTCTGGAGCCGCGGCGGCATGCGCGCGCCGGTGCACTACGACGACCACGACCTGATCGTGGTCCAGCTGCACGGGACCAAGCGCTGGTATGTCGCGACCCGCCCGTCAGACTTGTTCAACACCTGGCGGGGCGTCTCGGGCAATCCGCCCGACCTGGGCGCGCATCAGGTCGTGGACCTGGCCCCGGGCGACCTGATGTACCTGCCGCGCGGCACGTTCCACACGGTCGATTCCGACACCGAGTCCGTGCACCTGGCCATCGGCTTCACCCCGCTGACCCTGCGCGAGGCGGTGATCGCCGCCCTGGACCACCTGTCGGACCTGAACCGGCCCCTGCGCGCGACCGTCGCCGGCCAGCTCGAGGACGCCGACCTCGACGCCCTGGGGCCGGCTGTGGCCGAGGCGGTGGGCCAGCTGCTGAACGCCGCCCGCGCGCCGGGCTTCGTCACCGCCGCGCTCCAGCGCCGCGCGTCGCGTGAGGTCGGTGACCTGGCCCGGCTGCCACGCCCGGCCCAGCCGCCGGCGCTCAGCCCCGACACCGTGCTGCGCCACGCTGACGGCGCCTTCAGCAAGCTGGGCGCGAACGCCGACACCATCGACGTCGCCTATCCCGGCGGCCACCTCTACATCCACCGCGGCGCCCAGGAGGCGGTGCTGTTCATCGCCGAGACGCCGCAGTTCCGCGTCCGCGACCTGCCCGGCGCCTTCGGTGATGACGTGCGCCTGGCCCTGGCCGGCCGATTCGTCGAGGTCGGGTTCCTGGAGGTCGCCACGCCGAGCGCCAGCGTCGCCGACCTGTTTTCCAGCAGCCCCGCCAGCGCCTGACGCCTAACGCCTAACGCCAGGGCCGTTCGCGCATCGCGTCCAGTTCGTCGATCCGCTGGCGGTAGATGTCGGCCACCGCCCGGCGGGAATAGCGCGCCGCCTCCTCGCGAACCGCCAGCCAATCCTCCTGGTCGGCCGCCAGATCGTCCTGCGGCGCGCCCGCGGCGAGCGCCGCCGCATAGGCCTGCTTCATCCGCTGATCCATCCGCGCCAGCCCGCCGTCACGGCAGACCATGGCGCGCGCGGGCGATGGCGCATCAGCGCAGTCGTAGCTGGCGCGCGCGACGGACGGCGCGACCTGGACGGAAGATGTGAGTGGGGTAGGGGTGATCTCGGCGGCGTCCCGCGTCGGCGGCGCCTCGGCCTGGATTCGCGGTGGCGGCGGAGCCATGGCCGCCAATGGGCGCGGCGCCGG
>Ga0209026_1001453_pt1 | contig 10463 bp, 10 predicted proteins | sample AraplaCL_Col_mCL_FD_184262 | JGI IMG/M metagenome (GOLD analysis project Ga0209026, IMG submission 184262) | Arabidopsis root microbial communities from the University of North Carolina, USA - plate scrape CL_Col_mCL (SPAdes) (version 2) | ecosystem: Host-associated > Plants > Roots >... | reverse complement strand
GGGGTTTTCCCCGACCGCTAGATTGCCGGTCGGGACCTCTCACTCCCCCGGCTTCAGGTATCGGTCGAACCAATCGATCGTGCGCCGCAGCGCGTCGGTCTGGTTCTCGCGTTTGGCGAAGCCGTGCCCCTCGGCCGGATAATAGACGACTTCGGCCACGTTGCCCTTGGCTTTGAGGATATCGGTCACTTCCTGCGCCTGCCCGCGCGGTACGCGGATGTCGTTCTCGCCCTGCAGCGTGAGCAGGGGCGCCTTGGCCTGGCGGATATAGGTCAAAGGCGAGGTGGCGTCGTAGACCTTGGGGAATTCCTCCGGGGCGCCGAGCAGCGACTTCTGGTAGCTTTGCAGCCCGGCATCCTCATGCTCCCACATCGTGCGCCAATTGATGATGCCGAACATCTGCACCGCCGCGGCGAAAGCGTCGGGCGCGCGACCGATCGCCATCAAGGTCATGAACCCGCCATAGGAGCCGCCGGTGATGCCGACGCGCTTGGGATCGACGTAGCCGGTCGCGACCAGGAAATCCTTGGCCGCGAGCTCGTCCTTGAGATCGCCGCCGCCCAGATCCTGATAATTGGCGACCTGGAAAGCATGGCCGTAGCCGGTCGACCCGCGCGGATTGGGCTGGATCACGAAATAGCCGCGGCTGGCGAGCGCGGTCACCGTTTTGCTGAAATAATCCTGCGTCTGCCCGGTCGGCCCGCCATGCGGCATCACGATCGCTGGGTTGTGCCCGTCGGGCCTGGCATTGAAGGGAATCGTCAGGATACCGCTGACCAGCGTGCCGTCGAAGCTGCGCCACGTCACCACGCGCGACTTGGGCAGGCCTTCGGGCAGCAGGCTCGCCATTGCGAGCGCGGTCGCGGGCCTTGTGCGGCCGGTGGCGAGATCGAGGATCACCAGATTGCTTGGCGAATCCGCACCCGACTGCATCACCAGCAATTGGTGCGAATCGGGCGAGAAGGGACGGTCCGCGCCGAGCCCGTTGGCGCCGGGCGGCATCGGCAGCGTCCGCTCCGCCATTGTCGCGATCGAGGCCAAAGTCAGCCGGGTGCGCCCGTCCTCGCTCGTGCTCGCGACCATCCAGCGCCCGTCGGGCGAGATCGGCCCGGCGGACTGTTCCCATGGCGTCGGCTTGAGCCAGCGCCAGGTACCGCCCGCGACCGTGTAGAGGCCGCCATGCATCTGGCCGGTCTTGTCGTTGGTGGTGACCGACAGGCGACCGCCGTCCGCGCTCGCGCCCGCGGCGGCATAGACCGTCTTCGCCTTGGCAAGCAGGCGCGTCATCTTGCCGCTTGCCACGTCGATCCGCCACACCTCGCTTGCGGTGCCATCGGTGAAGCCGCGGTCGGCGATCAGCGCCCGGCCATGATCGACCCAGGCGACCGCCCCCCAGCCCCATTGCGGATCGCTCTCGTGCGTGAGGTTGCGGACCTTGTGCGTGGTCGCGTCCATCACCGCCAGGTCGGTCTGGCCCTTGTCCTTGGGCTTATAGGAAATCGCGATCTGGCGCCCGTCCGGTGAGACAAGGGGATCGCCCTCGCGTATGTCGGGGGCGTTCGACAGATCGGTCACCGCACCGCCCGAGGCGGGCACGGCATAGATCTGATATTGTTCGTCCCCGCCCTTGTCCTGCTGGAAATAGACCATCCTGCCGTCGGGCGAGACCGCGATCCCGCCCTGGCGATCGTCGCTCTGGGTCAGCTGGACCGGCCAGCTTCCCGCGGCATCGGTGCGCCACAGATTGTAGCGGCCGGTGAGGTTGGTCGAGACGAACAGGCGGTGCCCGTTCGCACTCCATGCCGCGGACAAGACGCCGCGCGAGAAAGCGAGATCGTCGATCGGCACCGGATGCGCCGTCGGATTGGCGGGCGAGATGACGCTGTGTGGATCGGTGACGGGACGCTGCGGCGTCGGGATTTCGGCTTGCGCCGCCGTTCCCGCAGCCAAAACCAGAGAAGTCGCCGCCAATATCCTTGCGCGCACAGTCATGTCCTGTTCCCCCTGATTTGTTGGGGCAAGCATGGGCCGGGCCACACAGCTTGTCCATCACCCGGCGAAATAGCTCCACCTTGGATGGCTTTACTCGCGCAACCGCGTGAACTGGCGTAAAGCCAAGGCGTTACGAGTCTCAGTGCCGTGCGTTACCAACCCTCTGCGAAGGGAGTTTTGCATGCTTCGACTTGGCCTGTGCGCCCTCCTTCTTTCCGCCGTGGCTTTACCCGCTTCCGCCCAGATGCAGAACAACACGCTGCCCGCAGGCACCGACGCCATGGGCGTCGGCTTCGGCAGCCAGGGGCCATGGGGCGGCCAATATACCGGCTTGGCCCCGGGTTTGCGGCATTCCGCGCCCGAACTGATGCTGCAGGCCTCGCCCGATCAGGTGCGTGTCGGCGACGTGGTTCGCTCGGCTTATGGCGGGGTGATCGGCCGAATCGCTTATGCGGACGCCAATGTCGCGGTGATCAAATCGCCACGTTGGGCGATGCGGTTGCCGGTCAAGGCATTCGGGGTCAGCCACCAGGGCCTAGTGATCAAGCTCAGCCCGACCAGCTTCGAATATCTTGCGCGCGCCCACGGCGTCCGCGTCGGCTGAGCCAATAAGGAGAGAACCATGCTCAAGGCATCTCTTGGTGCGCTTCTGATCTGCGCAGCCGCGCTGCCGCTTGCGGCGCAGACTACCGGCTACACGCCGCCTGCCGGCACCGACGCGATGGGCGCCAGCAATAATGGCGGCTATGGCGGCTGGTGGCCGGGCACCGGTGGACCTCTGTTCTGGCGCAACACCTATACATATGGCGTGCAGGCGCAGCCCAATCAGGTGCGCGTCGGCGATCCGGTCTATTCGACCGAAGGCCCTATGATCGGCCGGGTCGCATATGCGGATGCGCATGTCGCAGTGGTGAAATCGCAGCGGTGGGCGCTGCGGCTGCCGGTCAAGGCGTTCGGCGTGAACAAGAAGGAGGGGCTACTGCTCAAGCTGTCGCCCGCCAATTTCGATCACCTGGCGCGGCTGCACGGCGCGCGCGCCAGCTGAGGCTTCGATGAAAGCCCGATTCGCGCCACCGACCGGGCCGCGTTGCGTCTCCGTCAGCACCGATCAGGCTCATCAGATCAGGTAGAGCGAAGCCAGCTCGCGCACGAGGCCGACCGGCAAGGCGGCGAGATCGTCGGCCTCGCCACCGCCGAGGTCCGCGGGCGCGTCATTCTCGGCAAGATAGCGCCAGCCCTGATGCGCGCGTTTGGGCCGGACGCGCACCGCCACGATCGGATCCGCCAGCCGGATCAGGCAATGCCCGCGTTCGTCCTCCTCGAAACGCAGGATCATGCTGCGTGCGATCAATTGGTGTTTCACGATCCAGTAGAGCGATCCGCCGATCAGCTCCGCATGCCGGGTCGGGCGATAGCGCGTGGTGACATAGGTCTCACCCTCGATCGCGCGGCCGGACAGGCGGCGTGCGAGCGCGTCGGCGTCGGAACATCCGACCGCGACCTTGGTGATGTTGAGCGGCATCGATCCCATGTGGCGTACCCCCACGCAGGATCAAGCCACAACCGTCATGCCGGACTTGTTTCGGCATCGGGAGGTTGCGCCAGGCTGCGGAGTGGACCCCGGAACAAGTCCGGGGCGACGACCTTGCTCAGTGCAAGCCGAACAGCGCCGCCAGGCCGAGGAAGGAGAAGAAGCCCATACAGTCGGTCATGGTGGTCACGAACACGGTCGAAGTGATCGCGGGATCGATCTTCACCTTTTCGAGGCCGAGCGGGATCAGCACGCCTGACAGGCCCGCATTGATGCTGTTGATCACCATCGCCGCGAACAGAACGCCCGATAGGCCCGCATCGTGATAGACGAGCTGGCATCCGATCGCCATCAGCGCGCCCAGGCCCGCGCCGTTGGCAACCGCGATCCACCATTCGCGCGCGATCATCCGCCAGCTGTTCGATCCGGTGAGCTGATTGGTAGCGAGCGCGCGCACCGTCACCGCCATCGTCTGGGTCGCGGCATTGCCGCCCATCCCCGCCACGATCGGCATCAGCACCGCCAGCGTCACCAACCGCGAAATCGTATCCTGGAAGACCGCGACCACCGCTGAGGCGAGGATCGCGGTGCCGAGATTTATGAACAGCCACCACATGCGCGTGCGGATGGTGGAGAGCAGCGGCTCGTTGATATCGCCGTCGCCCGCGCCCGACAGGCGCAGCACGTCCTCGCCCGCTTCTTCCTGGATGATGTGGACGATGTCGTCGACGGTGATCATCCCGACCAGACGCCCGCTCGTATCCACCACCGCGGCGGAAATGAGCGCATATTTCTGGAAGCGCAGCGCGACCTCTTCCTGGTCCATATCGACCGGGATCAAGGTCTGCTCTTCCTGCATCACCTCAGCGACCGGCACGTCGCGTTGCGAGCGCAGGATCCACGACAATTTGCACGTACCAACCGGGTGATGCGTGTGATCGACCACGAACACTTCCCAGAAATCGGTGGTCAGGTCGCCATTGCCGCGCAGATAGTCGAGGACGTCGCCCACATTCCAATGCTCGGGCACCGCGATCAGCTCGCGCTGCATCAGGCGGCCGGCGGATTCCTCGGGGTAAGAGAGCGCTTCCTCGATCGCGGCGCGGTCGTCGGGCTCCATCGCGCGAAGCACTTCGCGCTGATCCTCGACGTCCATGTCCTCGATGATCGCGACCGCGTCGTCGGTATCGAGTTCGGAGGCGAGGTCGGCGATATTCTCGTTGGGGAGCGCCTCGAGCACCTGCTCGCGCACCCAGTCGTTCATCTCGGCAAGCACGTCGCCGTCGAGCAGGTCGGCCAGTGCTTCGACCAGCGGCTCGCGCTGGTCCTTGGGCGCCAGCTCGAAAAGATCGGCGATGTCGGCGGGATGGAGCGGCTCGACCAGCGAGCGCGCGGCTTCGACATCGCCTGCTTCGACCTGCTCGATCACCGCATCGACAAAATCGGGGGTCAGCCGGTCGTCCTCGTCATGGGACGGCTCCGCCTGATGCTCGGCCTCCGCCGGCTCCCGATCCGGGAGGTCCGTGGGCTCAGCGATGTCGTTGTCGCGCTCGCTCATGGCCACCTCCCACTGATGCGCGGCGGGCCTTAGGCCGGGGCGCCGCCTTTGTCAGCCCTTCATTGGCGCAAAAAGCGCACCACATAGGCGCCATGACCTACCGCCTTTCCGTTCTCGACCAGTCGCCGATCGCGGCGGGCTCCGATGCTGCCCAGGCGATCCGCAACACGCTCGACCTGGCGCGCGCCGCCGATGCCCTCGGCTATCATCGCTACTGGCTGGCCGAGCATCATGCCTCGCGCTCGCTCGCCGGCGTCGCGCCCGAGGCACTGATCGGACCGGTCGCGCTCGCCACCAATCGCATCCGCGTCGGATCGGGCGGAGTGATGCTGCCGCATTATTCGCCCTACAAGGTGGCGGAGACCTTCTCGCTTCTGTCGGCGATGGCGCCAGGGCGGATCGATCTTGGCGTCGGGCGCGCGCCGGGCAGCGACCAGCGCACCGCTTTCGCGCTCCAGCGTGATCGCACCCGGCGGATGCCGAGCGACTTTCCCGAGCAGCTCGACGAATTGACCGGCTATCTCGACGCTACTTTGCCCGAGGATCACGCCTTCGCGTCGCTCCAGCATGTGATGCCGACCGGCGGCGGCAGGCCCGAACTGTGGATGCTTGGCTCCTCGCCCGAAAGCGCGATCTGGGCGGCCGAACGCGGCCTGCCTTATTGCTTCGCCGATTTCATCAATTCCGACGGCGCGCATCTGGCACAGCATTATCGCCGCAGCTTCCGCCCTTCGGCGCGACTGGCCGAGCCTTATGTGATGGCCGCGACCTGGAGCATCGCCGCCCCGACATCGGAAGAGGCTGAGCGCCTTGCCGCGCCCGCGCGCATGATGTTCGCGCATCTGGTCGCGGGCACGCCGATTCCGGTACCGCCGGTCGAGGAAGCGCTCGCCTGGCTCGAGGCCAATCCGGCAGCCAATCGTCGCCAACGCCGGACCGTGCTCGGCACGCCGGCCGAGGTGCGGCGCGGGCTGGATGAGGTCGCCGCGGATTATGGCGCGGACGAGCTGATGCTGGTCAATATCTTGCCGGATCATGCGGCGCGACGCCGGTCCTATGAGCTGCTTGCGGCAGAATATGGACTGGCGCCCACCGCACAGGCTGCCTAAGCGCGATCAATCTGATTCCCTCTGTTCGCCCTGCGCTTGTCGGGGGACTGCCTTTTCTTCCCGGGAAGTAAGGACCAGTGCTTCGACTTCGCTCGGCACGAACGGGCAATGAAACCGGAGAACCTAAATGGCCGACGAAACGCTGACGCTCACCCTAGACACCGGCAATGGCGAAGGCGGCGACGTCGTCATCAAGCTGCGCCCCGACCTCGCCCCCGGCCATGTCGAGCGCATCACCGGGCTCGCCAAGGATGGCTTTTACGACGGCGTGATCTTCCACCGCGTCACCCCGGGCTTCATGGCGCAGGGCGGCGACCCGACCGGCACCGGCATGGGCGGCTCCGAGCAGCCCGATCTCAAGGCCGAATTCTCGTCCGAGCCGCACGTCCGCGGCGTCTGCTCGATGGCGCGCGCATCCAATCCGAACAGCGCGAACAGCCAGTTCTTCATCTGCTTCGACGACGCGACCTTCCTCGATCGCCAATATACGGTGTGGGGCGAGGTGATCGAAGGCATGGAGCATGTCGACGCGCTCCCCAAGGGCGAACCACCCCGCAATCCGGGCAAGATCGTGAAGGCGACCGTCGCCTAAGCTCCGCTTCCTATCCTAGTGCCGTCACCCAGCGAAAGCTGGGGTCCATCTCCCGACTGCCAACGCGTGGACGGCGGCGGGGGAGATGGATGCCGGCTTTCGCTGGGGGTGACGAGATCGGAGAATTGCGGCGCTCAATCCGCGATCGTCTCGAACAGCCAGTCGTGGAAGATGCGCACCGCGCGGTTGGAAAGCCCGGTGCGGCGCGAGGCGAACCAGTAACTGTAGGACGCATCGGCGACATGGTCGAAGATGCGGACCAGGCGCGGGTCGTGCGAGCCTTCGACATGCTCGTCGAGCATGAAGGCGACGCCCAGGCCTTGCGCCGCGGCGTCGAGGATCAGCTGGCCCGAATCGAAATGGTCGATCGCGAACGGCTCGAGGTCCGGACGGCCGATCGATTCGCGCCAGATGTTGAACAGCTCCTGCATGTCGCGATGCACGAGAATCGTCGCGCGCCCGAGATCGTCGGGCTCGCGAAGTGCATCGGGCCCCTCCTTGAGCTTGGGCGAGCCGATCGCGGCGACGCGGCTGCGCGCGATCTTGCGCGAATAAAGCGCGGGGTCGATTTCACGCGCGACCACGATCGCCGCGTCCAGCCCCTCGCCCAGCCGGGCGAGCGCATGCGGCTGCGTGTCGATGTCGATATGGAAATCCTCATGCTTCGCGCGAAGCTCGGGCAATTTTCCGATCAATCGCTGCGATGCAAAAAGCGGCGGCACGTTCAGGCGCAGGCGCAGCAAATCCGCCTCGCCCGTCGTTGCGTCGATTGCAACGGCCAGCGCGTCGAGCGCCGGCGCGACCCGCGCCAGCAACTGCTCGCCATCGCCATTGAGGATCATCGCCTGATGACGCCGCTCGAACAAGGGCCGGCCGACGAAACGCTCCAGACTTTGGATACGGCGGCTCAGGGCGGGCGAGGAAAGCGCGAGTTCCTCTGCGGCGGCCTTGACCGAGCCCAGGCGCGCGACCTGGACGAAAGCCTCGACGGCCGTGAGCGGGGGAAGCCTACGCATACCGATCTCCCTCGTTCGCCGGCCTGCGCGCCGGCACCGATGACGACATCGTAACGGCTAGGATAATGAATGCGAATTGCGCAATTCGCAACCGCAAAATAACCCTTCGCAATTGCACAATGATACCGGTAACAGCATAACCAAACTGCCTTTCAGGCATCCTCTCCTAAAACTTCAGGGCCGGGCACCTTCGGGTACCGGCCCTTTTTTTCATGTCGCAAGCGTCATTATCTCCGGCGCGGGCGCCCATCGTGCACAGGCCACGTTTCGTCTCAGAGAGGTTACGCAAACTTGACCCTTTCGGACCCGAGCAGGCTTCTCATCGCTTGCCAAGCCAAGTCAGTTTTGCGACGGATCAATGACGTACAGGGTTGAAAGGGTCGTTTTGGCATGAATTCTCCGGTCGCCGAGCAGGCGCTCAAGCGTGTCGAGCGTCGCCGCCCGAGCAAAGGCCCCGGCCCGCTTGCGATGTTCTTCAAGGGATTCCTGCGGCATCCGGTGATGGTCGGATCGATCATCCCATCGTCGAAGAAGCTGATCCGGCACATGCTGTCGCGGACCGATTGGGAAAATACCAAGCTGTTCGTCGAATATGGCCCGGGCGTCGGCACCTTCTGCCAGGAAATCCTTGACCGCATGGCGCCCGATGCGACCTATATCGCGATCGACCTCAACCCCGACTTCATCGACTATCTGGCGCGCACGATCGTTGACCCGCGCTTCATTCCGGTCCTGGGCTCCGCCGCCGACGTCCGCCGCATCATCGCCGACCATGGGCATGAGAAGGCCGACTATATCCTCTCCGGCCTGCCTTTTTCGACCCTGCCGGCGGGCATCGGCCCCAAGATCGCGGCCGAGACGCATGCCGCGTTGCGCAAGGATGGCGCCTTCCTGGTCTATCAATTCTCGCCCAAGGTGCGCGACTTCCTGGCGATGAACTTCGACCGGATCGACCATGCGTTCGAGCCGATCAATATTCCGCCGGCCCAGCTTTACTGGGCCTGGAAAGACTAGGCCCAACGCGCCCTCCCAGCGAAAGCCGGGCTCTCGGCGCGCAAGCGTAACCTCCGGAGGAGCCAGCTTGCGCTGGCATGACGGGGAAACCTATCGATCCACCCCGAAGCTCAGCCGCCGCGTCACCGACGCGTCGACTACCGCCATCAGATAATAAGCCAGCGCCCAGCGCAGCCGGGTGAGCCAGCCCGCGCGTTCGTGATTCGCGGGCCGGATCTGATGCGAATCCGCCATCTCGCCCTCGAAATAAGCGCGCATATGATCGGCAAAGGCCTGGTCCTCGATCCGCAGCATGATCTCAAGGTTTAGGAACAGGCTGCGCACGTCGAAATTTGCCGAGCCGATGTGGACGACGTTGTCGATCACGAACAATTTGGTGTGCAGCTTCTGCGGCTGATATTCGAACACCTCCACCCCGCGCGACAGCAGGCGGTGATAGGTGTGGCGCGCCGCGGCGATCGCCACTTCATGATCGGTCTTTGACGGCGTGATCACACGCGCCACCCCGCCGCGCTTCGGCACGCTTTCAATTGCGCGCATCATGCGCGGCGTGGGCGCAAAATAGGCTGCGATGATGTCGAGCCGATGTGCCTTGCGCACGTCCAGCCGCAGCGTGCGCGCCCAGGGGCTCAATCGGCGGGTCGGGCCGCCGAGCAGCCAGCAGGCACTGCCGCCCTTGGGATTGCTCCAGCGCGATAAGGCACGCCGCAGATCGCGCAGGCGCGATTTGGGTTTGTGCGTCCAGCGCGCGAGCGCATCGAAATAGCCGACCAGCCGTTTCGCGGCCGGTCCGTCGATCCGGATGCCGAGGTCGCGCCAGCCCTTCTTCTCGTCGAAATAATCGTCCTCGACGTTGAAACCACCCACGATCGCGGTCGATTCGTCCGCCAGCGCCAGTTTCTGATGGTTGCGCAACAGATAGCGTCGGCCGAAGCGCGGCAGGAAATGGCAGACGTCAGCGCCTTTCGTCTCGAGGCTCGCGAAGAAATCGGGGGGCGCGGAGCTGCCGAATCCATCGACGATCAGCGACACTTTCACGCCGCGGTCGAGCGCGCGCTCCATCGCTTCGCGGACCATGCGTCCGGTACCGTCGGGGGTGTAGATATAATAAAGCAGGCGAAGGCTGTGCTTCGCGCCGTCGATCAGGCCGATCAGCGCCCCAAGCCTTTCCTGGCCCGCGATCAGCAGCGTCAGGCGGTTGCCGTCGACCGTGAAATGCTTCCGGCGTCCGAGGTTCGGCCTCCTCGTTGCGGTCACCGGGCGTGTTTTCGTTGACTCTGGCACCACCTCATCCTATCTCGACCCCCTTCCAACACCACCAAATGCTTGGTCAAGCGGAGCGTTCAGGATGGCGCGCGTTACCGTCGAGGATTGCGTCGACAAAATTCCCAACCGGTTCGACCTGGTGCTGCTCGCAGCCCAGCGTGCCCGCCAGATTTCGGGCGGGGCCGAACTCACTATCGATCGTGACCGTGACAAAAATCCGGTCGTGGCGCTTCGCGAGATCGCCGAAGAGACGATCGTCCCCGACGATCTGAGCGAGGCCGTCGTCCAGACGCTGCAGCGCGTGCAGATCGACGAGGAGGATACGCCCGACGAGATCGGCTCGCTGGCCGCTTCGGCGGAGGCGCTGCGCCTCACCGCCGCCGCG
>Ga0209026_1001452_pt1 | contig 10472 bp, 9 predicted proteins | sample AraplaCL_Col_mCL_FD_184262 | JGI IMG/M metagenome (GOLD analysis project Ga0209026, IMG submission 184262) | Arabidopsis root microbial communities from the University of North Carolina, USA - plate scrape CL_Col_mCL (SPAdes) (version 2) | ecosystem: Host-associated > Plants > Roots >... | reverse complement strand
GAAACCCGCGACCAAGGCGGCAAGCAAGACTGCGGTCAAGAAGGCGCCGGCCAAAAAAGCCGCTTGATCAGTCCTCGCCGTCAGTCCTTGTCGGCGACCGGCTCATAACGCCGTTCGCCGCTTTGCGGCTGGTAATACACCTGCATCAATTTTCCCGTTTCCGGGTCGATGAAGCGCTCGTCGGTCGCTTCCCAGATTGCGCCTTCGCGCCCCGGTTGGCCACGATAGCGCCAACGTTCGAGCAAGGTTGCCACGCACAGCACGCCACCCCAGATCAGCGGCGGATAGAGCGGCCGGGCACCGGCCATGCAAGGCCAGAGCCCGATCGCCACCAGCAGTAGCGATACGACGAGCAGGAATGCGCGCAGCACGTCAGTCCACCTTCTCAACCACGACCACCGTGCCATAGGCGACGATTTCGCTCATGGTTTGCCCGATCTCGGACGAGTCGAAGCGCATCATGACGACGGCGTTGCCGCCCATGCGATGGGCATTCTTGACCATGCGGTCCACCGCGTGACGGCGCGTTTCTTCCAGCAGTTGCGTATATTCGATAATCTCGCCGCCGAACAGCGAACGTAGACCAGCCATGAAATTGCCGGCCAGCCCGCGGCTGCGTACGACCACGCCAAATACCTGTCCCTTGACTTCCTTGACCCGATATCCGGTCAAGTTTTCTGTAGTTACGACAATCATGATTCCACCCTGTTTTGTTGATCTTTGCCGGTTCGGCTGCGAAGCCCGCCCCGTGACGACAATGTAGTACGGCGCAAGCCGGATGGAAACGGTAATCGGTACAGAATTTCACCTGGGACACGTTCCAGGGAATATGTGAATATTGCACTTACGGCACAAAACGATGCCGAAAAGTCACGCGTATTGTAAATATTGCGCTATGATTTATTTGCAATATTGGCAAATCCGGCTGGCGCCGCGTTGTCCATTTTCACCACTTACACTTATTTCAAGGGATGTTGACATGAATGAAATCGTAGCGAGTAGCCCCAGCAAGGATGACTGCAACATCGCCATGCTCGCGCATTTGCTGGGAATATTTTTCGGCTTTGTGCCGTCTCTGGTGATCTGGCTGATCAAGAAGGACGACTCGGCCTTCATTTCCCAGGAGGCGAAAGAGGCGCTGAACTTTCAAATCACGCTGATGCTCGGCTTCTTCATTGCCGGACTCCTGACGATCATCCTGATCGGACTGGTGCTGATCCCAGTATTGTGGATCCTCGACATCGTCTTCTGCATCATGGGTGCAGTCGCAGTTTCAAAGGGACAGGGCTACCGCTATCCGTTCGCGCTCCGTCTGATCAGCTAGCCGCCGGCATCGGCAAAATCACGCTCGCCGTCAGCCCGCCGCCTTCGCGGTTGGCGAGCGTGATGCGTCCCCCGTGCGCCTCGACGATTTCGCGGGTCAGCGCCAAACCCAGCCCGGTGCCGCTGCGCTTGGTTGAGTAGAACGGTATCAATGCGTTAGTCAGCACGGTTTCATTCATTCCGCTGCCGCAGTCCATCACATCAATGCGGAACACGCCCTGCTGGCAGGTCACGGCAAGCGAAATCTCATCGGGCGCCGCGCCCGACTCGTGGGCATTTTTCAACAGGTTCAGCAACGCCTGCTCCATTTGCGCCTGATCGAAATAGCCGCTTTCCTGCGGCAGTTCGCCCACCCTGGAAAAGCCGTATTGCAACGCCAGCCGGTCGAGAAACGCCGGCCAGGCGACGCTTTGCAGGCGCGGTGCCGGCAGCTTGGCGAAGCGCGCATAGCCGAGGATGAAATCCTCAAGATGGCGCGCGCGCTCGGCAATCGTGGCAAGAATGGTTTCAAGGCGTTCCGGCTGGCCGCGCCGCAACAACTCGGCGCCCGATCCGGCCAGCGAACCGATCGGCGCCAGGGAATTGTTCAACTCATGGCTGATCACGCGGATGACCTTCTTCCAGGTCTGCACTTCCTGGCGCCGCAGCTCGGCGGTCAGCAGGCGCAACAGGAATAGTTCATGCGCCCTGCCGTTGAGGTGAAAGCCGCGCCGCGCCAGGTGGTAGACCTCTTCGTCGCTGTCTTCCCCGCCTTCCGTTCCCGGCGCGACGGTGAACAAGCCGTCGCCGCCCCGCGCGACCGCCTCGCGCAATGCGGCATGCGCCTGCTCCAGCACGGCCGCCAGGGTCAACCCCTCAAGCTTGCGCCCCTGGTTGAGCATCTGCCGCGCGGCAAGATTGGCGAATACGATAGGCCCGCCTTCGGACACCAGCAACATGGCAACCGGCGTGTTTTGCACCATGGTATCGAGCAGCAATTCGCGCTGGACCAGGCCGAGGCGTTGCGCGCGCAGCACGTTGCCGAGCTGGTTGTGGGCATCGACCAGGTCGGCGATTTCGTCGCGCCGGTCCCAGCGCAGGCCGAACGAGTAATCGCCATCCTGGTAGCTGACGACGGTGCCGGATAGGGCGCGAAACATCGATAGCATGGGTTCGAGTTGCGAGCGCACGGCGAGGATTGCCACCGGCATGATCGCCAGCAGGCTCAGAAGCGCGGCCAGGAAAACCTGATCGGGCAGCCAGCGCAGCAGCGCGACAAGCACGACCATCGCGGCGATCAGCAACGCGGCGATCAGCAGCGCCCAGCGCGCGATCAGCGGCAAGCGCAAGCGATTTGATGGCGCGGGTGGGCTCATCTCAGGGGCGATTGATGCCAAGCCGCTCAAGGCGGCGGTAGAGTGCTTGCCGGCTCATGCCGAGGGCGCTGGCCGCCTGCGCTATCACGCCGCCGGCATCGCTGAGGGCGCGTTCGATGCTGGCACGGTCGGGCTCGGCATCGGCGGCAACCGTTGATGCGCCCAACCCTGCGGCAGGCGCAGGGCTTCCGGCGACGACGGGCAAGCGCAGGTCGGCCGCGCTGATGGCGTCGCCCGATGCCAGCAGCGCCGCGCGTTGCATCACGTTCTTCAACTCGCGCACATTGCCGGGCCAGGCATGCCTCTGCAGCGCCGCAACGGCGTCTGCCTGCAAGCTCTTGCCGGCGCCGAGAAAGTGCTCAGCCAGCGGAATGATGTCGCCCGGACGCGCCGCCAGCGGCGGCAGCACCAGCTCGATCACGTTCAGGCGATAGAACAGATCTTCGCGAAAACTGCCGGCCCGGATCATGGCCGGCAGGTCGGCATTGGTGGCGCTCAACACCCGCACCTTGACCTGGCGCTCGCGGTTTGACCCGAGCCGCTCGAAGCGGCCCGTTTCGAGCACGCGCAACAATTTCATCTGGCCGGCCGGCGGCAGGTTGCCGATCTCGTCGAGGAACAGGGTGCCGCCATCGGCCGCCTCGAACTTGCCCTCGCGCGCCTTGGCCGCGCCGGTGTAAGCGCCCGCTTCGGCGCCGAACAGCTCGGCTTCGATCAGCTCGGACGGCAGGGCACCGCAATTGAGGACCACGAAAGGGCCGTCGGATACTGCTGAATTGGCCTGGATGATTTCGGCAATGCGTTCCTTGCCGGCGCCGTTCGGGCCGCTGATCAGGACCGGTACGTCGGCGCGGGCCACCTGGCAGGCCAGCGACAATACGCGCTCGGTTGCGGGATCGTTCCATACGATCGCGCGCAAGTCATAGCGTTGCTCAAGTTCGCGCCGCTGGCGGCGCTCGTCCTGCACGCGCCGGCGCAGTTCGCGGTTGGCCTGGCCGAGTTCGAGCAGGTTCAGCGCGGTGGCCAGCAGCCGCTTGTCGTCCCACGGCTTGGACATGTAGTCGGCGGCGCCGGCCTTGATCAGTTCGACAGCCACGTCGAGCTGGGTCCAGGCCGTCAGCAAAATCACGGGCAGGTCGGGGTGGCGCGCGCGGATCTCGCGAAACAGCGCGATGCCTTCGGCGCCGGAAGTCGTGTCGTCGGCGAAGTTCATGTCCTGGATCACCAGGTCGACTTCGTTGGCGTCGAGCAGGTCGAGACCGCGCTGCGGCGACTCGGCATACAACGCGCCGATCTCGCGCAGGGAAAGCAGCACCTCCAGTGCGATGGCAACCGATTTGTTGTCGTCGATAATCAGGACGGTAGGCATGGGCAGGAACGCGGTCGGCGATAACGCACGATCATACCCCATCGTGCGCAACGCCGGCGTGCGGCTGCCCGGCCGTTCATCCGTGCCGCGCTGCAAGCCAGGCGTCGATTGCAGGCAGGCGCTGGTCCCTTACGGCAATGCGGTAGCTGATGTTGGCGATGGCCTCATCGGCATCGTGCCGTGCGCTCGGGTCCAGGTGGGCATTGGCATAGCTCAAGAGCTTGCCGGGCATGGCGGGATCGATCGATGAGGCGGCCAGGCGCGGAAAGTAGCGGCTGCGCGAGCTGGCGTCGACCACGCGCTCGACCTGTTCAAGATGCGCAAGTGCAAAGTCGAATGCCAGCTCGGGATGGCGCCGCGCCACGGCGGCGATCATGCTGCCGGCCGCCGTCGGACCGGCTTCGCCTTCGAGGGCAAGGTCCAGCGCGCGGCGCGCGAGGGCATCGTCTTCGCTGGATGCGAGTAGGTTGTAGAGTTCCTCCTTCACCAGGCGCGAATCTTCTTCTTTCGCGGCGGCGTGCAGCGCGTCCCAGGTTGCCGCGTCGGCGTGCACCGCGACGATCTGGGTAACCGTGCGGCGCAGGGCCACCGGCAACGCGGCGGGATCGGTCTTGCGCAGCGCGAAACGGCGGCGCGCTTCGGCGACCGTAACCGGGTCGTTCAGTTCACCCAAGGCCCGAATCAGTTTTTCGCGCAGGTTGACGATGCCCTCGTCGTCGCCCGCTGCGGCAGACCAGCCGATACTCTGCATCTTCGGCTGGAGCCGGCTGATGGCAAAATCGCCAAACTGGCGCTGCCGCACGGGATCGCCGCGATATTCCTGGTAAATCAGGCCAAACTTGTCGGCGAATTCGCCCCACACCTGCGGATTGGCCTGCACCGGTATGGCATTGGCCAGTTCAAGAAAGTCGGACAGCGGTTGCGCGCCGTTCAAGCCCAGGGCCAGGCTGTCCGTCATCATGCCGATCTGGTCGATGGCCGGCAGTTCGGCGAATTTACCCGCCAGGCCGGCGAACAATTCGGGCTGATACAACGCGCGATAGTAGCCGGCCTGGCCGGCGTTGAGCAGCACGTGGCCGCAGCCGGGAACCGTGACGTCGGCCGCGCCGTTCTTGACCAGCGCCTGCACCACCTGGTTCGTCCCGACGGTTTGCAGCCTGACCGGCACGAGCCAGATACGCGCCGGCGCCGTCACAGCGCCCTGGTCCTTGCGAAATTCCGACTGGCTCAGGTGCACGACTTCATTCCCGTCTTTGCACACCGCCGCATCGACGCGAATCAGCGGCACCCCAGGCTGCAGCGTGAAGTCGTGCGCGATCGCGCTGACCGGTTTGCCGGCGACCTTGTCGAGCTCCTGCCACAAGTCGTCCGACGTGGTGTTGCCATAGGCGTGCGCCTTGAAGTAGGCGCGCACGCCGGCGCGCCAGTTGTCTTCGCCGACATAATTTTCCAGCATGGCGATGACGGCGCTGCCCTTTTGGTAGGTGATCGCGTCGAAGGCCTGGCTGGCCTGTTCCACCGTGGCGATATGCTGGATCACCGGATGGCTGGTTTTTGCGGCATCCTGCACCATGGCGCCCTCGCGGTTCTCGACCGCGTGCAATTCGGTGTGCCATTCCGGATGCAGGCGCGCCGTGGTGCGGCTTTCCATCCAGGAGGCGAAGCCTTCATTGAGCCACAAGTCGTCCCACCAGTGCATCGTCACGAGGTCGCCAAACCACTGGTGCGCCATTTCATGCGCTTCCACTTCAAAGACGCCTTCCTTGCTGCGCTGGGTCGAGATGGCCGGATCGAGCAGCATCGTGTGTTCGAACGAAAAGATCGCACCCCAGTTTTCCATCGCGCCGAAGAACTGGCTGCTGCCGGGGCCGGCGATGTTGTCGAGCTTGGGCAGCGGAAAGCGCACGCCGAAGTAATCGTTGTATTCGTGCAGGATGCCTTTCGCCGCGTCGAGCGCGTACGCCGCCTGGCCCGACGCGCCCTTGCGCGTGATCACGCCGAGTTCGACGCCTTCGGCCTGCGTCTTCAGGCGGTCGAATTCGCCGACGCCGAAGAACAGCAGGTAGGTCGACATTTTCGGCGTCTCGGCGAACTGTACGTCGACGTTGCCGTCGCCAAGCGCGTGCTGCGCGGCCATCGGCATGTTGCTGATGGCCATCTGTCCTTGCGGCACGATGGCATGCAGGCTGAACGTCGCCTTGTATTCCGGCTCGTCCCAGGATGGAATCATGCAGCGTGCGTCGGAGTTTTCAAATTGCGTAAACAGCGCGCGCCGCGCCGCCTGGCCGGTGCCGTAATCGAGCGCAAACAGGCCGAATGCCTGGCTGTTGATCTTGCCGTCGTAGGCGAGCTTCAGACGGTAGTGGCCGGGAGCGATCGCGCGGGCGGCGCGGAAACTGGCCGTCTGGGCCTTGCTGTCCACGCTCACTTGCAGCGGCGCGGCACGGGTCCCCGGCTTCGCAACCAGCGACGCCTTGCGGAATTGCAGGTCGACGGCATTGAGCGTGACGCTGTCCACCGCTTTGAGGACGTCGATATCGATCGTCACCTCGCCGTCAAAACGCATCCCGGCGGGGTACGGATTGAGCGTGATGTCATAATGCGAAGGCCGCACGTCGCGCGGCAATTCGGTCGTGACCTGCCCCGGAATGCGCACCGATGCGGAGGCGGCCATTGCCGGGCAAGCCACCGCGCCGGCCAGCGCCAGCAAGGCGGCCGAAATTGTATGTCGATCCATCGAGTCCTCCGGGTTAAATGTCAATCGCAATGATCAGAATTGGAATATACAAGATTCAAACAAAATCGCCTGCCCGCGCTATGCCGCGCGCGTTGCGATCGCCGGCGAAATCGCCGATGCGCGCCGCGCCGGACCGAACACGGCAAATACGCCGAGCAACCACAGCAAACCGCTGCCTGCCGCAAGATAGCCGATCGGCATCTTGCTCATCTCCAGCTGCGCGACGAGAAACTGGTTGAGTCCGACTGCCAGGATCAGGCCGGCCACGATGCCGCCGGTGGTGATCAGCAGATTCTCGGTGATGAAGTAGCGCAGGATGTCCACCCGCCGCGCACCGAGCGCGCGGCGCACGCCGATCTGCTTGCGCCGTTGCGAAATCCACAGCATGGTCATGCCGACGATGCCGCTGGCAGTCACCAGCAACAGCAGCGCGCTGACGGCAACCAGCATCCAGGCCAGCGTGCGATCGTCGCGATAACGGTCGGCGCGTATGGCATCGAGCGACTTGACCTTGACGATCACCGGGTAGGGCGTGATCTTGCGCAAGGCCGTTTCGGCGTCGCGCATGATGCGGTCGCGCTGCGCCGGATCGGCCCGCACGACGAATTGCGCCGCCGGAATCGATGTGCGCACCGGCACGATGACGGAATATTCACCGCGCTTGCCGGTCGCCGCTCCCGGCGTCTGCAGCCGCCGCACCACGCCGACGATCTGCGATTCGTCGGCATCGGCGCCGGTGCCGAAGAACATCTTCCTGCCGACCACGCTGGCCGCGCCGGGGTACAAGGCCTGCGCCAGCGCCTGCGTGACGATGACCTGCTTCATCTTCGGGTCGGCCTGGTCCATGTCGACTTCCTCGATATCCTCGGCATTGAAATCGCGTCCCTCGACCAGCTCCAGTCCCAGCGTTTTGACGAGAGAATCCGAGGACAGGTATTGCGCAGCGGGGGCCGTTGGTTGCGGCTGGGTGCGTTCAGTGGCCACTACCGTGTTCCAACCCGACTGCGACATGGCCATCTGGTTCACCCATGCCACCGACGCCACGCCGGGCAACGCCGCCAGCGTCTCGCGGTCGCGCTGTTGTTGCGCCATGATGTCGGCAAAGGCGGGCTTGGTCACGGGGGATAGATGAATCATGAACATGGCGCTTTCATCGGCGACGCCGCTCGGGCGATTGGCGGCTTCGTAACGCAGGGTGACGATGTAGAGGGCGTTGGTCAGCACCGCCAGGCTGATCGCCACCTGCAGCGCCACCAGCAATGGCGCGATCTTGTTGCGCAACAGGATGGAGAGTATTGGACGAATTTCCATGGCGGCCTCCTTCACTGGGATTTGAGTTGCAGTGCGGGCGTCACCTGGCACGCGCGCCAGGTGGGCAGCAGGCCGGCCACGATGCTCGACAATACCGCCAGCGCAAAGGTCAACAGGAGCATGCTCCAGTCCATGTGCGCCAGCGCGGCATACCGTTCGGACTGCCGTGCCAGCAGCCACAGCGCGCCGGTGCTCAGGAGCAGGCCGAGCAGGCCGCCGGCCAGGCCGACCACGGCGGCTTCGGTCAGGAACTGCTTGAAGATCTCCGCGCGGCTGGCGCCCAGCGCGCGCCGCACGCCGACCTCGCCGGCACGCACCGAAAACTTGGCCAGCAGCAGGCCGATGGTGTTGACCAGGCAAAGCATCAGGAAGCCGAATGCGAGCCAGGTGGAGACCCGCCCGTCATCGCTGACCACGTGCAGGTGATCCATCCACTCCATCACGTCATACAGATGGTTGATATTCTGGCGCGCAAAGCGGCTGAATTTGCGTTGTTCGCGCGTGTAACTATCAAGATAGTCTTGCAGCGTCGAGCGTTCAACGGCGGATTTCATTTCAAACCAGAATTGAATCCACGTACATTCCGAATCGAGGAAGCCCTGATAACCCGGCGCGCTCGGCCCGTTGCAGGTCATGCTGCCCGAAGTGCCGGTATGCAAACGTATGGCGGTTTGGAACGGGATAAAAATGTCGTCCTGGCCGGCAAAATTGCCGCCATTGCCGTTGATCAGGTGGGTATAACGCGGCATGGGATTCCAGTTGCCGAGCACGCCGACAACTTCAAAATCGTTGTTGAACAGGCGGATATGCTTGCCGACCGGATCCTGCGCGCCGAATATTTTTTCGCTCATGCGGCGGCTCAACACCACGACATTGGCGGTGCTCTTGTCCTGCGCCGGCGCCCACGCCGCGCCGCGCAGGAACGGCACGTCGAACATGGGGAAATAGTCGCTGGTCGTGGCCAAGCCGTCCGCTTCGACTGTGCCGAGGTCGGCGCGGCTCTGTTCGATCGCGCCGGTCACGCCGACCACAGCCGTGCGCCTTACACCTGGCCCGCCTTGCAGGAAATTGCTGGCGTCGCGATAGGAGAGCTGGCTGTCATGCGGCAACTGGCCCGGGATATAGCCGTCGAGCGGGCCGTTGTCGACCAATGGCACGAACAGGCGGCTGCTCTTGTCCGGGATCGGATTGCCGGACATCATGTGCAGGATGGTCAGGGTGGAAATGCTGGCAGCCACGCCGACGGTCAGCGTCAACACCATCAGGCCGGTCAGGACCGGATTGCGCCGCAGATTGCGTAGGCCCAGCATGAAATAGTAGCGCAGCATGGTCGGCTCCTCAGACGGTTGCGCCGGCGGCAAACAGCGTCGGCATCTTGCGCACCAGGTCGCTGACCTGGCCGTCGATGATGTGCACGTTGCGCTGGGCGCGCACCGCCAGTTCAGGGTCATGGGTCACCATCAGGATGGTGGTGCCGGCGGCGTTGATTTCCTCCAACAGCTCCATCACGCCGCGCGCCATCTGGGTATCGAGGTTGCCGGTCGGTTCGTCAGCAAGCAACAGCTTGGGCGAGCCGGCCAGCGCACGGGCGATGGCCACGCGCTGTTGCTGCCCGCCCGAGAGTTCCGCCGGGTAATGCCGCATGCGCGAGGCCAGGCCGACCTGGCTCAGGGCCTGCTCGATGCGCGTGCGCCGCTCGGCCGTGCCGAAGCCGCGATAGCGCAAGGGCACGTCGACGTTGTCGAACAGGTTCAGGTCGGGAATCAGGTTGAAGCCCTGGAAAATGAAGCCGAGCTTTTCATTGCGCAGGCGCGAGCGCGCATTGTCGTCCAGGCCCTTGACGTTGACGCCGTCGAGCAGGTAATCGCCGCCGTTGAATTCTTCCAGCAGGCCGGCGATATTGAGGAAGGTGGTCTTGCCCGAGCCGGACGGGCCGGTGACGGTGACGAATTCTCCCTGCTTGACGTGGATGTCGAATCCGCGCAGCGCATGCGTCTCTATCATGTGGGTGCGATACACCTTGCTCAGATTCTTCATGTGCAACATGGTTCGGCTCCTTATGGATGAATTCGATAGCTATTGATTGACGGACACTCGCGCGGCGTTCTCGAAGGTGTCGGTGCCGGCGATGACGATCTTGTCGCCTTCCTTCAGCCCGGCGAGAATTTCCACGGCGGTGACGCTGGTCGCGCCGGTCTGGATCGGCCGGCGCACCGCCGTGCCGTTTTCCATCACGTAGGCAAAGCGCCCGCCTTCGCTTTCGACGAACGGGCCGCGCTGCACGATCAGCGCGTTCGGCTTTTCCTCGATCAAGAGGCGCGCGGAAACGCGCTGGCTTTGGCGCAATCCCGGCGGCTGCCGGCCGTCGAAGCGCACC
>Ga0209026_1001447_pt1 | contig 10487 bp, 10 predicted proteins | sample AraplaCL_Col_mCL_FD_184262 | JGI IMG/M metagenome (GOLD analysis project Ga0209026, IMG submission 184262) | Arabidopsis root microbial communities from the University of North Carolina, USA - plate scrape CL_Col_mCL (SPAdes) (version 2) | ecosystem: Host-associated > Plants > Roots >... | reverse complement strand
CATCGTCAGCGGCTTGATACCATATTTATAAGCGATATATAAAACCGCAGCACCGCCACAAATCAATCCGCCATAAAAGGTCAGACCGCTAAAACCAACCAGCATACCAACCGGGTCGGCCATAAACTCCTTCCAATTTTCAAGCGCATTAAAAACTTTGGCCCCTGCAAAGCCAAAAACTGCCGACCATACCAAAATACTTCCCATCAATTCATGAGGGTGAACCAAAACCTTGCGGGTTTCGGGTTTAGGCAATACCTCTTTCTTGTTTTCGGCGTAGGCCCAATAAGCAAATATGCCAGCACCAACAATGGCGCCGAGCCAATTACCACGTGCAGATAAGATGAACGCCTGCGGGTCCTCCACCATGGTGTGAAAATTCAGGACGATGTCTACGAGTTTATAGCCTATGATAAAACCAAAAAGGCCGTTGCCAACCAGTTCGGTACTGGTGATCTTGGCACCGACGGTAATGTTTTTATAAAAGGGATGAATTTCGCCGCGTTTTTCTCTACGCTTAAATTCTTGCACAAAAGCCCAATAAGCGGCCATAAATGCAAGCGCCACAAAGAAGCCAAAGGTTTGAACGATCTTTAAAAACTCGATGTGCCAGCCGGTAAGATATTCAACAAGATAATAGAGATTTGGGAACATAGGCTGTATTTGCAGCGAATATAAAATTAATGCGCCAATATTTCTTCGCTTTCGGTAATCTCTACATCACCGTCTTGTGATATTTGTATTAAATTAACAATTTTTAACTCATTCACCAGCACCGGGTCGTACTTAGCTTTCACTTTTACATAGTTGCGTGTAAAGCCATGCATAAAGCCGTCTTTAATATCGCCCTCAAACAAAACCTCGGCAGGTTTACCTAATTGGGTTTCGTAAAAGGCGCGCCGCTTTTTGTCGGATAAGATATGAAGCATCTTGCTTCTGTCGGCACGAGTTGAGCCGGGAACAGTGCCGGTCATTTCGGCAGCCAAAGTATTTTCGCGTTCTGAATAAGTGAATACGTGCAGGTAAGAGACATTCAGTTCGTTAAGGAAGTTGTAAGTGTCGACAAAGTCTTCACGGGTTTCGCCCGGGAAACCAACAATTACATCCACTCCTATACAGCAATCCGGCATCAGCTCTTTAATTTTCGCAACCCGATCAGCATATAATTCTCTTTTATAACGGCGACGCATTAAGCCTAATATCTTGTTGGAGCCTGATTGCAGTGGAATATGAAAATGCGGAACAAAACGTTTTGAAGTCGAGACAAACTCAATGATCTCGTCAGTTAGCAAATTTGGCTCACAAGATGAAATACGGATTCGATCGATACCTTCGACCTCATCCAAAGCTTTTACCAGATCGAAGAATTTATGCTTGCGTTCGCCGTCGATGATACCAAAGTCGCCCAGGTTAACGCCTGTTAGTACGATCTCCTTAACGCCCGAAGCGGCAATGGCTTCGGCTTGTTTAACGGCATTTTCAATGGTATCGCTACGGCTTGCGCCACGTGCTAAAGGGATGGTGCAAAACGTACATGAATAATCACACCCATCCTGCACCTTTAAAAAAGTACGGGTGCGGTCGCCGATGGAATACGATGAAATAAATTCGTTAGCCTCAGATACAGGCTGATTATAAACCAGCGTCTTAGGGTTCTTAGTAAGATCGCTGATGTAGTCAACTATCTGAAACTTCTCCGCAGCCCCTAAAACCATGTCAACACCCGGAATTTCAGAGATCTCTTTTGGTTTTAATTGCGCGTAGCAACCAACTATAGTTACATAGGCGTTTGGCGATATCTTCAACGCCTCCTGAACAACCTTTCGGCATTTTTTATCAGCGTTTTCGGTAACGGAGCAAGTATTGATCACATATACATCCGGCGTTTCGCTAAAGGCAACAGTATCATATCCTGCGTTGTTAAACATGCGGCCAATACTCGAAGTCTCCGAATAATTCAGCTTACAGCCAAGGGTATAAAATGCAACTTTCTTGTTCATTTTGAAGCTGCAAAGATAGGGAAAATCAAAGATTAGTTAATCAGTGATTAGAGATTAGTGGCTTGAGGTTAACTTTCTTGCTTTGAAATTACTCTTCACTCCAACGATAACTTTCATTCTCCAATCCTATCAAGTCTATCACCCGACTCACAACTGTCATTGCCACTTCCTGAATAGTTTGTGGTTTGCTGTAGAATGACGGTACTGCAGGGCAGATTATTCCGCCTGCTTCGGTAACAGTTGCCATATTTCGGATATGGATCAAATTGAAAGGTGTATCGCGTGCCACTAATATCAACCTACGGCGCTCTTTCAGAATAACGTCGGCAGCTCGGGCAATCAGATCGTCGGATGTTCCGGCAGCAATGCGACCAAGCGTCCCCATCGAACACGGAACGATAACCATCGTATCAAACCTGGCCGAGCCAGATGCGAAAGGTGCCATGAAATCGTTCTTGGCGTAAATTTTAAAGGGGAGTTTGTCGTAATCGGTATTATCCAGTTCAAATTGCCAAACCTGTTTGGCATTGTCAGACATCACGATGGTAACTTCGGCAATTTGCTCGCGCAATTGCTGCAGTTTTTCCACCAATAACTTCGCGTAGATAGCGCCACTGGCACCGGTAATAGCAACAACGATTTTTTTCTTCATGGATGTTATACCGGCAAATATAGTGTTAAAAGGAAAGTTACAGGCACAAAAAAGGGTCGAATACAAGTACTCGACCCTACATCTACCTATGAAAAACATGCCCTTTGATGGGCATCACAAATATAATAACACTTTTTTAATTATTAAACAATTTATTTAAATTAATTTAACTACGTTTTGTTAGATTTTTCTCAATTAGTCTTTGGATGATGCCGTCTACCAACCCGACACTTGGCACATAGATAGCTTTTATGCCCGCCCATTTCATTACCGAAAGGTAAATATCGCATGCCGGGATAATTACATCTGCCCTGTCCTGGTTTAGTCCTAAAACGTTGATACGATCTTTAAGCGAGAAGGAATTTAGATAATTTGATAACGTTTTTAGTTTGTTGAATGTAAGCGGTGCGCCGTCTTTCTCCTGCGCCAAACGATATAACTTGTTAATGTTGCCACCGGTGCCTATACCAGACAACGCTTTAAACTGGCGAGTGTGTTCGCGAATAAACTCCCGCATTTCTTCCCAGGTCTCTTCCCTATCCTGATTGTCCAAAATACGGATAGTCCCCAAATTAAAAGATTTAGAGGCAATGAGGTCGCCTGCAGCAAATAATGAAAGTTCGGTACTGCCGCCGCCAACGTCGATATATAGATAGTTTTTGCTCTTGTCGATGTTATCTTCAGCGTGACTGGCGTAAATAACTTTGGCCTCTTTCTGCCCGTGTACAATCTTCAAATCAATGTTAGCCTGTTCGCGAACAGTTGCTGCTATCTCCTCCCCGTTTTTAGCCTCGCGCATAGCCGAAGTTGCATAAGCACGATAATCAACTACCTTATAAACATCCATCAGGTTTCGGAAAGCTTGCATCGTTTTTAACAGATCGGCAGCTTTTCGTTCTGATAAATACTGATTTAAAAAAGCATCGTCACCCAAACGCAACGGCACTCGGATTAGCGTATTTTTTTTAAACGAAACGGATCCGTTGTTTTCAATAATGTCGGCAATAAGCAAGCGTACTGCGTTCGACCCAATGTCTATAGCGGCGTATCTCAATTTATTTGTTTGTTTTTAAGGTAAGTGTAAGTGTCTATCTGCGCCCGCACCGGTATTTCGGATTGTGTTTTATGATATTTATTAGAGTTGTGGCTATCAATCTCACGTGCCTTGGTGTTATCAGCCAACTGTATATCAATTATATCTCTTATTTCCTTTTGAAGTTGTTTGTCATAAATTGGAAAGCCAACTTCCACACGGCTATCAATGTTACGCGTCATAAAATCGGCCGAAGTGAGATAAGTTAGCTCATCGCCCCCATTGCAATAGATGTGCACACGAGCATGTTCAAGATATTTATCTACGATGCTGGTAACTTCAATATTCTCACTATAACCTTTTACTCCCGGCACCAGGCAACACATACCACGAATGATCATTTTGATTTTTACGCCTGCTTTGCTGGCTTCATATAATTTCATGATCATCTGCTCGTCTGCGAGGCTGTTCATCTTTAAGATCATGTAAGCCTTTTTGCCGGCTTTCGCATTCTTGATCTCGGTATCAATCAGTTTATACATTGCAGGGCGGGAGTCAATTGGAGAAACGATGAGATTCTTCAACCCTTTTGGCAGCGTATTTTTATTGAGCGCAGAGAATACCTTGACTAAGTCGCCAGTAATTTTTTTATTAGAGGTTAATAATGTGTGGTCGGCATAAATTCTGGCGGTCTTCTCATTATAATTACCGGTTGACAGACAGGCGTAATAGTTCAGTTTGTCCTTTTCATTACGACTTATCAAACAGATCTTCGAGTGCACTTTATAATTATCAACACCATAAATAACATTTACACCCTCCTCTTCTAAACGACGGCTCCAGGTGATATTGTTCTGCTCATCAAAGCGGGCGCGTAGCTCAACCAAACAGGTTACTTTTTTACCATTTTTTGCAGCGTTGATCAAGGCGTGAACAATTCTCGAGTTCTCCGCCAGACGATAAACTGCAATACTGATCTCTTTTACTTTAGGGTCGATTGCCGCTTCGCGCAGAAAGTGGATGACATAATCGTATGATTGGTAAGGCGTACTGATCAGATAATCCTTCTTGGCGATCATACCCATCAAGCTTTTACCGAAAGACAGATCGCCCACGGGCAATGCATTATATTTTGGATACTCTAATTCCGGCCGACCAACGTTAGGAAACGAAATAAAGTTTTTGAAGTTATGGTAACGGTTACCTGGTATCAAGCTTTCGCCATGAACACCCATTCGGTTTACCAGATATTTAAGCATATCCAGTGGCATTTCAGAGTCATACAGCAAACGCATTGGTTTACCCTTACGGCGCTTCTGCAAACTTTTTGAAAGCGCATCGATAAACTTGCCGCTTACCTCCTTGTCCAAATCCAATTCCGCATCGCGGGTTAGCTGAATGGAATATGCTTCAATAGTATCGTGCTCAAAAATGAAAAAGATATCCTCCAGGTTATACCTAACAATATCGTCCATCAAAATGATGAACTTCAGGTTATTGGTATCCGGCAGTACAGTAAAGCGAGAAATGTTTTCAGGCATTTCGATCAGCGCGTAACGAACGCTTTTATCTTTGGTTAGCTTTACAAAAAAGTATATGGCGCGGTCGCGCAATTCGGGTAGTGGCATGCTGTTATCCAGCATAATAGGCACCAAGGTGGCTAATAACGATTCGCGGAAATAGCTTTTAACAAACGCCCCACGCTGTACGTTAAGTTGTGAGTCATTCAGGATAAATATCTTCTCTTCGGCCAATTGCCGAACAATGATATTCTCGTAAAGGTTATTGAACTTACGTTCCTGCTTAACTACAATGGTCTTTATCTGGTTAAGCACCTTCTTAGGGTTGTAACCTAATATCTCTTTAGCCTTTTCGTTTAAATTGGCAAGTCGACTTAAAGTAGCAACGCGCACGCGATAAAACTCATCCAGGTTAGATGAGAAGATAGCAAGGAACCGAATACGCTCGATGAGGGGAACGGTTGGGTCGGCAGCTTCCTGTAAAACGCGGTCGTTAAAGTACAACCAGCTAATTTCTCTATTGATAAGGGGTGCGTGTTTGTTGTCCATAAACGCATGCTTTCCAGCTGCAATTGCAAAACTGCCGATTTATTTGTTAATTTAATATTAAGTGATTGGTATATTAATATGTTTTGGCTAATTTTTTAACCTTGGATGTACAGTCTTTATTTTAAATTTGCAAACCAATCATAAATAACACGCTACTATGCCATCATTTGATATTGTAAGCAAGATAGACGGACAAACGCTTGATAACGCAATTAATACTGCAAAAAAGGAAATTTTAAATCGTTACGATTTCAATGATTCTAAAAGCACTATCGACCTGGAGAAAAAAACGAATAGCATCACCATTGTTACCGAGAACGATATGCGCCTTAAGGCCATTGTCGATTCCATCATCAGTCGCATGGTGAAGCAACAGCTCGATCCGAAAGCTTTGGATATGGGTAAAGAGCAATATGCTTCTGGCAACATGATCCGCAAGGAAATTAAAGTAAAGGAGGGTATCGATAAAGAAACCGCCAAGAAAATCGTTAAGAAGATAAAAGACGGCAAACTTAAAGTTGATGTTTCTATTATGGATGACCAGGTGCGTGTGCAAGCTAAGAAGATAGACGACCTGCAAGCGGTAATTAGCCTATGCCGTGGCGATGATTTCGGTCAGCCGTTGCAGTATATAAACATGAGGAGTTAAGTTCAGATTCTTAACCACGCGTCATTGCGAGGAACGAAGCAATCCTCCTGAATAGCATTATCCACAATGTATGGCGAATTAAGATTGCTTCGTTCCTCGCAATGACGTGACAATAAAAGAGAAGGCCCCGAATTTCGGGGCTTTCTCTTTTACTTAGTCTTTTTTTCGTAACTCTTCGGATCAAGTGCAGCCGGCGACCAATTCTTGAAAAACTCCATGATCTTGGTTTTGCTATGGCCTTGTCCCTCTTCCAGGTAAGATGAATCCTGCGTATGCAGGCGATTTCCTTTATCATCCAGCACTACAAAAACCGGGAAACCAAAGCGCTGTGGATAGCCCAAGTTGGCAAACACTTTCTCGTTCAAATTTTCCGGACTATAATTAACGTGTACAACTATGTAGTTATCGCGCAGGTATTTATCTAATGCCGGGTCCCTTGTCACCAGGTCATTAAAACGAATACACCAGATGCACCAATTGCCGCCCATTTGTAATAACACATTTTTATGTAAAGCAGCTGCCTGTTTAACTGCGGCATTAATGTCTGCCTGAGCATCAGCTTTGGGATTATAAAGTTTCGCCGTATCTGTTAATTTAATAACCTTGGTACCCGGCGTAGCGGCAACGGTAGTTTGCGCTTTCGCAGTAATACCCGCAACTAAAAGTAAGGTGGCGATCAGTAATTTCTTCATAGCGTAATTGTTTAAAACCTAAAGTTATGGATACGTTTTAGTAAGATAAAACAAAATTGAATTTTTACCACATTCATAAAAAAAAGGCCGCTACCCTTGCGGTAACGACCTTTTCATCAAACTAAACCAACTTATTATGAAAACTGTATATTTTCGGTTTTTCCGAAACCCGGCTCCTGCACATATCTCGCTCACTCCGGGCCTCGGTTATCCGATATTATTTTATAGAGATCTCTCTTGATTGCTCTTTTGCCTCTTCCTTTTTAGCGATGGTCAGTTTTAAAATACCATCTGTGTAATCGGCCTCGATTTTGGTCTGATCGGCACTTTCAGGTAAGGTAAATGACCTGCTGAATGATGTGTAATTGTACTCGCGTTTGCTGAATTTCTTTGTTTCATCATTGGTTTCAGTTTTCTTTTCTGCCGAAACGCTTAGTACATTTTTATCTAAACTGATCTTGAAGTCTTCTTTTTTCAAGCCCGGTACCGCAAGCTCAACCTCGAATTCGCTGGTGCTTTCAGAAATGTTTACCGCCGGTATTTTGGTAGCAAACTTGTTGCTCAATAAAGAATCGTTTAAAACAGAATAAACATCGTTAAAGAACGGGTTTGCCAAATGGTTCTTGTGTGTGTTGTTGAATTTTACTAAAGTCATTTTTATATCCTCCGAAAAATTGTTTTTGTTATTTTCGCAAGTGATTGGTCAACTGTTGTACCAATGCTTAGTTTTTCATTTTTAAAAGACAATTTGTCGGTTCGCTATCAAAGCAGCCGACATTATGGCGCAAAATGGCTGAAAATATTAAAGATTATAGATATAAAACCCCGGTGCAAATCCGCTTCTCGGATATTGATGCCGTGGGTCACGTGAATAACGCGATATATTTAACTTACTTCGAAAATGCCCGTTTTGACTATTGGCATAACGTGTTAGATTGGGATTTAATTAAGCATGGTATTATTGTAGCCCGTACCGAAGTAAATTATTTAAAGCCTGTTGTATTTACAGATAAACTTACCTGCTATGTACGCGTGGTGCGCATTGGTAACAGTAGCTTTGATGTTATGCAGGTATTAACAAAAATCACTGATAAAGGGGAAGAGATTTGTACAACCGCGAAAACGGTTTGTATTAGCTATGATTATTCGGCTAACAAGTCAGTAAAGATACCTTCACATCTGCGCGATCGCATGATCGAACATGACGAGCCAAGGCTGATTTTAAATACTAATTGATTTTAGAAGGATTGCACGTTATCCATTCGCAACAGCATCTCGTCTATCTCGGCGATGTGTTTGCGGTGGCCGGTGACCAACAGAGCGGCCTGTAAACAGCCGTTGCGTTTGCTTATTTGTTTGCGCAGTAATGAAAGTTGGTGACCTTTTATCGCTTGTTCAACCTTTAACAAGTTCTCAAAATTCTCGTCGGTAAATACAATCACGAATAGTTTATCGTGATGGACCTTATCTACATAATGTTCAAGTAACGCGAACATAATAAGCACGCATAAAGTCACGATCGTCGACACTATAGCAATTTCGAAGTTGCCGGCACCTACCAGCATACCTATCGCCGCGGCCACCCATATCACCGATGCAGTGGTTAATCCACTTACTCCTATCCCATCTTTAAAAACAACACCTGCGCCGATGAAACCTATACCTGTAATTACATTAATATTGACACCCATGTTGGCGTGCTGCGCTACCATAGTAAACAACGCCGAGCCAAGTGTAATTAAGATAAGCGTGCGAAAGCCGGCGGTCTTGTTTTTATATTGACGCTCAATACCCAGCAAGCCACCGCAAAGTACAGCCTCACCTATTTTTAAAAAATCTATCGCATCAAGTTGAAACGTCATCAAAATATCTTTCCCGGGTTTAAGATACCATTTTTATCAAATACCTTTTTAATGCCGCGCCATAATTCAAAATGCACATTGCTATATTTTATGGGCATATACTCTTTTTGTACAAGACCAATGCCATGCTCGCCCGATAATGTTCCGCCTAACGCAACCGTCAATTCAAATATTTCACGAATACCATCTTTCAGTTTATGGGCCCAATCTTTATCACTCATTTTACCCTTAATGATGTTAACGTGTAGGTTTCCGTCGCCGGCGTGGCCATAACAAACGGATTCAAAACCGTATTTACCGCCAATTTCTTTGATACCTTTTATCAATTGCGGCAAAGCAGCACGAGGCACAACCGTGTCTTCCTCTTTATAAACCGAGTTTGATTTTACCGAAACCGCCATGGTAGTACGCACGCGCCACAGTTCTTCCTTTTGTGCCGATGTATCGGCAAATAAAACATCATGGCAACCAAATTCCTCTAACACAGCGTTAATCTTCTCTGCATCGCCGAAAATTACATCCTGATTGTTGCCATCTACCTCAATTAGCAAAAATGCCTGGGTATCGGGTTTAAGAGCGAAGACAATACCATCATGTTCAATTACCCACTCAACTCCCCTGCGCTCCATAAATTCCAAAGCCGAGGGCACAACACCCGCTCTAAAAATGGCTGATACTGCGCCACAGGCGGATTCATTGCTATTGAATGCAGCCAGCATTACCACACTATTTGTAGGCGCCGGAATAAGCTTTACCACTATCTTGGTAATAATGCCCAATGTCCCCTCGGAACCAATCATCAATTGGGTTAAGTTATAACCAGAAGCATATTTAAGTGTATTTGCACCAGTCCAGATAATGTCGCCCGACGGCAAAACAACCTGCAGATTTAATATATAATCGCGCAGCGTGCCATATTTAACCACGCGTGGACCGCCCGAACCATGAGACACATTGCCACCGATAAAGCAGCTGCCCTTGCTAGCCGGATCAATTGGATATAGCAATCCTTTTTCCGCAACGGCATCAATGAACTGTTCGGTAATTACGCCCGGTTCAACGGTTGCCTGCAAGTTTTGCTCGTCTATTTGAATGATATTACTAAAGCGCTCCATCGAAATGAGCAGCCCACCCATTACCGGTAATGCACCGCCGCTTAATCCGGTACCGGCACCACGTGGCGTAACGGGTATCATGTGTTCATTGCAGAATTTCATCAATGCCGAAATCTGCTCAGGCGTATCAGGCTTTACCACCAGATCGGGATAATAAACCAGGTCCTCGGTTTCATCGTGGCTATAGCGTTCTAAATCCTCGCAATTGGTTATTACCGCATCTTCATCCACCAGATTGCGAATCGCATTTGCCAGTTGCGCCGTTATCTTATTGTAGGCCATTCCCTTTTTTATAATGTACCGTAACCGATGCATAGCCGATTTTATAGCCCATTGGCGGGTTTAGCTTTTTAACAGTCACCATAATAAACTCTACAGCGGGATAAGCAGCTTTAACATCTTCCAAAATTCCTTG
>Ga0209026_1001446_pt1 | contig 10492 bp, 5 predicted proteins | sample AraplaCL_Col_mCL_FD_184262 | JGI IMG/M metagenome (GOLD analysis project Ga0209026, IMG submission 184262) | Arabidopsis root microbial communities from the University of North Carolina, USA - plate scrape CL_Col_mCL (SPAdes) (version 2) | ecosystem: Host-associated > Plants > Roots >... | reverse complement strand
CTATTACAACAAGAATACCTCAAGCTTTACAAAAAGGCCGGGGTGAATCCGTTGGGCGGATGTTTGCCTTTGATAGTTCAAATGCCGATAGTAATTGCATTCTTCCGCTTTTTCCCCGGTTTATTTGAGCTGCGCGGACAAAGCTTTTTGTGGATGCATGATCTGTCTACTTACGACCCGGTAATTCAGTTTGGCTTTAACGTTCCGTTTATAGGCGACCACTTAAGCGCCATGTGCGTACTGATGACGATATCAACGTTGATCTATACCTATTTTAACAACCAAATATCGGGTGTTAGCGGGCAGATGAAATACGTGGGTTATATTACACCGATCATCTTCTTAGGCGCATTGAACAGCTATCCGGCAGGTTTGAACTATTACTACTTCCTGGCTAACATGTTCACCTTCTTACAGCAATACATTATCCGTTTAATGGTTGATGATAAGAAGATCCATGCACAGATCCAGGAAAACAAAAAGAAACCTGAAGATCCAAAGAAAAAGAAAACCGGCTTTGCAGCACGCATGGAAGAAATGATGCGCCAGCAGCAGCAATTACAGACCCAGCAGGGAAAAAAGAAGTAGATCGAAGATTAAAGATAGTTTTATATAAACGCAGCTCTATAGGGCTGCGTTTTTTTGTTTTCTGCTCAACACGCCATTGCAAGGAGCGAAGCAATCTTAAAACTCAATGAATAGACAATATGACCATCGTCGTGGCGCTTCTTGTCAAAGCCAAAAACATAGATTAAATTAGGAGTAAAAATTAACTGATACTTTAACACCAGTGTTCAAACCCAATCGCAAGTTTCTACTTATCATTACTTTTGCAACTGCGGTTTGTTTTGTGTTTAACGTGCAGTTGCACGCGCAAATCAGCCAAACAGTTAATGCAGGCAGTTCAACTGCAGCAGAAAATTTCCCCAAAACCACCTGTACTTATAATTGGACCAACAGCAATCCCGCAATTGGCCTTGCCGCCAGCGGCAGCGGTGACATTGCATCTTTTACGGCCACTAACACAACGGGTGCGCCAATCACTGCTACAATTACTGCTATTCCTTCAGGTACTCGTAATCAGCCTTTATTATATATACCTAATTATAACGACAATACTGTTTCGGTGATTGACGCCTCGACCAATGCTTTGATTACGACCGTACCTTTAAGCGGAACACATCCCTACAACGTGACGGTTAGCCGCGACTATAACCGTGTGTTTATTTCCAACCAGGGATCGAATGATGTAAACATCATCTACATGCCCACCAATCAGTTGTATAAAACAATAACAGGCTTTTCAAGTCCGGGTGCTATAGCTATAGGGCCTGGTAACCTTACTGGGTATGTAGCAAATACTGCTAGTAATACTGTTTCGATAATAGAAAATTTTAATTACACCATATCCGGTACAATCACAGTCGGAAATGGCCCTACAGGGCTTGCATTGAGTTTAGATGGAAATACACTGTATGTATCTAATTCTACAGATAATACTATATCGGTAGTAAATACTGTTACAAAATTAGTAACGGCAACCATACCGATAGATCCAAGCCCAACTTCCATACTATTGACTACAAATGAAGATAAGTTGTATATTGTTCATTCAGGATCGAACGAAATATCTGTTATTAATACAACTACTCATGCTGTGGGGCATATTAGCGTTGGTAATACCCCTAAAGGCATTGCTCTAAATAAAGCGGGCGATCATCTCTATGTGACAAATTCAGGCGACGGTACCGTGTCGGTAATCAACACAACTGATGGATCCCTTATTGCAACAATTAACACCGGTTCTGTACCAACCGGTGTTTCTATCAGTGACGATGGAAGCTTGGTGTATGTAACTAATAGCGGTAATAACAATGTTTCTGTTATTAGTACCGCTTCAAACACAGTAACGCAGACTGATAACGTGGGCATAACGCCATATTCGGTAGGCAACTTTTATTTAAACCGGGCAGATTGCGCCGCCCCCGTAACTTTTACCATCACCGTTAATGCAGCGGCAATAACGCCAGCTATTACAACAACCGGAACACCAGTGGCCCTTAACACCACCTATGGCACACCATCTTCTTTAACCAGTTTCAATGTATTGGGCACCAATATGACGGCAGGGATTTTGGTTACACCGCCAGCCGGATTTGAGGTAAGTACAGACGGCATCAATTTTAGCAACACGGTATCGGTAGGAGCTCCCGGTACAATTGCTCCAGGCACAGTTTATATTCGCCTGAAAAAAACAACTGCGGTAGGGCCTAACTATTCGGGAACTATTTCATTAACAAGCCCGGGTGCAGCTACTGTCAATGTATCCATGCCGCAAAGCACCATTACGGGCGCTACTCTTAACGTGACCGTACAAAACGTTAACAAACCATATGGTAACACGTTAACATCCGGATCGACCACTTCAGGCTTTACGATTTCGGGGCTACAAAACGGTGAGACCATCCCAAGCATTACTATCAATTATGGAACAGGGGCGGCAGCAGCAGATGCGCCGGGAAACTATCCGGGTTCCGCCGTCCCATCACCTGTACTCGTAGGGACAAATGGGTTTGTGTTAAGTAATTATATCATTAATCTTATTAATGGTAATATTGTGGTGTTAGCGCCAGCAGCGCCGTCTATCACTGCCAACAGCTCGCCATCTGCGGTTAATACGGTTTATGGAACAGCGTCAACCCCAACGACATTCACAATAAATAGTTCGAACCTTACCGGGCGAATTATTGTTACCGCACCAACAGGTTTTGAGGTGAGCGCCGATGGTATTACATATGCTCAGGCGGTAACCTTTCCTCAATCCAGTTCCAACACAACTGCTAAGATTTATATCCGCCTTTTAAAAAGTGCCGCAGCTGGACCTCATTCAGGTAATATCACTTTTAGCAGTGTTGGCGCTACTGATCTACTGATAGCTATGCCGTTAAGCACAGTAACGCCCAAACCGATTAATATTTTGGTACGGGGTACAAAGGTTTACGGCACGAGCATCCCCGCCAATTTTACTGCCGGCCCCGCGGACGTTGATTTTAGTCCAACTAATCAGCAGTTAGTAAATGGCGAACTGATCAATTCGATCGATATTACATTTACTGCAGGTTATAACGCCACAGACCCGGCAGCCACCTACAGCCTGGCCATACATATAGCTAATGCACAAGGTACAAATGGCTTTTTGCCATCTAACTATACCATCACTTATCAAAGCGGAGATCTAACTGCCACTCCGGCGCCTTTAAATATTACTGCGGCCGACGTTAATAAGCCCAACGGAGCCAGCTTATCTGGCGGGCCCATCGCTACCGGATATTCTGTTACCGGTTTAAAAAATGGTGAAACCATTACCGGCGTAACAGTTGCTTATGGAAATGGGGCCGCATCTAGCGCAACGGCAGGTACTTATCCGGCCTCAGTTCTATTATCTAATGCCACGGGTGCAAACGGTTTCCTGGCAAGTAATTATACCATTACTTATGTGCCGGCAAATATTATAGTTGGTGCAGCCGGGTCTGTAATTACAGCTTCGGGTAGTTTAACTCCGTTAATTACCGTGTATGGTACGCCCTCGACTGCAGAAACATTTACCGTTGCGGGCTCTAACCTCAAAGGGGGTATTGTTGTAAACCCTCCGGCTGGTTTCGAGATAAGTACGGATGGCATTACTTTTGGCGCAACTATAAGTATTCAAGGGATTAATGGTATCTCAAATCAAATAGTTTACATAAGGTTAGCATCTTCAACGCCGGTTGGCATATATTCTGGTGATATCAACATGCATAGCAACAACAATGTTTTTACACTGCCTATGCCAGCCAGCACGGTAACAGCTACACCACTAACAGTAGTTGTTTCAAACCTTAATAAAATTTATGGGCAAACGTTATCGGCAGGAGCGGGCTTTACCAACTTTACGGCCACCGGGTTAAAAAACAACGAAACCATCAATAGCGTGACCATCAATTATGCCAGTGGCGGTTCGGCAGCCTCAAAAGCCGGGGTTTATTCAGCCTCGGCGGTAGCCTCGCAGCCTGTTGGAACTGGAACCTTTTTAGCCAGCAATTATAATATCACTTATCTGGCCGGCGATTTAACAGTTACTCAGGCCGCGCTTACGGTAACTGCCGACAACCAGACCAGGCCGTATGGATCGCCAAACCCAACACTAACTTTTACTTACAGCGGATTTGTAAATGGCGAGGATACCACCGTACTGACTACCAAACCTACTGCCGCTACGCCGGCTACTTTGGCCTCGTTGGTGGGGCAGTATCCTATTGCAATAACTGGGGGCGCGGCGCAAAATTATAGCTTTAACTATGTGCAGGGAACCCTAACCGTTACGGCAATACCAGGGCTGCCCGTAAGCATCCCGAATGCGTTTACGCCTAATGGGGATGGCATTAACGATATTTGGAACATAGTCAATCTGAATACTTACGCCCAAAGCCACGTGCAGATATTTAACCGCTACGGCATGCTTGTGTTCAATTCGGTGGGTTATGCTATGCCTTGGGACGGCACAGAAAAAAACACCCGCGTACCGGACGGAACTTATTATTATGTGATCATATTGACTCCTGGCGATAGTCCGCTTTCAGGTTCGGTAACCGTGATACGATAATCAAAAATTTCTTTCTGCCTTTCATAAAGTAACGACTAAAAATTTTAGTAATTTTACCCTCGATGTACGCCATTGTCGATATCGAAACCACCGGAGGTCATGCCAGCGCAAACGGCATTACCGAGTTTGCTGTGTGTATACATGATGGCACCCAGGTAATTGACCGGTATTCGACGCTCATCAACCCGCACCAGGAGATCCCGATTTATATCCAGGCGCTCACCGGTATTAACAACGATATGCTGCGCGACGCGCCTTCGTTTGTTGACGTAGCAGCCAAAATATATAAACTGTTGGATGGACACGTTTTCGTAGCACACAACGTTAATTTCGATTTCTCTTTTGTGCGTTATCATCTGGCGCGCTGCGGATATGATCTGCAAAGTAATAAGCTGTGTACGGTACGATTAGGGAGAAAGATCATACCCGGACAGCCGTCATATAGCTTAGGCAAGTTGTGTCATAGCCTTGGTATCCAAAATGAAAGCCGTCACCGTGCCATGGGCGATGCCGATGCAACGGCGAGGCTGTTTTCTTTATTGTTAGAAAGTGACAGCGATGGCCACATTAAATCAGCGCTGAAACAAAACTCGAAAGAGCAGATGCTGCCGCCCAATTTGCCCAAGAAAGCGCTCACAGCTTTACCTTATCAGCCGGGTGTATATTACTTTCATGATGCCAAGGGCAAGGTGATCTACGTAGGTAAGGCCAAGAATATCAGGAAGCGGGTGTCGAGCCACTTTACGGGCAATAACCCCGGCTTGCAGCGGCAGAATTTTTTAAAGGATATTCACCAGATCACTTACCAGGTTTGTGGTACCGAACTGATCGCCTTTGTACTGGAGTGCATAGAAATTAAACGTCTTTGGCCAAAATATAACCGATCACTTAAACGCTTTGAGCACGCCTACGGCGTTTATATTTTTGAAGATCAGCGCGGCTATTTGCGATTGGCGGTAGATAAACATCGTAAACATCATCAAACCATCTATACCTGCAACTCGCTCCTTGAAGGTTATAATCTTTTGAACCGTTTGGTGGAAGCCTTTGGACTTTGCCCTAAACTCTGCTTCATACAAACCAGCGCATGCACCAAAGGCGAAGAAGGCAGCTGTGCCTGCGGCGGACATGAATCCGTAAAGAAATATAATAAGCGGGTAAATAAAGCGTTGGATGAACTGCGCAATGCGTTGCCAACTTACGCCATTCATGATGCCGGCCGTACCGACGAGGAAAAGAGCTGTATCCTGATAGAAAAAGGACAGTTTTATGGCATGGGTTACATAGGAAGCGATGCCGAAGCCGATAACCTGCATCAGCTTAAAAACTACTTGACACCATATCCCGGCAACGACTATATCAAAACGATGATACACAACTACGCCGATAGAAATCCGCATAGGATGGTAGTGTTTGATGATAGAGTAGTGGCGGTTTAATTAATTTATTAAAGAGCGTCATTGCGAGGAACGAAGCAATGACGGTTAAAATAGTTATCATTTGCAATCGATTGCCAAACACTCTTTTTTGTATATTGCCTCGCAATAAAACAATCCTAAAAACACTATAAAAATAAACATCATGGCAGGAAAACTAACAGGAAAGGTAGCCATCATCACCGGCGCCAGCGCAGGTATAGGCTGGGCGAGCGCAATAGCTTTAGCCGAAGAGGGTGCGCATCTAGTCATTACCGCACGCCGCGAGGACCGTTTACAGCAATTAGTAGCCGATATTAAAAAAGCCGGTGGCGATGCCACTGTGGTTGCCGGCGATGCACGAGAAGAAGATACTGCAAAACGCACTGTAGAAGCTGCTTTAAAAGTGACAGGCAAAATTGATATCCTGCTAAACAACGCAGGTATGGGTATTTACAAACAACTTGCCGATACCACGTTGGATGATTACAACACGATGATGGACGTGAACATGAAATCTGGTTTCCTGTTTACCCGTTACGTGGTGCCCGAAATGTTAAAACAAAAAAGCGGAACTATCCTGATGCTGTCATCTATGGCTGGCGTTTATGGTTTCCCTAACGAGGCTGTTTATTGCGCGACCAAGTTTGCGCAGGTAGGCTTTGCTCAGGCGCTGGACAAAGAACTGCGCCCGCATGGTATTAAAGTAGGGGCTATTTGCCCTGGCGGCACGAAGACCGAATTTGCCATTGGTACCGGTCGTACACAAGAAGGCGTAGATGCATCGGGTATGTTAGAACCTGAAGATGTTGCCGGAGCAGTATTACTGGCCTGTACACAGTCTGCCAATTCCCGTATCATCGAGATACAGATGCGTACGATGAATGAAGCGTTGACATAATAGTCGATGGTCCATAGTCGATAGTCCATAGTCAGATTTCCTTAATCAAATGTCATTACGGTTGCCGTAATGACATTTTTGTTTCATCATCATCTTGGTAAGCCATGGACTATGGACCATCGACTATGGACTTTTACAAAACAACATCCCTTTTTAATTGGTTAATCCTCTACTACCAATTGAAAAATCATGAACAGCATCAATCAGCAACAACCAGAAGAAAACCACAAAGACCTAAGCGGACCGGAAGCCATCCAGAAACTAAAAGACATGGCCGAAGATGCCAAAACCTGTTTCTTTTGCAGTAATATTAAAACCGGTTTGCCGGTATCTGCCCGGCCAATGACGCTGCAAAAAGTAGATGAATCAGGCAACCTGTTATTCCTAAGTGCCACCGATAGCCACACCGACGCAGAAATTAAACAGGACCCATTCGTACAGCTGTTTTTCCAGGGTTCTAAATATTCCGACTACGTAAATGTGTACGGCATTGGCAGCGTCAGCCAGGATAAGGCTTTGATCAAAGAGCTTTGGGAACCTATTTTCAAAACCTGGTTTACTGAAGGCGAGGACGACCCGCGTATCTCGGTCATCAGCGTAGAACCTACTGAAGTTTATTATTGGGATAACAAGCACGGCAATGCAGTTGCTTTTGTAAAGCAATTGGTTGGTGCAGCTATCGGCAAAACTTTGGATGATTCGATAGAAGGGAAGATGGAAATTTAGTCTGGAAGGAAATTATTATAAACCCGTCATTGCGAGGAACGAAGCAATCTTAACGAACCATACATACTGGAATAGTATAACGCAGGAAGATTGCTTCGTTCCTCGCAATGACGTTCGGTAAAGGAAACTTCCGACTAAACAATACCCGCTTTCTCCAACTCAACCTGCATTTGTTGTTGTACTTTCTGCGCTTCGGCGCGGGCTGCGTCGGCAAAGTCTTTGCCGTTTGACGCATAGATAATGGCGCGTGACGAATTAACGATCAATCCGCAATCTTTGGTCATGCCGTATTTGCAAACATCTTCCAGGCTGCCGCCTTGTGCGCCTATCCCCGGCACCAGCAAAAAGTTATCGGGCGCGTATTGGCGAATGTTGGTAAATTCGGTGCTTTTAGTAGCGCCAACCACATACATAATTCTATCGGCACCGGCCCAGGTGTTGGCCTTTTGGATAACCGTTTCGTAAAGGAAGCCATCGCCGGTATTTAGGTATTGAAAATCCTTACTGCCAACGCTTGACGTTAACGCTAAAATGATCACCCATTTGCCTTCATATTTCAGGTAAGGGGTAACGCTGTCGTTGCCCATATAGGGCGTAACGGTAATGGCGTCGAAATTCATCCCCGAGGTTTTCTCATCGAAAAATGCTTTCGCATAATTGTCGGAAGTGTTGCCGATGTCTCCGCGCTTGGCATCTATAATGCTCAAACAATCTTTTGGCAGATACTGTGCCGTGCTAATGAGGCTTTGAAGGCCAGCCAATCCACGGGCTTCATAAAAAGCGGCGTTGGGCTTGTAGGCTATGCAAAGGTCCTTAGTGGCGTCTATAATGCGTTTGTTGAACTCAAAAACCGGGTCGGGATAATCTTTTAAAAACTCGGGGATCTTATCGATATCGGTATCTAAGCCAATACATAAAAAAGATTTTTTTTGCCGTATCTGGTTAATCAGTTCGCTGCGGGAGATCATGAAAAAAAGCGTGGGATTTTTGTGCTTTCAAAAAAACTAAAAATTAATTGAACTGTTGGAGCAATAAAGATATTTTTTTGAAGTTTTTGCTTTTATAAAATTAATTGGTTACAATTGCAGCGTTTTCCATAAGAGTTTTCTTGCGCTAAAGAAACAAATTAAAATTCCCTGTTATTTTTCAGCAGTATTTTTATTTAGACTTTGCAATTAAGCCGCAACAAATTTCTTTAAAAATATCCCGACGCATAACCTTATGCGTCACATTAACATTTAATCATAAAAATCTTTTTGATTTATAATTCTTCACATGTCTGAAAACATCGATTTGAACGACAAACTCGTTTCTGAGCTGCGCGACATTGCCAAAACTTTAGGAATTGCCGAAGCAGACGACCTACGCAAACAACAATTAATTGAGCGCATTGCCGAACAACAACAACTGATAGAAGTTGCCCGTGCCCAACAGAGCGCCGTCGAAAATAACTATGCCGAACGCGGTGCCGAACCGTCTGCACCGGCTGCCGATAAGTCACGCAAACGTACTCGCACGGTAAAGGCTGGCGCACCAAAAGTGGAAGTGCCGCTTGATGATGCCAATTTGTTTAACACACACGAAGATGAGCCGCAGGCCAGCGATGACGACGATGAAATGCCGGTAGCTGTAGTAGAACCTTCTGCAGAGCCGCAGCAAGAAGGACAGGCCGACGAACCTACTTCAGCTTCTATTGAAATGGCTGCCATGGGGCGCCCTCAAAAATTTGACCGCGAACGCCGTGTGAACCAGGATCGTGGTAACGGTAACCAAAAGCAACAGCAACAAGAAGCTATCAATCTTGATTTTGATAACGTAATTATAAACGAAGGGGTATTGGAAATTATGCCTGATGGTTATGGTTTCCTTCGCTCGTCTGACTATAACTATCTAACTTCGCCCGATGATATTTATGTATCACAGTCGCAAATAAAGCTGTTCGGTTTAAAAACCGGCGATACTGTTCGCGGCAGCATTCGTCCGCCAAAAGAGGGAGAGAAATACTTCCCATTGGTTAGGGTAGAAGCTATCAATGGCCGTGGCCCGGCAGAGGTGCGTGACCGTGTACCTTTCGATCACTTAACGCCATTGTTCCCCTCTGAAAAGCTGGAACTGTTTACCGATGCGGGTAATTATTCAACCCGTATTATGGACCTGTTCTCGCCAATTGGTAAAGGGCAGCGTGGTTTGATCGTGGCGCAGCCAAAGACAGGTAAAACCATGTTATTGAAGGATGTGGCTAACGCCATCGCCAAAAATCACCCTGAAGTTTACCTGATCATTCTATTGATTGACGAACGTCCGGAAGAGGTGACTGATATGGCCCGCAGCGTACGCGCAGAAGTGGTTTCATCAACCTTTGATGAGCCGGCTGAGCGTCACGTAAAGATAGCTAACATTGTATTAGAAAAAGCAAAACGTATGGTTGAGTGTGGTCACGATGTGGTGATCTTGTTAGACTCTATCACTCGTTTAGCTCGTGCTTATAACACCGTTGCTCCGGCATCAGGTAAAATATTGTCGGGTGGTGTGGATGCTAACGCGTTGCACAAACCAAAACGTTTCTTTGGTGCGGCCCGTAACATTGAAGATGGCGGTTCATTAACTATCATCGCTACGGCACTGACTGAAACCGGTTCTAAAATGGATGAGGTGATCTTTGAAGAGTTTAAAGGTACCGGTAACATGGAGCTGCAACTGGATAGAAAACTATCTAACAAACGTATTTTCCCTGCTATCGACATCACCGCTTCAAGTACTCGTCGCGACGACTTGCTGCAGGAGCGCGATACCTTACAGCGCGTTTGG
>Ga0209026_1001445_pt1 | contig 10495 bp, 3 predicted proteins | sample AraplaCL_Col_mCL_FD_184262 | JGI IMG/M metagenome (GOLD analysis project Ga0209026, IMG submission 184262) | Arabidopsis root microbial communities from the University of North Carolina, USA - plate scrape CL_Col_mCL (SPAdes) (version 2) | ecosystem: Host-associated > Plants > Roots >... | reverse complement strand
TGCTTGTCGCACCTGGAGCAAGGTCGTCAGTGTTAAATGCCTGTTTACCCAATGCAGGGAAGGTAATGGCTGCCGGTGTAATAGCCAATGTTTGTGTAACATCGGCAGGTAACTGACCAGGTATGCCAAACGGACCACCGCCAATTGACGCCGTAAGTACTGTTGTGTTTGGTGTTGGATAAGTTACTACGCCGTTTACTATACTTGGCGGAGTAGGGTGTACTGCACCGTTAACAATTGTGGCCACGGCAGGATTACTACTTGTGAAAGTAGGTGTCGCACTGTTGCTTGCTGTTGCTGTCAGCGCGTAATCGCCAGTGTTAGAGAATGGTTTTGTACCGCCCAGGCTGGTAAATGTCAGGGTAGGCACAGCGGTTGCACCTATAGTTGCCGCGGTTACCGTTAAGCTTGCTACAGCTGGTGCCGGAGCATAACTTGGATTGCCCGGCACGGTTTGACTTGCTGAAACAGTACAAGTGCCCGGACCTATGTAGTGCAAAATTGCACCCGGTAATATAACAGCAACAGTTGGGTCGCTGGTGGTGTAAGTGATAGGGTAAGTGGTAGCAGAAAGGGTCGTCGGGGTTGCAGCTAAGGTAATGTCCCCCGAATTAATAACCTTGGTGCCCAATGCCGGGGCGAAAGTAATTGTGGCCGGAGTTACAGTTAAAGCTTGGGGAACACTCGTTGGTGTTCCTGAGTTTCCAAATGCAGCTTGCGATGCCGTAATAGTTGTTGTGCCTATGCCAACATAATGAATGGCATTATTTACAATAGTGGCTACCGCCGGGTTGCTGCTGGTATAAATAATTGGTGAGTTAATACTTAAAGTACTCGTTGCCGTCAGAGCCAGATCCGAAGTACTATAGGCTTTGCTGCCCAGAGCTGCAAACGTTAATGCAGGTGTTGTAACAGTTAAGGCTTGTACAACATCTTTTGGCAATGTTGCAGTTCCTGCCGTTCCGCCGCCTTGAGATGCGGTGATGTTAGCCGAACCTAAGCCTACGTAATGGATAGAGTTATTAACAATAGTAGCAACAGCTGTATTGCTGCTGGTATAAGTAATTGGCGTATTGTTAAGGGAAGATGTAGCAGTAAGGCCCAGATCGTTAACTGCAAATGGTTTGCTGCCGATTGTCCCAAAGTTTATTGCTGCCGGCGTAATTGTTAAAACAACAGATACATCTTTGGGCAGGGTAGAAGTGCCTGTAGCACCACCACCTTGTGAGGCAATAATGTTTACGGTAACCGATGTAGCAGGGGGTACAGGGCCCGCAACCATGTGGATATTGCCGGCAGGGGTAATTGTTGCAAGAGCCGTATTGCTGCTGGTATAAGTAATAGGGGTGTTGGTAACAGTGCTGGTTGCACCAGGTGGAATATCAACATCTCCAAACGGTTTGCTTAGCGCGGCGAAGGTAATCGTCGGCGCGGTAATAGTTAGTGTTTGCACCACATCTTTTGGCAGTGTTGCCGTACCCGAAGCGCCGCCGCCTTGTGAAGCGGTAATGTTTACCGTAACCGATGTAGCCGGCGGTATAGGGCCCGCAACCAGGTGAATAGTTCCATTAGCGGTAATTGTAGCTAAGCTGGTATTACTACTGGTATAAGTTATTGGGGTATTCGTCAGTGTGCTGGTTGCATTGGGGGTAATATCTGTTGCACTAAATTGTACACTGCTGGTTGGTGCAAATGTGATGGCTGGGCCAGCGGATACATTTAAAGTTTGTGTAACATCGGCCGGTAAACCTGTCGTTGCCGGGGCAACGGTACCTGCCGGGCTGTTTTGTTGCGTAGCCTCAATAACAGTGCTACCTGTTCCGCCAACAAGATGTATCTGGTTATTTACGATAGTTGCCACAGCTGTGTTTTTGCTGGTGTAAATAATAGGTGTGCCTGTTACCGAGCTGGTTGCCCCGGGGGTAATATCAACATTGCTGAATGTCGATACAGTAGCTAAAGCAGGGAAACTGATAACAGGTGCAGTTAAAGTAAGTAACTGTGATGCCGAAGCAGCGCCACCCACACCTTGCGAAGCGGTTATAGTAGTTGTATTGTTTGGCGCGGCCGGAAATGCCGGGTTATAGTGTACAAGGCTCGTTGTGCCGCTTACCGTTGCATTAAAGCCGGAGCCGCTACCGCCGATATTTGACGCCGAGCAGGTAACAATTGAACCTGTCGCGATACTTACACCGGGGCTCGGTACAATTGATGTTACCATGCCGCCCGAAACTACTATTGTTGCAGTCGCAGTGCCCGGTGCACCGTTAACTAATAAAGGGACGGCGGGATAAGTGCCGTTAACATAACCGCTACCACCTCTGATTGGTGTGTTGAATGATACATAATTGTTAATGGTTGCAACCGCCGGATTGCTGCTGGTGTAAATTATCGGGAGGTTCGATGGACTGGTTGCACCAGGGTTAAAATCTACATCCGAATATACTTTAGTGCCTATCGCAGGTAAGGTAATGTTAGCCGCTGTGATAGTAAATGATTGCGACACATCTGCCGGAAGGGTGGCTGTACCAGTGGCGCCTCCACCTTGTGAAGCTGTAACCGTTACAGTGCCTGCACCAACAATACGGATGTTATTGTTAACAATAGTAGCTACTGCGCTGCTTGCCGCCGGTATTGAGTAGGTAATGGGAACCGTTGTAATGGTGCTGGTTGCCGGAGGTGTAATATCACTGCCATAAGCCGTCGTTACCGAAGGCATACCAGTGAAAGTAATGGTTGGCACTGTAACTGTAAGTGCCTGGGTAACATCTTTTGGTAATAATGGCGTACCTGCAGCACCGCCACCTTGCGAAGCGGTTATGTTAGCAGTTCCCGCACCTACAAAATGTATGTTGCCTGCAACAATGGTAGCTACTGACGCGTTATCGCTGCTGTATGTAATATTAGCACCCGAATAAGTACTTGTAGCACCCGGTGCAAGATCGACACTGGTCATTTGTCGTGTGCCTAAAGTTGTCGGGAATACAATAGTGTAAGGTGACACGGTTAAAGTTTGCGATACGTCGGCAGGTAATAAAGCGGTGCCCGAGGCACCACCACCTTGCGATGCTGTTACCGTGATTGTGTTAAGGGGTGCAGCGGGTGCTCCGACAAGATGGATAGCGCCACCAACGCTTCCCACAATAATTGAGAAGCCCTTGCCTGTGGTACCACCGCCTATCAATGATACGTTAGCTGTTAAAACATCGGCCACTTTATAACCAGTACCACCGCTTATAATATTCACGATGGTAACAGAGCCGCCAACTACGCCAATTTGTGCCAATGCACCGGTACCTGAGCCGCCGGTTAATGGTACAGGCGAATAGGTTCCTATCGTATACCCTGCACCAACCGCAATGTAGCTAAATGATGTAATGCTATTGGTAAGAATAGTTGCTACGGATGAGCCACCACCGCCAGATATAGTGTAATTGATTGGCGTGCTCGAAATTGTACTGGTTGCGGCTGGATTTAAATCGGTAGTGCCGATCAACTGATTTCCCAAAGGCGGAAACGTAATTACCGGTGGTGTAACGGTTAAGGTTTGCGATACGTCGGCTGGCAAATTGCTGGTGCCTGTAGCGCCGCCACCTTGCGTTGCGGTAATTGTTGTTGTACCCGAACCTGTAAAGTGTATAAAGCTGTTTATGCTTGCAACTGTAATGCTAAAGCCACTACCCGTTCCGCCTATAACTGCAGGATCGCATGTTAAAACATCTCCCACTTTATACCCAGTTCCACTGGAGGTAATAGTAACGTTAGCAACTCCGTTTACGGTTGATATTACAACGCCGGCAACGGTGGTTTGCGAGACAACATTAACCAGGATAGTGGCTATAGCCCCCGTACCCGAACCTCCGATCAAAGGTATATTGCTGTAAACACCACCCGAAACAGCATAACCAGTACCTTTTACTAAGCTGGTTAATCCGGCAACTCCATTATTGCTAATGGTAGCAACGGCAGTATTGCTGCTCGTGTAGTTGATCGGAATATTGGTAATAGTGCTGGTTGCACCCGGACTAACATCCGTACTCGATAATGTTTTTGTTGCAATAGCCGGAAAAGTTATGGTAGGTGCTGTAACAATCAAAGTCTGTGGTACACTTGGTGGCAAAACTACATTACTTGTAGTAGCTCCCGCCGGTCCGTTTTGCGAAGCCGTAATGGTGGTAGTTCCAACTCCAACAAAATGGATGTAATTATTAACAATAGTCGCAACAAGTGGGTTACTACTGGTATAGGTTACAGGGAAACCTGTACTGATGGCTGTTACCTGAATTTGGAACCCGGAGCCCGTGCCGCCAATGCTTGACGATGGGCAGGTTAAGTAATCGCCAACCAGGTAACCTGAACCGGTAGATACCGGCACCACCGATGTTACTACACCGCCGATTATAGTAATAGTTGCTGTAGCTCCGGTACCCGAACCGCCGGTTAACGTAACAGCGTAATAATTTCCGTTAGTGTAACCGGTGCCGGGCGTAGGTGCACCAAAAGTAGATATGCTATTGTTGGTTAATTGAACGCCTGTAGCGCCCGGATTTAAATCGTTACTGGTAAATTGTTTGGTGCCCAGCGCCGGGAAGTTAATAACTGGCTGTGTTACGGTTAATGTTTGTGACACGTCGGCCGACATGGCTTCTGTATTTAAAACCGTTAGCGTAAAGCCGGTACCTGTGCCGCCAATACTTGCTGCCTGACAGCTTAAAACGTCGCCAGCTGTATAGCCTGAACCGCCATTGGACACTGAGACGGTGCTAACTCCACCACCCGAAACAATAACGGTTGCAACAGCACCCGTACCCGAACCGCCGGTTAATGTCACACTATTATAAGTGCCATTAGCATAACCAGAGCCGGCGGTTGCAATATTAAACGCATTTATATAACCTGCAGCAACTCCGGCTGAACCTGCGCCTTGCGAAGCAGTAATCACCGTAGTATTATTAGGTGCAACAGGTACTATTGGGTTGAAATGTATGTTGCTTGTGTAGCCGGTAACCGTATAAGAAAAGCCCGAACCCGTGTTGCCTATAGACGACGAGGCACAGGTCAATACGTCACCGATATTAAAAGGTGCGCCATTGGCAGTGATGGTAACTGCGGTTACTGCACCACTTGCTACCGTAATGGTTGCCGTTGCGTTAGTGCCGCTGCCTCCGGTAATTGGTACTTTATAATAGGTGCCGGCTGTGTAGCTGGCACCACCTGCAATAGTACCTGTAACTATGTTATTGATAGTCGCAACACCGGGGTTGCTGCTGGTATAAGTGATTATTTTATTGGTTATCGCGCTTGAGGCACCAACAGCGATATCCTGTAATGAATAAGGTTTAGTACCTAAAGTTGGAAAAGTGATAGTAGGCGCCGTTACTGTTAATGTAGCAGTAACATCAGGAGGCAGCGTAGCGTTACCTAACGTACCGCCACCCTGGCTTGCAGTAATAATGGTTGAATTGTTTGGCGGGGCAGGTGCCGATACGAAGTGAATATAAGGAGCTACCGTTGCAACAATAATGTTAAATCCCGAGCCACTGCCACCCACACTTGATGCAGCGCACGATAACACATCGCCAATCACATATCCCGAACCGCTTGGCAAACTTGGTGTTACCGAGGTGACTACGTTATTGGCAACAACAATTGTTGCCAACTCGCCGGTACCAGAGCCGCCGGTTAACGGCACATTGGTATATGTGCCGTTAACGTAATTGGCACCGCCGTTTGGTGCAGCAAATGTAAGCACGTTTACTATCGTAGCCACTGCTGGGTTGCTGCTGGTGTAGGTTATGGGCGTGGTTACCGTTGCCGTACTGGTTGAAGTAAGAGCCAAATCCGTATTGGTAAAAGGCTTGGTACCTAAAGCAGGTGCAAACGCTATAGCCGGCGCAAAGTAAAGTGTAGGAGTACCAGCTATTTTTTTGCTTGCTTTTTTAGCCATAGCGCTCATGCCTGTAGTTTTGCTGGCATCAACGCCATTACGTAATACAGTTGTTTTATTTGCTGTATTAAAGGCCTTACTGGTGCTTGCTTTTACTGATTGATTTTGCGATAAACCTATTACAATCAGGAAAATGAATAAGTAAATTTTTTTCATATGGGTTTATTTAGTTTTTAATTGGCAATAAAATCGCTTGGTTAATAGCTGTTTATAAAATGTTATACACTAATTGGTTTTTGTTGTAAATACTCGCAGGCATCTCTAATTAAATTCTTTGCGATAAGAATAAATTACGGTTATACTGTGCTTGTATGGTTATGTATCTGTTGTTACAGAGGTTAATAATTGTAGCTACGAACGTAATATATTATATTTATAATGCCATCCTGTAGTGTCATGCTTACAGTTAATTTTGGAACGCGAAAAGTAAATGCAAAAACAGGCTGACAGTGAGTTTTTTATATATCATTTAATAATAGTTGCGGGTTTTTGTGAATTTTACCATCGTAACCTATGAAAAATTGATTTTCTGCTATTTTTTTCATTTGAGCCAAAAAAGATAGGCTCGCCTTCACCAGGGTGCTAAATGGATAGTTATTACATAAAATGCGGCCTGTCCGGGTCTGAGCTTAATTATTGGTATGTTTTTGGCCTGTGTTGCAGTCATCACAATCGGGCCGCCATAAAAAAAGTGCAGCAACAGCCGCAAAATTTCAGGATGTTTGCCAATAGTTATGAGCGATATCAAACAAACGTTACACAATCTATGCATGGCTTATATAGAAGCGAGGTTAACTGCGTCGACAGAAGCCATTCAATCGGCGCAACAATCAGCAGGCGAAGACACCAAGAGCAGCGCGGGCGATAAATACGAAACCGGGCGCGAAATGATGCAGCAGGAGACAAACCGTAACATGGCGCAGCTAGCCGAAGCTAATAAATTGAAAATTGCGTTGAGCCAGGTTCCGGCTAACGCTCCCCCGGCATCTGTTGTGCAGGTGGGAAGTCTGGTTATAACAAACAGCGGTAAATTTTATATCGCAATAAGTGCAGGCGCATTGCTCTATAATAATGAAACCTATTTTGCTGTTTCGATGGCATCGCCTATAGGCATGCAACTCAAAGGAAAGGCGGTTGGCGACCACTTTATCTTAAATAACAAGGCATATAGTATTCAATCTATTCTGTGATCTTCGATTACTGTAATATAAATATACCGATCGGTTTATTTCTATTGTAAAGTCCGAAATTTAAACCTAAAAAAGCCAGCTTAATTTTCAAAATTTCAACATTTATGTTTTTATATTAAAAATATAATAAAAATTAAATTTAATCATTGAAACTATTGTAATTATTAATGAAGTTTGTACATTTGTAATGTAATTAATGCAAGGCGCTGGTTCGGCAGCAAAGTTCAGAAGGTTCGATTCCTCACTTAGCAACTCTTCTCATAATTTAGGTTTATAATTGGTTAGAAAGAGCTCCTGCCCATCAGGAGCTCTTCTTGTTTTTATACCTTTTACACAGTTTTGTAATAATACATAATAGCCTGTTATTTAATTGCTTTTAAGGCATTATTGAGTATTTTTGAGGCAATGTACAAGCGTTTGATTAATTTATAGTTATATATGCCCATCTGTCGGCCTGGTATCCGTTTTCTATTATATGTTTTTGTATGCTTTACATTATCATCGTGTTTTACAAAAACCGATAACGGGAACAAGATTTTAAAACGGCGTTTTGATATTATAGATAGTCTTATTTGGGCCGGAAAAAGCGATAGTGCTGCATTACAGTTGCCCGAACTGCGTCCACAGCTCAAACCTTCCGATCCGTTAATATGCCGGTATTATTTAATAAAAGCTGGTCGGTCCATGGATAAAGTAAGCACGATGGCGCTATATGTTGATAGTGCGATGGCATTTTTTAATGATAAGGACAGAATTGATCAGTATCCGGATATTTATCTTAAAGTATTGCTGACAAAAGGTAATCAGAGTTTTTTAGCCAATAGCTATGACGAAGCTCTTGATTATTATTACAAGGCAAAAAAACTGCTGCTTACTACCGGTTGTGATGACGGTGATCTGGACAGTAAAATGGCAACCATATATTATAAGCAAAAAAACTACCGGCTTGCCGCGCAGTATCTGGTTGAAGAATATAAGCTTACCGGTAATTGCGCTCAAAAACAAACCATACAGCAAGTGTTTTTTTTAAAACAGTCAGCTTTAGATAATGCCGGCTTCGCCTACGAAAAGGCGGGAATGCTGGATAGTGCGGCCTATTACTTTAAGCTTGATCTGGATTATATAAACGATATGACAAACAAGCATGTTATGGTAGAACAATCTGTTGCTTCGGCCCGGTTTGTGGTATATGATAACCTGGGAGGACTTAATATGCTGAAGGGGGATTATGCAAAAGCAATGGAATATCTTAATAAATGCCTGGCAATTCCATATAATGATGCCGATGGTTTGCGGATCACGCCATTTTTAAAACTTGCCGAAATATATTATAAAACAGGGCAATATGCTAAGGCCGATTCGGCGTTTAAAAAAAGTAGGGAACTGTTAAACAGGTTTTATAAGGATAATGCCGAGCAGGATATTAAATGGAACATGCTTTATGCCGAATACATGTTTAAAAAACAGCAGCCGGTTAAAGCATATAATTATCAACAAAACTTTATAAGGCTTAAAGATTCGTTTGACAATGCCGCCATAAAAATTAACCAGCTTAATGTTGACAGGGAGTTAAATACCATTCAGCAACGGCAAACTTTGATTGAATTGAAGCGGCAGGATAGTATCAAACAGCTTTATATTGTATGCATAACCTTTGCGGTAGCAATGGCTGTGGTAATTATTGTGCTTATTAACCGTAATCTGAAACAAAGCCGCAAAAACCATAAACTTGCCGCATTGCAAAACGAGCAGTTGCAAACCACCCTTGCCGAATTGGAACGCGCCAATAAAAACTATATCCGCATCATGCGGGTAATGGCTCATGACCTGCGAAACCCGTTATCGGGAATGATCGGCCTTGCAACTGTATTGCTTGACGAGGATGAGTTTAGCGAAGACAGTAAACATATGCTTCAGTTAATTGAAACAACCGGCGTGCACTCAATTGAGATGATAAACGAACTGTTAAAATCAGGCCTGGCAGACGAGAACGAGGTTATTGCGAAACAAAATCTGGATTTGAAAGCGCTGCTACAGGATTCGGTAGAGTTGCTGCAGTTTAAGGCGAATGAAAAAGATCAGCAGATTATTTTTGAGGCCGATGAGATGCCTGTTATGACCGATGTTAACCACGAGAAAATATGGCGCGTGTTTAACAATTTAATAGTGAATGCTATTAAGTTTAGTTATGAAGGTGGTACTATTAAAGCAGGCATCAAAGTTACCAACGATAACAAACACATTCTGGTGCATGTTGCCGATAATGGTATGGGTATCCCCGACAAGGATAAAGACAGCATATTTGAAATGTTTACCCCTGCCAAAAAAACTGGTACTAACGGCGAACAACCTTTTGGCCTGGGCCTGTCTATCTCCAAAAAGATAATCGAAAAGCACAACGGTCGTATCTGGTTTGAAAGTACGCCAGGCACCGGAACCGTTTTTTATATTGAGTTACCCAAATGAAACCTGGTTTCCGCAAAAATAAATCAAAATAAAAAGCCTCTCTACATATTTAGTATATAGAGGGGCTTAAGTTTACGCTTTTAAAACACAAATGTCGTTGTGGCGCCATCCTGATCGACAACCCTGTTGCTGTAATTATTATACACGATACTGCTGTTGTCAGAAAACATCAGCGTCAGAATAGGTGTAAATACCCAGGTATCATTACCAACCGGGGTAATCGCAATGTCAAATGAACCATGTGCGATATCGGTTTTATTGATATTAGGCGGGTGGGCATCGAAAGCATATAAGGGTGATAAAGTACCATTATCCGGAAAAGCGATATTCCCGGCAAATAAACCACCTTTAGCTACAATCTTAGTTCTGTCAAAATTGAAGACCTCGATACTTATAGCGGTATTTCCGTCTTTATCGTTTGTATGTGCCGGGGTAAAAAACTGGATGGATACTTTGCTTAACGTGATCATATTTTTTTATTTAGATATACATAAACGAGTTCTAAAACGATGAGTTATTGTTGGGCATCATTAAGCAGAGTTTGCAACAATGCAATAAATTGTGGGGCAAGCTGTTCAAAAATGTCATTGCCGGTCAATGATATGCCGTTACCGCTAGCCATTATCCTGCTACGGTTTTTTGCTATTAATGCGTTAGAGCCATATTTCTGCACAAATCCGTTTATCGCAGCTTGTCTGCTGTTGGCAGCAGACTGTACGCCGTTAACCTGTATCTGATCGGTAACGTTTGCAAATACATAAAATAGTTGGCATAAGCCCCGTGATGCTTCGGCGTAAGTATTGAATTTTGTTGCGGTTATCTTATTTGCTTTAAATAATTGAAGCGCCTGATCATTAAGGTTATTTATTGAATCGACATACTTTTTCCGGGA
>Ga0209026_1001443_pt1 | contig 10504 bp, 8 predicted proteins | sample AraplaCL_Col_mCL_FD_184262 | JGI IMG/M metagenome (GOLD analysis project Ga0209026, IMG submission 184262) | Arabidopsis root microbial communities from the University of North Carolina, USA - plate scrape CL_Col_mCL (SPAdes) (version 2) | ecosystem: Host-associated > Plants > Roots >... | reverse complement strand
TTGCCCTCGAGGGCATCGATGAGCTGTTCGTCGTCGCCGGTGCCCAGGGTCGCAACGACCAGGGCCTGGGTCTCGCCACGGGTGAACAGGGCCGAGCCGTGGGCGCGGGGCAGGACGCCCACTTCGCCGACGATCTGACGGACCTCATCGACCTTACGGCCGTCGATGCGGATGCCGGTGTCCAGGATCGAACGACGGACCACGTCCGCTTCCAGTTCCTTGAACACGCCGCCCAGCTTGTCGGGGGCGTAGCCGGCCGGGTTGGTGTCGGACTTGCCGAACTTCTCCGTGGCCTTGGCCTTGGCGGCCGAGACGGCGTTCTGACGCTCGCCCTTGGCCACGATCTTGTAGGCCGCGGCCAGATCCTTGCCGATCGCCTTCTTCACTTCGGCCTTGATGGCGTCGGTGTCGTCCGGCTGGAAGTCGAAGGGATCCTTGGCGGAATGCTCGGCCAACTCGATGATCGCGTCGATCACGGCCTGCATGCCCTTGTGGGCGAAGGTGACGCCGCCCAGGACCTGCTCTTCCGAGAGCTCCTGGATCTCGGACTCCACCATCATCACGGCGTCCTGCGTACCGGCGACCACCAGGTCCATCCGGCTTTCCTTCATCTCGTCGAGAGTCGGGTTCAGGATGTACTCACCGTCGACGAAGCCCACGCGGGCGGCGCCGATCGGACCCATGAAGGGGGCGCCCGAGATCACCAGGGCGGCCGAGGCGGCGACCATGGCGACGATGTCGGGATCGTTCTCGAGGTCGTGGGCCAGCACCGTGGTGACGACCTGAACTTCGTTCTTGAAGCCCTTCACGAACAGCGGGCGGATCGGACGGTCGATCAGGCGGCTGGTGAGGGTTTCCTTCTGGGAGGGCGCGCCCTCGCGGCGGGGGAAGCTGCCGGGGATCTTGCCCGCGGCGTAGAACTTCTCCTGATAGTTCACGGTGAGCGGGAAGAAGTCCTGACCGGGCTTCGCGCTCTTGGCGTAGACGGCGGTGGCCAGGACCATGGTCTCGCCGTAGGTGGCCAGGACGGCGCCGTCGGCTTGACGGGCCATGCGGCCGGTTTCGAGCGTCAGCGTCTTGCCGCCCCACTCGATGGTCTTGCGCTTGATATCGAACATTTCTGCTTCTTTCTGGTCCCGCGGGCGTATTCCCGGCGGGCGCGGACAGGGGATCGGTCTGCCGAATCCTCTCCAATGAACAGGCGGTGAGAACCCCTCGGGCCCTCGGCGTGTGTGGAGCGCGCCAACTACAAAAAGGGCGGACTCCGGCGCCGCATTCGCCCCCCGGCCTGTGAACGGAGGAGCAGCCTCAAAAGCGAAACGGACCCGTCCCCCGACTGGGGAACGGGTCCGCTTGAAGAACTAGCGGCGCAGGCCGAGCTTCTCGATGAGCGCCTGATAGCGAGCCGCGTCGGACTTCTTCAGGTGGTCGAGGAGCGAACGACGGGCGGAGACCAGCTTCAGCAGGCCCCGGCGCGAGTGGTTGTCCTTCTTGTGCGTCTTGAAGTGCTCGGTGAGGTTCGAAATCCGTTCGGACATGATCGCCACTTGCACTTCAGCGCTGCCCGTATCCGCGTCGCCGCGGGCATGGGACTTGATGACTTCGGCTTTACGTTCGGCCGTGATCGACATCGGGTTTCTCCGCTCTAGAGATTGAAGACACGCGAGGGTTCGAGCCGTCCCGCACGCATCTCGCAGAGCGCCACCATCGATCCGCCCGCCATGGCTGAAACGGTTCTCGAGCCCGGCTTGAGCCTGGCCTTGACCGATTCCACCTGTCGGGGAACGAGAACGATCGATCGTCCCTGCTTCAATCGAAAGGCGTCTTCATCGGTCACGGCAAGCACCGGGATGTCGTCCAGTGCCGTCTCGACCGGAAGCAAGGCCTCCGATTGGCGGGCCTTATGCCCTAAATCTTCAAGCAATTCCAGTGCGACCGCCGATTGCTCGGTGAAGCGCCCCACACGCGTGCGGCGAAGCGCGCTGACGTGGCCGCAGGCCCCCAGCGCCTCGGCGATGTCGCGGACCAGCGCCCGGACATAGGTGCCCTTGCCGCAGTCGATTTCCAGGGTGATGTGGTCGGCGTCCTCGGCGTCGGCGACGCGCGCGTCGAAGACCGTCACCTTGCGCGAGGCCAACTCCACCGTTTCGCCCGCACGGGCCAGGTCGTAGGCGCGCTCGCCGTCGACCTTGATAGCGGAATAGGCGGGCGGGACCTGGTCGATCTCGCCGATAAAGCGCGGCAGGACGGCCTGGACCTGCGCGATGGTCGGACGCACGTCGGACTCGGCGGTGGTCTCGCCCTCGCGATCATAGGTCGCGGTGGTTCGGCCCCAGGCGATCGTGAAGCGGTACGACTTGTCCGCGTCCACCAGGAACGGGACGGTCTTGGTCGCCTCGCCCAGGGCGATCGGCAGGATGCCGGTGGCCAGCGGGTCCAGGGTGCCGGCGTGGCCGGCCTTCTGGGCGTCGAAGATGCGGCGGATGCGGCCCACCGCGTGGGTCGATGTCAGGTCGTAGGGCTTATCGAGGTTGATCCAGCCCGAGATGGCCTGGCCCTTCTTGCGGCGGCCCATCAGTCCTCGTCCTTCCAGCTGTCCGACGGCGCGTCGGGCGTCAGATCGCGGCGCACGCGCGGGTCGTCGAACAGCCGGGCCATGCGGGCGGCCTCGTTGAAGCTCTCGTCGTGGCGGAAGTGGACGTCGGGCGTGAAGCGCATGTCGATCATGCGGCCCAGGTGACCGCGGACGAATTTCGAGTGCTTGTTCAGGGCCTTGACCACGCCCTCGGCGTTCTCGCCGCCCAGCGGCTCGACGAAGACCGTGGCGTGGCGCAGGTCGGGGTTCATCCGCACCTCGGTGACCGTCACCGAGACGCCGGCCAGGACCGGATCGTTGATCTCTTCCTCGCGGAAGATCTCGACCAGGGCGTGACGCACCAGTTCGCCGGCGCGCAGCTGCCGCTGCGACGGGCCGGTGGGCGCGGCGCGGCCATGGGTGGGGGGACGTTTCATGGGGTTCGACCTCGCAACCTGGCGGGCGGATCGGACGCCCATTCAGGAAAGCGGGCGCTTCTAGTCGCATGAGGGCGGGGTGTCCAGCGCCGCCATGCCCCTGCACCGCACCCCATAGAGGGTCAGGCGCCCGTCCGCTCCCGGAAGAACTGGATCACCCGCTGCTCCGCCGCCTTGGTCGGCCCTTCCTCCTTGAGGTGCAAGGTCAGGACCGAGTGCGGCGGGATGATCGCCGGGGCGGCGTCCTCGTCGCTGATCTCGATGCTCTCGAAGCGGTCGCCGAACTCGCGCTTGTAGGTCTCGAAGCGGGCGTCGGGGACCAGCTCGTCCGAGGGGAAACGCAGCCCGATCACCGACAGGTCCTCGGTCTCCATGCGGCCTTTCACGCAGGCGACATCTTTCGGGGACAGGCCGATCTCGGCTGCGCGCTTGGGATTGCCGCGCGCCAGCGGCAGGGACGGCTGGGACAGGACCGGCGCCACCACCGAGGGATCGGTCATCATCGCCAGGGCGAAGCCGCCGGTGAAGCACATGCCGACCGCGCCCACGCCCTTGCCGCCGCATTCGCCGTGCGCCTGGCGGGCCAGAGCCCGCAGCCAGTCCGCCACCGGGCTCGAACGGTCCCCGCGCCAGACGTAGAATTCGCGCCGGATGCAAAGCACGCCCACCGCCGTCGCCAGGGTATAGCCGCGGCTGACCGGCTTGCCCGGCGTGCCGAACAGGCTGGGGCAGAAGACCGTCATGCCCGCCGCCGCCACGCGATCGGCGAAGCGGATCACCAGCGGATGCAGCCCGGGCATCTCATGCATGATGACCACGGCCGGGCCGGAGCCGCGGCGATAGACCGGATAGGTCCGCCCGCCATGCGTGAAGTCGAACTTGTCGTAGGCCGCCAGCGCGGTCTCGTAGCCCATGCGATGTCCCCCCTAGCGTGTCGGGGACCAGCTTAGGCCGATCAGCGCTTCAGGCGCAGCATGGAAAGATCGCCCTCGAACCCCGACAGCTTCCAGCGGCCATCGGGCGCCTTGGTGAAGATCAGGAGGCACGGGCCTTCCTTCTTGGTCACGGCGCAGACCCGACTGTCGGGCAGCTCGCGCAGCATGGTGGAGATGCCGATTGGGCCCGGGATCTTCATGTCCGACCGATAGCCGTAGTACTCGGCCACCGAGCGGAAGACCGTGGGCTGGACCAGGGTCTCGCCCGCCAGTTCGGCCAGGCCCGGCGCCAGGATCGCAGCCAGGCCGGTGGGCACGCGGCGATCCTTGGAGGCCTCGACCACCAGGCGGTCCTGGATCTCACGCTTCAGGGCGCGGCGATCCACCAGGCTGTCGAAGGTGGCCTCGTCGCCGTCGCGGATCGAGATCAGCAGGGCGTGGACGTCGCCGGCCGCATCCAGCTTCTGCACCGTGGCGCAGGCGGACAGGGTGAGGGCGAGACCGGCGATCAGAAAGGCGCGAAGCATGACGGGCCTATATCACGGCGGCGAACATGACCGCCCGATGAACCAACGCGCGGGGCCGCCAGCCGCGCCACGCAGCAACGAAAAAGCCTCCCCCGTTTCCGAGGGAGGCCTTCGCGAATTCGGCAGGCGGCGAAGCGAGGCCTAGAGGCTGCGCTTCACCTCTTCGAGGGTGAAGCACTCGATGGTGTCGCCCGGCTTGATGTCCTGGAAACCCTGGAACGCCATGCCGCACTCCTGGCCAGACGGGACTTCGTTGACCTCGTCCTTGAAGCGCTTGAGCGTCTGCAGCGTGCCCAGTTCCAGGACCACGATGTCCTGGCGGATGATCCGGACGCGCGCGCCCTTGCGGACCACGCCCTCGGTGACCCGGCAACCGGCGACCCGGCCGATCTTCGAGATGTCGAAGGCCTGCAGGACCTCGGCGTTGCCGAGGAAGGTTTCGCGCTGGATCGGCGCCAGCATGCCCGAGAGCACGCCTTTGATGTCGTCGATCAGGTCGTAGATGATCGAATAGTAGCGGATCTCGACGCCTTCACGCTCGGCCAGCGCCTGCGCCTGCTTCGAGGCGCGGACGTTGAAGCCGAGGATCGGCGCGCCGGCGCCCTTGGCCAGCAGCACGTCGCTTTCGCTGATCGCACCGGCGCCCGACAGGATGATCCGCGCGCGGACCTCCTCGTGCGCCAGCTTGTCCAGCGAGCCGACGATGGCTTCGGCGGAACCCTGCACGTCGGCCTTGATGATGACCGGCAGCTCCGAGACCTTCTTGTCCGCCAGCTTGGCCATCATGTCGGCCAGGCTCGCGCTCTGGACCGGCGAGCCGGTCTTTTCGCGCTTCACGCGGATACGATACTCGGTCAGTTCGCGGGCGCGGGCCTCGTTCTCGACCACGGCGATGGCGTCGCCCGGCGAGGGCGTGCCGTCCAGGCCGAGGATCTCGACCGGCACCGACGGGCCCGCTTCGTCCAGTTGCTCGCCACGCTCGTTGAGCAGGGCGCGCACGCGGCCGAAAGCGTCGCCGGCCACGACGATGTCGCCGCGCTTCAGCGTGCCGCGCTTGACCAGCACGGTCGACACGGCGCCGCGCCCGCGGTCCAGCTTCGCCTCGATGACGATGCCGTCGGCGGTACGGTCCGGGTTGGCCTTCAGGTCCAGCACTTCGGCCTGCAGCAGGATCCCTTCGATCAGGTCGTCCAGGCCCAGCTTCTGGGTGGCCGAGACCTCGATCGCCTGGGTGTCGCCGCCCAGGCTTTCCACGACGATCTCGTGCTGCAGCAGCTCGTTGATCACGCGGGTCGGATCGGCGCCGGGTTTGTCGATCTTGTTGATCGCCACGATGATCGGCGCGCCGGCGGCCTTGGCGTGATTGATGGCTTCCACCGTCTGCGGCATCACGCCGTCGTCGGCGGCCACCACCAGCACCACGATGTCGGTCACGTTGGCGCCGCGCATCCGCATGGCGGAGAAGGCGGCGTGGCCGGGGGTGTCCAGGAAGGTGACCCGCTGGCCATCCTCCAGGCGCACCTGGTAGGCGCCGATGTGCTGGGTGATCCCACCGTGTTCGCCCGCCACCACGTCCGTGGAGCGCAGGGCGTCGAGCAGCGAGGTCTTGCCGTGGTCGACGTGGCCCATGATGGTCACGACCGGCGGGCGCGGGACCAGATGATCGTCCACGTCCTCGGCGCCGATGAAGCCTTCTTCGACGTCGGCTTCCGACACGCGGCGCACGGTGTGGCCGAATTCGGTGGCCACCAGCTCGGCGGTGTCGTTGTCGATGACGTCGTTGATCTTGAGCATCACGCCCTGACGCATCAGGAACTTGATGATCTCGACCCCGCGGATCGCCATCCGGTTCGCCAGCTCGCTGACGGTGATGACGTCCGGGATGACCACTTCGCGGGCCACGCGGGCCTGTTCGACGGCGCCGCCCTTACGCTTTTCACGCTCGCGTTCGCGAGCCCGGCGCACGGAGGCGAGCGAGCGCATCCGTTCGGCGCCCTCGGCGTCGCCGGCGACGGTCTGGATGGTCAGGCGGCCTTCGCGGCGGGTCGGCGCGCCCTTGACGCGGCTGATCGCCTTGCCCGGGCCGGCGTCACGACGACGGTCGTCCTCGTCCGGACGACGGTCCATGGCGGCGCCGCCGGGACGCGGCGCCTGGCGGGCGGCGCGCTGGACTTCAGGCGTGGCCGGCGGTGCGGCCGGACCCGTGCGCGGACCACCGGGACCACGCGGGCCGCCGGGGCCGCCCGGACCCCGGGGGGCCGGACGCGGCGCGAGGGCCGAATAGCGGACCGTGCCGCCACCCTCGGGACGCGGGGCGCCGCCCTGGGGCGGACCACGGTCGTCACGGCGCTGCGGCGGACCGCGGTCGTCGCGCGGCGGGCGCGGACCGTCGGCGCGCGGCGCGCGCTGGCCGAAGTTTGCGTTCTCGAAGCGGCCCTGCTGCGGGCGCTCGGGACGATAGGTGGTGGTGGTCGGCCGGTCGTCACGGCGATCGTGCGACGGCTGATAGGTGCGGGTCTGACCGTCCTGCCGTTGGCCGGACGGGCCGCCCTGCTGCGGACGCGGCGCGGACGGCGCGGCGTTCTGCACGGGCGGACGCGGCGTGGGGGCCGGGGTCGGAGCCGACGGCGCAGGCGCAGCGGCCTGAACCGGAGCTGCCGGGGCGGCGGGCGGCGGCGGGGCGACGGCCGGAGCCGGCGCGGGCGGCGCGGCGGCCTCCACAGGCGCGGCGGGCGGCGGCGCAACCGGAGCCGGGGTCGGGGCGGGCGGCGGCGCGGCGGCTTGCGCGGCGGCAGCCTGGGCGGCGCGGGCGGCGGCAGCCTGAGCTGCGGCCTGTTCGTCGCGGGCCCGGCGATCGGCTTCCTGCTGCGCCTGCTGGGCGCGGGCGGCCTCGATCACGCGCTGGCGGGCGGCGCGTTCCTCGGCGGACAGGCCGTCGTTCGGCTGGGGCGCAGGGCGCTGGCCCTGCGGTTGCTGCGGCGCGGCGGGGCGCGGCGGCGGATCGAACGCGCGGTTCTCGCGAGCGGACGGCGCGGCAAGGTTGCCGCCGCCCGACCCGTGGGGCCTGGCGCGCTTGGTCTCGACGACCACCGTCTTCGTCCGGCCGTGGCTGAAGCTCTGCTTCACCGTGCCCGAGCTGACGGACCCGCCGGTGCGGGGCTTCAGCGTAAGGGGCTTACGGCCGTTGTTGTCGTTTTCGCTCATTCGCTCGCTTTACTCAGCCCCGGGCGGATCCCGGTCGTTCGTCTTCAAAAACAGTCGCCTGCCTCAAACGAGGATGGGCGGAAAGCCTCATGGCTCCCGCTTGGCCTCGACAGGCTCCTCGCGCCAATCCTCAGGAAGGAGCGGACTAAATCCCTCCAGGCGGCGGACATCTTCGGCCCAACGCCCGGCGGCTCGCCCCGCAAGGAAGGCGGTGTGTATCACATTCTCCAGCCCTAAGGCCAAACCCAATTCGGCGGCGCTGAACAGGCCGACGACGCCAGGGGTCGGAGAGGCTTTACGGGCCTGCGCCATGATCTTCCGACGCCCGTCGGCCGCGCCATCGGACGCCTCGATCAGCCAGGCCGCCTTGCCTGACACGATGGCTGAGGAAACTTTTTCGAATCCCGAAGTAAGATCGCCGGCGCGCCGCGCAAGGCCCAGGCCCGACAAAAGTCGAGCTTTGAGAAGGCTTTCCAGCTGGTCGGGCAGGTCGGCGGACGCCGAGACCTTGGTCTTGGCCGCGCGGGCGAAGAGGCCCTTCTTGGCCGCCGTCGCCACCGACGCGCGGTCGGCGGCCACCCAGATCCCCCGCCCCGGCAGCTTGCGCGCCAGGTCCGGGACCGCCTGGCCGTCGGGGCCCACCACGAAGCGGATCAGCCGCGCCTCTTCCATGACCTCGCCCGAGACGATGTCGCGACGTTCGCGCGACGCCTGGGCGAGAGTGGAATGGGGCCTAGCGGCGGATGTCTCCATGGCGGGTCACCTCACCCGACCTTAGGAGTCTTGGGCTTCGCCGACGGCTTCCGCCTCGGCGAGAGCTTCGTCCGACGGCGCCTCGGCGGCGACGTCTTCCTCGACGGCCTCGAACTCTTCCTCGACCGGTTCCGGCTCAGGCGGAGCCTCGACCCAGCCCATGACCACGCGGGCGCGCATGATCAGCAGCTCGGCGTCGGCGGGCTCGAGGTTGTAGGACTCCAGGATCCCGGCTTCGCGCACGCGCTCGCCGTTCTTGTTCTCGAACCAGCCGCGCAGGTCGTCCGGCACCAGGTCGGCCAGATCCTCGACCGTCTTCACGCCGCCTTCGCCCAGCGTCACCGCCATGGGCAGGGTGATGCCTTCGATCGCCAGCAGGCCGTCCTCGACGCCCAGCTCCTTGCGCTTGGCGTCGTACTCGGCAGCTTCCTTCTCCAGGTATTCCTGGGCCCGGGCCTGGATCTCGGCGCCGGTCTCTTCGTCGAAGCCCTCGATCGAGGCGACTTCCGAGACGTCGACATAGGCCACGTCCTCGACGGACGCGAAGCCTTCGGTGACGAGGAGCTGGGCGATGACCTCGTCCACGTCCAGGGCTTCCTGGAACAGGGCCGTACGCTCGGTGAACTCGCGTTGACGGCGCTCGCTCTCCTGGCTCTCGGTCATGATGTCGATCTGCCAGCCGGTCAGCTGCGAGGCGAGGCGGACGTTCTGGCCGCGGCGGCCAATCGCGAGCGAGAGTTGCTCGTCCGGGACGACGACTTCGACGCGCTCGTCTTCCTCGTCCATCACGACCTTGGAGACTTCGGCCGGGGCCAGACCGTTCACGATGAAGGTCGCCTCGTCCTGGCTCCACTGGATGATGTCGATCTTCTCGCCCTGCAGCTCGGCCACGACCGCCTGCACGCGCGAGCCGCGCATGCCGACGCAGGCGCCGACGGGGTCAATGGAGCTGTCGTTCGAGATGACGGCCATCTTGGCGCGGCTGCCCGGATCGCGCGCCACGGCGCGGATCTCGATGACGCCGTCGTACACTTCCGGCACTTCCTGGGCGAACAGCTTGGCCATGAAGCCGCCGTGCGCTCGGCTGAGCAGGATCTGCGGGCCCTTGGTCTCGCGACGGACGTCGTAGATGTAGCAGCGGATCCGGTCACCGATGTTGAAGTTCTCGCGCGGGATCGACTGGTCGCGGCGCATGATGCCTTCGCCGCGGCCCAGGTCGACGACGACATTGCCGTATTCGACGCGTTTGACCGTGCCGTTGACGATCTCGCCCACGCGATCCTTGTACTCTTCGTACTGGCGCTCGCGCTCGGCGTCGCGGACCTTACCCATCACCACCTGGCGGGCCATCTGGGTCTGGACGCGGCCGAATTCGAACGGCGGCAGCAGCTCTTCGTAGGTCTTGCCGACCTCGGCGTCCTTGTCGCGGCGCTTGGCGTCGGCCAGGCGCAGGATGCCCGGGGGCTCTTCCACCGGAAGTTCGGCGCCGTCTTCGTCGAACCCGCCGCCAAACACGGCGTCGTCGGCCACGACGGTGACCACGCGCTTGATGGTGGTCTCACCGGTCTTGGGATCGATGTGGACGCGGATGTCGTGCTCGGCGCCGTAGCGCGAGCGGGCGCCCTTCTGGATCGCTTCTTCGATCGCCTCGATGACGATCTCCTTGTCGATCGACTTCTCGCGGGCGACCGCCTCGGCGATCTGCAGGAGTTCAAGCCGGTTGGCCGAAATGCCGGTCAGGCTCATGGGGTTCTTCCCTCTACTCGGTCGTCTGTTGTTCGGAGGCGAGGCGGGCGGCGCGCGTGGCGGCTCCCCGCTTCATGAGTTCGTCGTTCAGCACCAGCTTGGCCTCGATGACCCACGCGAACGGGATCAACGCGGTCTCGGCCTCGCCTTCCAGGTCGATGGCGACCTGCTCGTCCTCGACACCCACCAGGATGCCGCGGAAGCGCTTGCGGCCCTCGGCCAGGCGGTCCAGCTCGATCCGGATCTCGTAGCCCTCGTAGGCGGTGAAATCCTCGAGCCGGGTCAGCGGCCGGTCGATGCCGGGGGAGGAGACCTCCAGCACATACT
>Ga0209026_1001441_pt1 | contig 10520 bp, 8 predicted proteins | sample AraplaCL_Col_mCL_FD_184262 | JGI IMG/M metagenome (GOLD analysis project Ga0209026, IMG submission 184262) | Arabidopsis root microbial communities from the University of North Carolina, USA - plate scrape CL_Col_mCL (SPAdes) (version 2) | ecosystem: Host-associated > Plants > Roots >... | reverse complement strand
AAGAAACCTGTTTTTTTAGCCAATCTGGTGCATAAAAATCATCATCGTCCAAATGAACTATAATTTCACCATTTGCTTTGTCGCAAGCGTGATTTCTTTTTGAGCCTAAGTCGGTTCTTGTATCCTTATAACTATAAATGATTAATGGCGATTGGGGAATTAAATCGGCCATCGGCACTTCGCTGTCATCAATAATGATCAGTTCTTTATTGGGGTAATCCTGTTGCAAAAACTGATCAATAGCTTGGCTTATAAATTCATGCCGGTTGTAAGTAGGCATAATGCAGCTGACCAGCGGAAGCCGGCTTTTCAAGTTTGGGGCCGTTGTTCTTTTTAATGCAATTAACGAGGCTGCGATATTGGTAACCTCATAGTGACCTTTTAGTAAAAGTTCGTCCACGAAAGCCACAACACCCTTAAAGTCGGGGCAGTAATCATGGAACAATACCAGCCCGTCGTTGGCCAGTTTTTTCTCGTGAGCATAAAAATCCCTTGCTGCATTGGCATAGTCATGTAATCCGTCAATCAATAAAATATCTATTTCATTGGAAAGAACAACACGATAGGGCGTTTCTTTTATGACGCTTATTTTATCGCTGATCCCAAGGTCTACCAATGTGTTTTTAAACTTTTCAAAACTCGGCGGATACTGGTCGATCCTGGTATCTTCGGCGCCCAACCTACCGCTAAAATCATCTATCGCAATGATTGTTGTTTTATTGTTTATTTGTTGCGTAGCCAGCGCCATTGCTGAAGTAGCCTTGCCACAATAACTTCCAATTTCTACGATAACTGGATATTCCTTATCTGCCACTTTTTTTGAACAGATATTAAGAAGCAGTTCCATTTCGGCAAAGCCGAGCCAACCTTCTACAAGCTTTATTTTTTGGTAAATGTCGAAGACGGATATTGTTGAAACATTTTGTTGACGATCACTATAATTTTCAAACCTGTTCCTGACAATTGCCCTGTTGTGATCATTTATTTTTCGGTCAATGGGATGTATCCAAAATGCGGTTGGCTCTTCTATTGCTTTTTTAATATCGGTATCTGTATACTTTGATCTGTATTTTACAAATTCATGCGAACATGGATTTTCTACAATGGTGTACCCCAGTGCAACCGTCAGGGTGGGTAGAAGGATTTCTTCACTGGCCCATATTTTTGTTTTGTTCAATAGTTCGTTTAATTGTTTATCGTTTCTGAAAAGATTAACCAAACTTACAGCGGCTTTAAAGGTAAAGGCGGTGGAAGGCCAGAAGGACCAATGCAAAAAAGCATTTTTACCGTTAGGGAATTTTTCTAAAAACTGTTCCCATTGTTCCCTTTCAAGATAGGCTGTTACCGCCGGGTGAATTTCGGTATCTTGGGTTATCCGATGGGCAACCTGTCCTAACATTCCCAAGTCCGAATGATCATGGAATGTTTTGGTTATAAAGCTCGTATAGTTTTTGCCACAGGCCAATTGGTCCGAATCCACGACTGTAATCAGGTCAAATTTAAAATTATCGATGGCATAGGCCATACAATCTATTGCAAAGTCGTGCAACCATCCCCATTTTAATGGTTTGGGATTCGGATGGATTTTTACGCCATACCGATCAAAGGGAAAATAACGAAATAAATCAGCGTTTGGTCCGCCGTTATACAGTATAATTTCAGATGCCGGATCCAGGTACTGGAGGTTCCTTATCAAATCAATAATACAATCCTGGTTTTCATGCACCAGGCACATGAATATATTTTTTACGGGCTTCATGCAATTGTGGCGATAGGTAAGTGGTTGGAATTAAGTTGAGGAAGCCGGTAGGTGTACTTTATTAAAAAGTTGACAAATATGTTGGTGGGTCTGGTTTCAAACTTGCTTACGTTTATGCTGGACGGATCCTTCTCTGATGTGGGGGGGCCGGTATAGGCATTGGGATTTATTGCTGCGAAGGCGCTTCCTTTATCGCCCGGCATTGCTCCGGTGGGTTCGCCATACTGGTGTTGATGCGTTTGTAGCGCATCTTTTTGCGTTGAGCCCACCCCGTTTTGCTTGCCATTTTTTGCTGCCGTCCGGCTCTCATTGCTGGCCTGATCTGTTCCTAATCCGCGTAAAAACTGTCCTCTCAAATCTGGTAAATTAAAAGTCATTTCATCGCCGGTGCCTGAACTGCCATACAAATCACCTAAAGCCGCATACAGTTCCGGATATTGGCTGGCGCTTATAGCTGAACCATCGCAAAGCATCCAACCGAAACTTTCTATGGGTTGGGTAGAAAAATTTGTGAGCGAGTCTCCAGTAGCGGTGTATTTTTCTACATTTCCGGCAAACGCAACAATGGAGCCGACTGGACAGGTTATGTTAACCAATGAAAAAAGATCACCCATGATTTTTAATATTCAGATACTTTTTATTTTGTAAAATCTGCATTGAAGTGGGTATGACTATTTCCCATGTGTCAATTAATTCAGACGTGGTACCTAATCCATAAAATATTTTTTTGAGTTCATAAACAATAGTGGTAGTGTCGTAATCTGTAGTTTCATTAACTTCAAAACAAGGCGCCAGACTATCTTTTATGCACCATACGGTTCCTGTACTTAAAAAATAGAGAAATCCGTAATTAAATGCCGGTGAAATGGGAACAAGCACCCTGGCATAAGAAGCCTTGAGAAATGCAGAAAAAAAATCACCGGATAAGGAGGAAACAGCGAACAACTCATTTTGGCTGTCATATTGGTCAAGAAAAGTATAGGACATCTCATTCCACTCCAAAGCAATATTGAGGTATTGAATAATTTCAGGCTGGTTATATTCCGGCGTTCCTTTTTCCGGCGAATTGATAAGGTCAGCTGATAACCCTTTTACTTGCAGCGCATTTTCAATCAACTGTTTGCTGATACCTTTTTCCAATTCCTGTTTTACGATCAACCGTTCGCTAAGTGGATTTACTTTCTCTCTTTTACCGGTTGTTGTACCTGTTTTTAGATTATAGGCAATTAATTGTTCCGTATACGCGGCAGATAAAAGCTGATAGAGATTGATCTGCCAGGATAATATGGTTTGTGACAGGGGTACGCATGAAACAGCGATTGCCATTTGAAAATCGAGCTCAGAGTCTGGCGGAGACATTTGAATGGATGGGGTGTAAACCGCACTTGCAGGTATACTACCTTGTTCATGATTCAATGTTGGGAAATTTACCGAGCCAACCAATTCTTTTGAGCTGAGGTTAAAAGTATTTTGTCCCAGGAAGCCAGTTACCGTTGCGGTTGTCGGCCCAGCTCCAAAGGCATAGTCAAGATTGGCTTTGTCCGCATAATAGTCCGCTGGCAGAGGGATAAGTTTACTTTGCGACAACCCGACGACGTCCGATACTACGATTACCTCCTGTGGAGGTAGCGGAAAGTGTTTTAGAGCATAATATTGGCAAAGTTTTAAATAGTTGGTGGTTGTAATATCCTGATAAGTTAAAATGCCAAATTGATCAAGCGACTGGGGTTCGGTTAGATTAATACCATCTAATACACTGGTCTGCTTAATATAATCTGCGGCTGGATTGGGCACGATAAAACTGAAGAGCATTCGATTGCCATAATTGATCAGTTTTGCGCGGTAAACTTTATTCAGCCAACAATATATCCCATAAGCAGGTTCATTGCTTTGGGTATTGTTCAGGAAACTGACAGAAGTATCTTCCAGTTCTTTTAGTTCAGTATGCGCTCTTATTTTATGGACTTTTTCAGAAAGGCGTTGCGTTGTCTTGTTCAGGATTTTTTTTGCAAATGAGGATATCTCTTTTTTATCGGGTGTCTGGGTGGTTTGTGCTTTGGTAAACGAACCCTTTATCGTGATATTGGTAGGCGGTCCATAGGTAGAGATCAGTCCGGGATCCGGATAATTGGTGGTCTCAGTTGTTTCCGCGATAGCGTTCCATAGTTCTTCGTTAAAATTATTGTTTTGTTCATTGGCCGTTGTATCAGATTCACTCAAAGTAATGGTTCTGGTAATTTCTTTTTCAACCAACCGGTCCAGTTTCCGGTTAATCAGCTTTCTTTTTTCGCCCGGCATGATACTCGTGATACTCGCCATTTCGCCAATTTCATATCTTTCCAGTTTATATTTCACCAATTGCAGATCGCCGATGGCGTACGGCCGGATTATACCTGAAGTTGCTGCCGGTGGTGAAGATGGATAAGGGGGTAACGGGAAAATATCGGCGTATAAAACTATGGTAGCTCTGAAAAGATAGAAAAGGGTTGTTTCATCAAGTTCTGTAGCGGTTTGCGTGGTATTTAAATTGTTAAAAACCATTTCTAAAAAATTGCAAAGCGTTAGTACTTTGATGATCTGTTCGAGGTTTTCGCCTTCAAAACCCATTGCAATGATCAAAGCAAAATATGATTCCCACAACAGCTCCTTCTGTGTCTGATAACCATCACTTTTTAAATATTCCGAAAATGTGCTTACAGTAGTGTCAAAAAAAATGCAGGTTTTTTCAACTATATAAAATAGGTTGTCCTCTACCTCCAGAAGCGCATAAAAATTAATAAAACGATTGATTTTGCCTTGCAGGGAACGTACATTATTAACATATTGAGACTGGTAAGGCGGTTGCCCGTCTATAAATGAAACCGCTTCGGTTTGCATGCCTTTTCGATTGGCTGCAGTTTTTAATTGAGTTAATTTCTCAATAAAAACATAATCATCCGGCGGGCTTTTTGCCGGCATTTGATAAGTAAAAAAACTCCATTCTTTTTCCGATTGACTTATTTTTGGCCAGCCAGAAACATAAATATATGGAAACAGGTCGCTATAATCACTCGTGAACACGGGGGGCATTTCTTCTGTTTTTTTTTCAGCTTTGCTGATTAAAGGCTCCTCAACGATCACGACTGTTTCAGTCATTACCGGGGCCGGTATCTTTTTATTAAAACTGATCAGGAAGCCTTCCGTGTGCCAGATATAATTTCCGTGCGCGCTTTTATAATAATAAAAGTTTGCAAACACACCCAGCGTATCATCCGATTTAGGGGCGCTAAATATTTTGATCTCCAGCGTTCCCCGAATCCCGATACCATTCGCAAATACGTAGTCAATAGCAGATGGCTTAAAAAAAAATAAGGCATTGGGGATATAGTAGTCGTTTGTATTATTTTTCCAAAATATTTTTAGCGTTACCTGACAATCATCTTCCTCTGCCCAATCGGGAGCTTCGAAGTGAATAATCAGATTATCATTAAAGTTTGGGAAAATCCTATCCTGCCAAATTAGTTTTTGTACTGCCATAATGGTTGGGTTTAATAAGCTTGATCGCCGACACTTTGATTGGCTGTTGTGTTTAGGACAAAGTGGATAGACAATACCTAATCAAATAAAAAATGCAAGCCACTATGTAAGTTTGGTTAAGAGTAATGTTGAAACGGCTTTACCATTTTTCAACACCTTTAACAGATAGTTGGTTATTCATTTTTTTATTAATGGTAAGATATATCCTCCTGATACCCGTCAAATCCAGGTTAATTGCCCCAAATGGCTGTTTGCTGGCCAGCTCAATAGTTTCTTGTTCGCTTTTACCGGCGTTTTCAATTATTGTGATTTGCGTATCGATTTGAAAACGAATTGTTTTTGGAAAAAACGGCATTTCGGCAATCAGAAATGCGCCCCTGTAAACCTGGACGCCCGAAAAACTGTTCCCTTTCAATTGTTCAAAATCAATGATCTGCTTGCCGTTACCGTAACTCTGCAATACCGTGATAACGCCATCCTTGAAGATCAGGAATTTTTTGTTTGCTGTTCGATAAACTGTTTTTAAAGGATATAATGAGCCGACGCTACCACATGATTTTACTAAACGAAAACTTAACTGCCAGGGGACGCGAACCTTATGCGACCAGCCATGCTGACATTGTTCAATAACCTTAAAAATGCTATTGCCATACCTTGCTGCATCCTCGGTTTTTTGAAAAAATGCTATACGGGTGTTTCCGGCCGGCAATGGCGTTAAGTTCGTAAAGTATATATCCGTAAACATTTCGTTACTCTTCTACTTCAACTGGATCCTCTCCGGCCGTCTGTGTTTCAGCAAATTTCATGATCAGACCAATCTCTTCTCTTTTTCTGCCTTCAGGTCCATAGCTAAATTGTATTTCCAGAAAGGTTCCGCTGGGATAAGTGCTCAGTTTTACCTGTCCTAAAACGCTTGGCGTTAGTATTGAGCCGGTGCCCGTAACCGTAAAATTCAGATTGGGCTTTGGCGGCGAGACTAACGTATCAACCGGTATGGGAATGTCAAAGTATTTTCCGGTTTTATAAATGGTAAACGAGCTTGATACGCCATTGGGATCGTAGGTATAATCTACCACATCCAGTAAAACAGAGGTCAATTTACTTGATGTGGGCGGACTGGTCAATTCATTGTAGTTAGCAGTCGCTATAATTTTTAACCCGTTATAAGGTATCGTCGCATTGTTGCGCCCAGACACCCAATCGCCGGTATACCAGGTATTTTGTACTGAATTTGCCATTATTTAATTTTTTATGATGATAAAGAGACACGTGCTACCAATAGTCAACGTGCCTCTTTAAATAAATTGAGATAGTTATCGGTTAATGTTTTCCAGGGCAAAGTTGAATGGTAAAGACGATCTACCCGGGCCACCGCCAGTCATCACGATATCAGCACTCGAAATGCCGAACAAGTTTATTTCCGAGTTAATTTGGGAAATGATGGCCGAATTCATTACATCGCCTTCTTCTACCTGAGATACAACCCCGATGTAGATTCTCGGCTGAAACTCAAAAACGGCTTTTTGGCCAGGGGCAAGACCGGTTTTTGTGGCAAGAAGTTTACCATCCCTATAGCAATTTGCACTAATGGCACCTTGTGAAAGTTGATTTCTTACTTCAACTTCTGTGGGGCTGGTTGCCGGAACGGTAGACAGTTGAAGAATGTCGCCCGACGTGCTTTTAATCATGTCAAAAGCTTGTCCGTCGTAGGCGGTTAGCTGCGGGGTATAATTTCCGTAAGAGTCGCTTGCGGATACCTGGAAGTTTAACGGATACACAAATGGGTGGTTGTCCAACCTTCCGCAGTTTTCGATAACCTGCCAGGCCACAGCAATTTCGCCGAAATCTTCTGCAACGTTTTGCTGGAAAATCACCACGGTGCTGTTATTCGTGTCGCTTGACCTGTTGATGAAATTTAATTTGATCTTTTCCATGTTCAATGGTGTGAAATAAGTTTAAGTGCCTACTCTGTTCAGTTTTCGGCTTCCCTGTTTTTTTCTGAGCCAGAACATTCGATATACTCAAGATGAATATGATCATGTACACACATGGAGATTTTGAGAATCAAAGGTTCAGGTTCAAAAAGAAAGCAATTTTGCGCGCGGTTGCTGTTCTTTTAATCAATATTAAATTAAATAATGAATGCTTTAAAAAAAATGTACTAAGACGTGATTTATTTGTCATGAAAAGCGCAAACGGTGTCACAAAAAAAGATGATCTATCGTCATAAAAGACTGGTCGGATTTGCGTCTTTAAGAAAGTGACTGCTACGGTCGTTAAGTAAATAAAAAAGGCTGATCATTATGATACAGCCTTCTTTTGAATAAAGCAGGTGCTTTTATTCCGGTAATAAAATGACACCGTTATTTTGCCATGGAAATGCATAGTAGCCGATACCGCCTGCTAATTGGGCGGCAAGCGTGTTTGAACACTCCGTAATATAATCTTCAATGAGGACTACATTTGCCGGGTTAGGGATCAAGTTGTTTAAACTTGCGAGCCAAGCCGGTACGACACCTTGAGGAACCTGATGTGCTGCAAGATAATCAACAACTTGTTGGTCAATATTATCGCCTGGTGCTCCGCCTCTACGGGCGTCGTCCGGGGCTCTGCAGATATTAATCGGATTCCAGGTAACTATCGAGAAAAAGCCTCCAAGTCTATCCTCAGGATCGCCTTCGTCAAAATCAAACATCGGAGCGCCGATCTCATCTCCGTAGTCGTAAACCGCTTGCATCCAGGCCGGTCCGGCTGCAATGTAATCTATAGTCTGGTTGAGATCGTGACAAGCTGCAGCCATATCGGCCATTCTGGGATTCAAAACCAGGTTGAGTGTGTTCTGTGGTACAATATGTCCCTGGTGATCCAATGCAGCTGGACCGCCGCCAATGATGGCTACCGGCCTGTTAATGAAATTTTGCGGGCGCCCCGCCTGGTTCAATTCAAATGAAAAAAAATTAATTTGTACGTCTGCGGTACGATAAATAGCATTATAGCCATGTATCCTGTCGTTGTTACCAGCCATAGCATTTTTCTTTAAATTTATGCCTACTCTATACAGTTTTCGGCTTTCCTGTCCAAAAGAAAACTAAACGCGCGCTGTCTATGCTATCTATTACAACATTACGTCTTTAAGCAGATTAAAAAAGCAACAATGTAATAAGAGGGCTGTTCGGTGTTATAAGATGGCCATATTGACGCACGTGGATTTAGCGTGAAAAATAGCAATCATAAAAATCACGTCGCTATTTCAGTACGTGAAAATCATCGATGATGCCTTTGTATTTGTCACTAAGAACAATATGATGATTACCCTCAAGTATGATGGTGTTGTCCTCGGGAATGATTTCGGTTATTTTTTCGGCATTGACCAGAAAGTTCCTGTGGGTCCTCAGGAATTTGTTTTGCCGCAATAGCTCATTGATTTTAAACAAGGAGATCATGATCACGAACCGCTCGTTTTTTGTAAAAATATCGCAGTATCGACTTTCAACTTTAATATAGAGGATATCGGAAATCCATATTTTTTTTAGGGCATTTTTCTTTTTGATAAAAAAACAGTCCAGCGCTTCAATCGTACCTGGTCCTTCGGCTGAAAAAATTTTCTTTTGGTTGTGAAATTTTTCTACCGACATTTCAATGGCATATAATACCTCTAACTCATTGTATGGCTTTAATAAAAAACTAAACGGATATGTTTGTCGGGCACTTTCGAAGATCTGCCTGTCCTTTGACGCTGTTAGAAAAACAAAGGGCTTGAGGGCGTTCGGTGTTATGTTGATGGTCTCGGCAAACGTGATCCCGTTGGGTTTACCGTTTAAGAAGATATCGATGATCACCATGTCTACTTTTTTTTCATAGAACATTCTTAAAGCAGCCGTATAATTTGTGGCAATGCCTGCGATTTCATAATCGTTTTCTTTTAGTAATCGGCTAAGGCGTTCGCCTTCAGTTGCATCATCCTCTATAATAAGTATATCCATCTTCTGCATCGGGTTTAGGTGGTCGGCCATTGAATGGTTATTTTAGTTCCTATATGTTCCCTGCTTTCTATCTGCAGGCTGGCATTGTTTTTTTTTGCCATTTCCTGGCATAGCCGCAGCCCCAAACCGGTGCCGGCAATCTTGCCAGGTGCTTTTTTTTTGTTAAATAGAAAAGTACCCTGAAGTAATTGTTGCCGTATTTCTTCTTTCATTCCTATACCGGTATCCTCTACAATCAAATTACAAGACGCGGAATCCCTGACAGTTGCATAAACCTTTATGACACTGCTGTCGTCCGAAAATTTAATAGCGTTATCCAAAAGATTTCTCATGATAACTTTAATGGAATCCAGATCAGCCAGGACATAAAGATCTGCCGGGATATTCCGCTGGAAGGTAATGCCTTTTTCAACCATAAGCGGCTGGTAATCGCATGTGACCTGTTGTACAATGGATAATAGATGTATCGCATCCAAGTCAAAATACAATTGTTTGGATTGAAGCAGCGACCAGTTTAACAGATTGTCCAGCAGGCCGTAAATGCTGTTGGTAATAGCGGCGTTGCTTTGCAGCATTCGATATAATTGTGCGTGATTGTTACCTTCTAACTGCTCGAATAGGCGTTGATGGCTTGTTTTGAGCGAATTAACCGATGAGCGTAAATCATGACTGATTATAGAAAGCAATTTGTCTTTCGCAAAGTTCAACTGTTCTAAATCCTTTTTTTGAGAAAGAATCAACCGGTTATTGATGATACCTTTTCTAAAAAAATAGCCGCATATAATTAACGATAAAACCCATGAAATGGTAATAAATGGAAAAATATACTGTTGCCATGGCTTTGGTTTATCTTCAGCGCTTGCGAGCCTTATTAGTTTGTCCTTTTTTTGACTAATCTTCCCTGATAGAAAGTAATTGCAGGATGCCATATTGTAGTATTGCGTGCAATACGATACCGCACAAGATTGATTTTTCCCAGCATGGAACATCATACACCGGAAGAACAAAAACACACAAAAAAAGACGATAGGCTTATACGTCAACCAATTAATTTTCCAGAACATGGGCTTCTCGGATAGTATTGTCACCTTCCAATTCAGCATCAAACCCTTACGTACCTTATTTTATAACAGTTGCTAAACTAAGAGGTAAAGCTTTCGCTATGACTATGCTAGGTAGCGTGTAACTATTTTGTGTTCAATTGCTTAATTTGATTTTGGTAATAATAGCGGTCAAATGTTAGTAATGGTTTAGAATAGCTG